>Ga0302193_10003062_pt1 | contig 13584 bp, 12 predicted proteins | sample II_Bog_E3_3_FD_200228 | JGI IMG/M metagenome (GOLD analysis project Ga0302193, IMG submission 200228) | Peat permafrost microbial communities from Stordalen Mire near Abisko, Sweden - II_Bog_E3_3 | ecosystem: Environmental > Terrestrial > Soil > Wetlands > Peat | place: Sweden: Abisko...
GTGGTGGCTTTGCTGCGCAGCTCCTTGTAGTTCACCGCCGGCACGTCAATGTGTATGTCAATGCGGTCCAGCAGCGGCCCGCTGATCTTGCTGACGTAGCGCTGGATCATCGGCGGCGTGCACTTGCACTCCCTTGTGCGGTCGTTGAAGTAGCCGCAGGGGCAGGGATTCATGGCCGCGGCCAGCATGAAGCGCGCCGGAAACGTAAGAGACATGCTGGCCCGAGCAATGCTCACCGTGCCGTCTTCCAGAGGCTGGCGCATCACCTCCAGCACGTTGCGCGGGAACTCCGGCAGTTCGTCGAGAAAGAGCACGCCGTTGTGAGCCAGGCTGACTTCGCCGGGCCGGGGCACCACGCCGCCGCCAATCAATCCGGCATCGCTGATGGTGTGGTGCGGCGCGCGAAATGGCCGCACGCCAACCAGCCCTGCGTGGCTATCCAGCACTCCAGCCACGGAGTGAATCTTCGTTGTCTCCAACGCCTCGTCAAAGGTGAGCGGCGGCAGAATGGTGGGCATGCGCTTGGTCAGCATGGTTTTGCCGCCGCCCGGAGGCCCGATGAGCAGGATGTTGTGTCCGCCGGCGCAGGCCACCTCCATGGCGCGCTTGGCCGTCTGCTGGCCGCGCACGTCCTTGAAGTCCACTGGCGAGTGTTCCTCCTGGCGCAACAGCTCTGCGGAGTTCACCGTGACCGGCGTGGCACCCTGCCCGGTGTTGAGGAAGCGCACCACGTCGAGCAGGTTCTTCATGGGATAGACCGAGACGCCTTCCACCACGGCGGCCTCGCGCGCATTGGCCTCCGGCAGAAGCAGAATGGGAATCTGACGGGCTCGGGCGGCCACCGCAATGGGCAGAGCGCCACGCACGGGACGCAGCCCGCCATCGAGCGACAACTCACCCACGATGACGAAGCCGGACAGGTCGCGCTTGCTGAGGCCTCCGTAGGCGCCCAGAATGCCGAGCGCCATCGGCAGGTCGAAACCGCTGCCCTCTTTTTTCAGGTCTGCCGGAGCCAGGTTGATGGTGATGTGCGTGGGAGGAACGTCATAGCCGCAGTTCTTGAGCGCGGCACGGATGCGCTCGCGGCTCTCGCGCACGGCCGTATCGGGCAATCCGACGGTGGTGAAATGATCCTCGGCGGTCTTGACGCCGCTGACGTCCACTTCGACGTCTATCAGGTTGGCGTCAATGCCGTAAACGGCGGCGCTGATGGTTTTGAAGAGCATAAGTGTGCTGCCTTTATGCGGGCAGCACTGCAAGGATCGCCCGGCGGAATGACTTCGGTCCTGCAACTCAAGCAACTGGTGATGGGGTATGTTCTCACCCCCGGCGGCGGGCCACAAGAAAGAGCTGCACCAGCGGCCGTTACCGGGCTGATAAGTGACTGACTAATCAATACTTGTGCGGCTCCTGAGTGGATTTATCATTTGGTACACATCATGTCCGTCTGAATTTACTTCTGGTAAAACACCTCGGCGGGGCCATCGTTACGCAAAGTTGAGTTCACTTTGCTAAACTTAAGGGGTAGAGGTATCCGCAAGCATGGCAGGCATTGGCAGACGCGAGCAGGAGATTCTGACGGCCATCATCGAGACCTACATCTCGACCGGGGAACCCGTCGGCTCGCGCACCCTGGCCCGCCACAATCGAGAGGGACTGAGCGCGGCCACCATCCGCAACGTGATGGCCGATTTGGCCGAGGCCGGATTGCTGGCACAGCCGCACGCCTCCGCCGGACGCGTGCCCAGCGTGGAAGGCTACCGCTACTACGCCGAGCGACTGAATGGCCCGGCGACGCTCAAGCCCGACGAGGAGCAGACCATCCAACGCTACTTCCACGGCGTCAGCGAGGTGCAGGACTTTATGGAGCGCACCTCGCACGTGCTGTCGCTGATGAGCAGCGGAGTGGGCGTGGCCGTGGCTTCAGCTGGACCGCGCAACGCCTTTGAGCATGTGCACTTCCAGCGCCTGGCCGGTGAGCGCGTGCTGGCCATTGTGGTGACCCGCAGCGGCGTGGTGCGCGACCGCGTGCTGCGCCTGGGCCGCGCCGTGGAGCAATCCGAGCTGGACCTGGCGGCGCGCTACTTGAATGACAACTTCCGCGGATGGCTGATTGAGGACGTTCGCCGCGAGTTGGAACAACGCATCCAGAACGAGCGCAGCGAGTACGACCGCATGATGCGCTCAGTGGCCGAGCTTTATCAGCAGGGCGCGCTGGGTACGCCGCAGGAAGAAGCCGCCGAGGTCTACGTGGAAGGCACGGCCAACCTGGTGCGCGGCGGCGCCGACAACCAGCGCCTGAGCCAGTTGCTGAAAGCGCTGGAGGAGAAGGGACGCATCGTCGAGCTGCTCTCCAGTTACCTGGACACGCGGCAGGAGGCGGTGAGAGTCATCGTGGGACTGGAGGATGCGATGCCGGACCTGAGCAGCTTTGTGCTGATCGGCGCGCCGGCGCGCAGTGGAGACGAGTTGCTGGGGCGGCTGGCCGTCATTGGCCCCACCCGCATGGATTACCAGCACACCATTAACGCCGTATCCTACCTTGCCCGCATGTTCGACAAGTTATTTAACGAGCCGGAATAATGTCTCAGAACAAAAAGAGAGCAATGACCACTAACGAAGAAACGCAAAACACGGCCATGGACGTGGACCGCGAGCTGTCTGCGGGCGATTCCGCGGCAGACGCCAACTCCGCCAGCGGTGAGGTGGAGAGCCTGAAGACGCAAAACGCCGAGTACCTGGATCGCCTGGCCCGCCTGCAGGCCGACTTCGATAACTTCCGCAAGCGCAACGCGCGCGAGCAGCAGGAGTTCCGCGAGTACGCACTGGTTGAGACGCTGAAGCAACTGCTGCCCATCCTGGATAGTCTGGATCGCGCCGCCAAGAGCGAGCCGACCACGATCGAGGATCTGCGCGGCGGCGTCGAGTTGATTGACCGCCAGTTCCACGACGTTCTCACCCGCCTGGGCGTGGAACCCATCCCGGCACAGAACTGCAAGTTCGATCCCACGCTGCACCAGGCGGTGCAGGTGGTGGACACCACCGAGGCCGAAGACGGCATGGTACTGGACGAACTGGCGCGGGGATACCGCCTGCGCGACCGCGTGCTGCGCGCCGCCATGGTTTCTGTCGCCAAGAATCCCGGCAACTGATTTCTTAACCTGAGGGGCGCATGCCGCCCACGGAGGTAGACCGCTGCGGCGGTCTTTTTACACCCTGGCCACTAGAACCAAACGCGATTATTACGAAGTCCTCGGCGTCAGCCGCACCTCGAGCGATGTCGAGATCAAGAGTTCCTACCGCAAGCTTGCCTTGCAATACCACCCCGACCGCAATCCCGGCGACAAATCCGCCGAGGAGCGCTTCAAGGAGTGCAGCGAGGCCTACGGCATCCTGAGCGATGCCGAGAAGCGCGCCGCCTACGACCGTTACGGCCACGACGCCTTCACCGCCGGTGGCGCCGGCGCCGCGCAGGGCGGCTTCCAGCAGGTGGACCTCAGCGACATCTTCGGCGACATCTTCGGCTTTGGAGACATGTTTGGCGGCGGAGGGCGCGGCCGTGGACGCTCGCGCGCCGTGCGCGGCAACGACCTGCGCGAGGACCTGAGCATCACCTTTGAGAACGCCGCCTTTGGCGTGGAGAAGGACGTCACCGTGCGCCGCCGCGAACTCTGCGAAGGCTGCCACGGCACGGGCTCCTCCGGCGGTAAGGCAGCCAGCACCTGCAAGCAGTGCGGAGGGCAGGGTCAGGTGCGTTACCAGCAGGGCTTCTTCAGCGTGGCCCGCACCTGTCCGGTGTGCCAGGGCACGGGAACCATGATCGAGTCGCCATGCACGAAGTGCCGCGGCCAGCGCGTGGTGGTGCGCAACCACCCTCTGCACGTCAAGGTGCCGCCGGGCGTGGAAGACGGCACGCGCATCCTGTACAACGGGCAGGGCGACAATGGCCTGGATGGCGGCGAGAACGGCGACGTATATATCGTGCTGCATGTCAGCGAGCACGCCTTCTTCGAGCGCGACGGCAAGGACCTGCACTGCGGAGTGCCCATCAGCTTTGCGCAGGCCGCGCTGGGCGCCACCATCAAGATTCCCACGCTCGAGGGCGAGGCCAGCATTGATATCCCAGAAGGCACGCAGACCGGCACGACCTTCCGCGTGCGCAAAAAGGGCATGCCGGTGCTGAACAGCAGCGGCCGCGGAGACCTCTACGTGCAGGTTAAGGTCAATACACCCGGCAAGCTCAATAAGCATCAGCGCGAACTGATAGAGCAACTGGCCGCCACCCTGGGCCATGAGAACAAGCCGGTCAAGGCTGGACTGCTGGACAAGGTGAAGGACATTTTCAGTTAGGAATGGCTTCAAGGTCCCCCGGTTTCAAGGTTTCAAAGTTTCAAGGTTTCAATGTTGTTGGGTGCCCTACCCTTCCGCCATCCTTTGGCGGAGGGTGGGGTAGTTGACTTTCCTGCGGGTGCCCCATCCTAGCCGTAGTTGCTAGGGTGGGGCTTTTGATTTTGCCCTTGCACTTAACCTCCGAAACATTCGAAACCTCCGCCCCTCCCGCCCTTCCAACCTTGACCATGGAAACTTTGCTACCTTTCCTTTACGCTTAACCTTATGACCCGCCGCCGTTGGATCGCCGATGAGTTCACTGACAGCACTGCCGCCTTGGTTGGGCAGAATGCCGCGCACCTGGCGCGCGTGCTGCGCGCCCGCGTGGGCGACCTCTACGACGTAGCCTGCGGAGACGAGCTTCGCCTGGGCACCATCAGCAGCGTCGGCGATGAGCGCGTGGAGTTCACCCTGGGCGATTTAGTCGAGGCCGCCGAGGAACTGCGCCCCATCACGATCCTGATGGCGATTTATAAGTTCGACCGCATGGAATGGGCGATTGAGAAGTGCACCGAACTGGGCGCCGCGCGCATCATTCCGGTCATCGCCCGCCGCACTGACGCGCATCTTGCGTTGGCCAGCAGCAAGCGCGTCGAACGCTGGCGCCGCATCGCCCATGAGGCTGCTCAACAGTCGCGCGGCAGCGGCGCACCTTCCATCACCGAACCTCGCCAGCTGGCCGCGGCCATCGCCACCGAGGCTCCGCTTCGCCTGCTGTTGAACGAGAATGAGCGCTCAAAAAAAATCTCAGAAATCTTTACCGCCGACGCCTCCGAGGTCGCCATCGCGGTCGGTCCCGAGGGTGGATGGACCGGCGAAGAGCTCTCGCAATTTGATGCCGCCGGATGGCAGAGTGTGACCTTGGGCTCGCGGATTTTGCGCGCGGAGACCGCGGCCATCGCCGCTCTCTCAGTGGCCGCCGCGCTCGCCAACTAATCGCACAATGTGCCGCAGACCCGCATAAACACTAAGGGGAACGCTTTCGCGTTCCCCTGTCGTGTAGCCTTTATTTCCGTTGGAGTTACTTTTTCTTTGCGGCCTTCTTCGCGGGCTTCTTGGCGGCCTTCTTCGCAGCTTTCTTCGTTGCCATGACTATTCTCCCTTGGAACAATCTTGGAATGTAATTGCAGGCGACTGCTGCAATTGCATAGAGATATATGTGGATTGCATAAACAAGTCAAGAAAAAAAGTGAGACTGCATCCGCCATCAAAGGACGGCCGAGCTCTTCCCCTGCGTCTCTCTCGGCTATCTCAGGCTGCGCAGCAGTAGTCCACTCACCGCGTCCTGCATCGTATGCGCCATCATGGCCGGCCGCAGACTTCGCCGCAGCAAACTGACAACTCCAAAACAGAAGCCGAGCGCGCCAATCAGAACCATGCGTGAAGCGCCTTCGTATCCGTGTCCAAGACCGAAGAACACACTTACCACGGCCAGGGCCAGCCAGCGATTGCGCACCAGCCGCGTGAGCTGACGTTGTAGATATCCGCGGAAGAGAACCTCTTCGCAGAAGCCGGCAGTGGCGCTCAGGCCCAGCCACAGCACAATGTCCAACCCCGTGCGCGGCGCCAGGAAACCAAGCTTGTTTTGCGCATCCTGAATGCCGTTGGCCTGCCCCATGCCCAACGCCCGACCGATGCGGGCCAGCACCAGCAGCGCTCCAATCCACGTGCCGCAGCCGATGGCAATGTCCAGCAGAAAGTCTTCCACGCGCTGCCAGCGCCCGCCGATCAGCTCGCGCAGGCTGCCGCCGCTGCGCCGCACGCCCCACCAGACAAACAACGTCAGCAGCCACTCGTAGATCATCGTCGCCAGGTAAATGCGCACGTGTCCCTGACCGCTTTTTGCGCCATGGCCACTGTGCGCGTTGCCCAGGCTGAGCACGGCCAGAACAAGCAGCAGCAGCGCCGTGTGCCAGTAGGGAATATCTCCGGCATGGGGCGCGGCGGATGAACCCTCGACGGCAACGGCGTGCGCAACATCAGCCATGCCTGCCGGCACGGCGGCTTCCACCGGAGGAATCACTGGCTCGATCTGGGGAGTCTCGTCGTCCATTCGTCTCCTCGGAAGCTTCCCTGCTACTTCGGTGGTGAAGGAACGCCCGCTAGGCTGATCCGTGGTGGTGAAAGATAGCGGCGAGACTATTGTCCCGCCGCATCTCATCCTTCAGGTACGGCTATTAGTCCACGCTCAGCACGCTTGCGCCGCCGCCGTTGGACTCGACTTCCCTCACCCGCTCCAGCACCTTGCGCGCAAAAGCGAAAAGGCTCTTGGCGTTGTTGGCCTGCTCGCCGCCCAGCACCACCGGATGCCCGCTGTCTCCGCCCTGGCGGATGGTGGGATCGAGTTCGATGCGGCCCAGGAAAGGCACGCCGTACTGCTCGGCCGTGCGCTCGCCGCCGCCGGTGGAGAAGACGTCAATCTCATGGTTACAGTGCGGACAGACGAGGTAGCTCATGTTCTCCACGATGCCGAGGATTTCCACTCGAACCTGGTTGAACATCTCAATGGCCTTGCGCGCATCCTGCAGGCTCACATCGCTTGGAGTCGTGACCACCACGGCGCCGGTCAGCGGCACGCTCTGCGTCAGGCTGATGACGACGTCGCCCGTGCCCGGAGGCAGGTCAATGAGGAGAAAATCCAGCTCGCCCCACGCCACCTGGCCGAGGAACTGCTTGATGACCCCATGCAGCATCGGTCCGCGCCACACCAATGGCTTGTCGCCGGGGCTCAGGTAGCCCACGCTGATGACCTTCAGCCCGAAGCGCTCGGCCGGGATGATCAGGTTCTCCGGCGTCATCTGCGGCTCGCCGCTCGCTCCCAGCATTAGAGGAATGTTCGGGCCGTAGATGTCGGCGTCCAGCAAGCCGACCTTGTGGCCCAGCCGCGCCAGGGCCAGCGCCAGATTGACCGAAAGCGTGGTCTTGCCGACTCCACCCTTGCCGGAGCCGACTGCGATGATGGACTTGATTCCGGGAATGGCCTGCGGGCCCTCCGGCGGTGCGCCTGGATGTGCATGCATGTGCAACGGATGTACCCCTTCGCGTAAGACGATGTTGTAACCAACGATTATACTGGGTGCGCTTCTATTGCCTTTATACGGCTGCAATATGGATGAGATTAAAATAGCCAAGGGAGCAGATATGGCGAGAAATGTACTGGCAATCATAGGCAGCTATCGCAAAGGCGGCGTGGTGGATACGGCGGTGGACGCAGTGCTGGAGGGCGCCCATGAGAACGGCGCAAATGTCCGTAAAATTTACCTGATCGATCAGCATATTGAATACTGCCGGAATTGCCGCAATTGCACGCAGGAAGCTGGCGCGGCGCGGGGCAAGTGCGCTATTGAAGACGACATGGCAGGAATCCTGCAAGCAATCGAAGAGGCGGACGCCATTGTGCTGGGCTCTCCGGTGAACTTCTACAACGTGACTGCCGTCTTCCGAACATTTCTGGAACGGCTTGTGGGATGCGTTTACTGGCCGTGGGGACAGCCGGCTCCAAAGCCTCGCTGGAAAAAGTCACGGCGCAAGGCCGTGCTGATTTCTTCATTGGCTGCGCCGGGAATATTTCTTCCTATTGCAACGGGAGCGCCAAGAGCGCTTCGACTGGCAGCGCAGTCGCGGGGAGCGCGACCGGTGGCAAAGCTGTGGATCGGATTGTCGGCCCAGAGCGCGAAGGCGAACGTCTCGGACAGAATGCTGCGGAGAGCGCGGACGGTTGGGGCGGAGTTGTGAGGCGGCGAGGCTGGGGTGATGCTAGTGGTGGAATTGGACGATAGGTGGTACTGGGGCTGTTGTCGTCCACAATCCTCTATTCCTCGATCTGCGCGTCGGTTCAGGGGGTAAGCTAGGGCGAAGTCTTGGCTCACGCGAGGAAGACAATGTACAAAAAGCGTCTTTGTATTGCGACGGTAGTCTGCATCGCTCTGAATATTGGAGGACACACGGTTGCCGATGCCAAGAGCCGGTTCCTTAAGCGTTTGGAACGGATCAAGATGCCGCAATCAGCGCTGCTGCTTGGGTGGGCTGGAAATTGGCTGGTTCTCTCCACACCATCGAAGCTGGTGGAAGTGCAGACGGGAGATTGGAGACATCCGACGACTGCCAGCATCTCAGCAAATGGAAACATAGTGGGCACGGCACGCAGGGGATCACAGGGCGCGTCTCGCGAGGCTGTTGCGACATATTCGGTGATAGATGGAAAGTGGACCGAGTATGCAGATACGTATGAGACTGGTTCAGTAGCAATATCGCCTGACGGTTCAACTCTGGCTTACAACGCCATGGATGAACTGGGCCACGGCTATCGCCTACACATAGTCGATCTGGCAACACGCTTAAACCATGTGGCATTCGCTTGGCCTGACAAGATGGCACTACCAGGCCTAAGTTGGTCACCCAACGGCAAGCGTCTCCTATACATCGCGCATAACGCCCAACGAAATGACAGACTGGAAATCCTAGACATAGAATCCGGCGAGATTCGCACCGTTTCAGAAGCGGGTTCACACTCACCATGGGGATCACCACAGGCGGGAATGTCAGCAAATGAGGAGATTTCAAACCCGGCGTGGTCTCCTTCGGGTGAGTGGATTGCATACATCTCTAAAAAGACACCTCTTCAATCAAAGCGCTCGAACAAATGCATGCTGATTCGCCCAGACGGAAGCGGGGTTCGAGTTCTAACTGAAAGCCACGAACTCTATTGGCACGCGCCAGTCTGGTCACCGGACTCAACTAAACTGTTTCTTACCGCTCCGAGTGACGTGGAACTGGGCACTGTGAACCTCTTGCTTGTTGACGTTGACACAGCGACGGTGACGGTGAAGGCCAAGAACACCATGCCTATCATTGGGTGGGTGAGGGCGAATTGAATGTACTGACCTGTAGCACAGGTGCCTCACTCAGGGTCGATAGCTGTTCAAAAATTGCCAAGCAGCTCACAATCCAATTCTCTGCTCGCCTGGATCAGGGCATTCTCTGCATTCCTCAGCGCAAGGTCACTGGCAGAAGTGCCTCTGGAGCGACCCGAATATTTGATCTTCGCTGGGGTTCTTCGCTGCGCTCAGAATGACCCTTCGCGATTCTTAATGCTCCTCAATATTAGTGCTCAGAGCGCCCCTTCAAATACAAATGCAACAGAAAGCGCCCAGCCGAGGCCGGACGCTTTCTGCTGCGAAAAACCACTCTTGTGAAAACAGTTTACTTACAGGCTGCTCATGTTGGCCAGGAAGTCGCCGTTGGCGCGGGTCTTGCTCAGCTTGTCAATGAGCAGTTCCATGGCCTCCACCGGAGACAGCGGGTTCAGCACGCGGCGCAGCACCCAGATGCGTTGCAGGTCTTCCTTGGTCTGCAGCAGCTCTTCCTTACGGGTGCCCGAGCGCTGGATGTCAATGGCCGGGAACACGCGCTTGTCGCTCAGCTTGCGGTCCAGGATGACTTCCATGTTGCCCGTGCCCTTGAACTCTTCGAAGATGACATCGTCCATGCGGCTACCGGTTTCGATCAAGGCCGTGGCGATGATCGTAAGGCTGCCACCTTCCTCGATGTTGCGGGCCGCGCCGAAGAAGCGCTTGGGGCGCTGCAGGGCGTTGGAGTCCACGCCGCCGGAGAGCACCTTGCCCGAGGGCGGAACGATGGTATTGTAGGCGCGCGCCAGGCGGGTGATCGAATCCAGAAGAATGACCACGTCGCGCTTGTGCTCCACCAGGCGCTTGGCTTTTTCGATGACCATCTCGGCCACCTGCACGTGGCGGGCGGCGGGCTCGTCAAAGGTCGAGCTGATAACCTCGCCCTTCACCGAACGCTGCATGTCCGTAACTTCTTCGGGACGCTCGTCAATCAGCAGCACGATCAGCACAACTTCCGGGTGGTTGGCCGTGATGGAATTGGCGATGTTCTGCAGCAGCATGGTTTTGCCGGTGCGCGGCGGAGCGACGATCAGTCCGCGCTGGCCCTTGCCGATCGGGATCAGCATGTCCATGACGCGGGCGCTCATGTTGTCGCGCACGGTCTCCAGCTTCAACCGCTCCTGCGGATACAACGGGGTCAGGTTGTCGAAGAGGATCTTGTTGCGCGCCTCGTCCGGCGACTCGAAGTTGACCGCCTCGATCTTGACCAGCGCGAAGTACTTTTCGCCCTCGTGCGGAGGCCGTACCTGGCCGCTCACGGTGTCGCCGGTCTTCAGGTCGAACTTGCGGATCTGCGACGGCGAGACGTAGATATCGTCCGGGCCGGGCAGGTAGTTGTAATCGGGCGAGCGCAGGAATCCATAACCGTCGGGCAGGATTTCCAGTACGCCTTCAGCAAAGATGTGGCCCTCTTTTTCGCTCTGGGCCTGCAAAATCTTGAAGATGAGGTCCTGCTTGCGCAGGCCGCTCGCACCGGGGAGGTCGAGCTCGCGAGCGATCTTGGTCAGCTCGGTGATGTTCTTTTCTTTCAGTTCAGCGATCGTCATGTCCACCTACGGATTGCATATTGAGGGGAGGATTGTCAGCGCCCGTGGGCGCCGGGAAGGGGCTGCGCACTGCGCTAGGCGCTTGGCAACCAGTGGGATGGGGACCGGCCGGGTCTATTGTCTCAGGCCGGAAAGAGATGGCGTACGGCGGAAGTTGGCTGTGAAATGGCTCTTCTGCGAACGGCCGGCTCTGTTTCGGTTGATTCTGCCCGGCTGCCGCGGCTGCCGCCAGTGCGGCTCTTCCGCGGGAAGCCGGAAAATAAATACTCTACGCTGCTCGACGCTGCTTCTCGTTGACGTTGATCGGATCGGCCATCACGTTGTCGCGCTCGTTGTCACTGATGCGGTTCAGCACGTCGTTGGTCGTATCCTGAATGCGTGTGTTCGGCTTATGGAACTTGCGGGTGGCCTTGGACGCAATCTGGCAGAGCAGGTAACGGTTCTGCAGTGTGTGCAAAGCTTCAAAAACCTTGTCGGAACGCATAAAACTTCTCCTTCGTTGCCGCCGCCTTGGCCGGACGCTGATGCTCATGGCGCAGGGGGCGGGTCTGACTATGGCTCTCCGGGGCAAAGGCGTTGCTATTACGGAGTGCCGGAATTCTCTACGGATCAGGGCGATATGAAAAGCTTTTTCTACTGCCTGTATCTATAGATGCACTGCTTATGGGGCCGGACGCTCAAACTGGGCATAAGCCACTAGAAATAAAGCGTCCCGCACCTTCGGCCCTGGGCCACCCCGTTCCCGCTCGCAAGCAAGACGCGACAAGATAACCATCCCCTGTAAACCACAGTTTGTATTTAGGAGGAATCTGCCGCAACCCATTCGATTCGGGTTCGAAGTGAACGATTCGCCCTATGGACAACCATCCATAGGATTCTGCCGACTTCTGTACATTAAAGCTTTCGCCAGCCAAGGTCAACAGTATTTTTGTGACGTAGCTTATCGTAAGTTATTGATTCTTAAAGAATCAGTGGAAAAGTTAAGACAGATGAAACAATTTTTTACAATTGCCGTCTCCATCCTGATGCGCAAAATGCACTCCTTGGACGAAAACGCCCTGGAATTACACAGGAATCGCCATCAAGCCCGGCGTAACGACTCCTAAGGCCTTGTCTGCGAAGGGTCTGGCGTGCGCGCGGAGTTCAAGTCCAGGTGAAGGCGCCGGGCGGCGTCAATTCCCGGGGCCATACAGTCGCCATCGTGGTTGTGCAAGGCCGGGCAGCCCTGCGAGACCTTCTTCCGCATGGGCGATTGCGCGTACTGCCAGACCTCGGCAAAGGGGGCACCGCTTGTTTCCGGCGACACGGTTGCCGTGGTGGTGCAGCCTGGGGAGGGCGGGCAGGCGTCATTGGCCACCCAGTAGACCAGCTTGGAGCCATCGGTCAGCGCATGCAGGTGGCGGGCGGTGCTGATCACTGTGCCGTCGCCCTCCGTCACCTCAATACCGGAGCAGTAAATGCCCGGGCGATAGCCGGCGCGGCGCACAGCCTCAGCCCAGGCAAAGACGTAATTCCGCTGCACCTCCAACATGCGTCCACCCTCTTCCTGATCGAGGAACAGGATGCTGCCCGGATGAAAACCCTCCTCGCGGGCGGCGCGGGCGGCCAGCTCGCCATCACCGGCGCCGGGGTTGGCTCTCAGTCCCTTGAGCTGGGCATAGCTGCGCCCGTTGTAGAGGAGAAGAAAGCCGAAGCCTTCGCGCTCGAGGCGCTTGCGCTTGCCGCGCCAACTATTGGAATGCTGGCCAGGAGGATTATTCAGCCAGTAGCCGGTGAAGGCGAAGCTGCGATGCAGTTCGGCCAACAGGTCATCGCCGGGATAGTCGTTGCGGTCGAATCCGAGATAGACCCGGGCGTGCGCTGCCCTTGGAGTGCTCTGCGCAACGCACTGCGACTGCAAGAAGAGAAAAACCTGCAGCGACACTAATAGCAGCAGCACTGCGAGCCTGGCGTGCATCCGGCCGTTGCGATGGAAATTGGTGCTCATCTTCCCTTAGTGTAAACCGCACCTACGCCACGCGATAACACAAACGAGCCTTCCGGCATTGTCACCACCCGTTCACATTCTCTCGACATTCACACAATCCTCATCCGGCGTTGAAGATGTGCTAATCCGAGCCTGCTGCAATGGAATAGACCACGGACACATCGCGATCTTGTGACAAATGGGGGGCGATGTGTCTTATCCCAGCTTTTTGCGGCTCACACATTCGAATGGAGATGCCCTGATGCGTCGAACTGTAACTATTGCTTGCCTTCTTCTTGTTCTGGCTGCCATGCTCGGCTCCGCGGCTGTGGCGCAGAGCGCCAAGGGTTCGCTGACCGGACATGTGGCGGATACGGCTGATGCCGTGCTGCCCGGGGCCCAGGTGGAACTGCTGCCCAACGCCGGCACAGCCACCACCAACAACCAGGGTGAATTCACCTTGACCAACCTTGCTCCCGGCACCTATACCCTGCTGATTAATTACGTCGGCTTCAAGCCCTTCCAACAGGAAGTCACGATTGCGGCGGGCAAGAACACACAGGTCAAGGCCGTCATCCAGGTATCCGGCAAGGGCGACGAGGTCACGGTCTTCAGCGGCCGCGAAAGCGGCGAAATCGAAGCCATCAACCGCACCCGCACGGCGGAGAATATCTTACAGGTGCTGCCCGCCGAGGTCATCGTCAGCCTGCCCAACGCCAACATTGCCGACGCACTGGGCCGCATGCCCAGCGTCACACTGGAGCGCGACGAA
>Ga0302193_10003079_pt1 | contig 13549 bp, 6 predicted proteins | sample II_Bog_E3_3_FD_200228 | JGI IMG/M metagenome (GOLD analysis project Ga0302193, IMG submission 200228) | Peat permafrost microbial communities from Stordalen Mire near Abisko, Sweden - II_Bog_E3_3 | ecosystem: Environmental > Terrestrial > Soil > Wetlands > Peat | place: Sweden: Abisko, Stordalen...
GCCCTGGCGCCGCCACGAGCCGAGATGGACCTCGTAGATCGACATCGGTGCGTCAAGTGCGTTGACCCGCTCCGGCGCCGGGCACGGGCGCGGCAGCCTGGTTTCGTCGAACACGATGGAAGCGGTGCTCGGGCGCATTTCCGCGGCAAAGGCGAACGGATCCGCCTTCAGCGGCAGGTGCTGTCCCTGCGGGCCGATGATGTCGAATTTGTAGTGATCGCCCGCGGCGGCGCGGGGCACGAACAGTTCCCAATAGCCGGCGCCGCGTACGCGCATCGGATGGCGGTGCGGATTCCAGAAGTTGAAGTCGCCGACCACGCTGACCCGCCGCGCATTGGGCGCCAGCACCACGAAGGCGATGCCATCGATGCCGTCCAGCATCATCGGATGCGCGCCGAGCTTGTCGTAAAGCCGCTGATGGGTACCTTCGCCCAGAAGATACAGGTCGAAGTCGGTCAGAACCGGCGGAAAGCGATAGGGATCTTCGAGGTCGACCACGGTACCGCCGAAGCGGGCGCGCAGCTGGTAGCGCTTGGAGCCGTTCGGCATCGCGCCTGCGAACAGGCCGGCGTCGTGAATCCGCGCCAGCTCCGCCGTCTCGCCGTGCTCGCCGATGGCCTCGACGTTCGATGCTTCGGGCAGGAACGCGCGCAGCACGGTCCGGTCGCCCTCGGTGTGAAGGCCGAGATAGCGAAAGGGATCGGAATGGCGGCCTTCCACGATCGCGTAGGCCTCCGCGGACAGTTTGGTCATGAGGCCTCGTTGGAGTTTTCGGACAATATCCGGATCGCGCCGGTCAAAGGCACCCGCAGCCATTCCGGTCGGTGGGCCAGCTCGTATTCGATCTCGCAGAAGGCTTTTTCAAGCAAGAAGAAATTCAACAACCGGTCGGCGGCCTGTCGATCGGCCGGCCACAGCTTCGCCTCGGTCATGGCCTCGCGATAGGCGGTGAGGTAGGCCGCGGTGGAGTGATCGCGCCATTCCCCGAGGGCCACGGCGAGCTTGCCGTGATCGTCGGTGGCGATCTTCAGCGCGCGCTCCAGCGCGGCCGTGGCGGAATAGTCGATCGAACGGATCAGGCCGGCGACGTCGCGGGCCGCCGGCGCCTTGCGGCGGCGCTCGTCGAGCGGCCGGCGGGGCTCGCCCTCGAATCCGATGATGAAGATGTCGTCCTTGACGATCAGCAGCCGGCGCAGATTGAGGTCGCCATGGTGGCGGATGTTGAGGCCGTCGATATCGGGCGGAAGCAGCGTGCGCACACGGGCACGCAGGCCGCCGCGTTGCGCCAGCATCTGGTCGACGAGCGGCCGGTCGACGTCCCTGATGCTATCGCGCCGCTGCTTCAGGGCATCGAAGACGCGTTCCGCGCCGGCCATCACGTCTTCGATCCAGCGCTCCACGTCTTCGGGGCGGGTCGGTTCCGGCGCGAAATCGGGGAATTCATCATGGGAGGCGAGAGCGAGGTGCATTTCGGCGACGCGCCGGCCTGCCTGCGACATATAACGTAGATAGGGGACCTGCTCCTCGCTTTTGCCCGCATGTTCGCTGGCTCCGAGCAGCCGTTGCTCATCGACGAAGCGGTCGAGATAGGCCAGGGTCACGGTCCAGGCGTCGCCCTGATTTTCGAGCAAGGCGTGAACGATGGCGATCGCACTCCTGTCGTTGCCCTCGACCAGTTCGACGCTCCCGATCAGGGCCGGGGTGTTTGCGAAGTCCACCACCTCGGTCAGGAAGCGGCCGATCTCGATTTCCGGGTTGATGCCGGACTCGAGCTTGCGGTAGACCTTGACCACGTACTCGTTGTCGACCAGCGCGGTCGAGTTGGCTTGTTCGGTTTCGACGGCGCGGATGTGCACCGGCGGCGTGACCGGCTGGTCGGGAAGCCGGTTGGTCGGCCGGAATTCAAGGCGCAGGTCGTTTTCTTCGACGGTCAGGCTTTGCCGCAGGTTGCGCAGCAACAGCGCAATGAAGATGTGATCGGTCGCAACGTCCAGCAGCGTTCCCTCGCGCGCGCCCTGCCGAACGGCGGCGAAAGCCCTCGGGTTGTAGTGCTCGCGGTCGAAACGCACCCACTCGATCTGCATCGGCAGCACCCAGCGCGTCGTCACGCCGCGCTGGGTGGCTTTGAAGAACGCGAGCCAGGGGCGGTTGTCACCGATGTCGCAGAACGGGATCGCCGAAGTCAGCACGGGATCGATGGCCTTGGGAGCGCGCTCCGGATACCAGCGGGTTCGCGCCAGGTATCCGGGCAGCACATCGCGTTCGAACACGCTGCGGGTGCGGGCCAGGGATACCCAGGTCGCGCCCAGCGGCACCACCAGGGTTTCGAATTCCGGGACCACCGACGGCGCGACGTGTTCGGACTTGTCGCGCTCCTCGAGCTGGAACCAGTAGAAGCCATAGGGCGCCAGCGTGATCATGTAGGGCAGTTCGCCGATCGCCGGAAAGCGGGTGCGGCCGAGCATTTCCAGGGGGATGCGGTCCTTCCAGGCCGACAGGTCGAGCTCGGTCGCCTGCGCCGATCGCGACAGGTTGGCGACGCAGAGGATCACCTCGTCGCCGTATTGCCTGACATAGGCCAATACCGAGCGGTTGACCGGGCGGATGAACGTCATGGTGCCGCGGCCGAACGCCAGCGTCGACTTGCGTACCGAGATCAGCCGCTTGGTGGCGCTCAGGAGCGAGGACAGGCTGCGCGACTGCGCCTCGACGTTGACGGCCTCGTAGCCGTAGACCGGATCCATGATGGTCGGCGCATAGAGCCGCGCCGGGTCGGCGCGGGAGAAGCCGCCGTTGCGATCCGGCGACCATTGCATCGGCGTGCGCACGCCGTTGCGGTCGCCGAGATAGATATTGTCGCCCATGCCGATTTCGTCGCCGTAATAGATGATCGGCGTGCCCGGAAACGACAGCAGCAGTGAATTCATCAGCTCGATCTTGCGCCGGTCGTTGTCCATCAGCGGCGCCAGCCGGCGGCGAATGCCGACATTGATGCGGGCGCGCGGATCGTTGGCGTAGGTCGACCACAGATAGTCGCGCTCGACGTCGGTGACCATTTCCAGCGTCAGTTCGTCATGGTTGCGCAGGAACAGCGCCCACTGGCAATTGGCCGGGACATCCGGGGTCTGGCGCAGGATGTCGGTGATGGGGAAGCGGTCCTCCTGGGCGATCGCCATGTAGATCCGCGGCATCAGCGGGAAATGATAGGCCATGTGGCATTCATCGCCCTTGCCGAAGTATTCCTGCACGTCCTCCGGCCACTGATTGGCTTCCGCCAGCAGCACCTTGCCCTTGGCATAGGCGTCGAGCTCGGCGCGCAGCTTCCTGATGATGGCGTGGGTTTCCGGCAGGTTCTCGTTGTTGGTGCCGTCGCGCTCGCACAGATAGGGAATGGCATCGAGCCGGAAGCCGTCGACGCCGGTATCGAGCCAGCGCTTCATCACCTGGACCAGGGCGCTGACCACGCGCGGATTGTCGAAATTGAGGTCCGGCTGATGCGAGAAGAAGCGGTGCCAGTAGAATTGCCCGGCTTCCGGATCCCAGGTCCAGTTCGACTTCTCGGTGTCGGTGAAGATGATCCGCGTGCCCTGGTATTTATGGTCGGTATCGCTCCAGACATACCAGTTGCGCGCGCTCGATTTGGGATCGCTGCGGCGCGCGCGCTTGAACCAGTCGTGCTGGTCGGAGGTGTGGTTGATGACGAGTTCGGTGATCACCCGCAAGCCGCGCCGCTTGGCCTCGACGATGAAGCGGCGGAAATCCTTCATGGTGCCGAAATCGGGATTGATCGCGCCATAGTCGGCGATGTCGTAGCCGTCGTCGCGGCCGGGCGAGGGATAGAACGGCAGCAGCCACAGCGCGGTGACGCCGAGCTCCTGCAGATAGCCGAGCTTTTCGGTCAACCCCGCGAAATCGCCGATGCCGTCATTGTTGCTGTCGGCGAAGGCCTTGACGTGAAGCTGGTAGATGATGGCGTCCTTGTACCAGAGCCGGTCGGCGTCCAGCGCGGTGACGGGCAGTTCGGCTGCGTCGATGGGTGGCACGGGCTTCATGGCGTCCCTCAAGCCAGGCAGCGAAACAGCAGCGCCGGATCGCTGGCCGGATCGATCCGCAGGCGAATGCCGCCCCACTCGAGGGCGTGACGATCGCCGGTGATCACGTTCTCGAGTGCTGCGACCGGACGCCGGTCGCCGGCCATGCCGACCTTGATATCGCCGAGCGGAAGCCAGAATTCGTGCACGTCGCGCGACAGCGCGATCGCCACCACGACGCTGCTGGTCTGATTGATCGATTCCTTGACAAAGCCGATGACGTTGCCGTCATCGATCGGAATGAAACGCAGATTACCGGTCTGCTGCAAGGCCGCATTGGCACGGCGGGCAAGGTTGAGGGCGCGCAAATAGGGTTTGATATTGCCCGGCGTGTCCCAGTCCCGGGTCTTGATCTCGTATTTTTCGGAATCGCGATATTGCTCGAGGCCGGGGACCGGTTCGTGCTCGAGCAGTTCGAAGCCGTTGTAGATGCCGTAGCTGGAGGACAGCGTGGCGGCAAGCGCCGCACGGGATCTGAACATCCAGCTCTCGCCGCTTTGCAGGTGATAGGGCAGGATGTCCGGCGTGTTGGTGAAGAAGTTCGGCCGATAGTAGTCGCGCTCCGGGTAGGCGATCAGCTCGTTGAGGTATTGCTCCAGCTCCCACTTCTGGGTCCGCCAGGTGAAGTGGGTGCAGGATTGGGTGAATCCGAGTTTCGCAAGACCCTTCATCTGTTTCGGCCGCGCAAAGGCTTCGGCGAGGAAAATGACGTCGGGATGGCGAAGCTGGATTTCGCGGATCAGCCATTCCCAGAACTGCAACGGTTGGTTCTGGGGAGCGCTGACGTCGAAGATACGGACGCCCTGTTCGATCCAGAACAGGAGCACATCGCGCAGGGCGTTCCATAGCGCGCCTGCGTCCTCCGACGAGAAATCGGGATTGAGGATGTCCCCGGATTGTCCCGCAGGGCTCTCCACATAGCGCATCGATCCGTCGGGCCGCCGCCTGAACCATTGCGGATGTTCGGTGAGCCAGGGATGATCGGGCGAGCACTGCACCGGAAAGTCGAGCGCCACTTCCATCTCGTACCGTTGGCAGGCGGCGACGAAGTCGCGGAAATCCTGCAGCGTGCCGAGTTCCGGATGCACGGCATCGTGGCCGCCCTCGGCCGAGCCGACGGCGTAGGGATTGCCGGGATCGCCATCCGCCGCGGTCTGGGCGTCGTTGCGGCCCCTGCGGTTGGTGCGGCCGATCGGATGGATAGGCGTCAGGCAGACGACGTCAAAACCCATCGCCGCGATATCGGGCAGCCGCGCGATGCAATCCCTGAAGGTGTCGTGCTGGCCCGGCGCGTTGCCCTGGCTGCGCGGCATCATCCGGTACCATGCCCCGCTGCGCGCCCGCGGCCGGTCGGCGACGAAGGGAAACGAGGGCGATCGCGTCAGGTCCGGGCGCGGCTGGCTTTCGGCCATCGCGTCCTTCAATTCGTCGGTGATGAGCGGCGCTACCTCGCCGGTCTGCAGGAAGTCCTCGCATTGCCTCAGGATCACCGCGGCCGCGGCATGCCCGCCGGCCTGCGCCTTGGTCAGCATGCCCGCGCCCTCGATCGCATCCAGGGTCAGGTCGACGCCGGCCTTCTGCTTGAGCTCGAAGCCGCGCCGCCAGGTCGCGAACTGGTCGCTCCAGGCCTCGATCGCATAGACATAGCGGCCGGGTGCGTCGGGCACGAACGATCCGACCCAGCGGTCATTGGTGTGATGGGTCATCGGCTCGCGACGCCACTCGTGGTCGCGCTCGCGGCGCCAGACCAGCGCTGCGGTCACCACGTCCTGCCCGTCACGATAGATATCGGCCCAGACCTCGACGCGCTCGCCGACGATCCGCTTCACCGCAAACCGGCCGCCGTCGATCAGCGGGTAAACATCCTCGATATGAAAAGCGCCGCCGTCCGCGGCGCTCTCGACAGTTTGAGTTGTTTTGTTCACGGTGATGCCATTGACATGGGAACCACGTCCCGTTTCCTTTGCGGGAAAGGAGACGCGCCGCAGATATATAGAAAGCCGCTGACCGCACATTGGTTCCCGGGGAACCCAGGGGCGGCCTTCGAGTTAAACACGGCTATCCTCTTCCATCATCTAGAGAAAATTGCGACGTCTCCCGCTGTCGCGTGCAAACCGCGTGCCGAATGGACCTTTTTACCAAAGCCAATGAGCTGGGAATCCAGACCGAGTTTATCGACGGTCAGGGTCACCGGCATGTGACGGATCAAACCGCCCTCCAAATCATCGTCGATGCCCTGCCGATTCGCGCCCCGTACCGGTTTCTGGGCGGGGCGGTGGTGCTGCGGTTCGGCCGGCCCGGGCGAAGTGAGCTCAAGCAGGCTGCCAGTTTGCCGCTGCGCTGGAAAATCCTTACCGATCTTAAGGTTATCGCCGAAGGCGAGGTCGGTGATCGCAAAGGCGACACCGGTGATCGCAAAGGCGACACCGGTGATCGCGAGGGCGTCACCGGTGATCGCAAGAGCAACACCGGGCAGCGGGTCATCGTCTGGCCCTCGGATCTGCCGGAGGGCTCGTACCGGCTGCAGCTGACCGACGCCTCGTCCTTCACCGAGGAGGCACCGCTGATCGTGGCTCCGCCGAGGGCCTTCGATGGCGATTTCGACCGCGGCTGGCTGCTGGCGGTCCAGCTTTACGGCGTTCGCTCGGCGCGCAATGGGGGAATTGGGGATTTTACCGACCTCGAAGGATTGATCGACCTCGCCGGCCAGTTGGGCGCCGACGGCGTCGGCCTCAATCCGCTGCATGCGCTGTTCGACGACCGGCCGGCCGATTGCAGCCCCTATTCGCCGAACAGCCGGCTGTTCCTGAACGCGCTCTATATCGACGTCGAAAAGTTGCCGGGATCGCGGTCCGGCGCCGACGACAGCGTGCTCGCCCGGTTGCGAAACGGCGATATCGTCGATTATGCCGGGGTCGCCGCGGTGAAATGGCGCGCGCTGCGCTCGGCCTTTGATGCCTTCACGGCCGATCCCGACGACATGCGCCGGCGGGATTTCGAGCAATTCCGCAAGCAGCGCGCGCCGCTGTTGCAGCGGTTCGCCTGTTTCGAGGTGCTGCGGCACAAATTCAAGACGCCGTGGTGGGAATGGCCGCAAGCCTGGCGGCAGCCCGACGAGGCCGCCTGCGCTGAGCTGCGCCGGGGGCGGGATCGGGACGCGATCGAATTCGTCGAATTCGTGCAGTGGGTCGCCGACCGCCAGCTCGAGGCGTGCCAGCGGCGCGCCAAAGGGCTCGGCATGAAGGTCGGCCTCTATCTCGATGTCGCCGTCGGCGTGCAATCGGACGGCTTCGACGCCTGGAACGAGCAGGCCGCAATCTCCCGCCATCTCGGCGTCGGCGCGCCGCCGGATCCGCTGAACACCGAGGGCCAGAGCTGGGGGCTGGCGGGTTTCAACGCCGCCGGCCTGGAAATCAGGTCGTTCGAGCCGTACCGCGAGATGTTGCGCGCCTCGATGCGGCACGCCGGCGCGATCCGGCTCGATCACGTGCTGGGCCTGAAGCGGCTCTATCTGGTGCCGCACGGCTTTGCCGCCAAGGATGGCGCCTATGTGCAGATGCCGTTCGAGCCGCTGCTGGCGGCGACCGCGCAGGAGAGCGTGGCGCAGCGCTGCGTGGTGATCGGCGAAGACCTCGGCACCGTGCCGGAAGGGTTTCGCGAGGAAATGGCCGACTGGGGCATCTGGTCGTATCAGGTGATGATGTTCGAGCGCGACGACCATGGCCGGTTCCGCGATGTCGACCATTACGCGCCGAACGCGCTGGTCACCTTCAATACCCACGATCTGTCGACCTATGCCGGCTGGCGCTCGTTCGGCGATCTCAAGCTGAAGCGCTCGCTCGGCATCGATCCCGGCGAGAGCGACGAGGCGCGATGGCATGCGCTGTCGATGCTGAACGACATCCTGCGGCATCACGGCATCGATCGTCACGATCTCAACGCGGTGGTGGGCTTTCTGGCGCGGACCAAATCCCGCCTGTTGACGGTCTCGCTGGAGGACCTGCTCGGCGTGGTCGACCAGCCCAATATTCCCGGCACCGTCAACGAACATCCGAACTGGCGGCAGCGGCTGCCGCTGACGCTCGACAAGATCGCGGCGGCGATCGACGTCGTGGCGCTCAGGAACGCGACCGCCGAACGCACCCGCGTCGCGAGCTGACGCGCGGCTTCAATGAAGGGTGGCCCGGCTTTGCCCTCGGCAATCGAAGACTATGGATTGATCGGCGATTGCGAGACCGCGGCCCTGGTCGGCCGCGACGGTTCGATCGACTGGCTGTGCTGGCCGGCCTTCGATTCCGACGCCTGTTTTGCCGCGCTGCTCGGCACCGAACGGAACGGCCGCTGGCTGATCGCGCCCGCCGAGGCCGTGAAAACATCCTCGCGGCACTATTGGAACAATACGCTGATCCTGGAAACGCGCTTTACGACCGCCACCGGGACTGTGGCGCTGATCGACTTCATGCCGCCGCGCGGCAACGCTTCCGACGTGGTCCGGCTGGTACGCGGCGTCGCGGGCAAGGTCAGGCTCCGGATGCAGCTCGTGATCCGCTTCGGCTTCGGCAGCGACATCCCCTGGGTCAAGCGCACCGAGGACGGCGCGCTGCTGGGGATCTGCGGGCCGGACATGGCGGTGCTGCGCACGCCGGTCGAGACCCGTGGCGAGGATATGACCACGGTGGCCGATTTCGAGGTCGGCGAGGGCGAGACCATCCCCTTCGTGCTGACCTACGGCCCTTCGCATCTGCCGCTGCCGGAGCCGATCGACCCCGCCATCGCGCTGCAGGAAACCGAGGATTTCTGGACCGAATGGTGCAGCCATTGCACCTATCGCGGCGACCATTCCGGCCTCGTGATGCGCTCCCTGATCACGCTGAAGGCGCTGACCTACGCTCCGACCGGCGGCATCGTCGCGGCGCCCACGACCTCGCTGCCGGAAAAACTCGGCGGCGCGCGCAACTGGGACTACCGCTTCTGCTGGCTGCGCGACGCCACCTTCACGTTGCTGGCGCTGATGAACTCCGGCTATACCGAGGAGGCCTCGGCCTGGCACAACTGGCTGCTGCGCGCGGTAGCCGGCGCGCCCGCCAATATGCAGATCATGTACGGCATCATGGGACAGCGGCGGCTGCTGGAATGGGAGGCCGGCTGGCTGCCGGGTTACGAGGGCGCGCAGCCGGTGCGGGTCGGCAACGCCGCCCACGCGCAATTGCAGCTCGATGTCTATGGCGAGCTGATGGACGCGTTCCACCAGTCGCGGGTGGCCGAGCTGAAGCTCGACGAAGGCAGCTGGGACCTCGAATGCGCGGTGCTCGACCATCTGGCTGACGTCTGGGACCAACCCGATCACGGCATCTGGGAGCGGCGCGGTGACGGCAGGCACTACGTCTCGTCGAAGGTGATGACATGGGTGGGGTTCGACCGCGCCATCAAGAGCGCCGAGAAGTTCGGCTTCAAGGCGCCGCTCGAGCGCTGGCGGGCATTGCGCGACGATATCTGCCGGGATGTCTGCGACAGGGGTTTTGACGCCGGGCAGAACGCCTTCGTCGAATCCTACGGTTCGCCATGGCTCGATGCCAGCATCCTGCTGCTGCCCGCGGTCGGCTTCCTGCCGGCATCCGATCCACGGGTTCGCGGCACCATCGCCGCGATCGAGCGGCACATGATGCGCGACGGGTTCGTGCTGCGGCACGATCCCCGCGAGGTCACCGACGAACGGCAGCCGATCGAGGGCGCGTTCCTGGCCTGCACGCTCTGGCTCGCCGACGCCTATGTGCTGGCCGGCGAGACCGGCAAGGCACAGGCGTTGTTCGACCGCGTGGTAGCGGTCGCCAACGATCTCGGGCTGCTGGCGGAAGAATTCGATTCCGGCGCCGGGCGTCAGACCGGCAATTTCCCGCAGGCTTTGACCCATATCGCGCTGATCAACACCGCGCATAATCTCTGCGTCGCCGCAAGGCCGGTCGACAAGCCGGCGATGCAGCGGTCGAAGTAAGGATCAGGCGGTTCGAGCCTTTTCCGCTTCGATGAAATCGAAGCGGGGCTCTAGATTCTTGTTTTGACGCGTTTTCTTGACGCGAACCGGTTCCCACTTCGCTTGAAAACGCTATCGAGCCGCCTGCCCCTCACTTGAACGCTTTGATCACCGCGTCGAAATTGACCTCCAGCGATTTGTCGTGATGCAGGATCGGCGGAATCTCGCGGTCGATCCCGAGCAGCTGGTAGACCGCCGTTTGCGCTACCCGAACCGAAAACTCGACCGTGAACACGACATCCTCGGGGATTTCGACGAACTGACTGACGAACGCCAGGTTCTTCGACGATTTCGGTACCGGTAGCGGCCGGTCGCCCGCCGCGCGCGGCATGAACATGCTGGTGATGTAGGGCATGCGGCAGGGAATGCAGATTGCCCTGGCGAACGTCTTGCGGTCGAAATTGAGATGGCCGCACAACTCCTGGAGAATCTCGGCGCCGCTGCATTCCGACATCGGCTTGGCGACGAAATCGCCGATCCGGTCCGGATGCAGCGCATATCCCCAGAATACCTGGACGTCCGCGGGCTGATCGGCGAAATGCGGCTGATGCGCCAGCACCACCGACATCAACCAGTTTGAATCCTTGAACGTCACCAGGCCGCCGGTGCCGGCCTTGTTGCCGGAGAAGGCCTCCATCCTGTCGAAGAAGTCGGTATCCTTCAGCGTCACGGTGAAGGATTCCCAGTAGGATTCGGGAATGCTGCTGTTGAACGCGGCGGGCTTGCCGAAATCCGGGCGGCCTTCGGCCAGTTTCTCCCACAAGGTCCAGCCGCCGCTATCCTCCTTGGTCAGCTGGTCGGGAGCGCGAGCCATCGAGCCGAAGCTCGATGCGTCGGTCATGGAGCCGTTCTGGAAGAACACCAGGTCGTCGGCGCCGACCGCGACGGTCTCGGTTACGGCGTTGCCGGCGCGACGGAACTTGATCGCCTGGACGACGACCTTGCCGGTCTCAGAGCCGAGCTCGAAGTCGGTGACGAAGCAGCCTCTCTCGAAATTCACGCCCCTTTGCGAAAGCCAGGCCTGGAGCGGCCGAACCAGCGAATCATATTGATTGAACACCGTGCGCTTCACGCCCGCGAGCGTTTCGATGCGCGAGAATTCCTTGATGAACCGGTGCAGATAGCGTTTGAACTCGACCGCGCTGTGCCAGGGCTGGAACGCAAAGGTCGTCGCCCACATGTACCAGAACCGGGTCGTGAAGAATTCCGGCGACAGCCAGTCGGAGATCGGGTCGGTGCCGAGATCCGGCTCGCTCGCCGTCATCAGCTTGAGCAACTCCATGCGGTCGCTCATCGAAAAGCCCATCGAGGTCACGTCGACGATGGCGCGGTTGCGGTCGACGAGACGCGCCTGCGAATGCGCTTTTATCATTTGGTTGAACTCAACCGTCTCGTCGAACACGGTCTTGTCCGGATCAACCAGCGACGGAATCGATTTGAACAATCCCCAGGTACATTCATAATTGTCCGTCGTCAGCATCCGTCCGCCGCGCAAGGTATAGCCGTCGCTGGGATTGCCGCCGCCATCGAGGCTTCCGCCGAGCAGCGGCAAGGCTTCGTAAATCGTGATGTTGCCGCCGGGCAGGCCGCCGTCGCGGATCATGAAAGCCGCCGCCGCCAGCGAGCCGATGCCGCCACCCACGAGGTGCGCTTTTCTGTCCTGGTTGGTCATGGCATTTTCCTTTCGAACGGCATCATGGATTGGATCAGGCGGATGGCTCCGGCCACGGCGCGCTGCCTATGCCCGGGCGGGGAGATGACGCTGATATCGGCGTCTGGAATCTCTGGTCGTCGGGGGATGCGGCCGGGTGAGAGGGCTGAGTGGTTCAGCCTCGAGTGCTTTCAACCATCGTTGCCGTGGTTGAACGTTGACATGGATCAATCGTAAGCGGTGCGAGGACCACACATTGGTGCGGTTATGGGCGGGTCTTGAACCGCGTCGGCATCCAGTACTGGCGGGTTAGTTCGACGGCTGCCGGGATCGCGGTGTGGGCGGAACGACGAAGCATGTCGGCTTCGGCGCCGGTAGGGGCCGACGGGATCAGCGGGCGACCATTTCGATCGACGCAATGGAACAGGATGGGCAAGAGCAGGCCGCTTTCGATGCCGTCTTTGGTCAGCAGCGGCGCCCAGGCTGAGGGATTCAGCTGGATTGCAGCATAGAAGCCGCTGCACCAAGAACCCGCATCGATATCGCCGTTCGGTTTGCGTCCGAAGATCGGTGCGAAGTCCTGAGGAGTAGTCGAGAGCGTGTTGGCGATGACGTTGTGCCGAACCGCGACGGCGGATATTGCCGCGAATTCCACAGTGCCGCCGTGATCGAAGGCCTCTCTGGCGACGCCCAGCAGAGGGCAGATCCAGTCACGCGGATCCATCGAGACGGGTCCGGCGACGATCGCCGCGACGAAGCCATCGAGCCTCGACAAATCGGTGGCGGCGCCACCTTGGCCAATGCGAGCCTGAAGCCAGAGATCGAGCTTATCAAGGGACATCGCCACCTCCGTCATCGGAGGATGCCTTGTCGGAGGGGACTTTGAACGCCGCCGCGCGCTCATGCGGCGGCCTGAGCAGGCGTCGTGCGGGCGGCCTTCCAGTTCCAGACCAATAGCTCGTGCAGCTGGTGGCTCTTGGTGCGACCCGAGACGATGCGTTCGAGGACGTCGCACAGATAGGTCTGCGGATCGACATCGTTGAGCTTTGCCGTGTTGAGAAGCGATGCCAGGATCGCCCAGCTCTCGGCGCCGCCTTCGCTGCCTGAGAACAATGAATTGCGTCTTCCAAGAGCAATCGGGCGCATCGAACGCTCCACCGTGTTCGAATCTACTTCCACACGTCCGTCGCTCAAGAACAGCGTCAGCCCGTTCCAATGATGCAGGGCATATCGGATCGCCTCCGCCAGTGAGGATTGGGCCGAGATGCCATCGCGCACTTCGGTCATGCGGGCCTTCAGGTCTTCCATCAACCGCGTGGTCTCGTTCTGGCGAGCGGCAAGCCGGATCTCGGCGCTGGTTCCACGCACACGCGCCTCGATCGCGTAGATCGCAGCAATGCGCGTGATCACCTCATGGGCGAACGGCGACTTCGTTTCCTTGTAAACGGTAACGAACTTGCGCCGTGCATGCGCGAGGCAGAAGGCGAGCTGGATCGTGCCGGCCGGCCGCTTGTCGGCAGCCAGCGACTTGTAAACCTGATAGCCGTCGACCTGCAAAATGCCGGCAAACTCGATCAGTTGGGCTGCGATCTCGTTCTTGCCGCGGCCTGGCGCGAACACGTAGGCCACGGCTGGCGGCGACGGTCCGCCCCAGGAACGGTCATCGACCGCGTGCGCCCAAAACTGGCAGATTTTGGTGCGGCCTCGCCCGGGATCGAGCACCGGCATCGGCGTCTCGTCGCAAAAGACCAATGGCGCGGCGTGGATGGTTTGCAG
>Ga0302193_10003102_pt1 | contig 13499 bp, 10 predicted proteins | sample II_Bog_E3_3_FD_200228 | JGI IMG/M metagenome (GOLD analysis project Ga0302193, IMG submission 200228) | Peat permafrost microbial communities from Stordalen Mire near Abisko, Sweden - II_Bog_E3_3 | ecosystem: Environmental > Terrestrial > Soil > Wetlands > Peat | place: Sweden: Abisko...
CGATGCCGAGCTTGGCAAATTCGGCCTGACCGCCTCGACCTGGAGGCCGCTGTTCTATCTGGGCCGGCTGGGCGACGGTGTCAGGCCGAAGGATCTGGCCATCGCCCTGGACATCGAGCCGCCGTCAGTGGTGCAGCTTCTCGACCGCCTGGAGGCCCAAGGCTATGTGGAGCGCCGCGATTCGCCCGAGGATCGCCGCAGCAAAACCCTGCATATGACCGAGACAGGCCGGGCCATCCATGCCCGCACCATCGATGTTTCCACCCAGGTGGCGGAACATCTGACCGCCGGCATCAGCGACGCCCAACTCGAACTCTGCCTGGCCCTGTTCCAGCGCATCGAGGACAACCAGCGCCATCCGGCCAAGGATGCCGCTCTGACATGAGCCAATTGCAACGTCATTGCCTGCGCACGGTCGCTGCGGCCCTGCTGGCCCTGTGGCTGGCCTATCTGTTCGAGCTGGACACGCCCTATTCGGCGGCCACCACCGTCTTGATCGTCGCCCATCCCATGCATGGCATGGTTTTGTCTAAAAGCCTCTACCGCATGGGTGGCACCCTGGTGGGAGCCGTCATGGCCCTGGTCTTGATGGGACTCTTTGCCCAATCCCCCGAGATGTTCATCCTTGGCTTAAGCCTGTGGATGGGGATCTGCACCATGGCCTCGACCCTGCTGCGCAGCTTCCGTTCCTATGGCGCGGTGCTGGCCGGCTATACGGTGGTCCTGATCACCATGCCCGGCATCGATACCCCTGAGCGGATTTTCGATCTGGCCGTCAGCCGGGTGTCGGTGGTGGGATTGGGCATCGTCTGTTCGGCCCTGGTGGCCTCTCTGACCACCAGCCGCAAGGCCGAGGAAAGTCTGGAGGCCAAGTTGAAGCTGGCGCTCCGCCATCTGGCCGCCTATGCCCGCCAATCCCTGCAAGGCGTCGCCGCCCCTCTGCTGTCGGAACAGCGCCGGGCTCTGGCCACTGAAATCGCCGCCCTGGATGCCATGGTGGAATTCGCCGCCATCGAGACCGCCGTCGGCATGGCCGATCTGGAAGACGCCTTACGCGGGGCCACCATGGCCATGTTTGGCGTGCTGACCGCCGCCGCCTCGACCCACGAAGCCCTGGGCCGACTGGGCGAGCAAGGCCTGCCCCACGGCCTGGACCGGCGCATCCTTGACCTGCTGGCCCGGCTGGAGGCTTCCTCCGCCCATGACGAGTTGCAGGCCTGCCGCGAGGAGCTGCGCCGCCTGGGCCAAGACCTGGAAGAAGCCATCAGCGCCGATTCCTTAAGCGTGACCACCGCCATCGATCGCCTGGACGAAATGGTGGACGAACTGGGCTATTGCCTGGAGGGTGCGCTTGTTCTGGCCGGAGCCGCCAAACTGCCCACCATTCGCAAAACCCGCATCTGGCGTCACCGCGATATCTCCTGGGGACTGATCAACGGCTTTCGGGCTTGCCTGACCGTCTGGATGGCCGGTGCCATCTGGTTCGTCACCTCTTGGTCGGCGGGCTGGTGCATGATGGCCACCGTGGTGCCCAACGTTGCCTTGTTGGCCATGCGCGACCGCCCGGTGAACGACGCTTTTTCCTTCGTCTGGGGCACCTCGCTGGCCTCCATCGTCGGCTACATCTATCTGCTGTATGTCCTGCCGGGCATCAGCAGCTTCCCCGAACTGGCCCTGGTGATGGCCGTGCCGTTGTTGATCGGTATCAGCATCTCCATGCATCCCAAGACCGCCTTTCTGGCCATCGGCTTCTATGTCTTCTTCATCACCCTGCTGGCTCCCGTCAATCCGATGAATTATTCGCCGGAAGCCTTTCTCAACAACGCCCTGGCCACGGTCGGCGGCGCGGCCCTGACGGCTTTGGCCAACCGGTTGATCCTGCCCGTCGATCCCCGCCGCCATGTGCGGGCCCTGGTCCGCGCCATCCAGGGCGACCTGCAATCCCTGCTGCAAGGTAGCGTCTCCAGCACCGAGGCCTGGGAAGGTCGCATGCATGAGCGGCTGATCCAGCTGGGAGCCCGCATCCGTGCCGCCGGAGTGCGCCAGGACGGCCTTTTGCGCGGAGGCTTCGCCGCCCTGCGCCTGGGCCGCGAATTGGTGCGGGTCAAGGGCCTGCTGGCCGGCGACGAAATCGCCCGCGACGGTGTCTCCGCCGCCCGCGAGGCCTTGCGCCATCTGGCCGCCGCCCCCCATGCCGCCGTCACCGCCTGCCGCGAAGCAGCTGAAGGATTGAGCCAGCTGGCCCAGGAGCGGAACTCGGAAGAGTCCCGCGCCCCCATGCGCGCCGCCGCTTCGCTGACCGAAATCGCCGTCCTTTTGGGACGACACCGCCGCTTCTTCCAAAGGATCCCCTCATGATCCCGCTCCGTGAATTCGACCTGATGGGCATCTATGTCCCGCCCTTTCTGGTCCATCTGCTGCTGGCCGCCGGGCCGTTTTTCCTGGTGCGCTGGCTGGCCGCCCGCAGTGGCCTTTTGTTCAAAGTCTGGAACGTCGGCTTGGCCGAATTGTCCCTGTTCGTCTTCATTCTGACCGCCCTGGTGTATTCATGATCAAGAAACTGACCCGAGTCCTGGTCACCCTCGTCGCCGCAGCCTGCGCCCTGCCGCTGGGGATGGCTCTGTGGCACCACTATATGGACGCCGCCTGGACCCGCGACGGACGGGTGCGGGCCGAGGTAGTGAGCATCGCCCCGGAAGTGGCCGGCACCGTCATCCAGGTCGCCGTCGCCGACAATCAGCCGGTCAAAAAGGGCGACGTGCTGTTCGTCATCGATCCCGAGCGTTACCGTCTGGCCCTGTCCCAGGCCGAGGCCGGCCTTAACGGCAAGGCCTTCGACCGCAAGGTGGCCCAGGCCCGAGCCCAGCGCCGGGCTGGCCTGAGCGATCTTGTCGCCTCGAACGAGGAGAAGGAGCAATACAGCGGCACCGCCAGCGTGGCCGGAGCCGCTGTCGGCGAAGCCGAAGCCGGGTTACGTCTGGCCAAGCTCAATCTGGAACGCACGGTGATCCGCTCGCCGGTCAATGGCTTCATCACCAATCTGCGCATGCGCGTCGGCGATTACGCCCAGGCCGGACAGGCTTCGGTGGCGGTGGTCGACAGCGATTCCTTCTGGGTCGCCGGATATTTCGAGGAAACCAAGATGACCGACCTGCGCATCGGCGCCCCCGCCACCGTTACCCTGATGAGCGGCGGCCCGGCCCTGACCGGCAAAGTGGACAGCATCAGCCGCGGCATCGCCGACCAGAACGCCGAAACCGCCGGCGGCTCGTTGGCCAGCATCAACCCGGTCTTCACCTGGATCCGTCTGGCCCAGCGCATCCCGGTGCGCATCGCCCTCGACCCCGTCGGCCAAGACCGCCTGCTGTCCGCCGGCATGACCTGCACGGTGTCCATCGGCGAGGCGGCAAGCCTGCGCCAAGACCTGGCTTATGCCACGGCCAAACTGCGCCAGTTGATGTAAGGACTACTTCACAGAAGGAGCGGTCGGGGGCGTCGGCGATTCGTCGTCGGGCCCACGGGCCGAGGCGAAGGTCACTTCGAAGCGGCTGGCCGAAGGGTCCGGCTGCTCCAGGGTGATGCGGAAGCCGACCGAGCCATGGGCATCCAAGGCCGTCTGCGGCGGGCTGATGATCTTCTTCTGCAACAGCGTCTTATCGTTATAAAGCGCTAGACGCAGCAGGGGGATTTCCCGGACGCTGTCGGTGGTGTTAGCGATAACGCCGCGCACCACCAGGACTTCGCTGTTCTCCTGAACCATGCGTTCGGAGTTGTAATTGCGGAAGATCAGGCCAGCGCCGACCACTTCGTTGCGCAGGCCCATCTCTTCATAGACCGAGGCAGCACCCGGAACATAATCCACCACCTTGTCCTGCAGGCCATAGAGGCCGCCGGCAATGCTGACCACCAGGATCAGGAGCACCAGCAACCACAAGCCAACCCCGCCCTTGCGGTGCGGCTTGGGCTTGGGCGGAGGCGAGGCGAAGACGTCGGGGATCGGTTCGGGCGAAGCGCCCATCAGCTCGGCGATATGGGCGAAGGGATCTTCGTCCTCGCCCAAGGGACCGCCCAGGGTGCCGCCGGCGGGCTCATCGTCTTCTTCCAGGGAATCCGACGCGGGGCCCGAGGCGAAGCTGAAGCTGGCGCCATCGCCGCCGAAATTAAGATTGAAGCCGGGCAATCCGCCCTGACCCTCGCTTTCCTCGAAGTCCTGATCGGCGATCGGCTCTTCCAGGATGGGGGCTCGGGGCTTGGAGGCGGCAGTCTTGCGCGCTGGTGCCGCGGCCGGCATTTCCAGCGGAACTTCGTCTTCCACAAAAGCCGGATTTTGGTGCCATTTATGTCCGCAGCGGGCGCAGCGAAGCACTCGTCCCCGCGTGCCCAGGGCCGCTTCGGGAACCGTGAAGTTGGTATCACAGCTAGGACAAGTGACTTTCATGGACAGGCTAAACCGCTAATTCATTGTTCTTTATAGGGCGAGGACGGTTTCAACACAAGCGCATGGTGGTGAAAGATAGCATGGCTTTCTTTATCGCGCTCTGGACGGGCCGTTGCCCCCATGCCATCCTGCCCCCGATTTTCATGAGGTGATCCCTTGCGACGAGCAGCCGCAGACCAAGGCAATGTAGTGGAGTTCGACTCTGTCGGGCTTCGCTATGACCATGGGCCGGAAATCCTCCAGGACGTCAATTTCGCCCTGCCTGCCGGCTCGTTCCACTTCCTGACCGGTCCCTCGGGGGCCGGCAAGTCGTCGCTGCTGCGCATGATGTATCTGGCGCAAAAGCCCAGCCGTGGGCGGGTCACCCTGTTCGGTCGCGACACCTTGATCGCCAAACGCTACGAGCTGCCGGCCCTGCGCCGCCGTATCGGGGTGGTGTTCCAGGAGTTCCGCCTGCTCGACCATCTGTCGATCCTGGACAATGTGGCCTTGCCGCTACGCATCTCGGGGGCGACCGAGGCCGATGTCCGCAAGTTCGTCCCCGACCTTTTAAGCTGGGTGGGACTGGCCGATCATCTTTCCGCCAAGCCGCCCACCCTGTCCGGCGGTCAGAAGCAGCGGGTAGCCATCGCGCGGGCCGTCATCGGGCGGCCCGATCTTTTGCTGGCCGACGAACCCACCGGCAATGTCGACGACGATATCGCCATGCGGCTGATGTATCTGTTCGAGGAACTGAATAAGCTGGGGGCCACTGTCCTGGTCGCCACCCACAATGAAAGCCTGGTCAAGCGACTGGGCCATCCTCGCCTGCATCTGGAGAATGGGAGGCTCGAACAGGGATGAGCCTCTTTTCCACCCGCCATTCCGATCTGCCCCTGAAGGGCGATGCCACCAGCCGCTTTCTGCCCTGGCTGGTCGCCCCCATGGTCTTCCTTTGCGCCGTGGCCTTGGCCGGTGTCTTCATCCTGAACACTCTGATCGGCCGCTGGGACCGCGATGTCTCCGGTACTCTGACCGTCGAGATCGCCGCTGCCCCCGGCGAAGCCTCGGAATCCTTCGAGCGGACCAAGGTTCGTGTCGATCAGGCGGTCAAGCTTTTGTCGGAAAGCCCCGGCATCGCCAAGGCCCGCGCCCTGTCCCAGGAGCAACTGGCGGCTCTGCTGGCGCCCTGGCTGGGCAATAGCGAGCTGCTGAAGGAATTGCCGCTGCCGGCCCTGATCGACGTCACCGTCCGCCCCGACGCCCGCCCCGATCTGGTCGAGCTGGAATCGCGACTGTCCAAAGCGGTCCCCGGCGCATCCCTGGACGACCATCGGGTCTGGCTGTCCCGACTGATCGGCATTTCCCGGTCCATCGAATGGCTGGCCATTGCCATCGTGGTGCTGATCGGCGGCGTCACCTCGGCCACCGTCATCTATGCCACCCGCACCGGCATGGCCGTGCACCACGAGGTCATCGAGGTGCTGCATATGGTGGGCGCCACCGACGATTATATCGCCCGCCAGTTCGCCGACCGCGCCTTTACCTTGGGGATTCGCGGCGGGCTGTTCGGCCTTGGCCTGACCATCCCCATGACCGCCGCCCTGGCCTATACCACCCGGCAGATGGAAGGCGGCTTCCTGGCCGATCTGTCCCTGCCGCTGCTGGGCTGGATCGCCGTCATGGTGCTGCCCTTCGCCGCCGCCTTCCTGGCCATGCTGACCGCCCGCCTGACGGTCCACGCCAGTCTGGCGCGGATGATCTAGAGACCGGCCATGGGGCTTCGCCGCGCTTACCGATTGCTGTTCCGTTGGACCGGAGTGCCTCTGGCCCTCGCCATCTTCTGGCTGGCCGGCCTGTTGTGGTATGCCTCGGTCATCCCCGGCAGCCTCGAGGATAGCGACAGCCCCACCGACGCCATCATCGTCCTGACCGGCGGCACCGAGCGCCTGGAAACCGGGCTCGAACTTCTGCGCGGCAAGATGGGCCAGAAGCTGTTCGTCTCGGGCGTCTATCGCGGCGTCGATGTCGCCGAGCTCCTGCGCCTGTCGCGGCAAAAGCCCGACGAGGTGGAATGTTGCATCGTCTTGGGCCATACCGCCGACAATACCGTGGGCAATGCGGTGGAAACCGCCGCCTGGATGCAGGCCGAGGGTTTCCATTCCCTGCGGCTGGTGACCTCGAACTACCATATGCAGCGCAGCCTGCTGGAGTTTCGCTACGCCATGCCCCAGGTTGCCATTGTCCCCCATCCGGTTTTTCCCCATAAGGTGAAACTGAGCCAATGGTGGCTGTGGCCGGGCACCGCCCATCTGATTGCCGCCGAATATACCAAGTTCCTGGGGGCCCATCTGCGCCACTGGGTCGAGATGCTGGAGGAAACCCCGTGACCCTGCTTCGTTCCCTGGCCTACCAGCTGCTGTTCCTGCCCTGGACGCTGGGGGTATGCCTGATCTATCTGCCGCTGCTGCTGGGGCCGCGCAAACTGATGCAGGCCGGGGCCCGCCTGTGGCTGTCGGGGGCTTTGTTTCTGCAGCGCTGGGTTCTGGGTCTATCCTTCCAAATTAAGGGCATCGAAAACCTGCCTGCGGGAGCCTGCCTGATCGCCGCCAAGCATCAGTCGGCCTGGGACACCATGATCTTTCACCGCATCCTGGCCGACCCGGCCTATGTGCTGAAAAAAGAGCTGCTGTCCCTTCCCTTCATCGGCTGGTATCTGCAAAAGACCGGCCAGGTGGCCATCGATCGCAAGGCTGGAATGAAGGCCCTGAAGCTGATGGTGGATGCCGCCAAAGTCGCCGCCGACGAAGGCCGTCAGGTCATCATCTTCCCCGAGGGCCATCGCCAGCCCCCCGGCGTGACCGGAGACTATCACTCCGGCGTCGCCGCCCTCTATTCCGGGCTGGAACTGCCGCTGGTGCCGGTGGCCTTGAACTCAGGGCTGTTCTGGGGCCGCAATTCCTTCCTGCGCCATGCCGGCTGCATCACCTTGGAATTCCTGCCGGTCATAGCGCCCGGCATGAACCGCAAGCTGCTGATGCCCGAGCTGGAAAGCCGCATCGAGACCGCCACCCGGACCCTCGAGGCCGAGGCCATCGCGCGTTTTCCACAGCTTCCCAAGGTGGCTGTGGACAAGACCTAAGGTACATACTCAAGCCCTCTCTGAATAATGGGGATAAGTCCGTTTTTCTTTTATGGACAAAGGCTTATCCCCATCTCTTCTGTGGAAACAAAATAAGAACGAGGCCTTGACGCCGGCCCTTTCGGCTCCTAGAGTCGCGACTTCATAAAGACATAAAGACGGGCTGCCTTAAGGGGCAGCGGGTGGAGAACGGCTATGACGCAGATCGCGTCCATCTCGCAGCAAATTTGGGACATGAAATACCGGCTCAAGGGTCCGGGCGGCGAGGTGATGGATAAGACCATCGACGATAGCTGGCGACGGATCGCCAATGCTTTGGCCGAGGCCGAGCCCAAGGATAAGGACGCCTGGGCCAACGTCTTCTTTGAAGCCATGCGCGACTTTCGCTTCCTGCCGGCTGGCCGCATCGTTTCCGGCGCCGGCACTGCCCGCAAGGTCACCTTGTTCAATTGCTTCGTCATGGGCGACATCCCCGACGATATGTCGGGCATCTTCGAGCATCTGAAAGAAGCCGCCGTCACCATGCAACAGGGTGGCGGCATCGGCTACGACTTCTCGACCCTGCGGCCCAAGGGCGCGGCGGTCAAGGGCGTGGGGGCCGATGCCTCGGGGCCTTTAAGCTTCATGGACGTCTGGGACGCCATGTGCCGCACCATCATGAGCGCCGGCTCGCGCCGTGGCGCCATGATGGCCACCATGCGCTGCGACCATCCCGACATCGAAGCCTTCATCGACGCCAAACAGGAAGCCGGGCGTCTGCGCATGTTCAATCTGTCGGTCCTGATCACCGACCCCTTCATGAAGGCCGTCAAGAACGACGAGCCCTGGGAGCTGACCTTCAACGGCAGCACCTTCAAGAGCCTGCCGGCCCGCGAGCTGTGGAACCGCATCATGCGGGCCACCTATGCCTATGCCGAGCCGGGCGTGATCTTCATCGATCGCATCAACCGCCTGAACAATCTGCATTACGCAGAAACCATCCACGCCACCAACCCTTGCGGCGAACAGCCTTTGCCGCCCTATGGCGTCTGCCTGCTGGGCTCGGTCAATCTGGCGCGGCTGGTGGAAAAGCCCTTTGAAGACGGTGCCGCCATCGATCAGGCCAAGCTGACGCGCCTGGTGCGTACGGCTGTGCGCATGATGGATAATGTCATCGACGTCTCCAACTATCCCCTGCCCCAGCATCGCCTGGAAGCCGAGAGCAAGCGCCGCATCGGCCTTGGCATCACCGGTCTGGCCGATGCCCTGATCATGTGCGGAGCCCGTTACGGCGGCAAGGAATCCATCCGCCTGACCGAGCTTTGGCTGTCTACCCTGCGCCGCGCCGCCTATCTGGCGTCTGCCGAGTTGGCCGCCGAGAAGGGGGCCTTCCCCCTTTACGACGCCGAGAAATATCTGGCCGGCGAGACCATCCAGTCCCTGGAGCCCGAGGTGCAGGAGGCCATCAAGAAGCATGGCATCCGCAACGCCCTGCTGACCTCCATCGCCCCCACCGGCACCATTTCGTTGTTCGCCGACAATGTCTCTTCGGGGCTAGAGCCTGTCTTCAGCTTCAGCTATAGCCGCACCGTGCTGATGCCCGACGGCAGCCGCAAGGAAGAAGACGTCACCGACTATGCGGTGCGCGTCTGGAAGCGGCTGCGCGGCGAATTCGCTCCCCTGCCCGACTATTTCGTCGATGCCCAGACCCTGTCGCCTTCGGACCATGTGGTCATGCAGGCGACGGTGCAGAAGTACATCGACAGCTCCATCTCCAAGACCATCAATGTGCCGGAAGGCATTGGCTTCGAGGAGTTCAAGTCGGTCTATATGCAAGCCTACGACCAGGGCTGCAAGGGCTGCACCACCTATCGCCCCAACGACATCACCGGCTCGGTCCTGACCGTAAAGTCCGACGAGCAGAAAGCCGCCGAGGAGCCTCAGCAGGAACTGCCCTTAGGGCCTACCCACACCATGGCCAAGGATGCCTTCGAGGCCGGTGCGGTGGTCCATCTGACCCAGCCGCTGAACCGCCCCGAGGAACTGCCGGGCCAGACCTACAAGGTGCGCTGGCCGGATTCCGACCATGCCATGTACATCACCCTGAACGACATCATCCAAGACGGCCGCCGCCGTCCGTTCGAGGTCTTCATCAATTCCAAGAACATGGATCACTTCGCCTGGACCGTGGCCCTGACCCGCATGATCTCGGCGGTCTTCCGCCGTGGCGGCGACGTCGCCTTCGTGGTCGAGGAACTGCAGGCGGTGTTCGACCCGCGCGGCGGTCAATGGATGGGCGGGCGCTATATCCCCTCGCTGCTGGCGGCCATCGGCGATGTCATCGAGCGGCATATGATCAACATCGGCTTCCTGCCCGACCCTAAGGCCGAAAAGGACGCCTTCATCGAAGCCAAGAAGCAGGCCTATGCCCAGTCGTCCTTGGCCAGCAAGCCCAAGAACGGCATGCGCAACTGCCCAAAATGCGGCCAGCCCACCCTGATCCGTCAGGAAGGCTGCGACAGCTGCACCAACTGCGGCCACTCGAAGTGCGGGTGAAACCACAACTCGCTGGATAACTACCTCCCCTCTTCAGCCAATTAGCCCTGTCAAATTACATAAAATTTGATTAAACTTTTGGCTGAAGACGCGGGGGCTCCAGGGACTTGTTTTTAGGTCAATCAGAACAATCACACCATCGGACAGAGCAATCCGCCCGCAAAGCGGTGACTTGGACCATGCTCACTGCCCTTTGTGTGCTATGGGGCCTGTTCGGCCTGTGGGCCTATAACCTGCAGGAAAACCGCCGCCACACCATGGAGCAGGTGCTGGACCGCCAGCGGGTCGCCATGCAAGAGCATGTCAGCTCGGTCTTCACCATCACCGAGACTTTCCTGGCCGTGACCAACCGTTGGGTGGCCGACCACCCCGACCGCGACCCTCGCAGCGATCCCGAGTTTGCCGCACTGGTGCGCGACTTCCAGCAGGTCAACAACAAGTCCCTGACCTTTCGTCTGGTAGATGCCGACGGCAGCCTGAACCTGATTCCGCCCGCCCCGGGCTCCAGGCCGGCCAATGTCGCCGACCGGGATTATTTCGTCGGCGCCATGGCCAAACCGCCGGGGTCCATCACCATCAGCACCCCCTATGTGGGCCGCTCGACGGGACATACGGCCGTCGCCGTGGCCACCCGGCTGTCCGATCCCAGCCACGGCCTTGCCATCGCCTATGTGGCCATCGAGCTGGAGATGCTGGAACAGACCTTCGCCAAGGCCCGCATCAGCGAGGGCGGAGCCATCACGCTGATCCGCCGTGACGGCGTGATCCTGGCCCGCTCGGCGGCCACGTCGCTTGATCTGGGCAAGAACATTGCCGGCTCGCAATTGTTCCAGACGGCGGTGGAAAAAAACGATGAAGGTGTCGCCTTCAGCAATTCCGCCGCCACCGACGGCATTCCCCGGCTGATCGCCTATGGGGTGCTGGCCAATTATCCCCTGGTGGTGACCGTGGGTGCCTCTCTCGAGGGGATCATGGCCGAAAGCCGGGGCGTCATCGCCCGCGTGGCCGCATTGATGCTGCTGGGCAGCGCTCTTTTGCTGCTGTCGCGCTGGAAAATCGTCAGCCTGCTGGATGATCTTGCCGCCAGCCGCAGAGAGATCGAACGATCCCGCGACGATCTGACCATCGAAGTGGTGGAGCGCCGTCAGGTGGAGGCAGCCTTGCAGCGATCGGAAAGCGACCTGCGCGCCATCCTCGACAATATGACCGACGTCTTTTACCGCACCGACGACCAGGGGCGGCTGACCATGGTCTCCCGCTCCATGGAAGCCTTGCTGGGCTATAGCGTCGAGGAAATCCTGGGCCACGACGTGGCGGAACTGCATTTCGACCATGACGGCCGCCCCAAATTCATCGAGGCCATCGCCCAGAACGGCGGCATCATCAGCGACTATCAGTTTCGTCTGCGCCATAAGCAGGGACATCCCGTCTGGGTCGCCGCCAGCGCCCGCTGCTTGCTGGACATCCAAGGCCACATCGGCAAGGACATCGAAGGCATCTGCCGCGATATCAGCGAAAGCCGGGCCCAGTTGGAGGAAATCCAACGTTCCAACGCCGAGCTGGAGCAATTCGCCTATGTGGCCAGCCATGATCTGCGCGAACCTTTGCGCATGATCTCCAGCTATCTGTCGCTGTTGGAGCGCCGCAATGGCGACAGTCTGACCGAAGACGGCCTGGAGTTCCTGGCTTTCGCCCGCGACGGGGCCAAGCGCATGGATCGGCTGGTGCTGGATCTGCTGGATTATTCCCGCATTGGCCGCCGGGGCGACGCCTTGGAGCCGATGGCGGTGCTGCCGGCCCTGGAGCTGGCCAAAGGCCACCTGGCCCTGGCCATCACCGACAGCGAGGCCCATCTCTCGATTGCCCCCAATCTTTCCCTGCCCTTGGTTCTGGGCGACCAGGGACAGATTGTAAGGCTGTTCCAGAACCTGATCGGCAATGCCCTGAAATATCGCAGCCAAAGCCGTCCGCCCGAGGTTGCCGTCACCTGCCGCCGCAAAGGCAATCTGTGGGAATTCACCGTCGCCGACAACGGCATCGGCATCGATTCCGCCTATTTCGAGCGGATCTTCGGGCTGTTCCAGCGCCTGCATACCCACGAGAATTTTGAAGGCACCGGCATCGGTCTGGCGGTCTGCAAAAAGATCGTCGAACGCCATGGCGGCAGCATCTGGCTGGACAGCGTTCCCGGCCAGGGCAGCCGCTTCCATTTCACCCTGCCCGTCGCACAGAAGGCTTAAGCCTCACTGATCCCCATTCCGGCGCTCCAGCCGCTGGACCAGGCCCACTGGAAGTTATAACCGCCCAGCCAGCCGGTCACATCCATGGCTTCCCCCACCACATAAAGCCCCGGCACATCGCGGGCTTCCATGGTCTTGGAGGACAAGGCATGAGTGTCGATGCCGCCCAAGGTGACTTCCGCCGTACGATAGCCTTCGCTGCCCGCCGGCTTCAGGCTCCAGCCGTTGAGGAGACCTGCCGCCTGAGCCAGGACGGCATTGGACAGATTGGCCATCACCGGATTGGGCAGATAGGCCTGGCACAGAGCATGGGCCAAACGAGTCGGCAGCAGTTCGGCCATCACCGTCTTCAGCTCGGCCTTGGGCCGGGATGAACGACGTTCAGTCAACAGCGCCGCCGCGTCCTGGTCAGGCAACAAATTGACCGAGATGCTCTCGCCCTCCCGCCAATAGCTGGAAATTTGCAAGATCGACGGCCCCGACAGACCGCGATGGGTAAAGAGCAAGGCCTCGCGGAAGCGGCGCTTGCCGCAAGAGACCACGGCCTCCAGGGAAATGCCGGTCAGGCCTTGCATGACCGTCAGGTCGCCATCGGTGAAGCGCAGAGGCACCAGGGCCGGACGGGTCTCCGTCACCTCCAGCCCGAAGCGCCGCGCCACCTCGTAGGCGAAGCCGGTAGCCCCCATCTTGGGAATCGACAGCCCGCCGGTGGCCAGCACCAGCCTGGACGCGGTGAAGTCGCCATGATCAGTGGAGACGCGGAAAAGCTCGCCCTTCTCCACCCCGGTGACGCGATGATTCAGGCGTATCTGTACCTGTCCGGCGTTGCATTCGTCCAGCAGCATGCGGACGATCTGGGCGGCGCTGTCGTCACAGAACAACTGGCCCCATTTGCGTTCGTGATAGGCAATGCCATGGCGCTTCACCATCTCGATGAAGTCGAACTGAGTGTAGCGTTTCAGGGCCGATTTGGCGAAATGCGGGTTGTTGGAAAGATAGCGATCCGCCCCCGCCTCCAGATTGGTGAAATTGCAGCGCCCGCCGCCGGAGATGACGATCTTGGCCCCGGCCTGATCGCAGTGATCCACCACCACCACCCGCTTGCCGCGCTGACCGGCCACCATGGCCGCCATCAGCCCGGCAGCCCCGGCGCCAAGGATGATTA
>Ga0302193_10003105_pt1 | contig 13494 bp, 9 predicted proteins | sample II_Bog_E3_3_FD_200228 | JGI IMG/M metagenome (GOLD analysis project Ga0302193, IMG submission 200228) | Peat permafrost microbial communities from Stordalen Mire near Abisko, Sweden - II_Bog_E3_3 | ecosystem: Environmental > Terrestrial > Soil > Wetlands > Peat | place: Sweden: Abisko, Stordalen...
ATCGCAACACGCCATCGGCCTCCTCGGCGGTCAGGCGGCCTTCGACCAGCATGTAATTGACATGGGCGATCAGCTCGCCGGCGGCAAAACCCATCTGATGCACGTCCAGAACATGCTTGTGGAACACCACCGGCACCAGTTCCTTGGAAGTTTTCGAGCTTTCGCGGCAGGCGTCCGCGATCAACCCGCAACGTTCCTCGTGATGGTCGGCCAGTTGCTTGATCCGGGTCTTCAATCCGTAGAACGGCACGCCGTGGCCGGGCAGCACCAGGACGTCATAGGGCAGGGTGGTGGTGAGGCTCGCCAGCGAGGCCAGATATTCCCCGAGGGAGTTCTGATCGGGCTCGACGGCCCAGACGCTGACATTGGGCGAGATCTTGCTGAGCACCTGGTCCGCCGAGAGAAACAGTTTGTCGGCGGCGCAATACAGCATCACCTGATCGAGGGCGTGGCCGCCTCCGGTGATGACCTTGAAGCGCCGGGCGCCGATGCAGATTTCCTCGCCATGGGAGATGCGGCGATAGGACGGCGGCAGGATCGAGACCCGCTTCAGGTAATCCTGTCCGCGGCCGAGCAGCTTGTCGGTCAGGTTCTCATCCATGCCGTGACGCCGGAAGAACAGGCGCTGCGCCATCTTGCGCTCTTCGGTGCCTCGGTTCTGATGATAGACCGATTGCAGGTACTCGACCTGCGACATCTGCAGCGGGCAATTGAAGCGGTCGACGATCCACCCCGCCAGGCCGACATGGTCGGGGTGCGAATGGGTGACGATCAGCCGCGTGATCCTGACATGGGCCAATGGGCCCTCGAAAAGCGCCGTCCAGGCCGCGATCGATTCCTCGTTGCCGAAACCGGAATCCACCATCGCCCAGCCGTCGTCGTCGGCCAGCAGATAGATGTTCACGTGGTTGAGACGGAACGGCAGCTTGAGCCGGACCCACAACACGCCCGGCCTTATCTCGACGACCTGATCGGGGCCGGGAGGATTTTCCCAGGGGTAGCGTAGCGCCTCGACCGAGGACTGAACCGTGTCTGTTTTTGAATGCATCGCCCGATGTCGCAACGTCTGTCCAGCCTGACTGCCATCGACCAGGCCGCACAACCGACTTAGCCGCACAATCGACCTGGCGCCAGCCGAAAACGACAGCGATTTCGCCAAAACACCGCCGGCACCGATCTACCGCCGGCCAAGCCGGCCCAACCATGCGCTGCAAGCGCAGGCGTGAACCTGCGGCGCATGGCGGGGCTTTCAGGCGGCCCGGATATTCGAGAGGAAGGCGTCGATTTCCGAGCGCAGGACGTCGGCCTCGTGGCGTAGCGCGCCGGAAGCGCTCAGCACTTCGCTGGCCGCCGAACCGGCCTTGGCCGAGGCGGTGCTGACCCCGATGATATTGCTCGAGACCTCGGAGGTGCCGCCGGCGGCGTGTTGGATGTTGCGGGCGATTTCGCGCGTCGCCGTGCCCTGCTGTTCAACCGCGGCGGCGATCGCGGTAGTCACCTCGTTGATCTCGCTGATGGTCTGGCCGATGTTTCGGATGGCGCCGACCGCCGAGGTCGTCACATGCTGCACGTTGGCGATCTGCGAGCGAATCTCGTCGGTAGCCTTTGCGGTCTGGTTGGCGAGGCTCTTGACCTCGGAGGCGACCACCGCAAAACCCCTGCCAGCCTCGCCGGCACGGGCGGCCTCGATGGTGGCGTTGAGCGCCAAAAGGTTGGTCTGCGACGCAATGACCTGGATGAGGTCGACCACGACGCTGATCCGGCTGGCGTTTTCGGCGAGCCCCTGCATGGTGGCGTCGGTTGCGCCGGCTTCATCGACCGCCTTGCGGGCGATTTGCGCCGAGCTGACCACCTGGCGGCCGATTTCGGCGATCGACGACGACAATTGCTCGGTGCCCGAGGACACCGTCTGGACGTTGACCGAGGTTTCCTCGGCGGCGGACGCCACGGCGTTGACCAGCGCGCTGGATTGATCGGCGCTCGCCGACATGCCTTGCGCGGTGCTCTGCATGGAATTGGCCGATCGCTGCAGAGTGTCCAGCGCGGTGCGGACGGTGGTCTCGAATTCGACGATCCGGGCTTCCATGCGGGAGGCGCGTTCGGCCTTGGCGATGCGATCCTTGTCCTGATCGGCATTCAGCGCGCGGGCTTCGAGCATGCTTTCGCGGAAGACCTGCAGCGAACTCGCCATCGCCGCTATTTCGTCATGCTGGCTGCTGCGATAGATCTCCGATTCGAGATCGCCGGCCGACAATAGCTGCATCGAGCGCTGCAGATTGCCGATCCGCCGCAGGATGTTGCCGCCGACATAGCGCCAGACGAACAGCACCGACCCGATCAAGGTGAGGCCGCCAAGCGCGACCATGACCAGCGTCGCGAACGAGATCTTTTGCCGGGCCCGCGAGGTCGATCTGCCGGTTTCGGTCTTCACCGCATCGACCAGTTGCCTGACGCTGATGCCGAGACCGATATTCAGCTTGCGGGTTTCATCAAGGATGAGCTGGCCGTAATCGTCGGCGTCGAGTTCCTTCTGGCGAATCTTGAAGACGCTGGTCTTGCCCTCGCCAAGCGCCAGCAATTTCAACGCGGCGTCCTTCAACGCGGCGGTGCCGTTGTTCCCCGGGAGTGTGTCGAGGTTGGATTTGACGCTGCTCTGGGCGGTCTTGAATGCCTTCTCGATCGGCTCGAGCGAATCGCTGTTGCTGGCGGCCAGTGCCGCTGTCATGTCGGAAGCCAGCAGGTTGGTGCTGGCGATGATGTCGCCGAGCCGCTCGACCGACCGTGCCGCCTCGACCGCGTCGTCCTGCGAGAGATTCGCGGAGCCGAGAACCGCATTGATCCTGGCCTGCGCGTCCATCATCGCCGGACCGGATGCGGCGACGAAGGCGGCCTGAGCCTTGCGCAGCGCCTCGTATTGCTGTTCGTGGACCGCGCCGGCGTCGAGCCGCTCCTTGGCTGCAGCGCCGAGGCTCCTGATGGTGTCGTCGATGTTCTTGACGGTCTCGCTGAGGGCGGAGACCACCGTCTTGTCGGCGCCGAGCTCGATGATCTGGCCGAGCTTCTCCAGCGTAAGCTGCTGGGTTTCCTTCATCGATTTGGAGCGTTCGTCCAGCATCTGCTGGCTCTGCGACGCCAGCAGCGCCGGTCCCTGGCTGGCCAGGCTGGCGCTCTGGGCCTCCAGCTGCAGGCTTGCCGTGAGCCGCGGTATGTCGCGCCCGCTGAGATCCAGCATCAGACTGCCGAGGTCGCCCAGCACCATGCCGGCGCCAACGCTGATGATGATGGCCATGCCGGCGATCACGGCGAAGGCTGCGAACAGGCTGCCCCTGACGCCCCATTGCGGGCGCAGAAATCTCAACAGACGACCAAGTTTGCCGATGCCAAATCGCGCCGCCATGCTGCCCCCGCCCTGCCCGCTGGATCCATCAGGATCCTTGCCCGGCGGCAGTATCTCGTTACCCGGTTAACAAAATCGGGAGAATTCGAGGGGTTTGCGCAATTATTGGGCAGCAAAACAAAAAGGCCGGCGCGAGGCCGGCCTTTCCGTCAGTTCGATCAGATCAGGTGCGGATCAATACCGCGCAACCACCGGGCCACCCCAGTTGAAGCGATAGTTCAGGCCGGCCTTGACGGTGTTTTCGTCGTCGCGGTACCGGGTTCCGACGAGGCCAACGGGGCCGGTCGTGAACGTGGTGCTGCCGAAGTTGTAATACATGTATTCCAGCTTCGCGGACCAGCTCGGCGCGAACATGTATTCGACGCCGGCACCGACGGTGTATCCATCGCGGTGGTTGCTGTCGGTGGTGAAGGCCACCGGAACGCCGCCGGCAGTCGCGGTGACGCCGTCGCTATCCTTGAAGGCATAACCGCCCTTGGCATAAACCAGCGCCGGTCCCCAGGCGTAGCCGAGCCGACCGGTGACCGATCCGAGCTGGTTGCTGCTGGTGTTCACAAGAGTTCCGCCGGGGAACAGCACGCCGCCGTTGTTGCTGCTCAGCCAGCTGTACTGCGCTTCGATACCGAGCACCCAGTTGGTGGCGAACTGATAGTCAGCGCCGCCCTGCACGCCGCCGAGGAATCGGCCGTTGCTGCCGGTCAGGCTGTTGTTGCCGGCGAAAGCGCCGCCGATGTGACCGCCGATGTAGAAGCCGGTCCAGTTGTAGATCGGCGAGGCATAGACCGGAGCCTTGGTATAGGGAGCGCGAGCCGGCAGGTCGGCGGCGAGTGCTGGCACGGTCGCGCCGAGGGCGACGAGGGCCACAGTTCCGAGAAGAAGCTTTTTCATTGTTCTAGTCTCCAGCAGATCATTTGAGATTGGCCGCGTGTCGGCTCCATCCATGACGCGCACTTAGACAGCTTTTGCGTAAAATGCTGTCACCCATAGGTCACAGTCGGAAAGTTCCCAACCGATTGGGTATCAAGCATTTTCCGTGCTTAATGAGGCCTTAATCAAACCTGAATGAAGCCTTAATTTCTGGCAGCTGCCCGGCCTCAGCGGCAGCGTTGACGTTCGCAATTGCCGACATCAAGCAGAAGCACGCGCTGCGGCGGCGAGGCCGTCAAGCCGCAATGGCGCCCAGGCACGCTTCACAGATCGGTGATGACGGTGCGCTGGCTGGATTTGCCGGTCGGGCGCGGCGAGTGAAAATTCCAGCGGCGATCGTCCGCAGGTCGGCGTGAAACTGCCGATCGCCCGGCCGATTCGAGAGGTTCGCGGAGGATTGTCAGGTTGCTTGCGCCGCCTGACGATTGCCTCGCCGTCGGAGCCAACCCGGCACACGGCGCGGTCGGCAGCCCCAGTTTGTCCGTAGTTTGACGGAGGGCAAAATTAACCCTCAGGAAGGGGGCGCGCCATATCGCTTGATGGATCGAACGTTCCCGAATCGACCTTGCCTGGCTTCCGAGGTCCCCTCTGCGCTTTCTGGTCACCAATTGTCGAGGCCGACGAGCCTGGCGCATCTCGTCGACATCGACCGGTTCGAGCATGATCCCATGGAAATTCAGCCAGATTCGCAGCAGCTGCTTCGCCTTCCCGCGGACTGCAGCATCGGCGGCATTCGCCTTGTCTACGATCTGATCTGCAAGGCGCTTTCGGTCCAGCAGAAGCTGGAACTCGATTGCTCGGCTGTCGACAAGGCCGATGTTAGCGCAGTTCAGCTTCTGCTCTCGACAGCCAAGACCGCGCGCCACCTCGGCAACCGCGTCAGCCTGACGGCGGTTTCGGAAGTGCTCCGCTCTGCCATTGCACGTGCCGGCGTTTCCAGCCGCTCGATGCCCGACAGCCACTCCGCTCAACCAGCCGAGATCAAGTAATGGCAAATATTCTCACCGTCGACGACTCCCCCAGCATCCGCCAGATGATCAAGGTCACGCTGGCGCCGGCGGGACACAATGTGACCGAGGCGGGCGATGGCGCCCAGGGCCTGGAAAAGGCCAAGGCCAGTCGCTTCGATCTTGTCATCACCGACCTCAACATGCCGATCATGAATGGCCTGGAACTGATCCGCGCGCTGCGCGCATTGCCGGCGTTGCTCGGGCTGCCGATCGTGTTCCTGACCACTGAGTCCAGCGAGGCCGTCAAGCTCGAGGCCAAGAAGGCCGGCGCCACCGGGTGGATCACCAAGCCGTTCAAGCCGGAACAGCTTCTTGCCGTGGTCGGCAAGCTGGTGCGATCATGACCACGCTGGATCCGGCCGAAGTATTTCGACAGGAAGCGAGCGAGCTGTTCGACGCCCTGGAAGGCGCGCTGCTGGATCTCGGCCTGCGTCCGGACGACAGGGACCTTGTCGATACCGCCTTCCGCGCTCTGCACACCATCAAGGGCTCCGGCGCGATGTTCGGCTTCGATGCGGTAGCCAGCTTCACGCACGAATTCGAAACCGCCTTTGACCGGGTGCGCAAAGGCGAGATCAAGCCGAACCAGGATCTCATTTCCGTGGCGCTCGCCGCCAAGGATTACATTCGCGCCCTGATCGAAGCGCCCGAAACCACCGACTCCGTCATCGGCGACGCCATCCTCGACGATCTGCATCACCTGGTCGAGCCCGACGGTGACAAGCCGACCGAAGCACATCCGGTCGAAGCATCGCCGGCCGCGGCGCAGCCGCGGGTCGGATGGCAGCTTCATCTTGAGTTCGACAGCGACATCCTCCGCAACGGCTCCAACCCGCTCGATCTGCTGGACGACCTCGGCAAACTGGGCGCCTGCTTCGTAATGGCGCTGACCGACGACGTGCCGTTTCTCGATGAACTCGATCCGGAACACTGCTTCCTGAAATGGGATGTGACGCTGCACAGCGACTGCGATCGGAACGCCATCGACGACGTCTTCATCTTTGTCCAGGACGAAATGAAGCTTGATTGCAGGCCGCTGGCCGCGGCCGAAACGCCACTTTTGGCGGCAGAGATGGCGCCACCCTTGCAACCTGCCGCTCCGGTGGGCGAACTAAGGCCGTCGGAGCAAGCAACTGCCGCCAGCCAGCCGGCACCTGCGGCCGAAAAGAAGCGCGAAGACTCAAAACGCCCCGACGACAAGGCGAACGCCACCGTCCGCGTCCAGGCCGAGCGCCTCGACGAGTTGATGGACCGGGTCGGCGAACTCGTGATCGCCCAGGCCCGCCTCAGTCAATTGGCGGCGTCCACAGACGATATCTCGATCAAGGCGATCGCCGAGGAAATCGAGCGGCTGGCCGCCAGCCTGCGCGACACCACCATGGGCGCGCGGATGGTGCCGATCGGATCATTGTTCGGCCGCTTCCGCCGGCTGGTGCACGATCTCTCCCGCGATCTCGGCAAACCTGTGGATTTCGTCACCTCGGGGGAGGATACCGAGCTCGACAAGACCATGATCGAGCGGCTGGCCGATCCGCTGGTCCATCTGATCCGCAATGCCATCGATCATGGCATCGAGGACACCGCAAGCCGGACAGCGGCCGCCAAAACCGATATCGGCCGGATCGAGATTGCCGCCACCCATGCCGGCGCGCAGGTTCTGGTCACCGTGCGCGACAACGGCGCCGGCCTCAACACCATGCGGATTCGCGCCAAAGCCGAAGAGCAGGGACTGATTGCGCCGGGCGCCGTGATGTCGGACCAGGATATCCACCAGTTCCTGTTTCATCCCGGCTTCTCCACCGCCCAGGTGGTTTCCGCGCTGTCCGGCCGCGGCGTCGGCATGGACGTGGTCAAGCGCACCATCGAGGCGATGCGCGGGTCGATCGATATCTCGACCGCGCCGGGCCATGGCACCACGGTGACGCTGCGTCTGCCGCTGACGCTCGCCATCATCGAGGGGCTGCTGATCCGGGTCGGCGAGGGCCGCTATATCATTCCGCTCTCCGCGGTGGAGGAATGCGCCGAACTGACAGCCGCCGACGAGCGCGAACGCGGCCGCGACTTCCTCAACATGCGCGGCGACCTGGTGCCGTTCGTGCGGCTAAGGAGCCTGTTCGACGCCGCCGGCGAGCCCGACCGCCACCAGAAGATCATCATCGCATCGTCAGGCGAAACCCGGGTCGGGCTGATCGTCGATCAGATCATCGGCAGCCACCAGTCGGTGATCAAGTCGCTGTCGAAACTCCACTCGGATGTGACGATGTTCTCGGGCGCAACCATCCTCGGCGACGGCAGCGCCGCGCTGATCCTCGATGTCGCACAGCTGATCGCGGCCGGCCAGGGTCTGGCCGAAAAACCGCTCAAAGAGGCCGCCTGATGAACCAGAGTGTAGTCGAGCGCAAACCGGAAGCCGGCGACGCCGCCGCGGCGATGCAGGTGGTGATGCTGGGAATCGGCGACGAGGTATTTGCCCTCGACTCCGACCTGGTGCGGGAAATCATCGATCCGGTGCCGGCCACACGGGTGGCGGGGGCGCGGCCGTTCCTGCCGTCGGTCGTCAACGTCAGGGGCAATGTCATCCCGCTCGCCGATCTGCGGGTACGGTTCTGCATGCCGGAGGCCGAAAGCACCGCCGACACCCGCATCGTGGTGCTGGAGATCAAGATCGACGGCGACCCGGTGCTGGTCGGCGTGGTCGCCGACAAGGTCTACGAGGTGACGGAAATTTCGCCGGCCGACGTGCAGCCGACGCCGCGGGTCGGCATGCACTGGAATCCGGAATTTATCCGCTTCATCACCAAGTGGCGTGAAGAGTTCGTCATCGTTCCGAACATGGAACGCATCCTCAGCTGAAATTCGATTCCGGACGGGATCAAGGAGCTATCCAATGCGACTTACTGTCAAAGCGAAGCTGGCTGGCGCCTTCGGCGTCGTCATCCTGTTGTCCATGGTGGCGGGCGGAGTAGCGTATCTGAAGCTGAGCGACATGTTGGTGACAGCAGAAGGACTCATTTCACGCACCGGCCGGATTGAAAAGGCTGCTGAGCTCGAAAAGGGAGTTCTGCTGCAAATCCGGGCGGAGAAGAATATGATTCTCTCACATTCGGATGCGAATATCGCCTTGTACAAGGGCGAGATCGAAAAGTCTCGTGTCGATGTATTGCGGACGAAAGACGAAGTTTACGCCGTCTCCACGGAGATCGGCAAAAAGCATCTCGAGCATTTCACAGCCCTTTACAAGGAGTATAGCAAACTACAGGACGAGGTCATCAGGCTCGCTACCCTCAATTCAGGTCACGCCGCCGAGGTCCTGATGATGTCGGAAGGCAAGCAGGCGCTTTCGGATGAACTTGCGGCATTGGCGCGCCTCGAAAAGGAATTTGCGGATTCCCAGACTTCGGCGCAACAGGTGACGGCGCTGGCAAATGCGCGGTCGAACCTTCATAAGGCATGGTCTGCCCTATTTGAAATCTTCAGCGCTCAGGACGACAAGCAGCTTGATAGCCTGAGCAAGTTGGCGCTCGCCGACATCGACGCCAGCCGCGCCGAACTCGGCCAGATGGCGCGCTCGGCGCCGTCTTCGGCGGCCGAGGCTGCGCGTCTTGCGGAAGCGAGCGCGGGACGGCTTTTGGACGTCATGAAGCGCGGCGTTGTCATCGCGCAAGCAGGCGGCACGCTCAAGGCAGAGGAGATGTCGAAGACCGGGGTACGCAAGGCCGCCGGTGAAGCAACGGGTGCCGCAGCGGAATACGCCGACTACGTCAGGACTTCGATGGCCGAGCTGGCGGCCCAGGCGCAGACCGACGGAAATCGCGCGCAATTGCTGTTGCTTGCGCTGGTCATCGCCTCCCTGATCATCGCGCTTGCAGCGGCAACCTGGATCGCGCTCAACATCAGCCGCGGTCTCAGCCGCGCCGTCGGTCTCGCCGACGCCGTTGCACTGGGCGATCTCAGCAAGAAGATCGAGCTCTCCAGCAACGATGAAATCGGCGACCTCGTCAAATCGCTGAACAGCATGACCGTCAACCTGAACGCCACGGCGAAGATTGCCGATTCGATCGCCAATGGCGATCTCACGGTCGATGCCAAGCCATTGTCGGACAAGGATACGCTTGGACTGGCGCTGGAGCGCATGGTCGAAAAATTGCGTGCGGTCGTCAGCGATACCCTCACCGCGGCACAGAACATGTCGGCGGGGAGCCAGGAACTCTCGGCCAGCGCCGAGCAGCTGTCGCAGGGCGCCACCGAACAGGCCTCGGCCTCGGAAGAAGCCTCCGCCTCGATGGAGGAGATGGCTGCCAACGTCAAGCAGAACGCCGGCAATGCCAGCCAGACCGAGAAGATCGCGCATCAGTCGGCGCAGGACGCCGAGGCCAGCGGCGGCGCGGTCAACCGCGCGGTCGAGGCGATGCAGACCATCGCCGGCAAGATCACCATCGTGCAGGAAATCGCCCGGCAAACCGATTTGCTTGCCCTCAACGCCGCCGTCGAAGCGGCGCGGGCCGGCGAGCACGGCAAGGGCTTTGCCGTGGTGGCCTCCGAAGTCCGCAAGCTGGCCGAGCGCAGCCAGACCGCGGCCGCCGAGATCGGCGCGCTGTCGAGCGAGACCGTCAAGGCGGCGCAGGAGGCCGGCGCCATGCTGTCGCGGCTGGTGCCGGACATCAAGAAGACCGCGCAGCTGGTCGAGGAGATCACCGCCGCCTGCCGCGAGCAGGATGTCGGATCCTCGCAGATCAACCAGGCGATCCAGCAGCTCGACAAGGTCGGCCAGCAGAATTCCAGCGCTTCCGAGCAGGTGTCGTCGACCGCCGAGGAACTCGCCTCCCAGGCCGAGCAGCTGCAATCGACCATCGCCTTCTTCAAGATCGACCAATCACACAGCGGCGCTGGCCGCCCTTCCGCCGCGATCGACAAGGCGGTGGCCCAGCTGCGAACCAAGGCGACGGCCATGACGGGAGCCCAGCAGGGCGCCAAGCGGCCGGCCGGCGGCCGCCCGGTCCGCGCCTTCAAGGCCGCGGGCGGTTCCGGCGGCTTTGCGCTGGAGATGAACGATGGCGTCGACGACCGCGACGCCGATTTCAAGCGCTGAACCGAACTTCGGCCCCGCCGTCCGGCGAGGCCGCAAGCCGACTCGGCGCAGGGCCCTCGTATTTCTACGAGGGATGAAATTAACGCTAACGAGGATCGCGGACGCTACTGTTGGTAGAGCGATTTAACGGCGGCACGGAAATATGACTGCTTTACCGCGATCGGCGCGATGATCTTGCATCGTTCCGGACATGGAACGCGTCCTGAGCCGAACCTACGATGAAATTTTAGGGGTTGAACATGCGACTGACCGTCAAGAGCAAGCTCGCCGCAGCATTCGGCATCGTCATCATTCTGTCGATGGTGGCGGGGGGCATGGCTTACCTCAAGCTCAGCGACATGATCGCTACGGCCGAAAACCTGGTGGCCAGTGCCGACCGCATGGAAAAGGCCGGCGAGATCGAGAAGGGCATCCTGCTTCAGATCCGGGCCGAGAAAAACATGATGCTAGCGGCCACCGATGCCCAGCTTGAACAGTACGCCGCCGAGACGGTCGAACTTCGGGCTTCGGTGACGAAAGTGCGTGACGAGGTTCATGCCCTCTCCACCGAAGCCGGCAAGAAGCTTCTTGAACGCTTTGCCTCGATCTATGGCAGCATGAACGCCATCGAGGATCAGACGATCAAGTTTGCGAAGCTCGACAAGGCAAAGGCGATCGAGCATTCGACGAGCGAAGGTCGCAAGGCGACGAGCGAGACGTTGAATGCCGCCAAGGACTATGAGGCCTTCGTCAAGAAGAACATGGCCGACCGGGCCGAACAGGCCAGGGAAGATGGCGGCCGCGCCCAGACCCTGTTGCTCGCTCTCATCATTGCGTCGTTGGTCATCGCGATTGCCGCGGCGACTTGGATCGCTCTCAACATCAGCCGCAGCCTTGGCCGCGCGGTCGGCCTGGCCGACGCGGTCGCCGGGGGCGACCTGACAAAGACGTTGAAGGTGACCAGCAACGACGAGGTCGGCGATCTGATTGGTGCCCTCAACAACACCGTAGAACGGCTTCGCGCCGTCGTCACCGACACGCTGACCGCATCGCAGAACATGTCGGCGGGGAGCCAGGAACTCTCGGCCAGCGCCGAGCAGCTGTCGCAGGGCGCCACCGAACAGGCCTCGGCCTCGGAAGAAGCCTCCGCCTCGATGGAGGAGATGGCCGCCAACGTCAAGCAGAACGCCGGCAATGCCAGCCAGACCGAGAAGATCGCGCATCAGTCGGCGCAGGACGCCGAGGCCAGCGGCGTTGCCGTCAGCCGCGCAGTCGAGGCGATGCAGACCATCGCCGGCAAGATCACCATCGTGCAGGAAATCGCCCGGCAAACCGATTTGCTTGCCCTCAACGCCGCCGTGGAAGCGGCGCGGGCCGGCGAGCACGGCAAGGGTTTCGCCGTGGTGGCTTCCGAAGTCCGCAAGCTGGCCGAACGCAGCCAGACTGCGGCCGCCGAGATCGGCGCGCTGTCGAGCGAGACCGTCAAGGCGGCGCAGGAGGCCGGCGCGATGCTGTCGCGGCTGGTGCCGGACATCAAGAAGACCGCGCAGCTGGTCGAGGAGATCACCGCCGCCTGCCGCGAGCAGGATGTCGGATCCTCGCAGATCAACCAGGCGATCCAGCAGCTAGACAAGGTCGGCCAGCAGAATTCCAGCGCTTCCGAGCAAGTGTCGTCGACCGCGGAAGAGCTTGCTTCCCAGGCCGAACAGCTGCAATCGACCATCAGCTTCTTCAAGATCGATCAACCACAGAACGGGGCAGGCCGCCCTCCTGCCGGGATCGACAAAGCGGTGGCCCAGCTGCGATCCAAGGCGACCGCCATGGCGGGAGCCCAGCGCGGCGCCAAGCGACCGGCGACCGCCGTGCCGGCGCGCGCCCTCAAGGTCGCGGGCGGTTCCGGCGGCTTTGCGCTCGAGATGAGTGACGGCGCGGACGAGCGCGACGCCGATTTCAAGCGTTGAACGACATCTCGGCCTCGCCGTCCGGCGAGGCCGGCTTGCTGCGCAGAGACGTTAGTTGAATTGTACGGAGCCAACCATGGCCGAAACAGCCCAATATCTAACACTCGGCCTCGACGGCGAGACGTTCGGCATCGCCATCCGCAATGTTCGCGAGATTCTCGACATGCGGCCGATTTCGAAAATACCGCACGCGCCGAATTTCCTGCTCGGGATCATCGACGTGCGCGGCACCAGCTATCCGATCGTCGATTTGCGGACCAAGCTCGACCTGCCGAGCGTGCCCGCGACCGAGGCCACCCGCATCATCATTCTTGATGTTCCGATGGGCGACCGCTTCGTCGGCGTCGGCTTTGTCGCCGACTGCGTGTTCGAAGTGGCCGGGATCGACGAAAGTCAGATCGAGCCGCCGCCTTCGGTGGGAGGCCGCTGGAAGTCGGACTATCTGGCTGGAATCGGCCGCAAGGGCGACAGCTTCGTCATCATCTTCGATCTCGCCAGCCTGATGGCGTCCGGCGACGCTGTCGAAGGCGCTCTGTCCGCTGCCGTCGCGGCCTAGCCGATGCCGTCCGCGATGCTGGAAGCCGTTCCCCATCTGAGCGATCGTCACTTTCGGTCGATCGCCGAACTGGTCGAGGCCGAGGTCGGGATCAAGCTGCCGGCCTCAAAACGGCTGATGCTGGAGGGGCGGCTGCAGAAGCGAGTCCGCGTCCTCAATTATTCCGACGTCAACGAATATGTCGAGCACCTGTTCGATGCCGATCATTTCGAAGCCGAACTGGTCCATCTGATCGACTGCGTGACCACCAACAAGACCGATTTCTTCCGCGAGCCGTCGCACTTTGCCTTTATGCGGGGCGTTGCCGTGCCGGAACTGCTGCGCCGCAGAGGCCGCAGCCCCCGGCCGCTCAAGATCTGGAGCGCGGCTTGCTCTACCGGAATGGAAGCCTATACCGTCGCTATCGTGCTCGATGACATGATCAGCACCGGAGCCAAATTTCAGTTCAGTGTTCTCGGCACCGACATTTCGACCAGTGTGCTGCAACTCGCGGAAACCGGGATCTATACCCCGGAGATGATCGCGCCCGTACCCGCCGAGCTGGCCAAGCGCTATTTCTTGTCGTCCAGGGATCC
>Ga0302193_10003118_pt1 | contig 13453 bp, 12 predicted proteins | sample II_Bog_E3_3_FD_200228 | JGI IMG/M metagenome (GOLD analysis project Ga0302193, IMG submission 200228) | Peat permafrost microbial communities from Stordalen Mire near Abisko, Sweden - II_Bog_E3_3 | ecosystem: Environmental > Terrestrial > Soil > Wetlands > Peat | place: Sweden: Abisko...
GAACTGCTTTTCAGCGAACGCCCAATTGGCCAGCTTGTCCCACCAAGCCTTCAGGAAGCCCTCGCGATCGTTTTTATAGTCGAGATAATAGGCGTGCTCCCACAGATCCGCCACCAGCAGCGGGGTCGCGCCGGTCTCCAAGGCCGTGATCCCATCGTGGGTTGAGGCGACCGATAGCGCGCCGTCCTTGGCCAGCAGCCAGACCCAACCGGAGCCGAAGTGGCCGACGCCTTCGGCGACGAACTTGGCCTTCAGCGCATCGATGTCACCGAACCCGGCTTCGATCGCCGAAAGCAAGGCGCCGGTGGGCGCAGCGTAGCTAGGGGTCATCGCCTCCCAGAAAAAGCCGTGGTTCCAGGCCTGGCCGGCGTTGTTGAACATCTTTTTGTCGCCCTTCGCCGAGGCCTCAAGCACCAGCGCCTCCAGGCTTTCAGGCTTGGCGCCTGACTTGGCCAGCAACTCATTGGCGACGGTCACGTAACGGGCGTGGTGTTTGTCGTGGTGGGTTCGCAAGGTCACTTCGCCCAGCGTCGGCGCCAGGGAGTCATAGCCATAGGGAAGCTCTGGGAGGATGAACATGGAAGGGTCCTTTCAATCGGGCGAGGCTTGGCGGTCAGGGCGTGACCGCCCTTCGACCGGCGATGATCAACGCGCGGCCAAGGCCGCTACATGGCGGCCCGTCGGCGATCCGCCAACCACTTGTCAGTCATCTTCGTAAACCTTTTTTCGTCGCGCCTGGTTCCAGAGGCCGATGACCGCATTCAAGCCCCCTTGACGGCCTGCTCGTCCAACCACAGCGGATTGAGCGTCGGGCCCGCGACGCGGCGCAAGCGGTTGCGATCGGTATGGTGGAACGGCGCGTCCTTACCTTCGATCTGCAGCAACGTGTCCTGCTGATAGGACCAGTCGCCATCGTCATGAACGATCACGGTCATGTCGAAGGACAGGGTCTTGAAAGCGCGATCCAGAAATGGATTCGACAGGATGCCGAACTGGGCCGAGCCCCGTTCGGCGCGGACGGAGAACTTGCGGGCGTCAACCGACGCCTGGCCGCCGGCCAGGGCGGTCTGGCCGCGGGGAATGCTCAGGCTATGGATGATCGCGCCCGTGGCCGGCTCCCAAAGCCAAAAGCCGACCTGATCATGGAAGGCCTTCACCTCATTCGGCCGGCGGATGAAGGTGTGGTAGCGCAGGCCGTAGAACAGCTGGGGTCCGTTGGTTTGCGGATCGATCGGCTGGAGCTCATAGCGCTCGCGATAGGGCTCGCTCAGTGGCCCGTAGGACTCCGGATGCAGGTCCAGGCCCTTGTCGCCCTCCCAGATCCCGGCCAGCGCCGCCAGCGGTCCCAGATTAGCCAAGGTGTCCGCATCGATTGGGTCGGGCTCATTATAGATGTCGGGATAGAGGTCGGTCATCCAGGGCTCCGGCGCTGCGGCGACGCCTGTTAGATGGCCGAGACGTCCTGGGCGATCAAGTCGGATCAGCCGTTCGGCCAAGCCTTGACGAACGCTCTTCTGCAGGCTGTGCGCACTACAAGCAATCCACCAGCACAACCTCGGCCTCGCCGCCCACCGCCGTCACGGTCAGCACCGGTTCATCTATCGCCGCCGCGCCGTCGCGCGGCTCCAGACGCAGACCGTTGACCTCGACCGCGCCTCGCGCCGAGACCAGATAGGCGTGTCGCCCTGCGCCCAGTTCATAGGTCGCGCTATCGCCTTCGCCCAAGGCCACCCCGGCCACGCGGGCGCTCGCGCGGATCGGCAAGGCGTCCTCGTCGCCGGCTAGGCCGCTGGCCAAGGTGACGAAGCGTCCCGACCGCTCGGCCTTGGGAAATGGCTTGGCGCCCCAGCCAGGCGGGCCGCCGGCGCGATCGGGCTGTATCCAGATCTGAAACAGCCGGGTCAGTTCGCCTTCGAGATTGTATTCCGCATGGCGCACGCCGGTCCCGGCGGACATCACCTGGACGTCACCAGCGCCAGTGCGGCCGGTGTTGCCCAGACTGTCCTTGTGGGTGATCGCCCCGTCACGGACATAGGTGATGATCTCCATATCCGAATGCGGATGTGGCGGAAAGCCGGAGCCAGCGGCGATCTCGTCGTCATTCCACACGCGCAACGCGCCCCAGCCCATCCTGCCGGGATCATAATAGTTGGCGAAGGAGAAGTGATGACGCGCCTTGAGCCAGCCGTGGTCGGCGCCGCCGAGGGTGTTGAACGGGCGAGCTTCGATCATCCATTGGTCCCTGGAGCGAAAGGCGACATGTGGCGAAAAGATAGTGCGCCGCGCCAATTTCGCTAGGCTTGACCGACGGCGGCTACCGCGATGAGAGCCATCGATGTTGCTGATACGGTGATCAGCCAGCCACCGAATCAGGGACCTTCGCCAATGGGGCTTGGCGCCGCGGCGCCCCCCAATCGTCCTCAGGGCGAGCACGGCGGTCGAGAAATGACCGCAGTTTCCGCCGCAGGCGTCCCCGATCGATCCGTACGCCTTCGCGGGATTGACCGGTCAGGACGCATCAATGATGCCTAGGAGAGGTGGCCTTGAGGTCTGGCGGCATCGTCGCCTTCGAAGCGACGCCACGACGCGCATCGTAGGAGTCGCCCCGGCCGACGACAACCCGTCCGTCGCCGCCAAACAGCAAGGCGGAGAGCGGCGCGTTCAACCTGAAGGAAAAAGACGATTGGTCGACGTCTCTCAGTTCAAGGCGGCCATGCGGCGACTGGTGGCGGGGGTGTGCCTGGTCACGACCGAGACCGCCGATGGCGCGCGACATGGCCTGGCCGCCACGGCCGTGACCTCCGTGACGGCTGAGCCGCCAACTCTGCTCTGCTGCGTCAACAGGGCCGCCTCCGCCGCACTGCACATCCGCGAGGCGGGCTGCTTCGCCGTCAATGTGCTGCCGGTCGAGGCGGGCGAGCTGTCTCAACGGTTTTCGGGCGTCGGACCGAGCTCAGAACGTTTTTCCACTGGGAGCTGGATCCGGCTGGCCACCGGCGCGCCGATCCTGACCGAGGCGATGGTCGCCTTTGACTGCCGCATCACCCAGCAGATGGAGGTGGGCAGCCATTTCGTGTTCCTTGGGCTGATCGAGGCGGTGAATCTTGCCTCCGAACCGGGCGCTCCGCTACTCTATGGCATGGGAAGTTACGGGATATTCCAGCCCGCCGGAGCGAGCTGAAGCGTAATTTGGCCTTTGACTCTCGAGACTTGACCGAATGTCGCACACCGCCTAAGCGCAATCCGCGTATGCGGGTCGCCATGACTAATTAGCGGGCGCCGCTTGTAGGTTTAGGGACACCCGCGGTGATCCAGGGATCGAATGACGTCAGCTTCAGACACAGCCTACCTGACGATCCGGGACCTGATCGTGGAGGGCAAGCTGCGCCCTGGGGACCTGTTGATCGCGGAGGAACTGGCCAAGCGCTGTGGTGTCTCGCGCACGCCAGTGCGGGAGGCCATCCAACGTCTGCAGTCCGAATTATTCGCCCAGCGGTTGGACAACAAGCGGACGGTGGTGCGCTCGTGGTCAGCGGACGAAATCGAAGATTTCTTCGAACTTCGACTGCGTCTGGCCGGCTACATGGCCGCGCGCGCCGCTCAGCGGATCACCACCGCGCAGCTCGCCCAACTGAAGGCGGTCCACGGCAGGATGCAGACCCTGTCGGCGGCCGAACACGACGGCGAGGCGTTTTCGCGCGCCCATGAGGGCTTTTATCAGCTTCTCGGCGAGATTGCGGGGTCGGAGCGCCTTCAACTGATCAGCTGGCGCATCCTCAATTCGGCTCCGCCATTCGTTCGGTGTGAGTGCTCTGTCCAGGCCGCAGACACGGAAATGGTGCGCGATCACGAGGATCTGATCATGGCCTTAGAAGCCCAAGATCCGGTCTGGGCTGAGGCGGCCATGACCGTACGCCTTCGTAAGACCTATAGGCGAAGCCAGCTCGTCTAAGACGGATTGAAGCGATCGGCGTGTCGCAGGCGAATCCCTGCCGCGACCATTGGCCACAAGGCAATTGGATCTCCGTCTAGCGCCGGCGTCGCCGATACTCTCGCCAATCGGGGGCGGATCTGATATGATCAAAAAAACATCGGAATGCGGCGAAATCGCCGTAAATATAATCTGTCTCGATGAAAATGAGCCATATGGAAGGAACGTTATGCTTCAGACCTTGACTTGCATTCACCGTCTTAGTGCGGCGGCCGGCTTCAGTCTGGCGATGATGACGTCGTTCGCATCAGCTCAGGACGTCGCGCAAGACCGCATCACTCTGATGATCTCAGCTGACCGGCCGCAGCATTACAGCACCATCGGCGCCCCGATTCAGACCGTATCAATCGTCCGGTTGGTGTCGAAGGCTGATCTGGACCTACGCTCAGGCGCCGGGGCCAGGGCCCTTCGAATACGCGTCCGCAATGCCGCCCGCGACGCCTGCGAGGCGATCGACGACGTCGCCCCCATCGGCGATCAAGATAGCGTCAATTGCTATCAGACCGCGCTGCAAGGCGGCATGGTCCGGGCCGAGGCCGCGATTCAGGAAGCCCAGGTCGCGAAGAACTGAATCGCTAACTCCCCCCAAGGTTGAGATTACCTCCGGCCCACGGCCTCGCTGGACATCCGCGCCAAACCCGGCGCAGGTGGGCTGATGGCCAAAAGGCCCCCACATCTGGCCGTCCCGCATGACCTACCAGCTCTACTATTGGCCGGGGATTCAGGGACGCGGCGAGTTCGTTCGATTGGCGCTTGAGCAAGCCGGCGCGGACTATGTCGACATCGCGCGCGGTACCGGCCCTAGTGAAGGCGTCGGCGCCTTGATGGCGGGGCTGGAGGACGGCGAGGCAGTCCACCCGCCGTTCGCCCCGCCCTATTTGAAGGACGGCGAGCAGGTGATCGGTCAGACCGCCGCCATCCTGCTGCATTTGGGTCGAAAGCTTGGCCTGTCGCCCGCCGATCCGATAGCCGCCCTGTGGGTTCACCAGATCCAGCTAACGCTTGCCGACCTGGTGCAGGAGGCCCACGACACCCATCATCCGATCGCGGGCGGCCTGTTCTACGATGACCAGAAACCCGAGGCGCTGCGGCGGTCTCACGCCTTTCGCCGAGAGAGGATTCCCAAGCATTTCGGCTGGCTCGAGCGGGTCATCGAACGCAACCCAGCCCGCAGCGGCTGGCTGGTGGGCGCCGAGTTGACCTATGCCGATTTATCGGCGTTTCAGGTGGTCGAGGGCCTGAGCTACGCCTTTCCTCGGGCGGCCGCTCGAGCGCTAGATCGCGCCGCCGCGTTGCAGACGCTTGCCGAGCGCGTCAGGACATTGCCCAACATCGCCGCCTACCTGGCCAGTGATCGACGCCTCGCCTTCAATGAGCAGGGCATTTTCCGTCGGTATCCCGAGCTCGATGACCAACAGACACCCTAAGACGGGTCGGAAGGTGCGCCGAACCGACGCGAGAAGTTATCTGGTCCTCGCGGAGCCCGGCTGATCGGGTCGAACGGCGGCAATTCATGGCCCAGGTCGGTGCTTGGCGACCAATCCTGGTCGCAGTCTGGCGAGACCCGGCCCCCGATCAGCAGCTGAGCGGCCTGTTCAGCGAGCCACCCAAACGTCTTGGAGGCTCCCGTCACCCGATCGCTCGCCCCAATCGCAGCCAGCGGCATCCTCAGGCCGCCGCCCGCGCGGCGTTCGGAGCCGAGACGAACCAGGGGTAGCCGGGCTTGGCTAAGCTTCGAAAGCAGCAAGGGGTCATCGCAGCGAGGCGGCGCCACGATCACGCCGTCCGGATGAAACGCCGCCAACAGTCGGTCAACTTCGTGATCGGCGAGACGAGGATCGGCGTCGAGAAGCTCGAACAGGACGTGAAAACCGCCCTCACGGCAGGCGAGGACCGATCCCAGATGGATACTGCCGATCAAATCCGCATCTGACTCGCCGCACCGACGTAGGACGGCCTGGTCTGCGTCGACCAACAACAATATCAGCGACGAACGGGCGCCGGCGAGGCTGCGGGCGGACAGATTGGGGTGGTAGCCCAGCGCAGCCGCCGCCGCGAGAACCGCCTCTCGGGTCGCGGGCCTGGCGCCCTCGCCGTTCATCACCCGCGACACGGTCTTGATCGACACGTCGGCGCGCGCGGCGACATCGACGATGGTGGCGTTGCGCGTCGGGCCCCGCCGCGTACTGTTCGCCGCGTGTGCCGGGGCAGGGTCGGTACGTTCAGACTCGCGACCGACGCGGTTTGGCGAGCCAGAAATGGGATCATACGTTTGCACAAATCCGGCTAAATGAGCGGACTGCGGCCTGCTGCGACTGAATAGCTGATCAGATTTTTCGAAAGAGGGCGCCATTGGCTCAGCCACGTCCTATCAGAATCATTCAGCGCGATTGGCCTGCCGGATATCCGGCGCTCGCGTCAGACATCGCGCGCCTTAAGGATTGACATCCCCGACCGGCAGACCCTATGAAGATTTGCAATCCTTTGCAATATAAAATGTCGTTTGATCGTCCGCGAGCTTTGCTTAGGGCGTCCGAGGGGCGGCATAAAGGTTCGAATCCGGTCACGGATCGGGGAGGCGAAATGCACGATCTGGACCGCGCGAGCGGCGCGATCACCGGCGACCGCCGGCTGATCAAGGCCCTGACCTTCCTGATGTTCACCATGTTCGCCATGACCACCGATTCGGTGGGAACGATCATTCCTCGGATCATCTCCCAGTTTCACCTGGGCATGGCCGCCGGAGGCGCCTTCCAATACGCCACCCAGGCGGGCATCGCGTTGGCGGCCTTGGGGTTAGGCTTTCTGGCGGACGCCTTGGGGCGCAAGACCACCATCGTGCTTGGATTGGCGATCTTCGCCGCCGCCTCGCTGCTTTTCGCCGTCGGCGATCGGTTCGCCTACTTCCTGGTGTTGCTGTTCGTCTCAGGCGCGGCGATCGGCGTGTTCAAGACCGGCGCCCTAGCCTTGATCGGCGACATCAGCGCGTCAACCGCCGAGCATACCAGGACCATGAACCTGATCGAAGGCTTCTTCGGCGTCGGGGCGATCATCGGCCCGATCGTAGTCGCCCGGCTGCTGATGGCGGGAGCGTCGTGGACATGGCTTTACGTGATCGCCGGCGGCCTTTGCCTGGTGCTGATGGCCGGCGCCCTGCTGGCGCGCTATCCCCGCCGCAAGGCCTCGGGCGATACGCCAGCGTCATTCACGCGGACCCTGGCGATGGTACGCGAACCCTACGCCATGGCTTTCAGCCTTGGGGTGATGCTCTATGTGGGCGTGGAGACGGCGATCTATGTGTGGATGCCAACCTTGCTGGCCAGCCGCCAGGGCGCGGCCTCGCCGATTGTGCTCTATGCGCTGCCGATTTTCTTCGTGCTGAGGGCGGGCGGACGCTTCTTCGGATCCTGGATGCTGGGGCGGATGAAATGGACGGCGGCCCTAGCCCTGTGCGGCCTGGCCATTTTCGCCTGCTTCGCGGGAACGGTCAGCCTGGGTCGCGGCGCGGCCACGGTGTTGCTGCCGCTGTCGGGCCTGTTCATGTCGGTGATGTATCCAACCTTGAACTCAAAGGGCATCAGCTGCTTTCCCAAGGCTCGGCATGGCGCGGTGGCCGGCTTGATCCTGTTCTTCACCTGCGTATCGGCGGTGTTGGCTCCGCTGGCCATGGGCTGGCTCGGCGACAGTTTCCATGACCCGCGGGCCGGCTTCGTCCTGGCCACCGGCTTTTCCGCCCTGCTGTTTGGCGGCCTGGCGTTCAACTGGTTGAAGGATCCGACGCGAAGCCGGCTGAGCAGCCTGGACGCCAGCGAGTACGACCTTAGCGGTCCGTCGTTGGTCTAGGCGTGAGCGCATTGCGGCCGCCAGCCAACCGACGCATCAACGCCCGTTGCGGCCGCTCACCGTGATGGTACAAGATTAGCGGCTCTTGCAGCCGGGCCGCCTTGCGTCATCAGAACCAGATCATCCATGCCTGAACCGAAGGGGCCAAATCAGACCATGCCCGCCAAGTCGCCGTCCCCGCCGATCCGCAAGGCGGTGATGACCATGTCGGACATGGCGCGTCTGGCCGGGGTGTCCGAGTCCACCGTGTCGCGCTCGCTCGCCGACAGCCCCCTGATCGCCGAAGAGACCCGTCGACGCATCCAGGAGTTGGCCCGCGCAACCGGCTATTCGGTGAATTCCGCCGCCAGCAGCCTGCGCACCAAGCAGCCCAAGGTGATCGCGGTGATCGTGCCGCTGGTGCATGAAAAGACCCAGCACCTATCCGATCCATTCATGACCACCATGGTCTCCTACCTTGCTGACGCCCTGGCTGAGCGCGGCTATGACCTGCTGCTGTCCAAGGTCGCGGTGCACCAGGATGGCTGGATCGAGCAGCTGATCCGTACCCGCCGCGCCTCAGGCGCGGTGTTCATCGGCCAAAGCCTCGAGCATTTCGCCATCGAACAGGCCGCCAGGGCGGGGTTTCCGCTAATCGTCTGGGGCGCGCGACTGGAGCACCAGTCCTACGCCACCATCGGCTCCGACAATCGCCAGGGCGGCTATCTGGCGGCGCGGCATCTACTGCAGACGGGCCGACAGCAGATCGCCTTCCTGGGCCCGCCCCAGAGCGTGCCCGAGGTGGCGCAACGCTATGAGGGCTTCGTGCGCGCCCACGTGGAGGCGGCCCTGAGCCCGTCCGACTGCATAAGGGTCAACTGCGGCTTCACCCCGGCCCAGGCCTATGAGGCGACCACCGATCTTCTAGCCCACAAGCCTGCGATCGACGGCGTGGCCGCAGCCTCCGACGTCATCGCCATGAGCGCCATTCGCGGCCTCAGCGAGGCCGGGCGCAGCGTGCCTGGCGACGTTGGCGTGGTTGGCTTCGACGACGTGATCATGGCCGCCTTCACCACCCCGCCCCTGACCACAATTCGCCAAGACCTTCGCCGCGGCGCCTTGCTGTTGGTCGACGGGGTGATCACCCTGGCGAGCGGCGGGAGCGCCGGTTCGGTCGAGATGCCAGCGGAACTGATCGTTCGCGGATCGACCAGCGCTCCGGCGGCTTAAAGCTTTAGGCGCTTGACTTGGCGCGCGGCTGCCCCCCACCGCCCTTCCGGCCGGTCGGAAGGTCCGCCGCCGACGTGCGAAGCTTCCACTTGGCGATGGTATTCTGGTCGACACCGTAGCGCTTGGCCGTTGACACCGTAGCGTTTGGCCAGACCCTCAGGCTCTCTTGACTATGCTGTATCGCTCGACGGACCGCCTCAGTCGTTGTGGCGGTCCCGTGGAGAACTTGTCCCATAGCCAATCCCTCCAGCTTGATGGAAGAGTTGCACCATCAAAATCCGGGATCAAACCTCTAGCCCTGCCTCGGCCCCCGATAGCGCAACGCCTCCATCAGCAGGGTGAAGGCCGGAGTCGGTTGGCGGCGACTAGGATAGTAGAGGTGATAGCCGGAAAACGGCGGACACCAGTCGGCCAGCACCCGCACCAAGCGGCCCGACGCGACCTCGGTCGCCGCCTGCTCCTCCATCACGAAGGCCAGGCCGAAGCCAGCCATCGCGGCGCGGATCATCATGCGGGTGTTGTTGAACACCAGCGGCCCATCCACTCGCACCTTCAACGCGCGCCCGTCGCGCTCGAACTCCCAGGCATAAAGGCCGCCAAAGGTCGGCAGCCGCAAATTGATGCAGGTGTGTTCGACCAAGTCGTTCGGCGTCTCCGGCGCCGGATGGCGCTGCAGGTAGGCCGGCGCACCGACCACCGCCATCCTCAGATCCGGACCGATCCGCAGGGCGATCATGTCCTTGCCGACCTGTTCGCCCAGCCGTACGCCCGCGTCGAACCGCTCGGCGACGATGTCGGTCAGACCTTGATCAAGGCTAAGCTCGACCTTGATATCGGGATAGTCGGGCAGCAGGCGCCGCAGCACCGGCCACAAAATCGTCTCCGCCGCATGCTCGCCGGTGGTGATGCGAAGCGCCCCGGCCGGCTTGTCGCGGAACGCGCTGAGCGCCGCCAACTCCCCTTCGATATCGTCCAAAGCCGGACGCAAGGTCCGCAGCAGCCGCTCGCCGGCCTCGGTCGGCGCGACCTGACGGGTGGTGCGCGTCAGCAGCCGCACGCCCAATCGCGTCTCCAGCCGCCGGATCATGTGACTTAACGCCGACTGAGACGTTCCTAGTTTGGCGGCCGCGCGGGTGAAGCTGCGATGCTCCGCGACGACGACGAAGGCGTTCAGGTCGATCAGATCATCGCGGCGCATTGATGAGCCCTGGATATTATTGCATGCGCTTCTAACCGCCTAATCGCTGAATGTCATTGGGACTAGGTTTCAATCCAAGCCATCGCGCCAAAGGAGCCTGACATGTTGAAGCGCAAACTCGGAACCAGCGGTCTTGAGGTATCGGCCATCGGCCTGGGCTGTATGGGCATGAGCTTTTCCTACGGCCCGCCCAAGGATCGGGGCGAGATGATCGCCCTGATGCGGGCCGCGGTGGAACGGGGCGTGACCCTGTTCGACACCGCCGAGGTCTATGGACCCTATATCAACGAAGAGCTGGTCGGCGAGGCGCTGACCCCAGTGCGCGACCAGGTGGTGATCGCCACCAAGTTCGGCTTCGCCATCGGCGCCGATCCGCGCACCGCCCCGGCGCTTGACAGCCGGCCCGAGCACATCAAGGCGGTGGCAGAAGCGTCTCTGAAGCGGCTGCGCACCGATGTCATCGACCTGTTCTATCAGCACAGGGTCGATCCCGCCGTGCCGATCGAGGATGTGGCCGGCGCCGTCAGCGAGTTGATCCGCGAAGGCAAGGTGCGCCATTTCGGCCTCTCCGAAGCCGGCGCCAACACCCTTCGGCGCGCCCATGCGGTGCAGCCGGTCACCGCGCTGCAGAGCGAGTACTCGCTTTGGTGGCGGCGGGTGGAGCCGGAGATCCTGCCGACCCTGGAGGAATTGGGCGTCGGCCTGGTGGCGTTCAGCCCGCTCGGCCGCGGCTTCCTGACCGGCAAGGTCGACGCGACCACCAGCTTCGGACCCGGCGATTTCCGCGCCGGCCTGCCGCGCTTCCAGCCGCAGGTGATGCGGGCCAATCAGGCCCTGGTTGATCGGCTGGAAGCCATAGCCGCGGAAAAACAGGCCACGCCGGCGCAGGTCTCCCTGGCCTGGCTGCTGGCGCAAAAGCCCTGGATCATCCCGATCCCGGGCACCACCAAACTTAGCCGCCTGGAGGAGAACATCGCCGCCGCGTCGTTAGTGCTGACCGCCGACGATCTGGCCAAGATCGACGCCGCCGCCGCCAAGGTCGAGGGTGGCCGTTATCCTGAAAAACTGGAGCAGATGACGGAAGCCTAGGGCCATCCAGCGGCCCAAGAAAAACAACCCCGGAGCGCCTTCTCAGGCCCTCCGGGGTCAGGGGGGAGCCGATTAGAACGAATATTTCAGCGACCCGCTAAAGGTCTCGCCATTGATCGAGCGGGCGACATTGGCCCCGTCGACCTCGGTGATGCCGATGGCGTTGAAGATGTTGTTGCCGGCGATCGAGGCCTTGAGGTTCGCGGTGACCGCATAGCTGGCGAACATGTTCACCTCGACATAGCCCGGCATCACCTGGGTGTTGGCGTTGGAGGTGTAGCTGTCGGTGGTGCCGATCACGTTGAAGCCGACCTCGACCGGACCATGCTTGTAGCTTGGGGTGAACTGATAGACCCAGGGCGCCTGACGCTGGGGGACCTTGCCGACCGTGGCCGGATTATCCAGCGCCTTGGCGATGGTGGCGTCGGTATAGGTGGCCCCGCCGCGGAAGCTGAAATCGCCCAGGCGGTACGTGATCTCCGCCTCGACCCCGTCGGCGTGGTAGGTGTCGTTGACATAGGGCTCGGCGGCGTTGGTGAAGTCGGCGTTGGTCTCCTGGGTCACCGCATAGAAGGCGGTGAGGAACAGGCTGAAGCCGCCGGTGCGATACTTGACCCCGCCCTCGGTCTGCCAGACCTCATTGACCGCGTCATTCTGCGAGGTCGTACCGATGGCTGGCTGGTTGGCCAGGCCCTGGCTGACGCCGCCGCCGAACAGCAGGCGCTCGGCGTTAAACCGGCCGCCCTCGCTGGTGCGGGCGAACACCGCCAGATCCGGATCCAGCTGGTAGTTGGCCCCGAACGAATAGGACAGATAGCCCTTGGTGTATCCCACCGGATAGTAGGTGTTGACCACCGGCACCTTTTGATCGGGCGTGGTCAGGGTCTGGGTGTTGTTGACATTGATCACCGACGTTCCGGTCGCCCCGCCATAAACGCCCGAGGCTTGGGCGATGTCGTAGCGCAGGCTGCCGTCGATGTTCAGCTTGTCGGTCTGCCAGCTGGCCGACAGATAGGGGGCGTTGGTCGTATAGTGGACATCGTAATAGCGGATGCAGCAGTTGCCGAAGGCCGGTTCGCCATAAGCGAACAGACCGCCCGCGGTGATCATCTGGCCGCCGCTGGTCAGGTTGAGCAGGGCTGCGTCCTTGCTTTTCACCTCTTCCAGATAGGTGTTCCAGTGCCAGTCCTCGACGATGTTCTGACGTGAGCTGAACACCCCCGCCTGCAGGCTGGCCGAGCCGCCAGCGACCTGATCGAACGTCTTGTTGACTTTCAGGTCATTGAAGTAGTTGCCGACATCATTCAGCTTGACGTTGAACAGGGCGATTTCCTGGGCGTAGCCGGTGAAGGCCTGTCCGGCCTGCGGTCCATTGGCGTAGGTGAAGTTCCCGCCCGCATAGCCCAGCGTGCCGGCCAGCGCCGAATTGGTCCCGACATTCTGGGTGTAGGGCCCGACGAAGTCACCGCCCATCGACGAGACCCGGAGCTTGTCGTCCAGTTTCCAGCCTCCGCCGATCTCCTTGTTGATCTCGCCGCCGAACGCAGTCTCGTGGGAGTGGTAGCCGTCGCTGACGTCGGTGGTCACGCGCTGGCCGTTGGCGTTGATGGCGATGTCGGAAAGCAGGTAGGGCGTCTGGGTCACGCCGGAATTGGCGCTAAAACCCGGATAGTTGCTGGCTGATCCACTGGCCGCCAGGGCGATCGGAACCGGAAGGAACACGGGACTGCGGTCATCCAGATATTTGAAGTCGAACTTGATGAAGCCGCCCTCGATATCGTGGGTGATGTTGAATTTGATCTGCCCGCCGGAGACGGCGTCGTAGCCGATGTCCCGCGGCCCTTGGCCGGTGTGGTAGAATCCGCCGATGTGGAAGCGGGTCCCGTCGGCGATGGGGGCGCCGTAGTCGAAGTCGTAGCGCTGCTCGTCATAATCGAGCCCCGCGGTCACCCCTAGGTCGCCGCCGGCGACCTTGCCGTCCTTGTCGATGAAGTTGATCACCCCGCCCGGCGCATCGCTGACCGCCGTTGAGGACGAGCCGCCCCGTATCGCCTCGACCCGGTCAATGTTGAAGTCGGCGCGCAGGAACTGGTCGCCGGTGGCGAAGTCAATGTCGCCGTACT
>Ga0302193_10003120_pt1 | contig 13446 bp, 14 predicted proteins | sample II_Bog_E3_3_FD_200228 | JGI IMG/M metagenome (GOLD analysis project Ga0302193, IMG submission 200228) | Peat permafrost microbial communities from Stordalen Mire near Abisko, Sweden - II_Bog_E3_3 | ecosystem: Environmental > Terrestrial > Soil > Wetlands > Peat | place: Sweden: Abisko...
CTTTGCCAGATCAATACCTACGCAGCTAAGCTTCATCGCGGACTCCCCCTTTCGTTGACCAAGTTCCCAAACCCAGTCTGGCACACCGATGCCGTTCGGAGGGGGGAGTCCATTCCATTGGGCTACGTATAGAGCAGTGCCGGTATGCGCGAACCGATCACTCCGCCGCGTCACTCTCCGGCGTCAACCACACCGCATAACCCGCATTCATGGTCACTGCCGCGCCATCATCCCCGGCCAGTTCCACATCGAGATTGATCTTGGCCTTGCCACGTGCTTCCAGCATGGCGGCGACATCCTCCAGCATGGTGGCGGCCGGCAGGCTGCAACGGGCGGTAAAATCGCTGCGCAGGGGTTTGCGGTAGGCCATTTCACTGCGGTAAATCGCGACCTGGCAATCGCCAAAGCGCTCCTCCACCCATAGCGTCAGCAACGCCCAGCCGCAGAGATTGGCCAGTGCCGAAATGCTGCCGGCAAAGGCGGTGCCCTTGTCGTTGATATTGGCCTGCAGAGGCACGCGCAGCACCAGTTGCTTGCCATCATAAGAGGTTACACCCACCTGCATGGCGGAGGTCAGGGGAATATCGCTGCGTACCTGTGCGATCAATGCCTGGGCTTCAGGCAACATCAGAGCATTCGTCATTTACTCGTGTCCCGTGCGGAGAATTCAGTAACCATTGCTTTAGCCGCGCTTCTACAGGCTCAGCACGAACGGTAACAAAGTTTTCGGTTTTTGGTGCTTCAAACTCACCAAAACCGTTCACCCTGAGCGGATCGACGCCCCACAGGGATGTGGGGCGTGCCGCACCGCGCCGGGAGCGCGCGCTGCCGGGTGGCTACGGCAAAGGGTTTTCATAGGGCGAGCTGTTACACAACTTATCCGCACAGGACACTGGAGCCTGTTGATCAGGGCCACGAGCGCACAAACGTGCTGGTATCCAGGGGAGTTATTTTCTTTTCGCTGCCGGGTGTGCCGACATAAACAAAGCCCACGATCATGTCATTGGCATCAAGACCAAGACCTTCCTTGATGCGGGCATTTTCGGCCAGCGGCCCGGTGCGCCACATGGTGCCAAAACCCTGGGCGTGCAGGGCAATCATGAAATTCTGCACAGCAGCGCCGGTAGCCAGCATTTGCTCCCAGCCAGGCACCTTGGCATCGTCCGTAAAATGGCTGATGGCAACCACGATCATGGGGGCACGCAGGGGCATTTGCCGCAGACGTGCCCGCTCGGTTTCGTCCAGCTCAGGTTTTACCGCTTGCGAGGCAGCCACAAAAAGCTCACCGAGGGCGTGCAGGCCTTCGCCCTGTATCGTCATAAAGCGCCAAGGCCGCAACATGCGGTGGTCAGGCGCGCGCAGCGCGGCGGCAAAGGCTTTTTCCAGCACCTCGGGCGTCGGTGCCGGGGCCTGCAAGATGCCCACCGAGCTGCGCGATACCAGGGCATGTAGTGCGTCCATCAATTTTCTCCCATGACTTTGTCGCGTACCGGCGTATTGGCGGCCATCTGCTGTTGCACGCTGGCGGCGGCCTGCTGTGCTTCGCTCATGACCCGCTCCACCAGGTCGGCGACCGTGGGTATATCTTGCACCAGTCCCTGCACCTGACCAATCAGCTGCACGCCTTTTTTGTGATCGCCATCGAGAATCGCTACCCGTATCTGTCGGGTAGCCGCGCCAAAATAGGCCAGCCTCAGGGTTTCCATAAAGCCCTGGCGCAAGGCGTCGCGCAGGATACTGAGCAGGGAGTGGTTCATTTCGCGCGCCAGCAGCCAGGCCTTCCAGGCAACCCGTGGCAGCGACAAGGGTTTGGCCATGGCTTTTTCCGCCGCTGGTGTTTTCATCACGCGGCAGGGCATGCCGTCGAAGTTGGCATTGTAAATCGTGTCTTCCACGGTTTTTTCGACGATCAGCTGCTTGGTATTGCCGTGCACCGGGCTTTCCCGGCTGGCCGCAAAGCGCGTACCCATGGCGATGGCGTCCGCACCCAGCGCCAGCGCCGCCAACAGGCCACCCCCGGTGCCAAAACCACCCGTGGCGATGATGGGCAGCGCCGTTACCTGCCGGATGGCGGGAATCAGCACCAGCGAGGTCACGGCCCCGCCATGGGCAGCGCCCTCATGGCCGGTGACGACGAGGCCATCCACCCCTGCTCTTTCCGCCGCGATGGCGTGCTTCTGGTTGACCACCGTGGCCAGCACGATGCCGCCATAGGCGTGCACGCGCTCGCAGATCCAGTCGCCCTTGCCCAGCGAGAAATTGATGACAGGGACTTTTTCGGCAATGGCGACTTCAACATTGGCCCTTGCGCCCGGCATGATCAGCGCTGCGCCTATGCCAAAGGGCCGGCTGCACAGCTCACGGGTCTGCCGGATGGCGGCCAGTGTTTCTTCCGCCGTCAGATGGCCCACCGCCAGTATGCCCAGGCCCCCGGCATTGCTCACCGCCGCCACCAGGCACGGGTCAGACACATAGGTCATGCCGGGGCAGATGATGGGGTGGCTGATGCCCAGCAGGCGGGTTATACGGGTTTGCATACGAGAAACTCCCTGGTCACTCCCTGGAGTTTAACGCCGGAGGCCACCCCACTACCAATACCGGTGGCCGACAATCCAGTCACGGCGCACGACAACTCAATAGCCGCCCGGCGCGTCGGTAGACAGGGCCTCCTGGCAATGAAACGGGAGCACAAAGCCCCTGATGACATCATCCACAGCCTCGATACTCAGCAGCGGCGCGGTGGTGGCGACATTGCCGAAAATGGTGGCGAAGGAGATGTCGGCAGCGTCGCGGCCGGTGCCGATACGCACCATGCCCATGGGCGTGGCGGTGCCGGAGGGGTCGAAGATATACCAGCGGCCAGCGAGAAAGACTTCGACATAGGCGTGGAAGTCGGTCGGCCCCTGCGCCGGGTCCGAGCCGTAGTCCAGGCCCGAGCTGAAGCGGGCGGGAATGTTCAGTGCCCGGCACAGGGCAATCATCAGGTGGGCAAAGTCGCGGCAAACGCCGGCCTGCTGGTGCAGGGTGTCCACCGCCGAGGTGCTGAAATTGCTGATGCTGGACAGATAGCGCGTGCGCGCATTGACCCAGGCACGAATGGCTTCGACGCGCTGGTAGCCCGGCGGCAGGTGCCCAAACTGCTGGTTGGCCAGCCACTGCAATTTGTCCGACTCGCAATAGCGGCTGGGGTAGAGATAAGGCAGCACTTCCAGCGGCAGCTGGCCTATGGGCACTTCGCCAATATACTCGGGCTGGTCGATGTAGTGGGCGATATCGACCTCTGCCTGATAATTGATCGTCAGCCAGCCGGGCTCGGCGCGCAGGCGCAGCAGGCGGTTGTGGCTGACGCCATCGGACTCGATGCTGTAAGGCAGCGGCTGGCTGATGCTCAGGTATTCCGACAGCAGGGTCTGGCAGGGCGTGGGCGCCGCGTGAATATTGAAAATGAAATCAGCAGGCTGCCCGACAATCTCGTAGCCGAGCTGAACCGTGAATTTGAGGCGGACCATGGTGGCTTTCCGGGACTACGAACAGCAAAGGCCGCGACGTATTTCGCGGCCCTGTTCATCCACCCCTAAAATAACAGATCAGGCAGGGCCTGGGTGTTTTACCTCGTGAACGGCCGTCAGGCGTCTGCCATTCATATCCCTGCTTTGCACCAATTATTACCCACCACACGGAGGCCCTGCTGCTCCTGCGGTTTTGTGCCCCGCCGCTGGGCACAAATGCTCAGGGCTCCTGTACCGGGGTGTCGTTCATGTCATGCCGGACCTGGCTGATGCGATCATAAATAATCTTGCGCACGCGATTGGTGCCCCCCAGTGGCCGGTGTTCCGGCAGCGCGTGCCAGGGGCTGTAGGAGAGATTCTCGCAAAACTGGTTTTGCTCGGGGGTGTCAAAACGCTGCCGGGGAATGATGAGGGTGGCGACCTGGTAGAACGGCGCGTCGGACTCTTTCCACTCTGTCATGGAGTCCTCGACACTCATGCGGCTTGAGGTTCTGGGCTGCACGAGGAAGGCCATGCAGACATCACCCGCTTGCAGGGTGTTGCGCATGGCCTCGCGCAGGTAGTCGGGGCCGGGGTGAGCAGGAATGCTGTCTGTGCCTTCCGCGCATGGCTTTACTGAATACTTCACCGCCTCTCGGCCCGGCCCCAGGCCCAGCTGATAGGGAACCATGGACCAGTAGCGGGTTTGCAGCGGGTTGGCGATGGTGCTGCGGCCGGTTTCCCAGGCGATCAGGCTGCCCTTCAACCCAAGGGCAAAGGGAATGCTCAGCTTGCCGAGATAGCTGCCGCTGTCGGTCTTTTGCAGCAGCGAGAGATAGTCCTGCGGATCGTTGGCAAAAAATACCGGGTGATTGACCAGGATAAAATCCTGGGTGTCGGCAGTGCGATCATTTTCCAGCAGTTTTTCGCCGGGAATACCCATGACCTTGATGGCCATGCCGCGCGCGTCACCCTCGCTGTCAGGCCTGCTGACATTGCGCGCGCCGTTGGAAAAGCGGACCCAGCTGATATAACTGTTGCCGGGCTGGAAAATACCCACAGCCAGATTGCCGGGCAGCGTATCACTGATGCGGAACATGGCTTTGACACAGCCATGCGCCTTGGGGTGTGCATCACGCCGCGCAGATCCGGGCTGGTACTGGGCGCGCAGCGTTTTTTCAATATTGTCTGCTATTTGCCCTGCCAGCGCCTTCTCGTTCGGGTTGAGATTTTCGCCGAGGCCGGGGTCAACCTCGGGATAAGGCAAGGCGCCGATTGGTGCTGTATTGATGGCGACGGCCGTACTGGCGGCAATGGCAGCGTGGGGAGACAGGTCAGCACTGCAGGCCGCAAGCAGCAAGGGGAGCGCATAGTGGAAACAACGGGAATAGCGCATGGAATTTGCCCCTGAGCAGGAATGGCCCAGTAGACAATATCCGGCAACCTGCGACCGTGCGCTGGCACACCCTGAAGGGTACCCGCAGCAGGCAAATGCAGGGGGTACCCTTCACCCGGCGTTTAAGGGCTGACGGTGCCTGCCTCTTCTGCAACGGCGGAAGCGGGTGCATCGTCAAACGGCGTGCAGCGGTCTGACAGCCAGGTCTTGCTGATGGCCCAGGTGGTGTGTGCGGCTTTGCCGCCGGTGAATACGCCGGCGTGGCCGCCGGGCACGATATGGAAGCTCTTGTCCTGCGAGCCCACCACGCCCATGATCGCCTCGGCGGCGGGAATACCGACGATCTTGTCGTTATCGCCGGCAAAGGCCAGAAGATTGGCGGTGATGTCGGCAAATACCGCGTCGCGGTCGCCGATGCGTATGCTGCCCTTGGCCATGCGGTTGTAGAGGCCCATCTTGCGGATGACATCCTGCACCGTGGCGCCGGGATAGTCGGGCATATTGGTGAACCACTCGTTCATGGTCATGTAGCGCGATACGTATTCGTCGTCGGCGAGGTTGCGTACCAGTTCGAGGTAGCTGGTGACGGTGCCCACCGGGTTGGTCATCTTGAACATGACCGAGAGACGCTTGCCGGGCACGTGAAAGAGCTTGCGCTCCATCTCGGTGATCTTGATGCCGGTGAGTTTGCCAAACGCCCACATGGGCCGGCGCATGGCCTTGGAGATGGTGCCGGTAATGCCCATCTTGTACATGTCTACCGGGCTGGCAATGGTAACGAGATTGGTCACGCCACGGTCGCGGTGCGAGGCCAGATACAGGAGGGCCAGCAGGCCGCCCATGCAATAGCCCATGAGCGAGACTTTTTCCTGGCCGCTGTCGGCGCGTATGCTGGCCATGGCCTTGGGAAACCAGTCGATCACGTAGTTTTCCAGCGAAATGTCCTGGTCGTCCGGGCCGGGTGAGCCCCAGTCGATCAGGTACACATCAAAGCCGTGGGCGAGGAAATACTTGACCATGGAGCGGTCAACCATCAGATCGAAAATCCAGGCAAACACGCCCAGCGGCGGCACCAGTACCAGCGGCTCGGCAAAGCGGCGCTTGCGCACGGCGAAGGGCTTGCCGTCGATGAGTATCTCGGTCTGCGCCAGCGGTTTGTAGTGGCGCACCGACATGAGGCCGTCACGCAGGATGACATCATGGTCACTGCGGTCGGCCTGTATGAAGTGAGCCTTGTTGACGCGGCGCTGCACCGCGTTGTTGACGAAGGCGGCACTGGTCTTGAAGAAATGCGAAGTACGCTCGATGGTTCGACTCATGGCTTGGCGGGTCCGTTACGGCTGGATGGGTGCACAATAGCCAAGTGTATACGAAGCCCGCTGTCTTTGAATGACACAATCCGCCACGGCCTTGCCCGAACACGTCAAATGGAGCCTGCCCCGCTGGTCGTCCGGGGCTGTCTACGGCAGGAGGCCTGCGCCAGAGACGAGAGAGCATCGGCCCTGGCGCCAAAAACGCTCGCTCCAATCGGGGCTTTCGACATCGTCAGCGGCTGGCTGATGGCACACCACGAAGAGGTGTACACTGTGACCTGGTGGATAACAGCAATGAGTCCGGCATCATGAAATTCGTGGACTACTATGAAGTGCTTGGCGTTCCGCGCACGGCCACGCAGGACGACATCAAACATGCCTACCGGAAACTGGCCCGCAAATACCATCCGGATGTCAGCAAACTGAGTGACGCCGAGGCACGCTTCAAGGAACTGGGCGAAGCCTATGCCGTCCTCAAGGACCCCGAAAAGCGCACGGCCTATGACCAGGTGGGCAGCCAGTGGAACAGCGGCCAGGACTTCCAGCCGCCGCCGGACTGGAACGCCGGCTTTGAATACAGCGGCAGCGGCGCCGGAGCGGGCCCTGGCGAAGACTACAGTGACTTCTTTGAATCCTTGTTCGGCCGCCAGTCCGGGTTTGGCCGACACTCCCCCCGGCAGGAGCAAGGACAGGATCACCACGCCAAGGTGTTGATCGATCTGGTTGACGCTTACCACGGCGCCCAGCGCAGCATGTCGCTACGCATGCCTACCCTCGATGCGCAGGGCCACACCACGCTGCAGGAACGGCGGCTTGACGTCAGTATTCCCAAGGGTATCCGCGCGGGCCAGCACCTGCGGCTGGCCGGTCAGGGCGCTCCAGGACAGGGCGGAGCACCTGCCGGAGACCTGTTTCTGGAAATTGCATTCAACCCCCACTCCCTGTTTCGTGTTGATGGCGGCGATGTGTTCCTGGATTTGCCACTGGCGCCCTGGGAAGCCGCGCTGGGCGCCGTTGTAACAGCGCCCACACCGACAGGGGCAGTACAGTTGACGATTCCGGCAGGTTCGGTGGCGGGCCGGCAACTGCGCCTGAAAGGCCGGGGTATTCCGGGTAAAACACCCGGCGACCTGTTCGTGGTACTGAAGATTGCCCTGCCACCGGCTGTAAACGAGAGCGCTCGTGATGCCTATCGGGCCATGGCGAAAGCCTTTGATTTCAATCCACGCGCGCAAATGGATGGTGTGTCATGAACCCAAACACCGTGACGTTTATTCAGGGCCAGATCGTCGAGGAAGAGTTGCACCTGACGTTGATGGAGCTCTGTCAGGCTTGCCATGCTGAACAAGAGCATGTCATTGCCTGGGTGGTAGAAGGTGTGCTGGAGCCACAGGGAGACACCCCCCTTGACTGGCGCTTCAGCGGCGACGCCATGCGCCGCACGCGATTGGCGCTTCGGCTGTCGCGCGATCTGGATATCAACCCGCCCGGCCTTGCACTGGTGCTTGACCTGCTTGACGAGATAGCCCGTTTACGGAAACACCAGCAGCACACATGAAGGCAACTGATGTGGCTTTCCGGCTCATTGCCCAGCCTTGCAGACGACGCAGGACGCGAGCAAAATGAAGACCACTGGTGGTCACAACACAGGCAGATGTGAGCAACGTCGAATTGCGGCCCTCACGCTTGGCCAGCATCTTACCAGGTAGCGGCAGTATAGCGGCATTGGGCGCCGAAGCAGCTCGATGGTGAGAACGCCACCCCTGAACCGGGTATCTCACGCAGGTTCAAAGCCCCTCCATTTACTTCAAAACCATATCGGCTATTTGATATAGCCTGAACATGGATTTGTCCATTCCATTCCCAGGCATGGTGCGCCAGCGCACATACAGGACACTCATTCAAGTCCATGCTGAATGCTGGTAGTCGATGCGCTGAATTTTCAACTCATCGGTATCAGGGCTGCGACAAGCTATCTTGCCGGAAATTGATGCAAGTCAAACACCAGAATCCGCGAAGGGCGCAGGATAAAAAACAGGAAGTTCACAATAATGCACCGGGGAATATCATGCGCGTCCTGAGGATTTTGCTCGCCTGCCTGACCTTGCTCATGGCAAGCCATGCGCTCGCCGTTCCCAGCTTTGCAAGGCAGACTGGCATGGCCTGCGAGGCCTGCCACACCAGTTATCCCGAGCTGACGCCGTTCGGTCGCTTCTTCAAGATGAACGGCTACACCATGACCGGCATCAGCCAGGTGGCCGCACCCGGCAGCGCCAACACGCCGGAGCTGCGCATAGACCAGATTCCGCCGCTCTCCATCATGTTGCAGACCTCGATGGAATGGCAGCGCGGCAGTCAGATCGACACGGCGGCAACACCACCCGACAGCAGCCAGACTGCGCGCACCACCGCCAATTTTCCGCTGCAGTTGAGCTTTTTCTTCGCGGGTGAAATCTCGCCCAAGATGGGCTCGATGGTGCAACTCACCTACTCGGCCGAGCAGGACCACTTCAGCATTGATAATTCCGATATCCGCTTTGCCGACCACACCAGCATTGCCGGCAAGGATACGATTTACGGCATTACCATGAACAATAATCCGACGGTGGAAGACCCCTGGCAGAGTACACCGGCGTGGGGTTTCCCCTTTATCCAGCCGGGTGTGCTGCCCATGCCGGCCGCTGCCGCCATGGTCGATGGCCAGCTTGCCCAGCAGGTGTTCGGGATTGGCGGCTACACCCTCTGGAACCAGGCCTGGTATGCCGACGTGACCGGGTATCGCACGGAGCAGCCTGGCGCGGGCCAGCCCTATAACGCCACCTCCACGAATACCATCGCCAGCACGGCGCCCTATTGGCGTGTGGCGCACCAGACTACCTTCGACAATGCTTATCTTGAGGTTGGGGCCTTTGGCATGGAGGCCCACATAACACCTAATGGCATTATCGGCCCTACCAATGGCTACATGGACAGTGCGCTCGATGCCCAGTATGAGCAGAGCCTTGGCGGCGGGAACTCCTTTGTGTTGAGAAGCAGCCTGATCCACGAGCAACAGAATCTGACCGCCGACGTGGCAGCCGGCACCGCCACCAATACACGCAACACACTCAATACCTGGCATCTCAACGGCAGCTACCATCTGGGCGGCAAACAAACCCTGTCGCTTGGCTTCAACCACACCACCGGCAGCCAGGACACCTTGCTCTATGCTCCGGCGGCGAACACCGGCAGCGCCGCCGGCTCGCCGGACAGCACCGACTGGCAGGCACAATACGCCCTGATGGTTTGGCAAAACGTGCAGCTCGGCTTGCAGTACACCGCCTATACCAAGTTTAACGGCGGCACCAGCAACTATGACGGATTTGGCTCCAAAGCCAGCAACAATGATGTTGGCATGGTGTACGGGTGGTTTATGTGGTGAGGCCAGTGCCGCTGCCAACAGGGGCCGGTACTGCTGAACGTATTTTTGGACCAGGGAAATACTGACTGTGAAAAAACTGACTCGCGTTATGATTGTTGCCTGTTGCTCGGCTGCCATACCGGCCATGGCAGCCGACAGGACCGGTGACCAGGTAGTTGGCGCTGTGTGCTCCAATTGCCACGGCTCGGGCGTAATGGGGGCACCCAAAGTAGGCGATACCGCTGCCTGGGCGCCCAGAATAAGCAAGGGCACTCCCACCCTGCACAACCACGCCATCAAAGGCTACAACAGCATGCCAGCCCGTGGCGGCTGCCCGGACTGCAGCGATGCGGAACTCAGCAGTGCCGTGGATTATATGGTCAGCAAATCAAAATAAGGTGTGCTGGCAGCGCGGATCAGGCGAAGCTTTCAAAGCTCAACCATGACGGGGGGACATTCTCACTTCCTGCTATAACGGATGTTGGATGCCTTGCCTACGGGCCGAACTTGGTCAATGACGAACGACAGAGGCTGCCTCAGACAAATGCTCGCTGCAGCCGGGCCAGTCACGATCAGCCGTCTCATGCTGCGCGACGATAGGGACAGCCCTGACCAGGGCATTCATTAATTACATTTTGGAATATATAAATACAAATCTATTATTTTTTGAAATATCGAAACAGGCATAGTCTAGACTCTCAAGCGGTCAACCACACACCGCGACAGGAGAAGAACATGAGCCTCAGACTTGGCGACACCGCCCCCGATTTTACCCAGGAATCCTCCGAAGGCCCCATCCATTTCCACGAATGGCTGGGCGACAGCTGGGGTGTGCTGTTTTCCCACCCCGCCGATTTTACCCCCGTGTGCACCACCGAACTGGGCCTGACCGCCAAGCTCAAGGGCAAGTTTGCCGAGCGCAACGTAAAGGTTATCGCACTCTCGGTAGACCCCGTGGAATCACACAAGCGCTGGATCAACGACATCAACGACACGCAGGACACCCAGGTCAACTTCCCCATCATCGCCGACGCCGACCGCAAGGTGAGCGAGTTGTATGACCTCATACACCCCAATGCCAGCACCACCGCCACCGTGCGCTCGCTATTCGTGATCGACCCGGCCAAGAAGGTGCGCCTGACCATCACCTACCCCGCCAGCACCGGGCGCAATTTCGACGAAATCCTGCGCGTGATCGACTCGCTGCAACTGACCGAGTACCACAGCGTGGCGACGCCGGGCAACTGGAAGGATGGCGACGAGGTAGTGATCGTGCCCTCGCTGCAAGACCCGGAAGTGATCGCGAAGAAGTTCCCCAAGGGCCACCGCGTGGTACGCCCCTACCTGCGCTTTACCCCGCAGCCCAACCGCTGATTGCCGGAGCACACGCCACCATGAGCAGCATCAGCACCCTGTCTTCAGCCTTGCAGGACTACGAAGTGCTGGTGCTGCCCGGCTGGCACAGCTCCGGAGCAGCACACTGGCAAAGCCATTGGGAGCGCTTGTTTCCGGCCTTCAAGCGGGTACAGCAGCAGAACTGGCAACAACCACGCCGCAAGGACTGGGTGGCGACGCTGGAGCAGGCTGTTGATGCCGCGCAAAAACCCGTCATCCTGATCGCCCACAGCCTGGGCTGCGCCACCGTGGCACAGTGGGCAGCGCGCTTTGATATCGCCAAGATAGCCGCCGCCCTGCTGGTGGCACCGGCTGATGTGGAGCGCGCCACGGTAGCCTCCAGCCTGCGCGGCTTTGGCCCCCTGCCCCGCACGCCGCTCGGTTTCCCCACACTGCTGGCCGGCAGCGACAATGATCCCTGCTGCTCGGCCTGGCGGGCTGCCGAACTGGCCTATTTATGGGGTGCGGATTTCCGGCTGTTTTCCGGGCTCGGGCATATCAACGCCGATTCGGGACTGGGTGACTGGGAGCCGGGGCTGGAGTTGTTGGCGGAATTGACACGGCGGGTTTATGCGTTTGGGGCTGATGCGGAGAAATCCCGGCACGCAGCTTGAGGGTTGGGACAGCGTGGGTTCATTCTCTCTGTCAGCGCAAAATCACAATCGCAGGATGGCCGGAGCATGGTGTTACCCATGTCTCCGGGCCGTACACTGCGCCCTACCCATCCTGCGGGTGTGCTATACGATGCCACAGGCGCCATACTCTGCATACGCGCCAACCTTTCCGGGTTGGCGCGTATGCAGAGTATGGCGACAGCCTGCGTAGTCCCACCTTACATTTACCTCAGGCTCTCAAATCATTTTCGTACTCACTCAATATATTCTCTTCCAGAAAGCTCATGCGCGTCTTTAGTCTCTGTGCGTTTTCCCGTGTAGCAGGAGCATTCACGGGAATGAGTTCTGCAACAGGCTCCCCTTTTTCCGCCGCATCGACCCATTCCAACATTGCCCCAATATAGCCGTCCAGAGCCGTTGCCGGATTAGGGCACTGATCACAGGTCAGATACGCTGGCGGTATGTCCCCGACAATAACCCATCCACTCATCAACATCGTCACGAGCTGGCTTTATGTGGAAAAGAAATATCCCGATAACTCCTGGATACATCATCCCCACATACACTTTCCGGATTTCCTCAACCCAGTTGTAAAACTCCAGAAACTCGCGCGCCTCCTTATACAGGCCAGGAATATCGCTTTTATCCTCTTCATCCACGCCCTGAGATACGATGAAGTCTTTCCAGTTCATGACCCCATTGAGGTCAGGAGTATTTTTATTAACCATCTTGAGTACGCCATTTCTTCAATCGCGAAAAATCACCGGCCTGTCTTGGGCGGTCAGCCGCGCTCCCGGCACGACACTTCCCACATCCCTGTGGGGTGCAATCCCTCAAGGCGACTTCCTTCGGCGCGTAACCATAGGGTATTGCGCCGTATTCGGCCGCCATGGCGCAATGCGCTGCGCTTATTGACTCCCTACGTTTACTGGACCGAACTTGTATTGCGGAGCACCACGTTTGTTCGCGGTACGATAAAGAATGTTTGAGAGCGTAGCACACCCTGCAATGTCTGCGGCGCATACTCTGCATACGCGCCAACCCGGAAAGTCTGGCGCGTATGCAGAGTATGGCGCCTATGCGTGTCACTGTGGCCGACGGCTCCACCACACCGCCGAGTCACGGCCAAAGCCCTGACGATAATCGCCGATGCCCAGCGTTTTCTTGGCACGCTGAACGATGCGCCAGCTATAGCCTTGAGCCTGACCGGCCGCCTGTATATCCGCCGACTTCTGTGGCCCTTCCGCCAAAAATGCCTGCAACCACAGCCCGGCACCATCAACCGCACTGCCGCCCTCCTCCACCCGCTCCACCTCCCCCAGCAACTCCCTGGCGCTCCCCGCCAGCATCTCCCCCCACAGCACCCGGCTGGTGGTAATCCCGCTGGGTAAAACAACATCCTCCAGCGTATAGCCAACACCCCCATCGTCCGGCCCGATATTCGACTTGGCCCTGGCCAGCACACGCCCTTCGCCCTGCTCGCTCTTGCCCGCCACCAGCACGATGCGCGCCAGCGCCCCGAAGGCTTGTGAGCCAATGACGCGATCCAGCGGGTTGCTGCCGCCGCTGCCCTTGGAAAAATGGGTGATGCCGAGCACGGCGCAGCGCTGGCGCATGGCGAAGTCGGCGATGGGTTGCAGGCTGCGGCGTACTTCGGCGGCTTTGTGGCTGTCGCCTTTTACGGCGGAGACGATGGGGTCGATGATGAGCAGGCGCACGTCACCATGACGTTCGATGGCCGTGGCCATCTTGGGCATGTCGTCGGCCGGGTCAAAGGCACGCTTGCCGCGCTGCTCCCACACCGCGTTCAGGAACTGCACGCGGTCCAGGTCGGCGCCGG
>Ga0302193_10003144_pt1 | contig 13374 bp, 8 predicted proteins | sample II_Bog_E3_3_FD_200228 | JGI IMG/M metagenome (GOLD analysis project Ga0302193, IMG submission 200228) | Peat permafrost microbial communities from Stordalen Mire near Abisko, Sweden - II_Bog_E3_3 | ecosystem: Environmental > Terrestrial > Soil > Wetlands > Peat | place: Sweden: Abisko, Stordalen...
AATTCTCCGGCAATTTATAGTCAGCCTGATCCAGCAGGCCGGCCGTCCACAATCCGTCCGCTCCTTGCAAGGCCGCAATCTTTTCCGCCATCTCCTTGAACTGCGCAACGTACTTCGGACGCGAAGGATAATCCGGGGGCATCTCGGCCAGCACGCGCGCCAGTCCGGCAAATACCCAACCATTGCCACGTGCCCAAAACACCTTGTTTCCGTTTGCCTCGTGCGCCCCAAAGAACGATTTGTCGCGATAGAACAGGTGATCATTCGGACTGTAGAGCAGGCCGGACGTAATCCACCATTCGTGGTCCATAAAGTCGAGATACTTCCGATCACCAGTCGCTCTCGACAACTTCGCCAGCACAGGCGGAGCCATGAACAACGCGTCGCACCACCACCAAAGTGGCTTCTCCGCGTCGTCCTTCAGTAGCATCACGGCATCCATACGCTCCCGCGTGGGCGTAATCATCGCCGCATCGTGGTGCGAAAAATAGAGATCAAGATAAGTCTGACCAATAGCGTGATCGTCCGCATGCGCAATCCGCGGGCCAGGCTGCCACTGGAATCCCTTGCTCATCTCCAGCATGTTGTCCCGGTATTTCTTGCCGCCGGCGCCATCAGGTACTGCCATGTACCCGGCATAGAGCGCCGCAAACGTCCAATCCTGGTCGAAGTTGCCGCGCGCCTTTTCCAACTGCCAGTCCGCAACTCTGCGGATCGCGTGGCTCACATCTTTCTTCGTCAGCTTGGCTGATAGATCCGTCGCGAGCGGAAGCACGGTTGCCGCCGTATCGCCCGCCAGGGAATTCTTCTGCACTGTGGTCGTCTGTCCAAAGAGTGCGGGACCAACTAGAAGAAATGCGACAGCAAATACGACGAATCCCCGCAGCAGGAGAACGATTCCGTTCGCTCCACATACCTTAATAGCGTTAATCATTCGGCCGAATGCAAATGAGGGCCATTTAGGGTGTCAATCGCGCGCAACGCGGCCGCAGGTGAGCAGTGAACACAGCACCTAAACGACTAGAGCCACCCGAAGGCGGCTCACTCAAATCAACTGATTTTTTGGTGCCGAAGAAGGGACTCGAACCCCCACACCCTTACGAGTACGTGGACCTGAACCACGCGCGTCTGCCAATTCCGCCACTTCGGCACGGTACACAGGTTCAGCGGTGTTCGCCAAACCGGCAGCATCTTTGAGTCTCGCAAAAGCGGCCAGCCATGTCAAATTGCTACTGACGCTCAGCGTTCAGGTCGCGAAGGCCGGAGAACTAGCTCCGGCCTTCGCATTTTCAATGCTCTTACACCAGCTTCGCGTCCAGCACAATCTCTGTGTTATTCGCGAAAAGCTTCGAAATCGGGCACCCGGCCTTGGCGTCCGCCGCAGCCTTGTCAAAGGCTTCCTGCGTCGCGCCCGGCACGCTTGCCGTCGTCGTCAGCGCAATCTTCGTGATCGCGAAGCCGCCGTCGGTTTTGGCCAGTGTCACAGCCGCTTGCGTCTCAATCTTGTCCGGCGTAAATCCTGCGCCGCCAAGCTGCGCGCCCAGCGCCATCGAGAAGCAGCTCGCATGCGCCGCTGCAATCAACTCCTCAGGCGTGGTGCCTGAGTCGGCGCCCTCAAAGCGTGTCGCGAAAGAGTAGTTGGCGTTGCTCAGTACGCCCGTTGCCGTGGAAATGGTGCCTTTGCCTTCCTTCAGTGAACCTGTCCAAACCGCACTTGCCTTGCTAGCCATTGTCCCTCCTTGGGGGAATTCCGGTTATTCCTGCGTGCGGCGTCTCAAGGGGAAGCCAGGGCGCCGGCAGAGTGTTGATGGTGTAGATGCCTCAGGCGCCTGCCGGCATATTGCGCGGAAGACTACCCTCTCCTCCATGCTAATCTGTCCGGCATGCTGCCGCACCGTCCGCTTGCTCTCGATTCAGGTTTTGCGACTGATTTTTCACATTCAGGACCAGCGCCGGAGCAAGCCCTGCCGGTCGACCATCACTGCCAGGTCTGCCCCAACTGTTCGCACCGGCTTACCGGCCACCACTGCAAGCTGGTCTGCACCCAGTGCGGCTATTACCTTAGCTGCGCGGATTACTACTAAAGTCTGCTACTTCGTTTCGCTGGCTTTCCGGGCGTGTTCAAACTCATCTCCGGCCTGCCACTCCACCGGTGTCGCATGCCCGCTAGCCATCCACCCCAGCACCAGCCCAAACCGCGCCATCTTCGCATTCCCACGGAAATCCCAGTCTGCCCGGTACTCGTCCGCGGGCTGGTGATAGTGGTGAGCCACATAGTCCTCAAACTGCGCGTGCCCCCACTCCTGTGTATGCCCTTCAAACAGCTCTCCCTGGTCAACTGAAAACGCCGGAATCCCCACCCGCGCCAGTGAGAAATGATCGGACCGGTAATAATGCCCTGCTCCTGGCGTCGGGTCAGGCAGCAGCGCCAGGTCGAATGCTTTCGCAACCGTCTGCACCGTCGGCCAAAAGTCGATCCGCTCGGCCCCACCCAAACTCACTGACCGCGGAATCCCGATCGGCAGCAGCATGTCGTAATTCAGATCCAGCGAAATCTGCCCTGCCGGCACTGGCGGATGCATTCCCAGGAACTGCGACCCAAGCAAGCCCTGCTCCTCCGCCGTGACTGCGGAAAAATAGACAGCATGCGGAGGCCGAGTCGGAGACTGCGCGAATGCCCGTGCCATCTCCAGCAGAATGCCGCAGCCGGTCCCATTGTCCGCGGCCCCGTTATAAATGTTGTCGCCTTTCCCGTCCGGATCAATGCCCAGGTGATCGTAGTGCGCTGTATAAAGCACCGCCTGATTCACCGCGCTCACTCCCGCCACCCGCCCCACCACGTTCGAACTCACATACTTCCGCACCCGGCTTTCGACATGGGCCTGCAACTTCACCGGCAGCTCAACAGCGTGAAACGCCCCCGGCTTTCCCGCCTGCTCGACCGCATTGTCCAGATCGCCAAGTCCAGCCAGCGCAAATAGCCGCTGCGCCACATCGTGCTGAATCCAAGCCGCTGCCCGCAACGTGGCGTCCGGGTCGCCCTGCAGGTAGCTCTTTTCAATAGCCTGCGAGTTCCGCACCACCTCCCAGCCATAGCTGGCCAAATCCCTCCGGTGGATGATCAGCACGCCCACCGCCCCGCGCCGCGCGGCCTCCTCATACTTGTAGGTCCAGCGGCCGTAGTAGGTCAGCGCCTTGCCCTTGAAAAACTTCTCATCGTCCGAAGGCGGCTCGTTCACAATCACCAGCGCAATCTTGCCCTTCAGGTCGATATCCGTTCCGTCCGCTCCGGCAAAGTCGTTCCAGTTGTATTCAGGCGCATGAATGCCATACCCGACAAAGACAATTGGCGCATTGAAGTCCGCCGTCGCCTGCCCCGTCTGATCCTTTGACACGATTTCCGAACCATAGGCAAGCTCAACTGGCGGTCCGCTTACCGGAACAAACGAAAACTTCGTCTTTTCCTCAACGGTATGCACGGCCACCAGCGGAACCTGCTGGAAATACGTGCCGTTGTCGCCCGCCGGTTCCACGCCTGCCAGCGCAAATTGGGTGGCGATGTATTCGGCCGCTAGTTCCGCGCCGCGCGTTCCCGGCCCCCGTCCCTCCAGCAGGTCAAGCGACAGAAAACGCACATGCGCCCTGATCTTCTCTGCGTCAATCGCAGCATCCGCGTCGCGCGCCGCCTGGGGCAACCCGGGGATCTCCGGAACGGGTGTGGCGGCGGCCTGCTGCCCGTGAACAGCCGGCGCCAAAATGATCGCAGTGGTAAGTAGTGCAAAGGCTCTATTGCGAGTCACACATTCTCCCTTGAGTCGTGGGGTTTTCGCTCCGAATTGAAGTCTCAGACTACTTCCTGCCAATGCTGTTGGGGAATCTTTTCGGACTCGGCGATCCCGAGAAGCCCAGCACGCGTCAGCACCTTCCGCGCAAGCCCAGTGAGCCCCATCCGGCTCGCTTCGCCTAGCGCAACCCAGCGGCGCTCGCCGCCGGCAACCGTCATCAACTCCAAGTCACCCTCAGCCACGGTGCGAATCCGTACCAGGTAGTTCACCTGCATAATCGCGTGGCGCACCGTCATGCGCAAATCCTCCTCGGGCACACCCACATCGCGCAAGGCGGGTAGTTCCCAAAGGCCAGGCATCACTGTCTGCTGTGTGCCGCGCTGCTCCAGCAACACCTCGTCATCCAAACCGGTGCCCCGTCGACCTCCCACGCGCACCGCCAGCGCATAGGCAACCTCGCGGCTCACCATCCGCGCCCGCGGCTCCGTCTTGTGCTCTCCGCGGGTCTTGCACTCCGCGTTCAGCGGACACATCAGGCATTGCGGATTGCGCGGCAAACAGACCGTCGCCCCCAACTCCATCATGGCCTGATTAAAGTCCCCGGGGTGCGCTGGATCCACCAACTCTGCAGCCAGACCCTCAATCCTCCGCTTCTCCGCAACCCGGCCGCCACCATCCCAACCCTCCAGCCTGCACAACACCCGCTCCACGTTCCCATCCACCACCGCCGCCGCCTCGCCGTGAGCGATGCTCGCAATCGCCGCAGCCGTGTAGCTGCCAATCCCCGGCAGCTCCCGCAATGCCGCTGCGGTCACCGGCATCACTCCCCGTAGCTCGTCTGCCACAAACTGCGCCGCCTGGTGCAGCATGCGCGCCCGCCGGTAGTAGCCCAGCCCGCTCCACAACGCCAGCACGTCTTCCACTGGAGCCACCGCCAGCGAACCAACCGTCGGAAACTTTGCCAGAAATGCCCGGTAGCGTTCCACAACCACGGCAACCCTGGTTTGTTGCAGCATGATCTCCGAAACCCAAATGGCATAAGGATCTTGAGTCTGACGCCAGGGAAGGTCTCTCCGATTCACGGCATACCAGGCCAGCAACTCCCGCCGCAACCTTGCAGTGTTGTCCCTCTCCTTTTGCCTCTTCGCCATGGGCAAAGCTTACGGTATTTGGTGGCTGAGGGGGTAGGCTGCCGGCTCTCCATGCCAAATTGGGACTTCGATTCATGAAGGGAATTGCATTGAAAGATGACCAAGAAAGATCAGTCTTTCGGGAATCCAGAATGGTACTGTGAGGAAATTCTCCGGCGGGAAAATGCGCTGCAGGGTAAATTCGGCGTGAAAGTGGCGGATCCCGGACCGCCGAAGAAACTTCAGAATTGCTCAGCTTGACCGGGCACAACGGCTATTTGGAGGTTTCACCTTGAAAGTCATCGCTGTCTGCCTCTCGCTTGCGTTGCCGGCTATGTCTCTGGTCGCCACCGCCCAATCCTTCAGCTCTTCCTTAAACCCAATTGTTGCTGAATCCAGTTCCGACGGCGGTTCCGGGCAGGTGGCGCCTTCCGTCAGGAACGCCACGGCGGAAGTCCGCCCGTTTTCACGACTTGCCTTCGGCGCCGGCGTTTCGCCTCTGGGCATCAACCTTCAGGTGGCCACCAACATCAACAAGCACTTCAATCTCCGGGGAACCGGCAACGTCTTCAAATACTCCACCAACTTCACCACCAACGGCCTCACCGCCAATGCCAGCCTCAACCTCGCTTCCGCCGGCGTGGCGCTGGACTATTACCCCACCCGGTTCGGATGGCGCATCAGTCCCGGCCTGTTGCTCTACAACGGCAACCAGCTCTCGGCTTCCGATACCGTGGCCGGTGGAACCAGCTTCACCCTCAACGACCAGACCTTCTACTCCGCCAACACCAATTCCGCCACCGGCGCCACGCCCGTCAACGGCAATGCGTCGCTCGGCCTCAACACCACCAAGCCGGCCTTCACCATCACCACCGGCTGGGGCAACATGATCCCGCGCAAAGGCGGACACCTCTCCTTCCCGTTTGAGCTCGGCGTCGCCGTCACCGGGCAGCCCTCTCTCAACGCGAACCTCGCCGGATGGGCTTGCTATGACCAGGCGCAGACCGAGTGCACCAACATCTCCAGCACCACCGACCCCATCGCCATCGCCGTCCAAAGCGATCTGCAAGCCCAGATCACCAAGTGGAAAAGCGACCTGTCTCCCTTGAAAACCTACCCAATTATTTCCGTCGGCGTAGCCTACGCCTTCCACATCCGGTAAGCTCTCACGCCAAAACATTAAGGGCCGCCCCAGCAAAGGAGCGGCCCTCAATCTTTCTTCGGATCAGAACTCTGGATGCCCCAGCCTGGCCACGCTTTTGTCTTTCTGGCTAGTTGGAAGTTTAAGGCTCCGTGCCCCGTTCTCGCGCCTTTTTCCTGGCGCGAGGGCGGGAAGCAGTAAGCCATGCGAGCCTCTGCCGCACCGCAGGTACCTAGCCCAGCAACTCCCCAACAATCCCCTCAACCGCCTTCAAAGCTGCGTTGATCTGCGCCTGATCCTTGCCCCCGGCCTCGGCAATATCCGGCTTGCCTCCGCCCGCGCCGCCAACCAGCTTCGCCACCGCTCCGACCAGTTTCCCCGCCTGAATCCGCTTTACCAACCCCGGCGTAACCCCCGCAATCAGCGCGACTTTGCTATCGGGTTGTGCCGACGCCAACACCACCACACCTTCGCCCAGCTTCTGCTTCAGGTTGTCCACCAATGTGCGCAGTTGTCCGCGCTCCAGCGAGTCAGCCCGCAGCGTAACCAGCTTCACGCCCTTCACTTCCACCGCCCGCCCCAGCGCCTCATCCAGCGCCCCGGCAGCCGACTTCATCCGAGCCTCTTCCAACTCCCGCCGCAGCCGCTTCAGCTCTTCTTCCTGCGCAGCGAACTTGGCGCGCAGGCCATCAGTCAGGTTCTCGGTCGACGGCACATACTGGCCAGCGAGCTTGGCAACTTCAAAGTCCTGACGGAAAGTGTCGAGAGACCCAAACCCGCTGATCGCCTCCAGCCTCCGCACGCCCGACGAAACCGATCCCTCGCTCACAATCTTGATCAGCCCGATCTCGCCCGTCGCTCCAGTATGGATACCCCCGCACAGCTCCGTCGAGAACCCATCCGACAACTTCACCACGCGCACCTTGTCTCCATACTTCTCGCCGAACAGCGCCATGGCGTGGAACTCATTCACGGCCACATCAATCGGCACGTCTTCCAGCGTCTCCACCCGCGCATTGCCCAGCACCTCGCGGTTCACAATCTGCTCAATCTCCGTCAGTTCCTCATCCGCCACCTGCGCAAAGTGCGAAAAATCGAACCGTAGCCGCGTTGGATCAACCGCAGACCCAGCCTGCTTCACATGCGTCCCCAGCACCTGCCTCAGCGCCGCATGCAGCAAATGCGTCCCCGTATGATTGCGCCGGATCGCATCCCGCCGCAGACCATCCACTACCGTCTGCACCCGATCTCCTACCGCCAGCCCCTGCTTCAGCACGGCCTTATGCGCGCGCACCCCCTGCACCGGCAGTACGCATCCGGTAATCTCCGCCACCGTCGCATTCCCATCCGGAGTCAGAAACACACCCGTATCGCCCACCTGCCCGCCGGAGTCGCCATAGAAGCTGGTCTGGTCCAGCACCACATCTACAGCATCCCCAGAATTCGCCGCCGGCACGCCCACTCCGTCCTTAACAATTGCGAGCACTTCGCCGGTTGCGTTCAGCTGTTTGTAGCCAAGGAATGAAGTCTTAGGCAGCTCGCGAAACGCCGGACTAGCCGTCTTCTGACTTCCACCCTTCCAGCTGGCACGCGCGCGGGCTTGCTCTTCGGCCTTGGCTTCTTCGAATTCCTTCAAGTTAAATACGATGCCCGAGTCGCGCGCTGCATCCATCATAAAATCCAATGGAAGACCAAAAGTCTCATACAAATGGAAGGCCTCAACGCCTGACACTGTTCGTTTTTCTTGCGAAATAGAACTCCACGTCGCAAGCAGCGATGCGGCTATCGCTGGCGGATACTCCAACTGGATTACGCCAGGCGCATTTTCTCGATGCGGTTTGATTAGGGTCCAATTTGGCGTCTTCTGTTCGGAAATGAGTAACTCTGCAATATGTGGTTTGTCCTCAGCCAATTCACGCAAGAACCCTTCTTGCTTAAGCCACAGATCAATCTGTTTTTCGTCGAGCAGTTTCTCCCATTGACTCGAACCCTGCGCGATGACTCGCGCAAACTGATTTTCTTCCGCCTCCACCACTTTGGCCACCCGCGCGGCCGAGTCCGCAAGCTCCGGATAAGCTCCCTGCATCAAATTGCGTACGGCATATACCATTTCAAAAAGAAACGGTTTCTCCTGCCCCAGCAGCCGCCCATGTCGAATCCCGCGCCGCAGAATCTTCCGCAGCACATACCCGCGCCCCTCATTCGAAGGCAGCACGCCATCATTGATCAGGAACGTAGCCGCCCGCGCATGGTCCGCAATAATCCGCAAGCTGGCATTGCCTACCAACTCCGCTGACTCCGCGATTCCTACTAACTCCGCGGCCTTCTCAATTAGCGGCGTAAACAAATCCGTCTCAAAATTAGAAATCTTCCCCTGCAGCACTGCCGCCACACGCTCCAGCCCCATTCCTGTATCAATCGATGGCTTCGGCAGCGGCGTCAGCGTGTAGCTGGTCTTTTTCGTCTCCGCGTCCACCGCCGCGGCCCGGTCAAACTGCATGAAGACCAAATTCCAGATCTCCACATACCGCGCGTCGTCCTGCCCAAAGGGCAAATCCTTCCCGTGCTCTGAAGCCTCCGACCCCATGTCGTAGAAAATCTCAGAGCACGGCCCGCACGGCCCCGTCTCGCCCATCTGCCAGAAGTTATCCTTCAGCCCGTACTCGAAGATCCGCTCCTTCGGCACGCCCACTTCCATCCAGTAGCCCTCGGCCTCGTCGTCCCGCGGAACCCCATTCGCAGGGTCGCCTTCGAAAATCGTCACGTACAGCTTGTCCTTCGGAATCCCGAACCACTCCGGGCTCGTCACCAGCTCCCAGGCAAAGTTGATGGCGTCGCGCTTGAAGTAGTCGCCGAAGCTGAAGTTCCCCAGCATCTCGAAGAACGTATGGTGCCGCCGCGTGAATCCCACGTTTTCCAGGTCGTTATGTTTCCCGCCGGCCCGCACACACTTTTGCGAAGTCGTCGCGCGCGCGTAGTCTCGCTTCTCCGCGCCCAGGAAAAGGTCCTTGAACTGGTTCATCCCCGCATTCGTAAACAGCAGGGTCGGGTCATTGGCAGGCACCAGCGACGACGAGTGCACACGGCGGTGCCCCTTCGTCTCAAAAAAGCGCAGAAACAGTTCGCGTATCTCGTTCCCAGAGCGGTTTTGCATAGCCTAACCAGTGTAATTCCCGCCGAGCATTTCGCGGACGGGGCGCTACCCTTCGCTATGTTCCTCGCTCAGATTCTCCAGCGCAGCCAGCGCTTCTTCCGGCACATCCCACTGCCGCAGAATCTTATAAATCACCCCGGTCGAAAACCCCGCCGTCACCAGCCGCCGCATTACCCGCGCCGTTTCCTTAGGATTTTCCGGCTTGCGTATCCGTTTCTTCTCCAGGTATTCCCGCGCCAGCGCTTCCTCATTGGTCTGGCCGTAACGCGCATCCAAAGTATCGGCAATCAGATCCTTGGCAACGCCCTTCTGCTGCAAATCCTGCCGCACCCGCCGAACCCCAAATTTCTCGTTCTCCTGCCGCAGCCGCGCAAACGTCTCAGCATAGGCAGCATCATCCAGATACCCGTGCTCTTTCAGCCGGCCCAGGGCAGCGGCAATGTGAGCGTCGCCAGCCTCACCATGCTCCACACGCGCCTTCATCAAACGGTGCAATTCAGACACAGTCCGCATCCGTCGCCCCAGCGCCTTCACGCCATACGCGTACAACCCCGCCTCATTCAGGAAGACGCGCGGCTTGCCGGATTTGGATTGAAAGGGCATCTGCAGTTGTCAGTCCTCAGTTGTCAGTAATCAGTTTTCGATCGGAGAAGGATCGCTGAAAGCGGGCAACTGACCACTGGTCACTGACCACTACTTCTTCGCCCACTGATCAACCCAGTCATTCACCGTCTTGTACCAAAGCCGCGAGTTCTGCGGCTTCATCACCCAGTGCCCCTCATCCGGGAAATACAGCATCTTGCTCGGCACTTTCAGCAACTGAAGCGTGTCGAAGAGCTGGAACCCCTCGGAGACATCGAGGCGATAATCGAGCTGCGAGTGCACCACCAGCGTAGGGGTCTTGAAGTTTTTCGCGTAGAGCGACGGCGACCACTTCCGGAAAGGATTCTCCGCATCCGGCTTCCCGTAGTAGTCCCACGGATGCCCCCGGAACTCCCACACGTTGAACCAGTCCTCTTCCGTCGACCCAAACGCCGACTCGGCGTCGAACATCCCGTCATGGCTCACAATGCACTTGAAGCGGTCTGAATGGCCAAGAATCCAGTTCGCCATGTACCCGCCGTAGCTAGCCCCCAGCGCGCACTCGCGATCCTTATTGATGAACGTATAGTGCTGCTCCGCGTAGTCGAGCCCCAGCATCAGGTCGCTGAACGGCTTCCCGCCCCAGTCCCCATTCACGCCATCCACAACCGCCTGCCCATACCCCGTTGACCCGCGCGGATTGACCATGATCACCACATAGCCATTCGCCGCAAACAGTTCCGCATTCCAGCGATACGACCATGAATCACCCCAAGCCCCCTGCGGCCCACCATGAATCAAGAACTTCACCGGATACTTCTTGGCTGCATCGAACCCCGGCGGGCGAATGATGAATCCCTGCAGCCTAGTCTTGTCCTCCGCTAGAAACCAGAACGATTCCATCTTCGATAGGTCAAGTTGTGCCAGCAGGGCATCGTTCAGGTGCGTAACGGGATAAGCTGTCATCTGGCCATGGGCGACGCCGCTGCGCGCCGCATTTGGAGCCGCCTTAGCTTCCACAAGCTCGACGACCTCCTGGGGATCGCGAACCGACATACGCGTGGCGATCACCCCCACGGAATTGCTGAGCGCATGAAGACCTGAATACTCCCCACCATCGATGGTCGTAATCTGAGTGATCCCATTACCCACCCGGCTTGCATATACCGGAGAGCTTCCTTGCTGAGCTGAAGTGAAGTAAATGAAATTGGAATCTGAGCTCCAGGCAAATTCGTCAACCCACCCCCTGAAGCCAGCTGCAGATTCTTTGTGCGCATGCCGCGAATACAAAATAAGCTGAAATTCATCGCTCTCGTAACCCGCCCGCGCCTGTGACCTCCAGGCCAACCACTTTCCGTCCGGCGCATAAGCTGGATCGAAATTCCCTCCGGCCGAAGTTGATACCTTCACCGGCTGGGCCCCCGGATTCGTCAGATCAAGCGTAAAAATCTGCGCGCTGGTTGAGGTCGCGGGCTCCACATCCGGATTCTCCGTAAACGCCAGCTCCTTCGAGTCCGGAGAGATCGCAAAACCACCTCCGCCCCCGATTGAAAACGGCGGAACGTCATGCGGATCGTTCGGAGTCAGGTCCCTCACCCAATAAGGCGTGTCCGGTGGCACGTCCAGATTTGCCAGGAATAGATGGCTGCGCTTCTCCCCTGTGAAGTGGTTCCAGTGCCGATAAAGCAGGTGAGTAAAAACCTGAGCCTTCACCTTGCTGTTGGCCAACGTCTGGTCGCGATTGATGTTGCAATCGTCTCCCGAAGCGAAATCGTCGAATCGGATCGCTGGACATTCCGGATAAACCGCGGAGGTAAGTACCACCGACTTCCCGTCCGGCGTCCACCGCGCGTTATCGGCCTCCGACGAAATGAACGTGATTCGCTTCAGATTCGATGTTGCCCCGCTGGCGGCGTCAAAGTCAGCCATAAAAACCTGCTGCTTCCCGCCATCTCGCGCGCTTAGAAACAGAATCCGCTTCCCGTCCGCCGAAAACTGCACGCCCGAGTCTCCAGGCCCGGTCACCGCTATCTTGAACGGGGCGCTATCCGAAGAAGCCTGGCTGGTCCCGGACGGCGCGATCGCCTGTAGCCAAAGCTCTGCCGTCTTCGTGTTCGCGGCCAGGTCCACGGTTGTCACGGAGTAAGCCAGCCACTTCCCATCCGGCGAAACGGCCGTCTCCCCGAGCCGCTTCATCTTCATCATGTCCTCAAAGGTCATGGGCCGCTTTGCGGCGGCGGTTTGGGCTGTACAGAACGGAGTGGCAACAAGGAAGGCAACAAGGAGAGCAAAAGCAAATCGGCGCATTGGTTTTCCTGTTCGCGCTGCGCGGGGGAGCGCGTCCACACGAAGAGAAAGTGTACACCGGGAAACAGTTCGCAGTTCAGAGTTCCCAACGAACACTAAGCCGAGCAGCAGTCACCGTGGGGTTCCCGACAGACCTCGCATCAGGCATGCACTCGTACGAGCCTCCCGCGAGCGTCTGCCGCACTGCAAGTGCCAGGTGGCTATTTGTTCTCGTTCCCGGTCAGCCGGAAGGTGATCGTGCCCCAGAAAAGCCGAGCCCGCATCTGCACCGGCAGGTGCCGGTCGTCGTCTGTGTACCAGATCCAGATGTTGCCGCGATTCTTCACCACGCCCGCTTCGGCGGTCGGCTCCACCCGCACCGTTTTGAAGGTGCCCAGCGCGGTCTTGATCTCTTCGCGCCCTTCCACTTTCATCGTTACCGGCACGGTATGCATCGCGTCGACAACTGGCAGAACAAACGTCTGCCCCACCACCATCGGTTGCGACGAGGCATAGAACACCCCCGTCAGCAGGTCCGTAAGGCACCCTGAAATAGGCACTTCAAGATGCTTCGACTGCCCCGTCACCAGGTTCTTCTCATCCAGGATCGATTTGCCCTGGGCATAATCCAACTTCAGCGTGGAGTTGATCTGCCGCCTCCCTTCGACTGTCTGCTTGTCGAACTCGTACGTGCAGCCCTTGTCGCGGTCAAAGGACGACTGAAACTTGTCACCCACATGGAACAGCAGGTTGATCGCGCCCACGGTGTCCGCGTTGGCCGTAATCCGCTCCTGGTTCCCGGTGGCCTCAAAATGCAGAACGGCAGTCCCCGCCGGGAAAACCCGCCAGTCTACCGAGTAAATCAACGTTTGCTTCTGCGGGAAACTGAATCCTGGCTTGGGTGGGGAGAGCGGCGCCATTTGCTGGGCATAGGCCAATGTGGCCGATGCAAGGGCACACAACGCAATCGCTCCGGTAATACGCGTCTTTACGCTCAGGCAGAACTCCTTGATTTACTGGCTATTTTCGCCCGGAAAGCGCTCACCGCAGCCCGTGTACGATCGCGCCAAAAACTGGGCGCAACAAAAGCAGGCTGGCATAAAGCAGTGCAACCCCTATTGCAGCATTGTACTCGCGGTGCCTTAGGTAAAGGGCGAAAGAGAAAGCACCATCGGTTCCGCTTCCTCCCGGATCTGGCGTGGCAGTAAGCCGTGGAAGCAGCCTCGGCACCCGTTGGCAATATGCCTCGAACTCCGGAAAAGTTGCCCGCAGAAACCTTTCTTCCGACGCAATAAC
>Ga0302193_10003146_pt1 | contig 13372 bp, 10 predicted proteins | sample II_Bog_E3_3_FD_200228 | JGI IMG/M metagenome (GOLD analysis project Ga0302193, IMG submission 200228) | Peat permafrost microbial communities from Stordalen Mire near Abisko, Sweden - II_Bog_E3_3 | ecosystem: Environmental > Terrestrial > Soil > Wetlands > Peat | place: Sweden: Abisko...
GAAGGCAACCGTGACGTGGCACGCGCCGCAGCTCTTGCCCTCGCTGATGTCCACCATGGTGTAGTGGCTGTTGCCCTTCTTTACCCCCATGAAGATCTCCGGATGGCACAGCTCGCAGCCGTTCCACACCGTGTGCTTCTTGTGAGAGAAGATGATGTCTGGCATGCCTTCCACCTTGGCGTTCAGGTCAAAGTCCTTCTGCACCACCAGTGGATTCTTCGGCGTAAATCCGGCCAACGCAGTCTGCGGATGGATCAGGCCCTGTTCCTCGGCCTTTTCCCAATCCACGCCGTTGCCGTAGCGCTCCTTGGGCAGCGGAGCGGTGAAGCTGAAGAAGTCAAAATCGCTGGGAACCCGCTTGCCCACGGAATGGCAGCGGTCACAGCGCTTCTGATCCTCATAAGTGAGCTTCTTGGTGCTGCAGGCGGCAAAGATCGGCTTGCCGTCGCTGAGGGTGCGGCCGTTGTGGCAGGCGCCGCAGTAATAGCCGCGCTCAATATCCGCGGCCCGGATGCCGGTACTCCCGGCCTTCATGCCAAAGCCCACGTCCACATGGCAGACGCGGCAGGTAAACTTCGAGCGGTGGATCCAGTGTTCGAACACCACTGGGGCCATCTCATACTTTGTCGCATTATTGTTCAGCACCACCCTCCCGTACTCATACGGCAGCGGACGCTTCTTCTTGGTGCCGGTCTGAGCCAGGGATGGGATCGAAAACAGCAGAATCAAGGCGAGGGTGACAAAGCGCTTGCGGTTCATCAGGAACCTCCTTCCCGATGGAACTTGGCTTTCCAGGCATTGTGCCGAAGTCGGCAACTCGCAGCGCTTACTTACTGAGTGTGCCCTGCCGTGTTTGCGACCGAGGCACAACGTCTGCCTGCCGTATAGCACTATTGTGGAAGAAAAACCGTGACCGATCTCACGTCCAAACGTGATAGTCGGACACTCAACCTTGTAAACGTCATCCCGGGGCCTCCGATGCGAGCCGTTATGGAAACAGAAATCTCTACCACCGGGTGGCTCCACAGGGGCAGAGCAAAACTCGTTGCGCGTGCAAACGTCGAGGCAGAAAAAATAACTGGCGATAAAAGAAAAATACGCGCAACATCCCATAAAGTGGCGGGTTATACTTCCCGTACGAAAACACTTTGCTACGTCATGCGCGGCCGAACCCGCGTTGCCATGGGAGGAATGCTCATGAAGTCCCTCGATCGTAACCTCTTCCGATCCCTTCGCCATTTTGCGCTCTGCTCCGGTGCTGGTGCTCTGCTGGTGACGGCGGCTTCTGCCGGCACCACCTACCACGCCCCCGCGGCGCACGTTTCGGCTCCCCATGTTTCAGCGCCGCGTGCGGCTCCTGCGGCGCGCCCTGCTCCGGCGGCCCGCCCTGCTCCTGCGGCGCGCCCTGCTCCGGCGGCGCGCCCTGCTCCGGCGGCTCGCCCGGCCCCGGCGTCTCGCCCTGCTCCGGCTGCTCGCCCCGCACCTAGCACTGGTGGCGGCCGCGGTGGTGCCAGCCAGCCCGGTGCCCGCGATGGCGCCGGCTCCGGCCATGTTCCTACCGCTGGTCCCGCTCATAACCCGACGCCTGCTGGTGGCGGAGCTGGTCATCCCCCCACAGTCAATGGTGGCGGAGCCGGCCGTGGTTCCGCGGGTGGTCCTGCGGGTGGTGGCGCTGGCCGTGGTCCCGCTGGCGGACCTGGCGGCGTGCATGGCACGGCGATGGGTGGTTATGGTCACGCTCCCAACGGCTTCCACTCCAGCCCGGGCCGCAATGGCGGAATGGTTGATCGCCGTCCCGGCGGAGGCGTAGCCGGCTTCCACGATGCCGGTCGCGGCATGGACGTACACCGCAACCTGGGTGGCGGACGCACCATCAGCCACGAGCGCGCCGACCACTCCCGCGTGGTGGCCTATGGCCGCGGACGCGGCTTCGTGCAGCGCCCCTACATGTACCATGGCCATGAGTTTGCCCGCCGCGACTTCTACGGCCACGGCTTCTATCATGGCGGATTCTACGGCCGCTATTACTACCGTGGCGGATTTATCAACCCCTACTTCCCGCGCGCCTACTTCGGCGTTGGATTCTACGGCTGGGCCTACAATCCTTGGGCTTACCCCGTGGGCTTCGGCTGGGGCTGGGGTGGATCGCCTTGGTTTGGCTTCTACGGCCCGTGGTTCTCTCCCTATCCGATGTATGCCGGTCCGGCCTTCTGGCTCACCGACTACATGATCGCCGCATCGTTGCAGGACGCGTACCAGTCCCGCATGGATGCCCAGGGCGAGGCTGATGCCTTCCCGCCGCTCGAAGCCGGTCAGGGCCTCTCTCCGGAGGTCAAGGACCAGATCGCAGAGGAAGTGAAGCGTCAGATCGCGTTGGAAAACGCCGAGTCCATGACCGGCCGCACGCAGGAGCCTGATCCGGCCTCCAGCAGCATTCAGCGCTCGCTGACCGACGGCATCAAGCACGTCTTCATCGCCGGCCAGAACCTCGATGTCGTGGATTCCAACGGCAACGAGTGCGGCCTGACCGAAGGCGACGCCCTGCAGTTGATTCCGGGCGGCGATCCGAATGCGACCACCGTCAACCTGGCCGTGCTGGCCAGCAAGGGTGGACGCGAATGCGGCCGCGGTGCCGTGGTCGCGGTCAACCTGGCTGACCTGCAGGAGATGCAGAACCACATGCGCGAGACGATTGACGCCGGCATGCTGGAACTGCAGAAGAAGCAGGGTACCGGTGGACTGCCCGCGGCTCCGGCCTCGGCCCTGGCTCCGCCCAACGAGTCGGTGCTGGCCCTGAACGCTCCGCCGCCGCCGACCGACAGCGAGATCGCCAGCCAGATTCAGCAGGAGTACACCTCTGCGGATCAGGCCGAGCGTGATGCTCTGGGTGGCGCTCCGGCTCCCACCAGCAGCCTGAGCCCGGCTCCTGGCTATCCGGCTCCGATGAGCGGCGCTCCCATGGGCGCGCCTCCGACGGTGACCCTGGGCCAGACTCCGGCGCAGGTCACCGGACTGCTGGGCCGCCCCAATAGCGTCGTGGATCTTGGCATCAAGAAGATCTACGTCTATCCCCAGATGAAGGTCACCTTCATCGGCGATCGGGTAACCGACGTCAACTGAACTCAGCCTGGCCGCGGGGCGCTCCGCAAGGAACGCGCTCCGCGGCCAGGGCAACGCTCAATGGCCCGCCCCGCGCGGGCCATTTCTTATGCCGCCAGGCCGCACTTCCCTCTTCAAATGTCAGGTGGCCCAGTCTGGCGATGCTTCAACTCTGGGAAGCGATAGTCATTTCTTCAACCCTCAACATCACGGAAAAACAACAATCGGCAGGATGCACCTGCGGGTTTGTTTCCCTGCGCGGGCGCGTCCTGCCGAAGTTTCGCCTCAGGCCGCCGCGGCCAGTTTCGGTCCATGGCGGCGGCCCTTTCAGCGGATGTTCTACTGCGAATTCCTACAACGAACCTGTTACACCAGTCCCTGATCCATCATCGCGTTGGCCACCTTCAGGAAGCCTCCGATGTTGGCTCCGGCCACCAGGTTGCCCGGCTGGCCGTAGGCGTGCGCGGTCTCAAAGCAATTGCGGTGGACCTCCACCATGATGCTGTGGAGTTTCTTGTCCACTTCTTCGCGGGTCCATGCCATGCGCTGGCTGTTCTGGGCCATTTCCAGACCGCTGGTGGCCACGCCGCCGCAGTTGGCAGCCTTGGCCGGTCCGTACAGCAGGCCGTGCTCCAGGAAGAGCCGCGTCGCCGGCAGAGTGCTGGGCATGTTCGCGCCTTCGCTCACCACCTTGCAGCCGTTCTTCACCAGATTCTCGGCGTCCTTCAGGTTGATTTCGTTCTGCGTGGCGCTCGGGAAGGCGCAATCGCCCTTCATCGCCCACAGAGGGTTGTGATCCATCTTCATGTCGGTTGGCACGTAGATGGCTGTCTTGAACTTGGCAACGTACTCCTGAATGCGGCCGCGCTGGACGTTCTTCAACTCCATCATCCAGGCCAGCTTTTCGCGGTCAATGCCGTCGGGGTCGTACACCACGCCGTTGCTGTCGCTGCACGTCACCGGCTTCGCGCCCAGGTCGAGCAGCTTTTCGATGGTGTATTGCGCCACGTTGCCGCTGCCGCTCACCAGGCAGACCTTTCCTTCCAGCGAGTCCTTGCGCGTCTTCAGCATCTCCTGCGCGTAGTACACGCAGCCGTAGCCGGTCGCCTCGGGACGAATCAGCGAGCCGCCCCAGTTCAGGCCCTTGCCTGTCAGCACACCGACGAACTCATTGCGAATCCGCTTGTACTGGCCATACAGGAAGCCGATCTCGCGTCCGCCCACGCCGATGTCACCGGCCGGAACGTCCGTATCGGCGCCGATGTGGCGCTGCAGTTCGGTCATAAAGCTCTGGCAGAAGCGCATCACTTCGTTGTCGCTCTTGCCCTTGGGATCGAAGTCCGAGCCGCCCTTGCCGCCGCCCATGGGCAGCGTGGTCAGGCTGTTCTTGAAGACCTGCTCGAAGGCCAGGAACTTCAGGATGCCCAGGTTGACCGATGGATGGAAGCGCAGGCCGCCCTTATAGGGGCCGATGGCGCTGTTCATCTGAATGCGGAATCCGCGGTTGATCTGCATGTCGCCGTGATCGTCAAACCACGGCACTCGGAACATGATCACGCGCTCGGGCTCCACGACGCGCTCCAGAATGCGGGCGCTGCGGAACTCCGGATGCTTGTCCAGCACCGGGCGCAGGCTCTCCAAAACCTCCTGCACGGCCTGGTGGAATTCCGGCTCGGCGGGGTTCTTTGCCTTCACCTGGGCTAGGACATCTTCAATGTAGCTGGCCGGCTTGTTTCCGGCCCTTGTGGGGTTAACTTCGGTTGGCATTTCTTACGCCTCCAGTTGGTTCGTACCATCTTTACTAAAATAGGGCTCCGGCGAGCCCTTGGCACGAAGGGGAGGGGGATGGAGCGGAGCGACGGCTGATGCAACAGCGCGCGAACGTGGCGCGCCCCGCCGCGGCGAACCAATACCACCAAACCACTGGGGTAAAGGCGGGCCCGGAGGCCTTACTGTCCGGGGAGCGATTCTAGCACTCCCCGTTCCGGGAATGCATTAAATCCCGGCGCCTCCAATGGCCGCCATGACGCATATCACCTGCGGCGGTGACCTGAACCCGCCCGGTTACTATCCGGGAGCACAACCCATTCCGGGCCGCCTGTGCCTGCTTGCGCCCGCCATGATTTTCGCCACGTGGAATACGCCCGGAGCGGGCAGAAAGCCTTCCAGGTCTGCTGCGTTACCTTCGCAGTGCTACTTCCGTAACGTCAACTCTGCAACAAGCCCACTTCGGCCAGCCGCGCAGGCCGCAGAAGCCCCAACGAAAACGGCACGCCCCGCCTGGCCGAAGCCCGCGAAACGTGCCGAAAGATGAACCTGCCGGATGCGAATCCCGGCGTCGGATTAGAAGCGGTAGCCCAGGCCGGTGCCGACGTTGGTGTACCAGGGCGTGTGCCGTCCCCAGGGCATCACCTGGATATCAGCCTGCACGATGCGCCAGTAAATGCGGCGCTTCAGTTGCCAGTCCACACCGCCGCCAAAGCGATAGGTGAAGCCGTCTTCGGTCAGGCTCTTGCCCGCCGGGGCCGGCGGATGATGGTCGGCGGCATACATGCCATCCGAGTTCTGCAGCGAGAACCCAGCCTGCGCAATCCCATACGGGCGAATCTTGCCGGTCAGGATGTTGATCTTCGGACCCACCATCCCGCTGAACTGCTTCACGCTGTACGTGGTGCCCATGACAAAGTCGCCGGTGGCCGACAGTTCCACGTGCGGGAAGAAACTCTTCGTGTAGGCTACTTCTCCGCCGTTGAAGCGGAGGCTGGTAAAGCTATTGCCGTAGTCCGGATATGTGGCTACAAAGCCAACGTATACATCGCTTTTCGATGTCTCAAGCGGAGCAGTCGGAACCTGTGCCAGCGCACCTGCGGCCAAAAGGAGGACGGAAACTGTAACGGCAAATATCTTCATTGTGCCTTTCCCTGGATCTTGTTTGGTATCGCGTTGCAGGCTGTTGGGCAGCTCCCAGAATGCGCAAATGGGAAGCCCTCTCGATTGCACACAATTATATCCAGAAATCACGTCGCTCAAAATGGGAAACCAATATATTTCGGGAAAAGCTCAAGTCACTCGAGCTCTGCCGCTCGCGATCCTTGTCCCTTTCACCGTCGCACGCCCCACGCTGTGATATTAAAACCCGGCACATTCCATATCATCCAATGAGAAAAGATTCCACCCCTTATTGAACATTGAATAACGCATCTCGCCACGCGATTTTTATTCGATACATCTATTTCCATACATCCTGAATCGTGCCAGTTTGATTCCCCACACTTCGAGTCACTACCCATCCCCGCTCGAGCACTCCGCGCGCCGCTGAACGTTTTTTGCGCGCGCGGGCAACGCCAGAATAGCAGTCACCCGCGACGGTCAACAGACTCGAAGGTGCTGCCGGGCCCGTGTTTTCGCCCTACCGGGGAAGCTGATATTCTTCCACTGACTCACTTGTCCATCCGGACGGGTACCATTGGACTTCCAGGCTGGGCAATAGACCTGCGATTTTGTGGCGGAATTCACCGTCCTGCAATCTTCACGCCCCGCCGGCCCCAGGGCTGCGGCCGCCAGCGTGGCTAGGAAAGATGAATATTATGAGAAAAGCACTGATCACGGGAATCACTGGCCAGGACGGCTCTTATCTGGCAGAGCTGTTGCTCCACAAAGGGTATGAGGTGCATGGCATCAAGCGGCGCAGCTCCCTGCTCAACACCGACCGCATTGACCACCTCTACCAGGACCCGCACGATCTTGGCCTGCGTCTGGTTCTCCACTACGGCGACATGACCGACACCAGCAGCCTGACGCGCATCATCCAGTCCGTGCAGCCCGACGAGATTTACAACCTAGCCGCGCAGAGCCACGTCGCTGTCAGCTTCGAAGAACCCGAGTACACGGCCAACGCCGACGCCATTGGAACCCTGCGCGTGCTGGAAGCCATGCGCATCCTCGGCATGGAGAAGACGGCGCGCTTCTACCAGGCATCCACCAGCGAGCTTTACGGCAAGGTGCAGCAGATTCCGCAGTCGGAGACCACACCATTCTATCCGCGCTCGCCCTATGCCGTGGCCAAGCTCTACGCCTACTGGATCACCGTCAACTATCGCGAGGCCTACGGTATCTACGCCTGCAACGGCATCCTCTTTAATCACGAGTCGCCGGTGCGCGGTGAGACCTTCGTCACCCGCAAGATCACCCGCGGCCTGGCGCGCATCAAAGCCGGACTGCAGCAGACGATCTACATGGGAAACCTGGATAGCTTGCGCGACTGGGGCCACGCGCGCGACTACGCCGAGATGCAGTGGCTGATGCTGCAACAGGAAAAACCCGAGGACTTCGTCATCGCCACCGGCGAGCAGCGCAGCGTGCGCGAGTTCATCAACATCGCCGCCGCCAAGTTGGACATCCATCTCACCTGGTCCGGCTCCGGCGTAACGGAAAAGGCGCACGACGCCGAAGGCAAGCTGCGCGTCGCGGTGGATGCCCGCTACTTCCGCCCCACCGAAGTGGAAACCCTTCTGGGCGATGCGTCCAAAGCCCGTACCAAGCTGGGCTGGCAGCCCAGGACCAGCTTCGACCAGTTGGTCACCGAGATGGTGGAATCCGACTACGAGCTGGCCCAGCGCGATGCCCACTCCCGTGCCGGCGGCTTCAAGGTCGTCACTCGCTATGAGTAGCTTTATCCAAAAGGATGCGCGCATCTTCGTTGCCGGCCACCGCGGCCTCGCCGGATCGGCAATCGTGCGCCGCCTCGGCGCGCTCGGCTACACCAACCTTCTGCTGCGCACGCGCAAGGAGCTCGACCTGCTGGACGCCTCGGCGGTCGAATGGTTCTTCCAGACCGAGCGCCCGGAGTTCGTCTTTCTCGCCGCCGCCAAGGTCGGAGGCATTCTCGCCAACCGCGACTTCCCCGCCGACTTCATCGCCGAGAATCTGCGCATCCAGTTGAACGTCATCGAGAGCGCGCATCGCGCCGCAGTCCGCCGCCTGCTCTTTCTAGGCTCCAGTTGCATCTATCCGCGCCTGGCGCCGCAGCCCATTCATGAGGATCAGCTCCTGGCCGGCCCGCTGGAGTTCACCAACCGCTCCTATGCCGTCGCCAAAATCGCAGGCATTGAGATGTGCTGGGCCTACAACCGCCAGCATGGCACGCAGTTTCTGGCGGCCATGCCCACCAACCTCTACGGCCCCGGAGACAACTACGACCTGGCCAACTCGCACGTCTTGCCCGCGCTCATCCGCAAGGTGCACCAGGCCAATCTCGCGGGCCAGTCGGAACTCGTCGTCTGGGGCACCGGCACACCTCTGCGCGAATTTCTGTTTAGCGACGACATGGCCGACGCCTGCGTCTTCCTGCTCAATCTGCCGGAGGCCGAGTTCACCACCATCACCGCAGATGTCGAGCGCGCGCCACTGGTCAACGTCGGCTACGGCAGCGACCTCAGTATTGCCGAGCTGGCCCAGACGGTCTGCCGCGTCCTCGAATTCCCCGGCCGCATCGTCTTTGACACCACCAAGCCCGACGGCACGCCGCGCAAGCTGATGGATAGCTCGCGCCTCTTCTCGCTCGGCTGGCGTCCGCAGGTCGCGCTCGAAGAAGGCATCCGCCGCGCCTACGCCGACTTCCTCGCCCGCGAGCGCGAGGGGGCGCTATAAACGCTTGACGTTAATAACGGCATGCGTTAAGGTTCTTCTATGATCAAGAGCTTCAGGGATGCCGACACGGAGATCCTCTGGAATACAGGCAAAAGTCGCCGCGTTCCAGCCAGCCTACGCAAAGTGGCATCCCGGAAGTTGGCATGGTGGGATAGCGCCAGTAACTTCGATCAGTTGCGCATCCCTCCGGCGAATCACCTGGAAGCTCTCACCGGCAACCGTAAAGGCCAGTTCAGCATTCGCATCAACGACCAATTTCGTCTCTGCTTTCTCTGGCAGGGCAACAACGCTCACGATGTTGAAATCGTGGATTACCACTAGGGGAGTCGCTATGGCCAAGAAAGTGTTTGCCGTTCATCCCGGCGAGATACTACGCGAGGAGTTCATGCGGCCGCTCGGACTGACCAGCTACCAGCTCGCAAAGCAGCTGCACATCTCCGCGCCGCGCGTAAATGATATTGTTCTGGAGCGCCGGGCGATCTCGGCCGACACGGCGATCCGGCTGGCGCGCTACTTCGGCGGCGACGCCCAGACCTGGATGAACCTCCAGGCCGCCTTTGACCTGGTGCAGGCCGGCAAGAAGCTTGACCCCTCCAGCATCCAGCCGCGCGCGGGCCAGAAGTCGGCTTAAAGGACCGGGCCATGATTGATATCCACTGCCATCTTCTCCCCGACGTTGACGACGGCGCCAAGAGCTGGGAGGTCACGCTCGAGATGTGCCGCATGGCCGCCGCCGATGGCACCACGCACATCGTAGCCACGCCGCACGCCAACTTCGAGTATCGCTACGACCGCGCCGCGCACGTTGCCCTGCTCAACGAGGTGCGCACCCACATCGCCGATCTCGGAATCAACCTCGCGCTCACCCTCGGCTGCGACTTTCATCTCTCGTTTGAAAACATCGAAGACGCCCTCGCCAACCCCACTCGCTACACCATCGGAGACACCCGCTACCTGCTCATCGAACTCAGCGAGTACACCATCTTCCACGTCACCGACTCCATCTTTAAACTCCGCAGCGCGGGCCTTGAGCCCATTCTCACCCACCCGGAGCGCAATCCCGTGCTGTTGAAGAAGCAGGAACTGGTGCGGGAGTATGTGGATGCCGGCGCCCGGGTGCAGATCACAGCCAACTCGCTTACCGGCTTCTGGGGCAAACACCCGCAGAAGATGTGCGAGTCGCTGCTCCACCAGGGATTGGTGCACTTTATCGCCAGTGACGCGCATGGTCTACGGGGACGTCCGCCGCTGCTGGCTGCTGCGCGCAAGGCTGCCGAGAAGCTTGTCGGCGAAGCCGCGGCCACCCGCCTTGTAGAGGGAAATCCGGCCGCCGTGCTCGCCAATCAATTCCTGCTCGCGTAGGTGGCGGCAATTCTCCGGAGCTATTTCCCATTACGCTCATAGAAGTTTCTTATCCCTCGCCCCTCAGCCGGGGTCACCACCTGCCTGCGCGGATCGCATCCCGATGGCCGCCTTCCTGTAAACTGCACAAAATACAGAAAAAGCGCACTGCCTCGAACCATGCTTCTTGCGCCGCCCACCTCGCGATGCAGCAAAGACTGCCGTTATTCACACGTTAGAAACAAATGTAATCACGCTGATAAAGAAAAGGAATTGGCTCGAATCGCGGAAGCCAGCTACGCTCACTCATCCGATTCCAAATCAAGATGTCAGCCGAATAGACATCGTTGCACCACTCATTTGTTTTACCGGGAGAAAACAATTGTCCTTTAAACGCCTTGCCCTGAAGGCGATGGGAGCACTTCTCATCGCATGCGCCCTGCCCCTATCCATGGCCGCACAAACCTCTGATACGGACAAGAAGCTCATTGAGTTGGAGAAACAGTTGGACGCCCTTAAGGCACAGATTCAAGAGATGAAGGCCGCACAACCGGCCGCTGCGCCTGCCGCGGCTCCGGCCACAACGGCCGTGGCCACTCCTGCTCCTGCCGCCGCTTCGGCTCCGGCTGCTGCGCCTGCCAAGGATCCTCTCGCCGGCATCTCCAGCGTGCTTGGTGGCGTCAACCTGACCGGGCTGGTGGATGCCTACTACGGCTACAACGCCAATCATCCCAATCTCTCCAACAACGGCGGTACTCTCAACGAGCCCTTCACCTTCGTCAACAACCAGTTCTCGCTGAACCTATTGGAACTGCAGTTGGATAAGCCGGTGGACAAGGATTCGCGCCTCGGCTTCCGCACCGCGTTCTTCTGGGGACAGGCCGCCAACGCTGTCAACAACGGCGGCAGCTCATACTTCACGCCAGACCTCGCATCTGGTACCAACGCCTCGCAGTACCTGAAGGAAGCCTATCTCTCCTACTTCGCACCCATCGGCAAGGGCCTGCAGTTGGATGTGGGCAAGTGGGTTACCCCGGCCGGCGTAGAAGTGATCGAAGGCAACCAGAACAACAATTACTCGCGCGGCCTGCTCTTCAGCTATGCGATTCCCTACTACCACATGGGCGCCCGCGCCAAGTACGTCTTTAATGACAAGTGGACCGTAACCGGTTACATGACCAACGGCTGGAACAACGTGATTGCCACCAACAGCGGCAAAACCGGCGGCGTCAGCATCGCCTACAGCCCGAACAAGAAGCTCACCATCACGGAGAACTACCTCGGCGGTCCGCGCGATTTCTTCGGCACCGGCAACAACAGCGCGTGGAGCAACCTGTTTGACACCGTGGTCACCTACAGCCCCACGACGAAACTCTCCCTGGCTGCAGAGGCTGATTACAACCGCATCGAGGAGTTCTGGAGGGGCAACAGCTACACCAACAAGCCGGCCGATTACGCCGGAGTCGGGCTCTTCGCCAAGTACCAGGTCAACCCCAAGGTTGCCGTGGCCGCACGTTATGAGTTCCTGAACGACCACGATGGCTTTGCCACGCCGATCTCCTATTACGGCATCGCCAACGGCCAGCACATGAACGAGTTCACCGCCACGGCGGAGCGCAAGTTCGCCGGCCATCTCATCTCCCGTCTGGAGTACCGTCACGACTCATCGAACCAGACGTTCTTCTCCAGGGGCAATGACTTCGGCGTCGTCAAGGGGCAGTCCACGGTGGATGTGGGCCTGATCTTTGTTCTGGAGCCGAACAACTAAGCAATCTCCTCGGTGGGCTCCGCGCCTTCATCCGGCCGGAGCCCGCAGTTTTCACATTTGCTCAAGCATTCACCGGGAACCTTAACTGCAGCGCGATAGACAAACCATTTCTCAGGAGATTCCGATGGCCGACTCGACGAATACCGGAACCGTTGAAATGCAGAAAACTCTGGGCCTCACCGGGCTGACCATGAACGCCATGGCGCTCATCGCCCCCGGAGCCTTCCTCTGGCTAACCTTCTACATCCAGGCGACCACCGGCACCACCGGTCCTGCGATGTGGGCCGGCATTGTGCTCGCCCTGCTGCTCTGTTTGGCCACCGCCGTCTGTTACGCGGAAATGGCCAAGCTCTACCCCGGTACCGGCAGCTCGTACTACTTCGCCGAGCAGAGCTTCCTCAACCATGACAAGGCCTGGAAGTTCGCCCGCCTCTCCAAGTTCATCGTCGGCTGGGGCTCCCACCTCTATTATTGGGTTTACCCCGGCGTGATGGTCGGCACCATGGGCATCCTCTGCGGATACCTGGTCGGCACCCTGTGGCCCGGCTTCATGAGCGCCAGCAACCCCGGTCCGCTCTTCATGGCCTCGGTCGCCGTCATCTTCAGCTTCGCCATCGCCTACATCGCTTATCGCGGAGTCAACGGCTCCACGGCGGTCAACATCGGCATCAACGTCATTCAGATTTCGGCGCTGATCGTCTTTGCCGTACTGGCCCTCGGCTATCGCAGCAGCCACCCGGCCGGCTCTCAGGGACGCCAGTTCGACTCCACCACCGGCGCCAGCTACAGCTACGAGTTCGCCACCACCACGTCGGTCGCCAACGGCGTATCCACCGATACAATCGTGCGTGACGCCAACCAGGTTCCGCAGCCCAAGCTCGACGCCGCCGGCAAGCCCGTTCCCTTCCTTCTCAGCTACGCATCCAAGGATGCCTCGGGCAACTTCCTTGCACATGAAAACGCCAAGAGCGTTGTCAGCCCGCACAAAGTTAGCTGGGTCTTCCTGCAGGCCACCGTCGCCATCCTCATCCTCGTCGGCTTTGAGTCGGTGACGGCCATGGGCGGCGAGGCCAAGAACGCCAAGCGCGACATTCCCATCGCGGTCATCGTCAGCCTGCTGGTGCAGGGCGTCTTCTGCTACCTCTTCGAATACTTTGCCGCCAACTACTTCTTGAACAATGGCTACAGTATGCAAAGCGCCTCCAACTCGGCGGCGCCCATTGGAGACATGATGATCCTCGTCGGCGACTCGCTCTTCGGTGCCGGCCGTGGACGCATCTTCATGCTCTTCGAGGCCTTCACGGTATTCCTCGCCCTCATCGGCACCACGCTGAGCTGCATGAACACAGGCGCGCGCGTGACCTATGCCATGGGCAAGGATCGCGAGGTTCCCGAGCACTTCGGCTTCCTGCACGGTGATAACCTCTCGCCGCACCGCGCCATCTGGACCCTGGCCATCATCTCGGCCATCGTCGGCGTCGTCGCCGTCGTCATGCCCTTTGGCGATGCCGGCGC
>Ga0302193_10003155_pt1 | contig 13353 bp, 14 predicted proteins | sample II_Bog_E3_3_FD_200228 | JGI IMG/M metagenome (GOLD analysis project Ga0302193, IMG submission 200228) | Peat permafrost microbial communities from Stordalen Mire near Abisko, Sweden - II_Bog_E3_3 | ecosystem: Environmental > Terrestrial > Soil > Wetlands > Peat | place: Sweden: Abisko...
CGCTCGATCCAGACTTCCTTTGTTCGCACCGGCACGTCCTCGAACAAGCCGGGCATCTGGGTGAGCATGGTCGGCACATGGCTCATCAGGTTGATGGCCTTGGTCAGCGACACATAGGAGAACGCGTCGGCGTCAAATACGTCCAAAGCGGAGGGCATGGCGGGTTCCTTTCGGCGGAACGGGGGTTAGGAGGTCTTGTCGGAAAGAGCCCTGGCGGCTTCGACTATGGCGATCGCGAGATCGCGGTTTTGGGCGAGCGTGAACCGCTGCGAAAGATCCTCGATCCTGCCGGGCCAGAGCATCAGGACATCGACGCCGGGCGGCGTATCCGCCAGCAGCAGGTAACAGGCCGCCGCGCGATCGGCGAAATCGGGGCGGCCCTTGGCCGCGCGGCTCGAAAGCAGCGCGGCGGCCTCGGCTTTGGGATCGAAATTCATCGCAGGATGATGTTCTTGGCGGCGAGCTGCTGGGTCGCGTAGGCGATCTGCGCCGCGGTCGCCGAGCCGTTCCAGGTGAGGTCGCTGGCGCGCACGGTCGCGTCGCGGCGCACGGCGGCGATGCGGGCGGTCTGCCCCGCGCCAGTGGTCGCCGGATACATGGCGATCGCGATCGCGCTCTGCGAACCGTCGGTGTTGGCCGGGTTCCAGGCTTCGAACTGCTCGCCGGCTTCGTCGAAGGGGCGCGTGACGGTAATGCTGAAGCTATCGCCGACCGCCGGCGAGCCGCCCGTCGTCAGGGTGAAGTTGATCGAGCCCGCGTAGGCCGTGCCGATCTTGCCGACGCCGTCGATCGTGCCGTCGGGGCGGCCGACCTCGAACTCGCCGGTCGCGCCCGCCGTGAGCTGTACGACATTATAGACGCCGTTGACGGCGCTGGCGCTCGTGCTGAGCGAGCCGATGGTCGTCGTGCCGACATTGCCGGCAGCGGCGGCGCCCGAGATCGTCTCGGTGGAAGTGAGGCCGGTCGAGCCGAGCACCTGGCCGACCACGATGGTCTGGCTGGCGGCGATCACGACCTCGTCGATCGACAGGTTGTGAACGGCCTCGATGAGAGGGGCCATCGGGTGGACGGCCTCGGTAAAGACGGTGGCGGTCATGGGGAGAACCTCGCGAGTAGCGAATGGGGGCTAGCGAATAGGGGGAGGAAGGGCGGAGAGGGGCGCTACTCGCTATTCGCCCCTCGTCCTTCGCCGCGCCTCAGTGCCGCCGCGCCTGTTTGTTGAGATCGGCGACCAGCGCGGCATAGCTCGCGTCGATGCTCGCCTGCGTGTCGCCGCTTCCCTGCGTCGGCTCGGCTTCGAGCTTCGCCGGCCTCAGGCTGTCGATACGCGAAGCCGCCGGCGCGGGCGCGGCGGCCGGCGCGAGCGCGAGCACGGCGATCGCCGCCTCGGCCGACATGTCGGTCTCGTAGGCGAGGTGCTGGGCGAGCGGTTCGCGGCCTTTGGCGGCGGCGTGGGTCAGGATCGCTTTGGAACGGGCGCGGTCAGCCGCGATCGCTTCGTTTCGGGCGCTGGCGAGCGCCGTTTCATCAGCCATGTCGGCCTCCGGTTGTTGAGCTTCGGGTTGAGGTTCGGTGGACGCGAAGAACTGCGCGCGCGCGCCACGCGCTTTCAGACTGGCGATCGCGCCTTCGAGATCGCCGACGCGATCGGCAAGGCCGGCTTCGACCGCCTTCGCGCCCATGAACATGCCGGCTTCGGTCTTGCGCGCGCCGTCCGCGCCGAGCTTGGGGCGATGCGCGCCGACGCTCTCGGCGAACAGGCCGTAGACGTCGTCGATCTGCGCCTGCAGACGCCCCCGCACGTCGTCAGGCAGCGGGCCTAGCGAATTGCCGTCGACCTTGTAAGCGCCGGCGTGAATGAGCGTCGGCTTGACGCCGCGGCTGGCCATCGCGCCCGAACGATCGAGATGCAGCATCACGACGCCGATCGAGCCCAGAGATCCCGAGGGCGGCGTGACGATTTCGCCCGCGCCGGCCGCGAGCGCATAGGCCGCCGAGGCCGCCAGCGAGTTGACATACGCCGTGACAGGCTTGCGCTCGTTGGCGGCTCGCACCTTGGCTGCGGTTTCCATCGCGCCGGCCGCCTCGCCGCCCGGGCTATCGATATCGAGCAGGATGGCCGAGACGTTGGGATCGGCGACCGCCGCGCTCAGCGCCTTGGCCAACGCCTCGTAGGACGTCATGCCCGACAGCGAATTGAGCCAGGAGCCGCGGTTGACGAGCTCGCCATGCACCGCGATGACCGCGACGCCGTCGACGACCGCATAAGCGCCGTCGTCGTCATCGTCAGGCGAGCCGCTGATCGTCAGCGCCGAGACGCCGCCCTCGCGGGCAAGCAGCACGTTGGCGACCGCCTCGGCCGCCTCGGGCGTCGCCATCAGCGGCGTGTTGAAAATGCGCGCCGACAGGCGGCGCAGTTCGGGCCGTTCGTTCACCGGGAGCCCTCTTTGTCTTCGCCGCCCTTGTCGGCGCTTGATGTGCGCGCCTCGAGCGCATCGTTCATCTGAGCGCCGAGAATCCTCAGGTCGCGCCTGAGGGAAATCACCGCGCGCTCGAGCGACGAGGTCGCCTGCGCGGGTTGTTTGTCTTCGCCACCCGGACCGGCCGGTCCGACCGCCTCTTCGCTGTCGACCTTAGCCCCTTTGACGGTCTGTTCGGCCGCGACCAGGCTGAGCCGCGTGAGGCCACGTTCCGCCAGCGCCTTCTCTTCGAACGCTATCTGGTCGAGAACCTCTTCCCAATCCTTGCCCTGCTCGGCGCATTCGTCGCGCAGCGTCGAGGTCAGGCCTTCCATGCGCAGCGCGGCGGCCTGCATTTCCTTGACCGGATCGACATAGCCGCGGCCCGGACCGATCCAGCGGCCGCGCAGATAGGCGTGCGGCGCGTCCCAGAACTCCGGCGCGCCGGGCGGGGCTTTCAGAAAGCCGCGCTCGAACGCCTCGTCCGCCCAGGCCAGGTGCAGCGGCGTGACGACCTGCTCGACGAATTGCGCGCTGAGCCGCTCGATGCCGCGCCAGACTTCGTTGAGCGCCGCGCGGGCGCTCGAATAATTGGTCTTCGACCAGTCGCCCTTGAGCTGCTCATAGGCGAGGCCGAGCCGCGAAGCGATGGTCTGCAGGAACGCCGTCTCGAACGCCGGAAAACTGGTCGTCTGGCGCGGGCTCGCATTCATCTTGAGCGTCGCGCCGGGCGGCAACACGGGGACACGCGAGCCGTTCAGACGCACCGGAAATTTCTCGAGGAACTCGAAGCGCGAGCCGAGCTGCGCCTGCCAGCCGAGCTTGACCTCGGCCGCGGGCTTGAGCCGCTGGGCGACTTCCTCGGCCTCCTCATCGGATTCGATGGTCGCGGCGAACGTCGCGTTGATCGTCGCGCTGGCGAGTTCGGCGTCGGTGAACTTGCCAAGCATGCGCAGCGAGGCGACCAGCGTCAGGAACGGCGACGTGCCGCGCGTATCGCCCTCGCGCAGCGGCTCGAAGCCATGCACGAACATCGGACGGCCCCACCAGGTCTCGCGCTCGGCGTAGACCCAGCGCATCTGCTCGTCGGCCGCCCAATAATCGCCGATATGCGCGGCGCGCACCCAGTAGCCGAGCGGCTGGCCGTCGGGCGTCTGCTCGACGCCGAGCCGGCGCGTCATCGTATCGCGCTCGCCATAGGGATTGCAGATCCGGTCGGGGTCGATCGGCAGGACGCAGGTGCGATATCGGGCGCGCGGATCGTCGTGCAGCGCGATCTGGTAGGAGACCTCGCGGGCGGTGACGAAGGTGCGCGCGAACAGCCGCGCCAGGCCGTTGAAGGTGAGCTTGCGCGCCTTGTCGACATAGCGGCGCGGGTCGGTGGCGAAATGCCGCCACTCGGCCTCGAGCTGCTTGGCGTATTCGCGCTGGCCATCCGGCGTCAGCTTGAGCACGTCCGAGTCGGGCTGCGACGACCAGCGCAGGTTTTTGCCGACCAGATGGTCGACCAGCTTCTCGACCGCCGAGGAGGCGTGCGGATCGTTGCGGATGATGTCCTGCAGGCGCGCCAGCGTAAGGTCGCGCCGCATCGAATTCGAGAAATCGCCCGAGCGCAACGGCGGCCGGAAGCTCGCCAGCTCCTGCGAATAGAGCGACGAGGCGCGATAGGGGGCCTCGTAATCGCTGCGCGCGAAGTCGCCGTCGCCGCCGCCAAGATCGGCGCGCGCACGCCCGACGCCCAGCCAGGAGCCGAATTTCGCAAGCGCGCCCATCAGAACAGGAACCCGATCGCGCCCTTGCGCGGCGTGCGACCGGCGACCGCGTTCTCGAGCCGGCTGATCTCCGCTTCGACGTCGTCGAGCGTCATGCGCGCAAACCGAGACCGGCGCCCATCCGCCTCGACCTCGATCGGCAATCGGCCCGTGACGAGCCGAAACCGCGCGGTGCGCGCCTGGTCGAGCATGGCCTGAAGAATGGCAGGCGAAAGTTCGCTCATCGGAACAGCCCTGCATTGAGTTCGGCGAGCCGCTCGAAGCGCGAGAGGCGCTCCGAGGCGGATTCGGGTTTGGCCGCCGGCGCGGCGGCCGGCGCGGGCGCGGGCGGCTTCAGCAGCGGCGGCGTGTCGTCTTCGGGCGCGCAGCGCAATCTGACCAGCGCGGCGATTTCTTCGTCGGTCCACGACGACAGGCCGAGATAATCGGCCATCGCCATTTCGTAGACCCGGCAATCGAGCCAGTGATTGTCCCTGTTGTTGCCGACTTTCCAGACCTGGCGGGTTCGTCCCTTGTAAGTTTCGGGGACCATCTCCTCGGCGGTGATCTGTTTGAAGTAGGGTTCGTCGAGCCAGGTTCCGAAGTGGCAATAGCCATCAGGGTCGCGTTCAGCGCCGCCCTTCAGGCCCGTCTTGGCGAGATCGGTGTAGAACGCGGCTTTCAGCGGCCACGCGCCTACCTGCCAGACCTGCGTTCCCTTCGGAATCTTGCGGCCTTCGAGGTTGATGTCGACCACCGTCGGCGCGCCGAGCGCCGGGCGGCCCCAACCTTCGCGGCCGTTGAGCGCGAAAATGACGTTCTTGCCGCTCATCGGGTGAGCGCGCTGGTGATCGTGCACCCAGGTGTAGACAACGTGGCTGCGATATTTGGCGTCGATGCCGAGCGCGTCGACCTCGCGAGTCCGGCCGAACGCATCCGGCCATTTCTTGTTGAGGATCCGGTCGCGCAGCTTCTCGAACACTTCGCCGTCGGGCGACTCGGTCGAGCCTTCGAGATATTCCGCCTCGACCACCCAGCTTTCGCGGTTCGGCGCGAAGGCGGTGACGTGCACCCAGATGCCGCGCATCTGCACGTCGGCGGCCGCGACCAGGATGACGCTGCGTGGCGGAATTCTGCCGCGCGCTGCGCCGTCCTCGGTGCGCTCCATCAACCGGACGTGGTCGGGCGCGTTGTTCGAATAGGCGTGGGGAAGGCCGAGCACGAGGTTGGCGAAGGCTTTCTTCGCCAGTTCGCCGCCGCGTTGCGATTTCAGCCAGTCCTTGCCGATCTCCTCATAGGACATCATCGGCGAGATGAAAGCATCGATATGGAAGCCGGGGTGGCGCCCAGGTCCGGGTTTCGTAGTGCGCCACTCGCCGGCGCGGATCATCGGCAGCCGCTCGGCGTCACTGATCGGATAGCCGCAGGAATGGCAACCGTAGACGGTCTTCGCAGGATCGTCGGCGTCAACGACCAGATATTTGATGTCGTGGACGAACCAATCTCGGCACTGCGGGCACCGACAGTGCCAGAAACGCCTGTCGGACGCCTTGAAACTACGATCGATGCGGCAGTGGCCGTCGCCTTTGCCGTCGACATCGCCGGTGTCGGTCTCCGGCGTCGAGATTTCGAGGATTTTCCAGGTCCGACGTCGCCGGAACGACGTGAAGCGGCCCCAGTAGAGCTCTTCCGGGTCGCCGTAGCCGGGAATATCTTCCCACTTCGACAACTCGTCCTTGACGCCCTTCTGCACCGTCACCGACGAAAGGTCGGTCTCGGAATTCGCGTTGGCGAGCCAGAGCCTCTTGTCGCCCGGCAGCACCTTTTCGTAGATCGTCGAGCCCTTGCCGGAGCGCGACGTCATCGGTTCGATCACCACGCGGTTGATCTTGCGATGCCAGGCGTCGGTCAGCGGCTGCAACTTGCCGCTGTTGAGTTTCTTCAGCGCCGCGAGGTTGGGCGCGGCGTACAGCGTGTTGGCCGGCTCGCGATCGGCGATGTAGAGCATCCAGGCAAGCGCCGCGATCGACGCGCCGGTCTGCTGCGATTTACGAACTGACACCAGGTTCGACGGATGATCCTCACTCAGACAGTCGAGGATCTCGACCAGATAGGGCGCGCCATCGCGATGCCACGGCTTGCCGGCGCGCGGCCCGTCGATCAGCACCACATTGGCCTCGACCCAATCGCTTAGGCGCACCGGCGCCCGCGGGCGAACGCCCTGGCCGATCCCCTCGAGGACCATCGTCGCGCCGCTCACGCCGAGACGCTCGCCGTCTCGGCGATGCCGGCATGGAGATCGCGCGCCCGGGCGATCAACGCGTCGGCGATCGATTCGCCAATTGACAGCTTGAGCCGCTTCAACGCCATTTCCGCGCCCCGCACGCCGTCCTTGCCGACGGCGACCGCCATTTCATCGGCGGCGTCGTCGATCCGCTCGAGGACGTCGCGGATTGTTGCCGCAGCGGCCCCGTAACCGTGGATCACTTCCGAAGTCGGGATCAGCTCGCCCTTCAGCTGGGCGAGCTCGATGCGCTTGCGCTCGGCTTCGTACTGGGTTTTCTGCGTCAGCGCCGCGTCGTAACTCTCGCGGTCGGTCGCCGGCCGGGGGTCCGGCGCCTGCGACTTCGACGGATCGCTGAACCGGCCGCGCAGATGGTCATATTCGGCGACGTTTACCGCCTTCACCCGGCCCAGCGCATCCCGCTCGACCCTCAGCCCATGCTTTTCGACGAGCCGCTTGACGTGGTTTGAGACCGTCGGAGCGCTCACGCCGTCCCGGGCCGCGATTTCCCCGACGCTCAGCATCACCGCCCGCGGCGCATTAGCCTCGTTAGGGTCGCCCATTAGCTTCGTTAGCCCTGAATTTCAAACACCCCCACTAGTATTTCCCCGGACTGCTCCGGCCGCGCAGGGTCGGGAGGGGGGCGGGGAAGGACCCGTTGGCACGGTCTGCTATTGGATGCGGCCGAGGCGCTTCTCGATCATCGCCGGGACTTCCGCCGCCGCGGCGAAGGTGAAGACGGCGACGGTCAGATCCTTGGCGGCTTCCTGCGCGAGGTTCGGGCCGTGGAAGCTGCGAAGCGGGAGGCGCGGGCCGATCATGCGCATCTTGAGCGCCCCGAAGATCTGGCCTGTACCCTGAAACGAGCGCTTGAACTTGTGCCAGACGTTCCACATCAGGATCGAGACGCCGCCGCCTCGGCCACGGGTCACCTTGGTGCGGAACTCATTGGCGTGCGTCGTCGGACGCCCCTGCACGATGATCTGGTATTGCATGCCCGCGCCGTCGGGCCGGATGAACGCCCGCGTGGTGCGGATTCTGTTCGTCACCGAGCGCAGGTTCACGAGGCTGGTCGAGTCCTTTAGGACCTTCTGCACCTGAGTGCGCGTCTTGTCGCCGCCTTCATTGAGGCCTTGCGCGATCGCCCGTACGACGAGCATCTGGCGTTTGTCGAGATTGGCGCGCAGCCGGCTCAGGTCGGTCTGGATATCGAGACGCATCGCGTCAGCCTCGCCTTCGCCGCCTCGACTGTCGCCCGCGCATCCGTCCTGCCGCTGGAGACCACGAAGCGCGCCGCAGCCAAAGCCTTCAGCCGATCCCCGGAAACCAACGCCGACACACCCTCGCGGATGGCGACGCGGCGTTGGGCGCACTGACACATGATCAAATTGTCCGGAAAATGCAGCCGCACCGAAAGACGTCAAAGCGTCTTCGGTGCGTGGGGCAAAGCCTATACTCACGCCGGCTCCAATTTGCAAGCGTCAACCGGAACGAGCCGGCGAGCGCCAAACATCGAAACCCACACAAGAGCCCTAATTTCGCTCGGGAAACTGTCGAATTCACCCACAAGGTCAGCGCCCTTGGCAGCGCATATGCGCACCATGTCGCCACGCTTGAATTCCGTCGCCACATCTCCGCGCGGCGACCAAAACCCTTCAGCCTCAAGCTCCACAATCGGCTTAATGGCTTGTCCCCGAATGGAAATTGGCCCGCGCGAATCACCCAGCACAGCCTCGATTTTCTCGTGCGTGCGCTTAAACACCCCCATCCCCGGTAGCGCGCCTACAAAGACGTAGGCGCCGAACACCGGATATTCGCGCTCGATTTTTCGCCCGTAGCGGATGAAAATCGTGCGCGCCGCAGGCGCGAGCGTCGCAAAGCCCTGGGCGTCGAGATCGTCGCAGACCCGAAACGATTGCCCGGAAGCGCAACGCACCGCCCACCATATCCACGCCTCGGCACAGATCGTTTTCGGTTTCCGAAACGCGGTTTCAGTCGTTTCAATTTGCGGAGAGGGCATGGTTTATCCTCTAGAGGGTTACCGAGGGTCTTAAGAGGGTTTAAAATCAAACTATCACGCCGATTTTCTTATTATTATCATATACTTATAGACACTATAGATAGTTACAGATAGTTTTTCCCCCATACGCATATGAAAACGCAGTTGCGTTCCCTGTTTCCCCTTGTCCCCCTTCACGCATTACATACGCGCGCGAAAACCCTCGAAACCCTCGGTCAAGGCGTGCAAGCTCTTGATCCGCCGCCCCTTTCACCCCGTGAGGGTTTCCGAAACAACCCTCTGAAAACTATCGGCGACCCTCGGCTTTTCGAGAGTTTTCGCCATCGCGAAGCTCCCTTTGGAGGGTTGCGGGAGGCGCGCGCGGTCATGGAGCAGCCTCCGCTGCGACCAACGCGGGCGAGGGATAGTCGCTGGCGCGTTCCAGGCGTCGCCGGCAGGGCGGTATCCAATGGAGCGCGGTTAGGCCAACCGGCGCGCTTCGCCACACCAGCCAGCAATAGGCGGTTGCCGACGAGATATCAGGGTCGACGCGGCCCTTGACCATCGGCACGCGCTCGCAGAACTGCAGCACGTCCGAAGGCGGCCGGTCTCGAAACAACGTCGCATGGCGCTCGCCGCCTTCCAGGAACGACGTGCGCACCAACAAGGCGACTCCAACAGTCGCGCGCTCAAGCGCGGTCAGGGCGAACTCGCGCGCCAACCGGAACGGTGGATTCGTAATGATCCATTCGAGACGCGCGCCATCATCAACTGGCCATAGAAAATCCTGCTGAACGCCGAAGCCATAGGCGTGTACATCGGTTGATCGCACGACCTCGAAATACTCGCCCAGTGGCCGGCTCATATGACCGTCGCCGCAAGCCGGCTCCCACACCGAGCCCATATCAAGGCGGCGATCCTTCAGCCATTCGCACAGCGCCCGCGTCGCCCACGGCGGCGTCGGAAAATAATCCAGACTGTCGTGCGGCTCGGCGCGTTGCGCCATCACGGCGGAGGAGCGGTTCTGGCTCATTCCTCGCCCCGCCAATCCTCGCCCGGCGGCGGCGCGGCGGCGCCCTCGAGGGCGAGCGCGCCTTCCGTCAGCTCGACGTCGATATAAAACCTCGCCGAGCCCCGGTCGTCGCGCTTCACCCAGCGCTTGACCTCGCGCCCGAACCGGGTCACCGAAAACTCGGAGCGGTTGTTGGCCTTGGCCCATTTCAGATAGATCTGGAACAAGCGTTGCGCCTGCACGCGCCCGCCCGGCTTCTCGACCAGACAGCGTTCGCGAAATTCCCTCACCGGGTCCATTTCGGCGCGATATTCGTCGGTTGCCCGGCGCGCCGAGGGCGCGATCGTCAGGCCGTTTTCGAGATAGTCGAGGCCGCCCTCAATCAACCAGTTCAATATGCCGCTGCGCTCGGTCAGCAGATCGGCGACCATTTCGTTGAAATCCCGCCGCTCCGCTTCCGGAATTGTCACCGACCAGTGCAGCACGATGATGCGCCGCCAGATGCCCTCATCCGTGCCGTCGATCTTCGGGTGGCCATTGCCGCTCATGTGCGGCGTCGCGACGTTGGGGAATTCGAGATAGCCGCTGTAGAGCCCGCGCACGACCATGGGGTCGCCGCCGGTCAGGCGCTTGACGAAATCCTCGCGCAGCTTTTCGTCATCCTTGAGCTCGTCGATGCGCACCGTCCGCCGGCCGAACAATCTCACGAGATCGGGCGAGGCCTGGCCCGCGCCGCGCTCGCCCTGCCCCATGATCGTTTCCTTCGGCATGCCCACCGACAGCGAAGGCCCGATCACGCCCGCCAGCACCGCCAGAAACACGCTCTTGCCATTGGCGCCGAGCCCGTAATGGTAGGCGAGCCGCTGCTCGAGCCGCCCTAGCAATCCCGTCGCCGAATAGACTTTCAACGTGCGCCGCAACTCGGCGTCGGGCATGCAGCGGGCGAGGAACGCCAGAAATTTCGGGCAGGTCGCGCGCGGGTCGTAATCGCAGGGCACGAGGCCCGTCACGAAATCCTCGCGTCGAAAACCCGCCAGCGCTTCCACCCGCGCCATTTTGCGCGTCACGTTGGGGTCGGGACATTCGAGATCGTCCTCGACCACGAAGCGCAGCGAATGCGAATTGGTCACCACCAGCAGCGGATCGGCGTTGAACAGATCGGGCGCGCGGCGCAGATGCGGCGCCGCCATCGACAGCATCGCGTTGATCCTCGCGGAATTCTTCGACATCGTCGCGAACGCCCAGCGCTTGCGCCGGCGCGCCGTCGGCGCGGCCTTGGCCGCCTTCGCCGCGGCGCGGGCTTCCCGCGCGGCCTCGCCGTCGTCGTCGGCCGCGAACGCGCCCGCCGCATCAACCATGCGCTTTTCTTCCGGCGTGAGCTTCAGATAGGCCGCCTCGAGCTCGATGCGGGGCCCCACTTCCTGCGCGGTCTTCATCGCGCCGGCGAGGCCCTCCTCGCGGTCCCAGCGCCGGCCATCCCAGGTCAACCAGACCCCGCCGGCGTCCTCATCGAGCGCAACTACGACGAGGTCGCGGCCAAAATGCTCTCTCAACCGCCGGCCATTGTCGGTGTCGGAGAGATCGAGCGCCGCGCAGCGCTCGACGGCGGCTTCGTCAACCAGCGTCGAAGGCGCGGCCGGTTCCGCAGCGTCGGCGGAATCGTCAATCAAATCCTCGTCGTCGATCTCCCGCACCGCCGCGATCGATTGCCGGATTTCGTCGCGACCGCTCATTCGTCCCGCAGCATATCGTTGAAATCCGCCCCTGGCCGCGGCTCGGCGACACAGACTTTTCGGCCCGCGCAGGCATGCCGCGCCGTCGCCCGCGCCATCACGATCCCGGTCGTAAACGGATCGCTGTCGCCGTCTTTCAGCAGCACCAGCTCCCGGCAGTTTTGGGGCACAGGCATCGCCGGGCCGGAGAAATCGGGCTCCGGGCCCGGGATACGCAGCGCATGGCCATTGCCGTGCTTTTTCGTTGGATGCGCGATGCTTTCGAGCGCGGGCCCGGCGAGATTTCCCCAGTCGCCCGCGGCGATGTAGAGCGCGTCATCGCGCACCACGTCGCGCACCGAGAGCGCGGTCTCGACGCCCTCGCCCGCATAGACGAGGCCGAGGCCTGCGTCCCAGGCGCGCAGCAGCCGCAAATATCCCCCCTGTTTGGTCCCGCGCATCTTTTTGGCCGGCAGTTTTTCGCCGGTCTCAGGGTCAAAAATCTCCGCTTTCTCGCCGGGCCGCGACGGATTCACCCAGGTGCGATGCAACCCCAAAAACCGCCCATCAGCCCCGACGAACGCCGCCAGCATCGCCGGCCCGCGATAGACCACGCGCGGAATTTTCCGGCCCGTCTCGTCCAAAACTGCGCCGTCGAGATAGGGCAGATCGGCCACGCACCGCAGCACCAAGTCCTCGAGCCGCCATTGCAGCCCGCGTCCGCGCAAATAGGCCTCGACCGGCGTGCCCAAAAAGGGCGTGGCGGACTTCCACAGACCGTAGAGATCGCGCCGCATGCGCTCGCGATAGCGGGCCGCCTCGGCCTCGCGCTTCTCGTGCTGTTGCGCCCGCTGCGCCTCGCGACGCGCAATCTCCGAAGGCGACAGCGAGGGCGCGCCGCCGAGCTCGGCGACCGCTTCGGCAAAACCCAGATGCTTGACCAGCATCACCAGCTTGATCGCATCGCCGCCCTGCCAGCAGGCCGCGCAGACCCAGACCTCGCCTTCCGCTCCGCGCTTGATCTCGAAGCGCGCCGTCGCCTTGCCGCCGCCGCACAGCGGGCACGAGCCATAGCGCGCCCGCCCGCGAAATACGGCGCCCAATCCCTGCGCCAGCTCGCGCAGATTTACGCGCGCACACAGCTCCTGAATTTCGGGGCGCGAGAGCATCAGGCGAGGGCCCTCGCGCGCGCTTCGCCGATCTGCCGCAGCTTCGCCTCGCCACGCGCGACCCGCTGCGGGTCGCCGGAGCGCATGTCGAGCCGGGCCAGATGCTCGAGCGGCCCATATTTGTCGGTCAGCACCGCGCCCGCCGCGATCGCGATCGCCTTCTTCGTCAGCGAGACGTCGAAATGCAGCCACGACGCCTTTGGCGGCCCTTGCAGCCACTCCCGCTTCAGGCCGAGCCGGTCGGCCATCGCCAGCAATTCCTCGAGATCGTCCGCCCACAGGTGGCACATTTTCATGCGGCCGAAATTGTGCACGACATCGTCGACATAGACGGTCATCGCACGCTCTCCGCCGCATCGAGCGCCGCGCCGATGACCGAGGACGGCTCGCCCTTATCGCCTCGCGTTACGGCGGCCCGTAGTTCGTCGAGCGGCGCGCCATATTGCAGCGCCAACGAAATCAGCACCGCCGCGTCGCGGGCCGCCGCTTCCAGCGCCGAGCCGGGCTTTCCCGACGAAATAAACGCTTCGATCAGCCGCCCCGACGTCGCGTCGCGCCCGATCATCACGCTGTAGCGCGCGACATGCGGTTCCTCGCCAACGGCGATATCGATGGTTTCGCCGCGCCTGCGGTTCGGAGGTTTGAGACGGTTCATGGTTGCTCCGCTTCCGCGCGCCGCGCCAGCCGATCCGTGCGAAGCCGGAACACGACCTCGCGCTCGCGCCGGATCTCGACGTATTTGACTGAGTTGGAGACCGTCGAGAAATCGCGCTCGCCAACGAGCCTCCCGACGGTCGACAATTTGGCGCGGGTGATGCGCCGCACCAGCCAGACCGCGACATGCCGCGGTTCGATGAACGCCTGTTTCCGGCTGAAGGCGAGGAGATCGTCCACCCCGACCTGATAATCCTCGGCGACCGCCCGCAGGATCCGCAACGCCCGCCCGCGCGCCTGCGGGCCGTCCACG
>Ga0302193_10003178_pt1 | contig 13304 bp, 9 predicted proteins | sample II_Bog_E3_3_FD_200228 | JGI IMG/M metagenome (GOLD analysis project Ga0302193, IMG submission 200228) | Peat permafrost microbial communities from Stordalen Mire near Abisko, Sweden - II_Bog_E3_3 | ecosystem: Environmental > Terrestrial > Soil > Wetlands > Peat | place: Sweden: Abisko, Stordalen...
GCGGAGAGCCAGTGTCCACCCTCGGTGCTGCAAGCCCGTGATGTAGATTTGGCCCCGCTTTCTGAGCTCCGCCTGAAGACTGCACGGTATCCTGGGACGCACGCTGGTGCTGATCCTGCGTACAAGGCTGGCTCACACGGTCTTGAGGAAATTCCCCAGCTTGATCACAGCGGTCATTTTGTCGGTCTCGTCCAGCGCCGCCAGCTCGGCGGCCAGCCGGTCCATCGCCGCTTCGTAGATCTGCCTCTCGGAGAAGCTCTGGTCCGGCTGGCCGGCATTGCGGTGCAGATCGCGAACCACCTCCGCGATCGCCAGCGGATCGCCGGAGTTGATCTTGGCCTCGTATTCCTGCGCCCGGCGCGACCACATGGTGCGCTTGATCCGTGCGCGGCCCTTCAGCACCCCGAGCGCTTCGTCGAACAGCTTCCTGGTGGCCAGCTTGCGCAGCCCCGCACTGCGCGCCTTGGAGACCGGGACGCGGAGCGTCATCCGGTTCTCTTCGAAGGTGATGTGGATCAGCTCCAGCTTGTGGCCGGCGATCTCCTCGATCGCGATCTTCTCGACTTTGCCGACGCCATGGGTCGGGTAGACCACGTGGTCGCCCTCGACAAAGATTTCAGCCTTGGATGGCAGACGCGGCGGTATGCGGTCCGCGTGGGTCATCGGCCGGCGCTCGGGCTCGGCAGATCGTTCCGGTGCTGGCTGCAGGCCTGGCGCGACCGCCGCTGGCGGCGCGGCCTCCGCGGGAGTCAACGGAGCCTCGGGCGCCGCCGCTGGCGGCGCAGCCGCTGCGGGAGGCAACGCAGCTTCGGGCGCTGGTTCGTCCGGCTCTGTGGCAGGGGCCTCGGTGGCGGCTGCGGCGGCCGGCGGATGGGCGCCTGCCTCAGCGGCGTCGACCACGTCAACGTCCTTGGCCGCCTCGACGGGGGCCGGATGTGCCTCGGAGATCACATCGGCAGGCATGGCGGCGGCAACGGCCCGGCGCGCGTGAGGGGATGCGCCATGAGCGCCAGGGGGGACCACCCCAGGGGACGCGCCGACAGGGGACGCGCCGACAGGGGACGCGCCGACAGGGGACGCGCCGACAGGGGACGCGCCGACAGGGGACGCGCCGACAGGGGACGCGCCGACAGGGGACGCGCCGACAGGGGACGCGCCGACGCCGATCGAAGTGTTGGTCCGGGCGCCGGTCGAGACATCGATTGCCGGCCCGGCCGCCTTCTCGGCCTGCGGTTCGGCCGCGGGCTTCGCGACTGTTTCGTCTGAAGCGGCTTTGTTCATGATCTTGGAAGCCGGTGCCTTCTTGCCGGGTACGGCTGAGGTCGCCGCAGGCTTCGCGGCGGGCCGTTTAGCCGGCGCGGCCTTGCCGGTGGACATCTCGGCACCTCCTCTCGCGCCCGCCGGCTTCCCATCGCCGGCAGAGGGTGCGCGATCTGTGGCGGCGGATGCCTTCATGCCTGACACCTCATGTCCTTACATACCGTCCAATCCGCCGAACGATTCAGGAGCGCTCCGGTTGCTGCCGGCTCGCCTGATCCGTCCGATGGATCGGCTCCATGGATATAGGGACGACGGCCGCGCGCGACGCGGACGGCATCGTTCGTCCAACAAATAATAATAGCACGAACATGCCGTTAAGTCAGGGGGGTGCCGCAGGCTATTTGCAACGGCACCCGCTTTCGGCGTGAGCTGGAAGGCACCCCGTCTGGCGGGCGCCCCGTGTGGCAGGCATCGGTCGTCTGGCAGGCATCGGTCGTGTGGCAGGCGCCTGTCTGGCGGCTAGGTCAAACCTGCCCTGGTTCGGGGGAGAACTGCTCAGCCTTTCCGGGCTTGTCCTTCCACTCGTCGGCGTCGGCCGGCACCTCCCCCTTGCGGGTCAGATTAGGCCATAGCGCCGAGTAGGTGCGGTTCTGCTCGGCCCACTCGGTGGCCCGGTCATCGCTGTCGGGCACAATTGCCTCCGCGGGACATTCGGGTTCGCAGACGCCGCAATCGATGCATTCTTCCGGATTGATGACCAGCATATTGGCGCCGACATAGAAGCAGTCCACCGGACACACTTCGACGCAGTCCATGTACTTGCAGCGAATGCAGTTCTCGGTGACCACGTAGGTCATTGGGAAACCCTCAGCCGTCGGCAGCAAATTGAAGATCAGAGGCGGCGGTATGCCGACGTTTCCATTGACGCGCAAGGCGTCGTGCCGGTTTCCGTGACCTCGTAAAGCAGCCGTGCTTCTGCCGCAGGGCCGCGGCGGGTCGCCAGCGCGACGACCCGCACGACGCGCACGTCGCCATGCACTGGCACCGTCAGGACGTCGCCGACGCGCAGTCTCGCATGAGCCTTGTCGGTCGGCTGGCGGTTGATGCGGATGACGCCCTGTGCGGCCAGGGCGGCGCAGTCGCTGCGCGCGCGCAGGAACCGGGCACACCAGAGCCATTTGTCCAGCCGCTGCCAGTCCCGGTCTTCCTCGCCGGTGACGGCCGCCATCAGCGTTTCAGCGCCGCCAGCGCGGCGAAGGGACCAACCGGCGTTCGCGCTTCGGTCGGCGGTGGCACACTGGCGGGCGGGCGGCGCCGCGGCGGGGCGAGCATGGCCGGTGCCGGCGGCCCGTGCTCGTCCGGGCCAAGGCCGCGCGCCGGCAGGATGCGGAAGCCCAGGCGGCGCAGCACCACGGGCAGCAGCTCGGCCTTGACCGAGAACCGCGATGCAAGCGCGCCATGCAAGGCCGTTGCGCCGCGGCGCGAGGCCCAGCCCAGCTCCGCGGCCACGCGCTCGGCGACATCGAGGCGCAGCAGGACCGGCCCCGCCTCCAGCCAGCCCATCGCGGCGGCGAAGCCCGGCGGCCAGTCGCCCGGAGCGGGCATGGAGACCAGGCCCGGCGCCGGCAGACCCGGAACAGCGACCCCATGGGCCAGCGCCCACAGCCGGGCGCGCGTCGCCGCGGCCTGCGGCTTGAGCAATGCCGGCAGGAACAGCGCGAACCGGCCGGCGCGCACGCCGATCCGCTTCAGCCCCGCGCGCAGTTCCGGCGAGAGCCCGTCTCCGGATGCGCCAGGCACCAGCCCGAGCTGCTCGGTCAGGCGGTGGAGCAATCCGCGCGCGCCGCTCAGGCGCTCCGCCTGCGCCTTCGCCTGGAACAGGGGCGCCAGGTCGGCGCTGACCCGCTCGTCCAAAAAGCGCTGCAATCGGACTCGCAGCCGCTCGCGCTGCGCGCCGTCCAAGAACTCGCTGTCCAGGATCTGCACGGCCGGGTGCAGCGCGCTCGCGCCCCGCCGGAGCCGGGCGACCGGAACGCCGTCCCACACCATACGGTGGTCGTCCGTCAGTTCGAATGCGGGATCGGGCGCCGCCTCCGCCCGGGCCACCCGCAAAGGCATTTCCTCACGCAGGGCGCGGCGGGCGGCGCGCAGCACCAGGCGCCGCTCGTCGCCCTCGGTCGCCGGGTCGGGGAAGAAGGTGAAGCCGGCGACGTGGCCAACCGGATGGCCCTCCACCACGACCTCGCCGCGGCGGGTGACGGCGGACAGCAGCTCCTGCGCGTCGCCGGCCTCCAGGTGCCGGATCAGCAGCGCAGAGCGGCGGTCGACGAAGCGGCTGGTCAGCCGCTCGTGCAGCGCGTCCGACAGCAGGTCTTCCACCGCCCGGGCGCGTTCCTGCCAGTGGACTGCGTCGGCTGCCCAATCGGCGCGGGCGGCGATGTAGGACCAGACGCGGACGCCGGAGAGCCGCTGCATCAGTGTGTCGATGTCGCCCTCGGGGCGGGCCAGGGCGGCGATCTGCCCCGCCAGCCAGTCGGTCGGCAGCCGCCCTTCGCGCGCAACGTGTCCGAACACCCGGGCGCAAAGCTGGGTATGGGTGTCGTCGGCGAGCTTGCGGAAATCCGGGATCTGGCAAGCCTCCCATAGCCGGCCGACCGCCCGCCGTCCCTGGGCGAGCCGCCGGATCTCCGGGTCGCGCCCGAGCGCCGTCAGCGTCTCCAGGTCGCTTGCGTCGTTGCCCCTGACCAGCCCAGGGCCGGGGGGCGGCGCGGTCAGGCTGTCGAGCAGGGCATCGATGCTGCCGAAATCCAGCGCACTGTTGCGCCAGCAGAGCCGTTCCAGCGGCTGGAAGCTGTGCGCCTCCACCGCCGTAGCCACTTCGTCGGGGAGTGGCGGGCACTCGCCGGTGGTGCCGAATGTGCCGTCGCGCATGCCGCGTCCGGCACGCCCGGCGATCTGCGCCACCTCCGCCGGGGTCAGCCGGCGCGGACGGCGCCCGTCGAATTTCGCCAGGCTGGCGAAGGCGACGTGGTCCACGCTCATGTTGAGGCCCATGCCGATCGCGTCGGTCGCGACCAGGAAATCGACCTCCTTGTCCTGGTAGAGCGCCACCTGGGCGTTGCGGGTGCGCGGGCTGAGCCGGCCCATCACCACGGCGCAGCCGCCCCTCCGCCGGCGGATCAGCTCTGCGATCGCGTAGACTTCCGCGGCGCTGAACGCGACCACCGCCGAGCGGGGCGGCAGCCGCGTCAGCTTGACTGGCCCGGCGTAGCCGAGCTGCGACATGCGCGGCCTCGTCTCGATCTCGGCTTCGGGCACAAGGCGGTTCAGCAGCGGGCGGATGGTCTCCGCACCCAGGAACATGGTCTCGACCAGGCCGCGTGCATGCAGCAGCCGGTCGGTAAAAACGTGGCCGCGGTCGGGGTCGGCGCAGAGCTGGATCTCATCGACCGCGAGGAACTCGAAGCCGGCGGTGGCTGGCGGATCGCGGCGCGAGGCGCCGAACGTGCCGGCGGAGGAGGTCCTGCCGCCCCGCGCCGGGTTGGACGGCCCGGCATTCGCGGTGGCGGCGACGCGCCAGGTGCCAGGACTGTCGCGGTCCAGCGGCATGGCCTCGACGGTGCAGGAGAACCAGCGTGCCTCGGGCGGCACGATCTTCTCCTCTCCGGTGATCAGGGCGACGTAACGGGCACCCTTGCGCGCCACCATCCGATCGTAGTTCTCGCGTGCCAACAGACGCAGCGGGAAGCCGATGATGCCGGAACTGTGCGCCAGCATCCGTTCGATAGCGAGATGAGTCTTGCCGGTGTTTGTCGGACCAAGCACAGCCTTCACGCGCGCGGCGAATCCGGACATGGACCGATGTTTGGGGCTGATGCGGCCGATTGCAAGCGTCTCGATCGGGCGGCGGGAGGATGCTGGCAAGGCTGGCGCGCGCCCGATGCGGAGGTTTGGCCGGACGCCGCCTGCCTCCGGCGGCCGTATGGCTTGCGTAACGTCATCGGACTGCAACCGGCCGGGCCATGGCAGGGCGCTCGGGCACAGGCGCGCGCTTCGGCACCGGCAAGGCTCCCGTGACGCCGACGCATTGAAACGCCGGGTTTTCGGACGCATATCGCGCCCGCCAAGGAGGCCCCGAGATGGACGAAGTGACCGCTGAACAACATACCTTTGGCGCCGAGGTCGGGCGGCTGCTCGACCTCGTGGTGCACTCGCTCTACTCCGAGCGCGAAATCTTCCTGCGCGAGCTGGTCGCCAACGCGGCCGACGCGATGGACCGCCGCCGCTTCGAGTCGCTGACCGACTCGAACCTTGCACCACCGGCCGAGGCGAAGATCCGCATCGTGCCCGACAAAACGGCACGGACCCTGCTGATCGCCGATGACGGCATCGGCATGGGACGGCAGGAGATGATCGACAATCTCGGCACCATTGCGCGCTCCGGCACCCGCGCGTTCGGCGAAAAGCTTGCCTCGGCGACGCCCGAGGACCGGCCGAGCCTGATCGGCCAGTTCGGCGTCGGCTTCTACTCCGCCTTCATGGTCGCCGACCGGGTGGAGGTGACGTCACGCAAGGCCGGCTCCGAGGAGAGCTTCACCTGGTCGTCGGACGGTCGCGGCACGTTCGCCATCGCTCCGGCCGCGCGGGACACCGCCGGGACCGACGTGGTGCTGCACCTGAAGGCGGATGCCGACGAGTTTCTCGATCCGATCCGGATCGAGGCGATCGTGCGCAAGTGGGCCGACCACGTGACCCTGCCGATCACCGTCGCGCGGGATGGCAAGGACCTGCCGGCCAACGAAGGCACCGCGCTGTGGCGCAAGCCCAAGGCCGAAGTCGGCGATGAGGCCTACAAGGAATTCTATCGCCATCTCGGTCATTATTTCGATGAGCCGTGGGCCATCCTGCACTGGAAGGCCGAGGGCGTGCTGGATTTCTTCGCCCTTCTGTTCGTCCCCGGCATCACCCCGTTCGAGCCGCTGGACAACGACCGCAGCTCGCATGTCCGGCTGCATGTCCGCCGCATGTTCATCACCGACAAAGCGGACCTGCTGCCCACCTGGCTGCGCTTCGTCAGCGGCGTGGTGGACACCGAGGACCTGCCGCTGAACGTGTCGCGCGAAATGCTGCAGACGACGCCGGTGCTGGGTCGCATCCGCAAAGCACTGGTTGGGCGCGTGCTGTCCGAACTCAAGACGCGCAGCAAGGACGCCGACGACTACGCGAAGTTCTGGGAGAATTTCGGTCCGGTGCTGAAGGAGGGGATCTGGGAGGATTCCGAGCACCGCACCGAAATCGCGGCGTTGCTGCGGTTCCGGTCGTCCGGGCAGGACGGGTGGACCTCGCTGGCCGACTATGTGGCGCGCATGCAGCCGGGCCAGGAGGCGATCTATTATCTCGCGGGCGACAACACGGACGCGCTGCGCAGCTCGCCGCAACTCGAAGGCTTCCGCGCCAAGGGCTACGAGGTTCTGCTGCTCGCCGATTCGATCGACGCGTTCTGGCCGGACCGGCTGGATGGGTTCGAAGGCAAGAAGCTGACCAGCATCACGCAGGCGGCGAACGATCTGCCCGCCGATGCTGACCTGCCGGACATTTCGATACTGCTGGCGGCGCTGAAGACGGCGCTGGGCGAGGGCGTCTCCGACGTGCGTGCCACGGCGCGGCTGACCGACAGCGCCGTGGTGCTGGCGGCCGGCGATCGCGGCCCCGACCTGCAGATGCAGCGCCTGCTGCGCCGCGCCGGCCGGCCCATGCCGCCGGCCGCTCCAGTGCTGGAGGTGAACCCGCGCCATGCGCTGATCGAGGCACTCGGCGCCAAGGTCGAGGACACGGCGCTGATCGAGGAGGCGGCTGCGACGCTGCTCGACCTGGCCCGCGTGCAGGAGGGCGACCTGCCGCGCGAGCCCGCGCAGTTCGCGCGGCGCATCACGCACCTGCTGGCGGGCAGCCTGAAAGGCGGGGTCTGACGGCTCCGGCGGGGCGGGCGCCGGCCAACGCCGAACCAAGCCAGCCGCGCCGAGATCCGCCAGGCTAGCGGCGAAATCCGCGCGTGCGGGAGTCCGCGTCCCATCGCCCTCCGTGAATTGGTAAGCGCGCTCCGCAAGGTCCCAGGATCGAGCCGCCTCCGCCGGCGCCTCAGACCGACCCGTGTCCCGGCCCTTGTGATCAAAGGGGTTAGTTTGGCCGCCGAGAAGGCCTAAATAGCTATGATGGGAACGCTATTTCACCAGCCAAACGGCCTGGAGATCTGAATGAGCGACACGTCCGGCTGGGGGATGCGCACCGTAAGCACGGACGGCGCCGACGATCGCGCCCTGACCGGCGTCGCCGGCCTTGATGACATCCTCGCCGGCGGCCTGTCCCGCGCCAGAATCTATGTGGTCGAAGGCACTCCCGGCACGGGCAAGACGACGCTCGCGTTGCAGTTCCTGTTTGAGGGCCGACGCCTGGGAGAGCGCGGCATGTACGTCACGCTCAGCGAGACGGCAGACGAACTCCGGGCCTCGGCGGCGAGCCATGGCTGGTCGCTCGACGGTATCTCGGTGGTGGAGATGTTGCCCGAGGCCGCCTTTGACGCCGAGCAGGAGCAGACCCTGCTTCATCCGGCCGATTTCGATCTCGGGGAGGCCACCGGGCGGATCCTGGGAAGCCTTGGACAGGAGCGCCCGGAGCGGCTCGTCCTCGACAGCCTGGCGGAGCTGCGCCTGCGGCTCAGACCCCGCTGCGGTACCGGCGGCAGATCCTCGCGCTGAAGAACCGCCTCAGGAGCCTTCGATGCACCGCGCTGCTGCTCGACGACATGAGCGGCCTGCCGCAGGATTTGCAACTGCAAAGCATCGCCCACGGTGTGATCGTGCTGGAGCAGAGCACCAGTCGGTACGGAGCGGAGCGGCGGTCGCTCCGCGTGGTGAAGGTGCGCGGCATCAAGTTCCGCGGCGGCTACCACGACTACACCATCGAGACGGGCGGCCTCGCAGTCTATCCGCGCCTCGTCTCGGAGGACTACCGCTACGGGTTGTCTTCGGCGCCCGTCGCCACCGGGATTGCCGGACTGGACGCCTTGCTGGGCGGCGGACTGGTGCCCGGCACCAACTCGCTGGTGATGGGACCGACCGGCACGGGCAAGACCTCCGCGACCACTCAATGCATTCTCGCTGCGCTCGAGCGCGGCGAACCTGCCGCCATTTTCAAGTTCGGCGAGGATCTCGCGACGTTTTTCGCGCGCTCCGCGGGCCTCGGAATGGACCTCCGTCCGCATCTGGACATGGGGCGGCTTCAAGTCCACCAGTTCACGCCGGCCGAGCTGTCGCCGGGACAGTTCGTGCATTACGTCCGCCGCGCTGTCGAGACCGATGGCGTGCGGGCGGTCTTGATCGACAGCCTGAACAACTACCTGAACGCGATGCCCAACGAGGAGTATCTCATTATCCAGATGCACGAGCTGCTCAGCTACCTGAACCAGCACGGCATTGTGACGCTGCTGGTCCTCGGCCAGCATGGCTTGGTCGGCGACCTGCGCGCGGATGTGGACCTCAGCTACCTCAGCGACACCATCATCCTGATGCGCTATTTCGAGGTTGCTGGTGCCCTGCGCCGGTGCCTGTCGGTGGTGAAGACTCGCACCTCGGACCACGAGCCCACCATCCGCGAGTTCAGCCTGGGTCCCGGCGGCGTGACGATCGGGGCCGTCCTGAATCAGTTCGACGGAGTCCTGGGCGGCTCGCCCGTATGCCGTGGCGGCACCGGCGCCTTGATGGAGACGATGCAACCGGCCCCGGCTCCGCGGGCCGCTTGAGGCCGATGTGGAGACGCCGGCGGAACTCGACGTTCTCATATTAGCGCCACGCGGTCGGGACGCAGTATTGGCCGCCGGGATACTCGGCAGAGCCGGGATGACCTGCCGTGTCTGCGCCGACCTCGCGGACTTGGCGCGGGCCGCCGCAGAGGGCGCGGGGGCCGCCTTGGTGGCCGAGGAATCGCTGGACGGCGATGACGACGAACGGGTGTTGCTGCACTGGGTGACGGCGCAGCCGCCATGGGCCGATCTGCCTTTTGTCGTGCTGGCCTTGCCAGGCGGCGACATCGCGCAAGGGGCGCGAGCGCCGGCGTGGTTCGGTAGGCTTGGAAACGCCGTGCTGCTCGAACGTCCCCTTGGCGCCGCGGCGCTGGCGAGCGCGCTTCGCTCCGCCCTGCGTGCTCGCCGCAAGCAATACGAAATCCGGGCCTATCTCATGGAGCGGGAGGTGGCGGTAGCGCAACTGTCGGCGTTGAACGAAGCGCTGGAGACACGGGTCGCCGAGCGTACGGCGGCTCTGCAGGCCGCATACGACCGCGTTGCGAAGGAAACGCGCGAGCGGGAGCAGACCGGGGCCCGGCTTGCACAGGCGCAGCGCATGGAGGCGCTTGGCCAACTCGCGGGCGGCATCGCGCATGACTTCAACAACGTTCTTCAGGCGGTGAGCGGTGGGCTGAGCCTGATCCAGCGCCAGTCGGGCGATGCGGAGGCCGTGAGGCGACTTGCCAGCATGGCCGATGCTGCCGCTCAGCGGGGGGCTTCGGTCACTGGACGCCTGCTGGGGTTCGCGCGGCGAGGTGCGCTGCGGCCGGAGCCGGTGCCACTCTTGCCGCTGCTGCAGGGGATGCGCGAGATGCTGTCGCATGCGCTGGGCACCCGGATCGCGGTAAAGATCGCCGCGGACCAGGACCTGCCGACACTGCTGGCCGACAAGGGACAGTTGGAGACCGTGCTGGTGAACCTGGCGGTCAACGCACGTGATGCCATGCCGCAAGGCGGCACGCTGCTCTTTACTGCCGAACACGAGGCGGTCTTGCACGGAAAGGCGCACCCGGCCGGCCTGGCGCCGGGGGGCTACCTGCGCATATCGGTCTCGGACACGGGCACGGGCATGGATGCCGCCACGCTGGTGCGGGCGGGCGAGCCATTCTTCTCGACGAAGCCGCTCGGCCAAGGCACTGGCCTCGGCCTCGCGATGGCGCGCGGCTTCGCTCTCCAGTCCGGTGGCGGCTCCATGATCCAGAGTACGCTCGGCCAGGGCACAACCGTTACGCTGTGGTTTCCCGAGACGGTCGGTGCCTCGGTAGCAAGCGACGCGGTGTTGCTCGCGGGCATAGCGCCTTCTGTCCCTGCTCTGACCGGTGTGCTGGTGGTGGACGATGATGCGACGGTACGCGAGATGCTGGCCGGCATGATGGAGGAGCGGGGCTATCGCGTTGCCCAGGCGGGGGACGGTCAGGAAGCACTTGCGCAGCTTGAAGGCGGCGCGGCGGTGGACCTGCTGATATCCGACTTTGCCATGCCCGGCATGGACGGGCTGACGCTGATCCGGGAGGCGCGGCGGCGCCGGCCGGAGCTGTCCGCCCTGCTGCTGACCGGCTTCGCCGACGAGAGCGTGCGGCTCGCTGTCGAGGATGCCAAGGCGGGGAGCACCGCATTGCTCCGGAAGCCGGTCTCCGGCATCGCGTTGGCCGAGTGCGCGGCAGCGCTGCTGCACGCTGCCAGGCCGTGCGTCTGAGGGGGGCGGCGTGCGTGGTGCTCGTTCCGGCGCCTTCGCGCCGCCATCGCGGTCGCTCGCCATGCCAGGAAGATGGTCCGCGACATGCCGGTCGCCCCGGCAGCGCGGATGGTTCGCGAGCACGACACAACCGCGCCAACACCCTGAATACGGCGGTTGATCGCCGCCGCGCCGAAAGATTTTCAGCCTCTGGCTGTACCGACTGGGCCAGCCGGATTTTAGCCCCCGCCATAGCGGCAAAGAAGCCGGTGCGAACAACGCGGGGCGGCGACAGTGTCAGGGCGACGGGACGCAGGCGAGGGCGCGGCTAAGCGGAAACGCCGCGCCGGTTCAATGGGTGCGGCGGGCGTCCGCTACGGCGGCCTTCAGCTCGGGAAGGTCGATCGCCCCGGGCACCAGCGTCTGGCCGATCACCAGCGCCGGGGTGCCCTGCACGCCGAGGTCGCGCGCGAGGCTCACGTTGGCCTGGAGCTGCGCAGCGATCGCCGGGTCGTCCATATCGCGTTCCAGGCGCGGCCAGTCCAGCTTCAGCTTCTCGGCCAGGGCGCGGAGCGACTCCTTGGTGGCGTCGGGCGGCGCTTGCATGACCGCTTCGCGCAGCGGCTCATAGGCGCCCTGGCGCTTGGCGGCGAGGAGCGCCTTGGCGCTGAGCAGGCTGGCCGGGCCGAGGATCGGCATGTCCTTGTAGACCAGCCGCACGCCATGGTCCTGCGCCAGCAGCGACGCCATGATCGGGTCGAACTTGCGGCAATACGGGCAGCGCGTGTCGAAGAACTCGATCACCGTGACGTCGCCCACGGGGTTGCCGGCGACCGGGTCGGCGGCGGTCGTCAGCGTGTCATGATGGGCGGCGATGGCGGCGCGGCTGGCGGCGGCTTGGCGGTCGCCTTCCTCGGCCTGCAGTGCCACGACGGCATCGCGCAGGATCGTTGGGTCCTGCTTCAGCGAGTCGCGCAGGATTTGCACGATCTCGGCGCGCTGCGCGGCGGTGAACTCGGCGGCGCGGGTCGTGGCGACCGGCAGCAGCGCGACGGCCGCGAGCAGGGCGAGGCCCATGCGCCCGCTGTAACCGCTCCGCCGGCCTGGCTCCGCTGTCCGCACGGCGGCAGGCGCACGAAATCGCAATGGCTTCATCATGGCTTCTCGCTCTTCACAGAGTAGGGCTGGTTTCGGGGGTGCTGCGCATCGGTGCGCGAAGGCCGGCGGCGGCGAAGCGCCGGTTGCCGGTGCTTACGAAGGCGTTTATGGCACGGACCCTTACGCGCACCACGCGGACCGGCCGGGACTCCGGGCTGGCCGCCCGGAACAGGGAATTGGCAATAGTGTGGAGCACGGTCTCGGCCTCGGCGCCCCCGATCAGTTCGACACGACTTGAAGCCCGCGGCATCGCGTCCCGGTTTGGGGCGCGGCGGCCAGGCGATGGCGTGGCTGGCCAAGTGGGGATACGGCGCGGCATGCGGCCCGTTCTAGCGCGTCTTTTTGCGTGCGTCCTGCTTGCGCCGTCGCTGGTCCTGCCTGGGTGCAGCACGCTCAGTGATATCGGCCTGGGCAACGGGGTGCTTGCCGGCGGCCCGGGCGAGGGCGCGCCTGGCCACGTCTCCGGCTTCCTGGGCGGGGTGGTTGCGGACGAGCCGCGGGCTGCGCTGGTGGCGCGCGAGGTGCTGTCCGCCGGCGGCTCCGCGGCCGACGCGGCGACGGCGCTCGGCTTCGCGCTGGCGGTGACGCTGCCGTCGCGCGCCGGGCTGGGCGGCGGGGGGGCGTGCATCGCCTATGCGGCGGCGGCTAAGTCAGTGAACGGCGGCGTGCCGGAGGCGGTGCTGTTCACGCTGAACCCGGCGACGCTGGGGGGGCCGCGCGCGGACCGGCCGGCGGCGGTGCCTATGCTGGCACGCGGGTTGTACCTTCTGCACTCCCGCTATGGTCGCAGCCGGTTCGAGAGCCTGGTCGCGCCGGCCGAACAGCTTGCCCGCTTCGGCACCCCGACCTCGCGGGCGCTGGCGCGGGACGTGGCGCTGGTGGCCGGCCCGCTGTTCGCGGACCCGAACGCGGCTTCGGTGTTCGGGCGCGGGGGCGTGCCAATCGCCGAGGGGCAGGGTCTGGTCCAGCCGGACCTTGCCACCACGCTGTCGCAAATCCGGACGGCGGGGGTTGGGGACTTCTTCCAGGGCGGGCTGGCGGGGCGGATCGCGCAGGCATCCGTGCTGGTTGGTGGGCCGGTGACGGTGGCGGACCTGCGCGCCGCGCTGCCGTCGGCGACGCCCGGGCTGGTGACGAGCGCCGGCCACGACCAGGTGGCGTTCCTGCCGCCGCCGGCCGATGGCGGTCTGGCTGCTGCCGCTGCCTTCCGGGTATTGCAGGCCAACCCGTCCGATGTGCAGACGGCGAACGCGCGCGCGCTGGCGGTGGCGGCGCGCTGGCGGTCGGGGCATGAGGACCCGGAGGTCCTGCTGCGCGGGTCCGATGTGTCGTCGGCCGGGCTGCCGGCGCTGCCGGCCTCGACCAGTTTCG
>Ga0302193_10003180_pt1 | contig 13303 bp, 12 predicted proteins | sample II_Bog_E3_3_FD_200228 | JGI IMG/M metagenome (GOLD analysis project Ga0302193, IMG submission 200228) | Peat permafrost microbial communities from Stordalen Mire near Abisko, Sweden - II_Bog_E3_3 | ecosystem: Environmental > Terrestrial > Soil > Wetlands > Peat | place: Sweden: Abisko...
CGATGTGCAGCCCCATCTGGCGGACGGGCGGCTGATCCGCGTGCTGGCCGATTGGTGTCCGCCCTATCCCGGCTACCATCTTTACTATCCCAGCCGCCGCCAACCCAACTCCGCCTTCACCTTGCTTGTCAACGCATTGCGATATCGCGATTAAGCCGGCGCCGCCGAGCTGGACACGGCACGGCTCCTGCTCTTCGCCGCCACCGGCTTCCTGGACAACGCCGCGCTGAGCGGCACGGCACTCGCCGATGCCGATCGCGCCCGCCGGCGCGTTTTAACGCTTACCCCATCGTCATTGCGACCCCCGCGAAAGCGGGGGAAGCAATCCATCTTCGCGTCAACAAACAAAAAGCCCAACCTACCCCACGCCACTCAAAACACCCGCCTCGACCGCCTGCGCATAATCCGCTGCCGTATCGACATCAAACCCCAACCCTTCGCGCACGACCACAAGCGCACGCCCCCGCCCGGCCGCGACATGCGCCTGCAAACTCCCCGCGCCGAATCCGAAGGTAAAATCGGGAAAATCTTGCAGCGCCAGCGCATTCGTCCCTGCCCCGTGCCGGTCCGGCGCCACCGCGCAGCCGCCAGCCGCCTGGGCAGTGAGCACCGCGATATCCGCCTCGCTCACAAATGGCAGGTCAGCATGCATAACCAGGAGCCGGGCCGCAGCCATCGCATCGCGCGCGGCGCCCAGCTCAGTATTCAGCCCGCACCCTGCATCGGCGACCCATGAATGCCGCCATGCTTCCGGCCGCTCAGCCGCCAGCAGCACAATGCGCTCCACCATCGCGGCGCGCTCAAGCGCGCCGATGACATGAAAAAACATCCGCTCCGCCAGCGCGTCCCGCGCCTCGGGGGAGAGTGCTGCCGCCAGCCGCGTCTTGCGCACGCCAGCAGGCTTGAACGGCACCAACGCCGTCCATCCCCCGCCGCTCATCCCCGCAGCACCCGCGCAAAATCCATCACCGCGCGCGCCACCCGGGCCTTATCCTCCAGACTGTGCATCAGCGTATCCGCCTGGGCGAATGCCACGCCGAGTTCGCCCGGCCTGTCCCGCTCATCCACCAGCAACCCGTCGATAACCCCTGCATAATGCGCCGCAATGGCGCGCGGACTCACCTCAATACCCAGCTCGGCCATCAATTTCGCCGTCGGCCCCTTCACCGCCTTGCCGCCGATTACGGGGCAGACCGCGACCACCGGCGCCAAAGCCGCGCGCAACGCCGCCGCGATTCCGGGCACCGCCAGAATTGGGTCCACGCTCAGATACGGGTTGGAGGGCGCGATCACAATCACCTCCGCATCCGCAAGCGCCGCCAGCACCCCAGCCGCTGGCACGGATTCTGCCGCGCCCGCAAACCGTATCGCTGAGACGACCGGCGCACAGCGCCGGGCCACGAAATAATCCTGAAACGCCAGCTCTCCAACATCGGTGGTCAAAACCGTCGCAACGCGATGGTCGCTCATCGGCAGGATTTCCGTCCCGATCCCCCAGCTGCGCGCAAACCCAGCCACAATCGTGGACAGCGTCTCGCCGCGCGCCAGCGCCGCCGTGCGCAGCACATGCAGGGCCAGATCCCCGTCGCCCAGCTGAAACCAATCCGCGCCGCCTAAGGTTCGCAGCGCCGCCATGAAGGACCAGCTCTCGCCCTCCCGGCCCCAGCCCTGCGCCACATTCGCCTTGCCGGAAAGCGTGTAGAGCAAGGTATCGATATCCGGCGACACGCTGAGCCCCAGATGGGTGAAATCATCCCCGGTATTCACGACCGCCGTCATGCGTTCGGGTCGTACGATTTGCGCCAGACCCAGTACCAGCTTCGCGCCGCCAACCCCGCCGGTCAGCACCACAATGCGCCCGCTCACCGGAACAAATCCTCATCCAGCGCCCGCACCAGCCCCGCCGCCGGAACCTCGCCTCGCGGTGCTGCAAACCCGCGCACCAGCACGGCGGGTACGCCCTCAGCCCCCTCGCCCATCGCCAGCCCCGCCGCGGATGCCACCATATCGCCCAGGGCAATCTGCGTGACTTCCAAGGGCCTCCCGTTGCGGTCGGGCGCGCCGCGCCTGTCCTGCAACGCCACAAAGCCTGCCGCGCCAATCGCCACATTCACCACGCCATAGCGCCAGGGCCGCCCGAAACTATCCGAAATGACCACCGCCGAAACCGGATTGCCCAAAGCCGCCAACCCCCGGGTCAGCCGTACCGCCGAGGCATCGGCATCTTCCGGCAGCAGCAGCACCGTTTCCCAATCCCCCGCGATATTGGAACGATCGATCCCCGCATTCGCCATCACATGGCCGGAGCGATGCCGCGTGATCAGCACATTCGGCGCGGCGCGGATCACGGCGCTGGATTCCGCCAGCACCAGCGCCACCAGCCGGGGCTCCTTGCGCGTGATCTCCGCCAGCCGATACGCTTCCGCCCCCGGCACCACGTCCCCCAGACTCCGGAACCGGTTCTCCGCCTTGGAGACGATTTTCTGCGTCACCACCAGTACGTCGCCAGACTGCGGATTCAGCCCGTTGGCCGATATCGCGCCATCCAGCAACGCCGCGAGATCCGCCCCCGGCCCGACCTCACCGATACCGTCCAGCGGAAAAATCGTGATCATCAATCAGGATTTATCAGCGTTCCCGTAATCTGAACACCCGCGCCATCCACCTGATACGCCCGGTTCATGAAAATCAGCACGGAGGTCATCGCCTCCGCCGCCGCCGAGTTCACCAGCGCCCCGCCATGCAGCCCGCGCAGCCGCGCATGGGCCGCCAGCGCAATTACCTGCGCCCGCGCCGCCTTGTCATTGCCGAATACCAGCACGTCGCAGGCAATCTCCTCATCCGTAGCAAGCTTATGCGCCGCGACGTTATGAAAACCTGAGACCACATTCGCGCCCTCGCCCAGGAGCGTTTGCGCCCGCATCGCTGCACTGCCCTCTGCGGGCAGTTGCACCTGCATCACCTTCGGCGGCATCAAAGGCACCGTCGTATCCACCACGATCTTCCCCGCCACATGCGCGCGAATATCCGCAAGCGTCGCCTCCTGCGCCGCGAATGGCACTGTTACAACGACGATGTCGCCCAACCGCGCCGCCTCGGCATTGGAGGCTCCGGCAATCCCAAACCCCAAAAATGCCGCCGCCTCTTGCGCAGCCTGCGCATGGCGCGAGCCGATGGTCACATTCAGCCCGGCCTGACCCCAGCGGCGCGCCAGCGCGGAACCGAGCTTCCCCGTTCCGCCAATAACCGCAACTTTCTGCATTATTCCTGTCCCATCCTTAAACCACTGCCTGACGGGCTTGCACCTGCTGATACAGCGTCGTCCGTTGCACCGGCACGCGCCCCGCCGCCCGCGCCACGGCCACCATCCTCGGCACATCGAACACCTGCCCGTGCTGCCCGCCCGCCGCGCGGGTGATGGACTCGTCCATCAACACGCCACCCAGATCGTTCACACCCGCGCGGAGCACCGCTTCCATGCCCTCCTGCCCCAGCTTCACCCAGCTCGCCTGAATGTTCGGCACAAGCGGATGCAGCACGAGCCGCGCCACCGCATGCATCAGCACGCTCTCGCGCCAGCTCGGGCCCGAGCGCGCCAGCCCCTTACGCCAAATCGGTGCCTCCATATGCACGAAGGGCAGCGGTACAAACTCCGTAAACCCGCCGGTTTCCGCCTGCAAATCCCGGATCGCCAGCAAATGCCGGGCCCAATGTTCATAACGCTCGACATGGCCGAACATGATCGTCGCGGTGGAACGCAACCCCACGCGATGCGCCGTGCGCATCACCTCCAGCCATTGCGCGGTATTCACCTTATCCGGACAGATCACCGCCCGGACCTCATCATCCAGAATCTCCGCCGCCGTGCCCGGCAAGGTCGAGAGCCCCGCCGCGCGCAGCCGCTCCAAATAATCGCGCAGATTCAGCCCGAGCGTCTGCGCCCCATGCGTAATTTCCAACGGGGAGAAGGCATGCAAATGCATCCCTGGGCTCACCCGCCGCACCGCCTGCAAAATCTCCAGATAGGTATTGCCGTCATAATCCGGATGAATGCCGCCTTGCAGGCAAACCTCGCTCGCCCCACGCGCCCAGGCCTCCACCGCGCGTCTGCCGATTTCTTCCACATCGATCTTATAAGCCGGTCCGCGCACTGCCCGCGCGCTACCCTTTGAGAATGCGCAGAATCCGCATTTATACAGGCATATATTGGTATAATTGATATTCCGATTGATGACATAGGTCACGTCATCGCCGACGACCTTCGCGCGCAGCGCATCGGCTGCCTGCGCAATGAATGCCACGTCGCCGCCATCAGCCTCGAATAGCGCGACGACCTCCTGCTCCGCCAGCCGCGTGCCGGACGCCGCCCGGGCCACCAGTCTCTCAATCCGCGCGGATATCACCAATCCTTCCGGTAATGCCGGCAAGGGGAACCCGGTTCCCGGCCGCCACGGTTCCAGCACCGGCAACCCGCGCGCATCCACCATTCGCCGCACGCGCTTTGCAATCTCCGGTGCCAGCCAGACATCCGGCGCCTGCGCAAAACGTGGCCCAACCGCCAGGCGCTCCACCAGGAACCGCCCTGAAGCCGCCGTGCTAAGTGCCAAAGCATCCAGATGCGGCCAAGGTGCTTCCGGATTCACATGGTCGGGCGTCACGGGGGAGACGCCGCCCCAATCATTCACCCCCGCCTGCAACAAAGCGGCCAGATGGCCGCCTTGCAGGTTCGGCGGCGCCTGAATCGCCATCTCCGGCCCCAAAATCAGCCTTGCCGCCGCAATCGTCCAACGATGCTCTGCCAGCGAAGGCTCTGCATGCCCCGCCATCCTGGTGCCCGGCTTCGCCTTGAAATTCTGGATGATGACTTCCTGAACATGGCCGTATCGCCGGTGCAGATCCCGGATCGCCACCAGTGCCTCGACGCGCTCGGCCCGCGTCTCGCCAATGCCGATCAGCAACCCGGTCGTGAAAGGCACCTTCGCCTGCCCCGCGGCTTCCAGAACCGCCAGCCGCCGTGCCGGCAATTTATCCGGCGAGCCGTAATGCGGGCCGCCGCGCTCAGAGAGCCGTGCTGCGGAGCTTTCCAGCATGATCCCCATGGACGCTGAAACCGGCCGGAGCGCCGCGAAATCCGCCGCCGTCATCAAGCCCGGATTCAAATGCGGCAACAGACCGGTCTCTTTCAGCACCAGCTGCGCCATCGCCCGCAAATAGCTGAGCGTGCTCTCATGCCCCAAAGCGGCGAGCGCCGATCGCGCTGCGCCATAACGCGCCTCCGGCCTGTCCCCCAATGTAAACAGCGCCTCCTTGCACCCCGCCGCCACGCCCGCACGGGCAATGGCAAGCACCTCATCCGCCGAGAGATAGGCCGCTTCCGCCTTTCTCGGCGCCTGCGCGAAGGTGCAGTAATGGCAAACATCGCGGCATAGTTTGGTAAGCGGGATGAACACCTTGCGCGAATAGGTCACGCGCGTTCCAAACCCCGCCAGCGTCATCGCCGCGCTGCGCGAGATCATCGCGCCGGGCGTCATTCCTTCCAACACCCCGACAATTTCGTGAACCGGCGCTGCGTTCAGGAACAACAAATCTTCACGACCGGCCATTTATGTTACCACCCCATCCGCGCATCACCGGACCGTGCCGCATGACCACAAAAAACGCTTCCAAACCAATGCTTTTTTGGCGCTTTACGGTTCCAAAAAAACGTTACCCTTGCTCAAATCGCCGTCCTGTCGCCCCCTTTAAGGGCCAGAATCTGCCTGGCCTCCGCCGGGCTTGCCACCGCTAGCCCCAGCCCCTCGATAATCTGCCGCGCTGCCCGCACCTGCTCCGCATTGGACCGCGCCAGCCGCCCCTTGCCCGCCCAAAGCGAATCCTCCAGCCCAACGCGCACATTCCCGCCCATCGCCGAGGTCTTGCCATAGCCAGCCGGGGCGCTCACCGTGGTGACGCGCGAACGGCCGATATCCTCCAGCAGCGCCAGAAGCCGCTCCCGCGCGACAGCCTGACGCCCCAGACGCTGGGGTTCGATGGAAGTGGAAACGAAGCCCATTGGCCGATCCTCCCCTTTTTGGCTTTTTGCCATTTTCCTGAACGTTATGATTGCTTAGAGTGTATTTTAGAGGGCGATTCAGACATTAAGACGAACCGCGAGCGGTTCTTCTTAATGTCATTGCACTCTAGACCTTCAGATACCTATCCTCAATCCGCTATCACTCCTATCTTTGGGTAGGAAATCCCGTCTTTTCCCTATCTTTTCGGCCGCCTGCCTTCGGGAAGGTCGCAAACCCGCTTTACTTTGACATTTCCAGCCTATTCAATCATTCAGGCGTCAAAACCAAGGGAGTCTCAATGTCTCAGATCATCGTCACCACGCGCGAAAACCAGCAAACCAGCCTGCCGGCCAAAACCGGCCAATCGGTCATGGAAATCATCCGCGATGGCGGCATTGATGAGCTTTTGGCACTTTGCGGCGGTTGCTGCTCCTGCGCCACCTGCCATGTTTACGTGGAACCCGAATTCGCCGCCCTGCTGCCGGAAATGAGCGCCGATGAGAACGACCTTCTGGACGCCTCCAGCCATCGCAACGCGCAATCGCGCCTCTCCTGCCAGATCCCGTTCACCGAAAAGCTGGATGGGCTGAAGCTCACCATCGCGCCGGAAGACTAACGGAATACGCTAAAGCTGGTTGCTTCCGGCGGCTGCGAATAATTCCTGAAAATGCACCATGCTCGGTTGATGCGCGGTAAACCCGCCATCCACTGGGATCAGCGCGCCGTTGATATAGACCGACTCATCCCCGGCCAGAAACGCCACCACATCCGCGATGTTCCGCGGCGTGCCCAAAGCCGGGTTGAGCGTGTGGGAGAGCAGCACATCCTTCACCACTTGCGGCGTCGATTCCAGCGCAGTCTGCGTCAGCACAAACCCGATCGCGATGACGTTCGAGCGAATGCCCTGCTTGCCATATTGCGTGGCGATGAAACGGCTTAAATTGATCAGCGCCGCTTTCGAAGCGCCATAGGCCGTCAGCGTCGCCTCGCCCAGCAGCCCGAAGCCCGATGAGGAATGAATGATCGAACCGCCGCTTTTCTCCATCATCACCGGTAGCGCATGTTTGCACAGCAGCATCGGCCCGCGCGCATTCACCGCCATCCGCATCGGGCACGAACACGTTGTCCAGCGTGAGCGAGCAGGAGCCCATCGCCCGGTATGCCCAATTTCGGCAACAGCGTGGCGGTCAAGCCCTCGGCTTTCGCATCGAGGAAAAACAAGGCCAGCCCCTGATGGCTCTTCTCGACATTCCTGTCGCTGCGCGCCACTAGCAGAATCCGGTCCGCCGCACGCGCCGCCGTCGTCCACATCTTGGCACCGTTAATCCGCCAGCCGCCCTCCACCTTGGTGGCATAGGTCCGCATCGCGCCCAGCACATCCGTGCCGCCGCCCGGCTCCGTCATGCCGATGGAGAAGCCCAACTCCCCCGCCGCCATCGGCGACAGCCAACGCTCTTTCTACGCTGGCGTGCCGTACAGCCCAATGGATTTTGCGCCGGCGAAAGACGTCAGCCCCCAGGTCCAAAGCAACCCGCGCGCCCAGCTCCGCCAGCAATCCCGATCCCGAAAAACCCGCCTTTGGCGAGTTTGTCCCATAACGCAAACGGATAATTCTCCTCATCTGCCTCCAGCTTGCGCAGCCAATTCTTCGGCGCCTCGGCATTCATCCAGCGCCGCACCATGTCGCGGAACGCTTCCTGTTCCTCGGAAAACGAAAAACCAATCCGGCGAATGGGGGGCGATGGCGAAGCGAACTTCTGATTTGGCTTCGAGGAAGTTCAGCATTTCGGGGCCGGCCTGCAAATAGGAATCCAGCATATCCGCATGGAGTTTGTTGCCGACCAGGGCGGCGATATAGGCTCTGGCGGCTTGTGTGCTGTCTGAAATTCCGGCGGCGGCGGCGTGGGGATTGGCGGGAATCCAGATGCCGCCGCCCGAGAGCGCGGTGGTGCCGCCGAACCAGCTGGTTTTTTCGACGACGAGGACGCTGAGGCCGTGTTGCGCGGCGGTAATGGCTGCGGTGAGACCAGCGGCGCCGGAGCCGATGACGATGGCATCCCAGATGTTTTGCCCGGACATGGCTGGCCTATGGTTTGTGTTTTATGAAAAGCCTTGGCGGAAGCAGGAAGTATGCAAGGGCGGGGAGAAGGACCATGGCGCCGAACATGTTCCAGATGAACATGAAGGAGAGCAGCAGCCCCATATCCGCCTGGAATTTGATCGGCGCAAAGATCCAGGTGACGACGCCGGTGGCGAGCGTGATGCCGGTGAGGATAACGACGCGGCCGGTGAAGAGGAGCGTCTGATGGTAGGCATCTGACAAGGTGGCGCCCTGGCGCAGGTTTTTCAGCATGATGCTGAGCACGTAAAGCGCGTAATCCACGCCGATGCCGACGCCGAGTGCGACGACGGGCAGGGTTGCGACCTTGATGCCGATACCGAGCCAGACCATGAGCGCCTGCGCGAGAAGCGAGGTGATGGTGAGCGGGACGACGGCGCAGATGACCGCCCGCCAGGAACGGAAGGTGATGAGGCAGAACAGGATGACCACGCCGTAGACCAGGAAGAGCATGCTGCGATTTGCCTGCTTGATGACGATGTTGGTCGCGGCCTGGATGCCCGCATTGCCGCCTGCCAATGAAAGCTTGAAATCCGGGCTTTGGTTTTTTGGATCGTCGATGAAACTCTTCACGGTATTCACAACCGTGGTCAGCGTTTTGGCCTTGTGGTCCCTTAACGAGATATAGAGCGGTGCGAAGGAGCAGTTGAAATCCGCGAGTTCGGGCGGCAGTGCGGCGTCGATGCTGTTCAGCATGTCTTGGTTGGGCTCGATGCCGAACCATTTCGGCGCATCCTCGGTGAGGAGCATGGAGGCGTATTCGCTGAAGGAGCCGAGCGAGCTGGTGGATTCCACGGCGGGGAGCTGGCCGAGCTTCCATTGCAGCTCATCCAGCGTGGTGACGGTGCTGTAATTCATACAGCCCTGGTCCGGCGTGTCCGTGAGGACGATGAAGGTGTCGCTGCCGGCCGTGTAGTTTTTGACGATGAAGGCGTTATCCTGATTGTATTGCGAGTTCTGGCGCAATTCCGGCGCGCCGTTGTCGAGATCTCCCACCTGGACGTCGCGGCCGACGGCCCAGCCGAGCGCGCCCAGGGCAAACATCACGATGATGGCGCCGATGGCGTAGTTGCGCTGGGTGAACAGATCCAGGAAATTCCACAGGGCGTTGTTGCTGCGCGGCTGGCCGGCCGCTGGGGTGCTTTGCAGGGAACGCGCTGCGGCATTTTTGCTGACGCCGGTATAGCTCAGCATGGTCGGGAGCATCATGAGATTGGTGATGATGAGGATACCGACGCCGATGCTGGCGATGGTAGCGAGCTGGCGGATGGCTTCGATCTGGATCGTCATCAGCACGGCGAAGCTGGTCATATCGCAGATGAGGGCGGCGAAGCCGGCGAGGAAGAGGCGGCGGAACGTATACCGCGCGGCAACGAGCGGATGGGTGCCGCGCCCGATATCCTGCATCACGCCGTTCATTTTCTGCGCGCCATGGCTCATGCCGATGGCGAAGACGAGGAAGGGGACGAGCACGGAATAAGGCGTGAGGTCGTCACCCAGCAGGACGAGTATGCCCATTTGCCAGATGACGGCGGTGAGCGAGGCGAAGACGACCAGCAAGGTGCTGCGCACGCAGCGTGTGTACCAGTAGAGAAAGGCGGTGGCGATGAGAATCGAGACGCCGAAGAACAGCAGAATTTCGTTAATGCCGTTGATCATATCCCCCACGACCATCGCGAAGCCGATGATGTGCAGGGACACACCCTGACCCGCGAACTGATCGCGGATCGCATTGAGCTGGCGGGAAAGATCGCCATAGTCCAGCGGTTTACCGGTGAGATTGTTCTTCTCCAGCAGGGGCACGTAGATCATGCTGGATTTGAAATCATCGCTGACGAGCTTGCCGATTTCGCCCGTTTTGAGGATGTTCTGGCGGACGAGTTCGAGTTGCGGCGGCGTGCCGTTATAGGTGTCGCCGATCACCGGACCGCTATCCAGCCCATCCGCCGTGACGGCGATCCAGCGAGTATTGGACGTCCAGAGCGAGGTCATGAACGGGCGGTCGACGCCGGGGAGAAGATAGACCTTGTCGCTGATCTGGCGGAGCGTGTTGAGGTAATTGCTGTCGATGATCGTGCCGGAATTTGCGGTGACGGAGATTTGCACCGCGTTCGCCTGGGACTGCAGATCGTTATAATGCTTCAGATAGTTGACGATGAAGGGCTGATGCGTGGGAATGGTCTGGTTGAAATCGGCGTTCACCCGGACATCGAGCGCCTTGAAGCCCAGGAACAGGGTGACGGCGAAGCAAAGCAAGAGGAAGACGATGCGGTTGTTGAACAGGATGCCTTCGAACCAGGAGCCGCTTTTTTTGTCGAAGCTCCCGATATCCGCCTGCACATCCATGTCAGTGTTGCGGTAATCAAGCACTATTCGATCCTTAGGTTTGGCGCGCGCGAAATATTCTCAAGGTGTTTTTCATTTTGACGAAAATTACCCTAATTTAGCGACGATAAAGGCACGGCGCGGACGCCGCTGGTGCCGATGAAGACAATATCGCCGTTGGCGGCCTGCGCCAGGCCGAAAATGCCCATGGGCTGGGAGGCGACGGCGCTGAAGCTGGCGCCGTGATCCGTGCTGAGATAGACGCCGCCGGTTTCACTGGCGAGCAGAATATTGCCGGATTTGAGCACGAGGCCGGAGGTGAGGTTGGATTGCACCGCGATGTTGACCGGCGACCAGGATTGCCCGTTATCGGTACTGCGGAACAGCGCGCCGGCGACGCCATAGGCCAGGACCGCGCCGCCCCCGGCATCCAGCACGCCGAAGAGCGTGGTGCCAGAGGGCGCCGGTAACAACGTGAAATTCTTGCCGCCATCGGCGGAGCGCAGAACGGTGCCGGATTCGCCTGCGATGTAGAGCGCGCCGTCAGCCCAGATGGCATCGTACAGGTTATGGCTGACCGGGTCGCCGACCTGCAGGCTCCCATCCGCCCAGGTTTTGCCGGCATCGCTCGTCAGGATGGTCATGCGGTAGGCGCCGAAGATTTCAGCACTTTGCGGGCTGGTGGCAATGATGGAGAGGAAGGGTTTGTCCGGCCCGGCGCCCATGAAGATATTGGCGCGGCGCAGCGCACGCTGCGCGGAATCTGCCGTGGGATTGGCGGTGGCGAATTGAGTGGCGTCCGCCAGCATGAGCTGGTTGACTTGCGTTCCGGTAATCTGCGTCTGCCAGGTCAGCCCACCATCCTGCGTGTGCAGCACCACGCCGTAATCGCCGGCGGCCCAGCCAATCTCAGGCGTGGCGAAGGCGATGCAGGTCAGGGTAACGCGTACCGGCACCTCGGCCTGATGCCAGCTCTGGCCGTTATCATCCGAATAGATGATGACGCCATGTTCGCCGACCGCGACCAGGCGCGGCCCGGCATTAGCAATGCCGATGAGCAGGACGTTTTGCGGCAGGCGAACGGGTATTGCCGCTTCGGAGAGAAGCGGGAACGGGTCTGCTTTCGCAAGGCCCGTTCCCGCCATGGAGATCAGGAAAACAAGTGGAAGGCAGAGAAGTTTTTTGTCGGTGAGCCGGCGGCGTTGCAACACCCGGAACCCAGCTTCAAAAAGTTTTTTGTTTCTTGTGTTCAAAAAAGAAATACTTCCCTTGCTTTCCACTCGGTATTCCAAACTTTTAGTACGAAGCTGCCGCGGCCATGGCCTGTGGCTCCAGATCGCTCGCCGGAATGGGCGCGAAGCTTTCCGGTTTGTTGTAGGGCGCGTTGCCCCATGGGCCGGTGATGGTGACGTAATCGCCGGTTTGGAGGTTGTATACCATGGAATTCAGCATGATGGTGCCCGGCAGGTTCGGCAACTCCCTGACGGGTGCAGCACGGTCTATTCCTTGGAGGGAACGCAGGCGGCTTCCGCGGCGCAGACGGCGGCGCGGCGGGCACGGGTGCTGGCGGTGGAGAAAATCGCCGCAGGGCTGTTTGGCGGATAAATTTCGGGCGCACGATGGTGGCGCTTCTGATAAAGGCGACGGTCCCGCTCGCCTCCGGCGCTTCCAGCACTGCTAGAATCAGCACGATTTCATGAGCATACCCACCCGGAACGAGGAGGTGTCATAAAAAATACCAACATTATTATAAAATCTACTGCCAACCGCCGCCGAGTGCTTTGAACACGGCGATCTGGTCCTGCACCAGAGCCGCATCGGAATCGGCGATAGCGGCGTCCGCGCTGACAAGGGTCTGTTCTGAGGTCAGCAAATCCAGATTGCTGATTTCTCCTGCATCGAAGGCGTTTTGCGCGAGCGTGAATTCCTCCTGTGCCTCCGACTGCGCAACCGCCAGCGTGGCGTGATGATCGAGTTCCGATGTATAGATCGACAGCGCCTGCTCGGTCTCTTTCAGCGCCTGGAGCACGACGGAATCGAAATTCGATACGGCGCCTGCGGCGTTGGCATGCGTCTGCGCAAGCCGCGCCAACGGGCCGGCCATGTCCGGAAAGCTCCAGCTGATCGCAGGCCCTACGCCCCAGGCCAGGCCGTTATTTGACCCAAGCATGTTGATCTGGCTGCTGGCGCCGCCATAGAATCCGTTAAGGGTAATGCGTGGAAAAAGATCGGCTGTGGCGACGCCTACATTCGCCAATGCAGCGGCAAGTTGCCTGTCTGCCTCCCGAATATCCGGCCTGCGGCGCAGCAGCGCAGCACCATCGCCCACCGGCATCGCCGCAGCGAGCCGTGGCGGCGTGGCGCAGGTTTCGACATTGACGGGCGCGTTTACAGGCGTCTCGCCGAGCAGTGCTGCAAGTTCGAAGAGCGCAGCGCGGCGCTGGCCCTCCAGCGGCGGGAGGCTGGCGCGGACCTGTGCCACGACAACCTCCGCCCGGACGACATCGAACTGCGAACCAGCCCCGGCGTCCAGACGCTGCTGCACGATGTTCTGTTGCTGGGTCACCAGCGAGAGCGAGCGGTTTGCGACCGCAATTTGTTCGCCCAGCGTGCAGATCTGCCCGTAGGCGCGGGCAGTTTCAGCGGCGATGGTGACACGCAGCGCATCGCGCGCCGCCGCCACCGCCTCGCTGTTATCCCTGGCAGCCTCGATGGACCGGCGCACATGGCCGAACAAGTCCAGCTCGTAGGAAACATCGATGAGGGAATCGAATTTCCATATCGTCTTGGGTTTTCGGCCGGTGAG
>Ga0302193_10003187_pt1 | contig 13287 bp, 6 predicted proteins | sample II_Bog_E3_3_FD_200228 | JGI IMG/M metagenome (GOLD analysis project Ga0302193, IMG submission 200228) | Peat permafrost microbial communities from Stordalen Mire near Abisko, Sweden - II_Bog_E3_3 | ecosystem: Environmental > Terrestrial > Soil > Wetlands > Peat | place: Sweden: Abisko, Stordalen...
CCGCCAAGAATGATGCGATCAGCACTGAACCCCGCCGCGGCAGCGAGTGAGCGCACGTAATCGCGGAAGCCTGCGGGCGTCATGCCGGTGTAGCCGCCATCCTGGTTGACCTGGTTGCAGGTGGCCTCAATCAGCAGCAGGCTGTTGTCGGCAGCCGCCTGCGCGAAGGCCGCTTCAAGCACGAGCGGGTGCGCGGAGCAGACCGCGTAAATACCGTGCGCAGCGCCGGCGCGGTTGGCCTGGAAGATCTGGCGCATGGCGCTCACCGGGTTGTCGACAGTTGTGGCGCTGCTGCCAGGATGGTTCTCAGTTGTCATGGACCTTCACCTTCGATTCGATTGACCTGTTCTACGCCCTGCAATCAGGCTGCGTCGCAATCCACTGCTAGGGCGTCAACACGCCTTGCTGCCAGTGGCGTTCAAAAAAGTTGTGCCGGTAGGTCGCGTCGCTGAAGGCAGCGGTTCCGCCGGCGCGGGTGACAGAGAGGCCTCCAGCGATGTTGGCAAATCCGAGGCACTGATCGAGCGGAGCGCGGCGCAGCCACTGGTGCAGAAAGCCTGCGTCGAAGGTGTCTCCCGCACCGACCGCGTCAACCGCGTCGAGCTTCAATGCCGGAGCGTGGAAGGCGCGGCCGGCGCAAAAAGCCGAAGCTCCCTTGGCGCCGCGTTTGACCACCAGCAATGGAACGCGCGGAGCGAGGAAAGCCTCTGCCTGATCAGCTCGTTCCACACCGGCAATCTTGTGCAGTTCTTCCTCTGTTCCGAGAAGAATATCGACGTGGGGGAGAATGCGCTCGACGACGCCGTGCCAGCGGTCTTCCGGATCGTCGTTGGTGTCAAGCGAAGTGGTGAGGCCGCGCAGCTTCATCTGCTCAAAGAGCCAGGGCACGGCGGGCAAGAGCTTGCGATGCAGGAAGAGCGAGGAGAGATGAAAGTGCGAGGCGCGGGCAATGAAGTCGAGGTCGAGATCCTCAAGGGCCAGGTCGAACATGGCTCCGGGATAGGTGAGGATGCGACGGGAATGCCCATGCGGCAGGATGACGGTGACCCCGGTGCCGCTGCCACCGGAGGCGCGCACGACGCGATCGAGATCGACGCCCGCACGGACGAGATCGCGCAGGCATATGTCGGCAAATCCGTCGTTGCCCACGCGGGCAGTGAATGTGACCGTGGTGCCGAGCAAGGCCAGGTTGTGCGCCAGGATGGCGGATGAACCGCCCAGCGTGAGAGTACAGCTGGTGGCCAGCAACTCGCGGTCTGGGACGAGTTCGTGAGGCAAGCCGTCGAGGATGATGTCGGGATTGATTTCGCCAACAATGGCGACGTCGGGCTTCTCAACCGCACTGGCCGCCGCAATGGGATGATTGTTCTCGTTCAAGTCCATGCCTGCTCCTGCGGCCAACGGCGGTGGGTCTACTCGGGACGGCGCTTCTGCTCCGGGATGAAGCGCGTATTGACCTCACCGGAGATTTGGATGGGGAGAGTCTTCAGGTCGCCTGCGCCGTCGATGCCCGTGACTGAGAGCTTAACCGAGTATTGACCTGCGTGGGTATAGGCGTGCTGCACAGCTGCGCCATCGAGCGCTACGCCGTCGCCGAAATCCCAATGGAAGTTGAGAACCGGCGTGGAGGCCGGGGCGGCGAGGGCGCTGAAGGCGAGCGCCTGGCCCGCTATGCCGGACTGCGGCACGTTTGCGGAGATCTGCGGCGCAGAGGCGGGGATGGAATCGTCGACGAGCTTGAGCACGGCGACGGAGTGGGGGGCGAGTTTAAGGTCTATGGAGCCGGCAGAGATTGCACAGCATGACTGATTGCCGAGCACGTCGGTGAGTTGATAACCGGCGTTTGCATGAAGCCCGGCAGCGGCGAGGGAGACAGAATGCGCGCGCGGCTTGTCGGACCAGTTGAAGACGGTCAGGATGGTCTGACGCGGGCTCTCTTGTAGCAGGAACTCGCTGGGCTGTCCATCGTCCGCAGAGTACGTCATCAGGTCGAGCGGAACGGATGCCTTGCCGATGCGCGCCATGTTGACGAGATCCTGATTCTTGACCAGCGCGAGGCGGTCAGGCGATTCGCCGAGCGTGGGCAGGTCGTCGCCCTCCTCAAACATGCCGCCAGAGACGGCAGTAAGAGCGATGGAGACGCTGGCTTCGTCGAGAGTGAGGGGCTTTGGTCCGTTGTGCCAGGATTGGTCGTCGACGCGTTGCGAGGAGACGGTGAAGGCATCGGGGTCGGCGATGAAGTAGTTGCGGTTCATGTAATAGCGCGCGGCAATTCCCGATGCGGCATCGCGGGAAGCGCCGAAGTCGTGGCCGGTGTCCTGAGAGATGCGGCCGGCATCCACAATGCCCACGGGGTTGAGCATGGGGCTGCCGTCCTTGTCGAGCACCACATCTTCGCCCACCGCGTCGCGAATAATGCCGAGGCCGATGCGTTGCGCTTCAAGCGCAGTGGTGTGGGGACGATAGTAAGCGCCTTCTATGGCCGAGTCGTCCATAAAATCCATCTTGATGAAGCGGACGCCCCACGCGCGAAGAGTTTTGTAGGTCTGGCTGAGATAGGCCTGGGCGCCCGGATTGGTGACATCGAGGACGTAAAGGGGATCGTTCTTGTCGGTCACGTAGCCGATGTGAATCAACTGTCCGGCGGCGTTGTGCAGGAGCCAGTCCTTGTGATCGCGATAGACAGAGGCGCGCTCGGAGACTTCAAAGGGCGCGGTCCACACGCCGAAGGTCAGGCCGTTCTGCCGAGCCTGGGCGGCGGTGTGCTTCAGGCCGAGCGGGAAGAGATTCGCGTCCGCCGTGGTGTATTCGCCACGCGCGAACTGGTAGCCCTCGTCGATGTGGAAGTAGACGTAGCCGAGCGACTTGAGGTTCTGGGCGAGCCACTCGATGTTGGTGGAAGCCGTGGCCTGGCTCAGGCCGAAGTAATAGGCGGTCCAGCTCCACCAGCCGATGGGCGTGGGCGTGGTGACGCGCGCATGATGGAGGACGCGAATCGCGTCGCCGTACCGCTCAAGCTGAGCGTGGTAGTCGCTGCCGGCAGCAATCATCAGGCGCTCGGAGGACAGACTTTCGCCGGGCGCGACGGGCAGCGCCAGTTCCACTTGTTCGGCAGCGGGTGATTCCCGCAAGGACTCGCCGCGCATGATCTCGGTAGTCCCTTCGGCAACCGCTTCAAACGAAGCGATGTCCGCGGAGCCGGCGACGGATTGCTCCTTGAGATGAAAGACCGTGAGGAATTCATCCGAAGTGAGCGCGGCGACGAAGAGACTTTGTCCGCTTTGCTTGTTGAAGATGAGCTGGCTGCCGACGCCGCGGTGCACTCCGTTGGGCGCGGCGCCCAGATCGAGAATGGCGAGCTGTGGGCGGTCTTCGCTGTAACTGTCAGAGAGGATGCGGTCGGCGCTCGACGGACCGCCAAGGTCGATGGTGGGCGCGTTGATTGCGCGGATGGCGCTGACGGTGACCGGCTGCTCGGTGGTGTTGGTCACGCGGACTTCAACGTCACCCCACGGCCGGTCGCTGTAGAGCCGGAACGTGGAGACGAGGTCAGGATGACCGGCGAGTCCGGTGTGCGTAACCGTGAGCGCGGTTCCGGTCCCGAGGGCATCGGTGAACGGCGACTGGGCAACAGTATGCTGGGGATAGTCGGCGGAGCGAAGGCTGTGGCCATCCACGTCGGCTTCAACGGTGGAACGCAGTACGGGCGCCGTAGAACCGGAACGGAGAACTGTGTAGGAGCCGTCGGAGTAGACGGTGATGGTCAGGTTTTTACCGACGGTGGAGCCCAGTTGCCGCGCCGTATTGCGCCGGGCACCGTGGGCCTGGCCGGCAATTGCTGCAAGGAGCACCAGAGAGGCCAACAGCGCCGCCAGGCTTGGTTTCCGCATTGCATTCTCCAGGTTCTTCGTGCTCGTGTTGCCGTTCGATGCACTCCGCCGGCGGCCAACACCCAGGTGGAGTTGGCCGCGCCTGGGCGGCCCTGCTTAATAGTAGAGCTTCAACGCGAGCTGAAGCTCACGGGGCGGCAGCGCTCCGGTGAGATAGCCGAAGGTTGCCGTGCCCATCACCGTGGAGTTGATGGAGTTCTGCGGTCCCGGTGCAGCGAACTGGAAGTTGGGATGGTTGAAGACGTTGAACGACTCGGCGCGGAACTCGATGTGGCGCGATTCGCCGAGCGGAATCGTCTTGACGAGCGAGAAGTCGACGTTCTTGTCGCCGGGCCCCTCAAGGGTGTTCAGGCCGACATTGCCGAGCGAGCCCGCAGCGGGATTCTGGAAGGCGCAGGTGTTGAAGAAGGTCGGCGCTGCGTTGGGACCAACCGAGCAGGGCTTGTCCGTGGCCTTCATGCCGGGCACGGCATCGGGACGCTGCTGGCCATCTGAGTTGGCAAAGTTGGCATTGCCGTCGGTCACCGTGAACCAGGTTCCGTTGGAGAGTGTGACGATGCCGGACCACTGCCACCCTCCGATGGCTGCGTCGATGGGGCGCACGTGCGTTGCGAAGCGCTGACCGGAGCCGAAAGGCAGATTGTAGACATAGCTGGCGACGAAGCGGTTGCGGACGTCGAAGTCAAGCGGACCGTACTCCTTGTTGGGGTACAGGCTGTTGCGGAAGCCGTCGTTGTTCTGCGAGCCCAGGTCGGCGCTGCTGGCGTTGCCGAGCGCTTTGCTGTAGGTGTAGTTGACGATGAACTCGAGACCGGCGCTCAACCGCTGCTGGAGCGAGGTCTGCAAGCCGTCGTATTCAGAAGAGCCGGAAGAACGCAGATAGCCGATGGCTGCATCGACATAAGGGAAGGGGCGGCGCGGCGCCGTGGGCGCGGATGAGTCCGCTGTGGGCTGCGCCTGATTGAGATTCAGGTAGATGTATGCGCGGTCGCTCTTGGAACCGATGTAGGCGACTTCGAGCACGGTTTTCGGCGTGAACTGATACTGCGTGGCCAGATGCCACTGGATGACGTAGGGCATCTTGAGCTTGGTGTCGAGCGAAAACAGGGTTGGCGTGTTGGGGTCGGTGAGCGCGTTGGCGGGAAATCCGTTCGCGAGCTTATCGATGCCCAGTGCCGCGCAAGTCGTCGCGGGGTCCGTCGAGTAGTAAGGCAACGAACACTGCGCCGGAATGTTCTCGCTGATGAAGTAGGGCGGATTGAAGCCGGGGCTGGGATTGCTGTAGGGGCCGGCCTCGTCGCCATTGAAAAAGATGCCGAAGGCGCTGTGAATGACAAGCCGCTTGGTGGGATTGTAGGCAAGCCCCACGCGCGGGGAGAAATCCTTGTAGTCGGCTCCGATGAGCGCGCCGGATGCGGTGTGATTCACGGGCAGACTCTGCGCCAGCGTGGGCGTCAGGCTGACCTGGCTGTCCGCGGGTATATCGAGCTTGCCAGTAATGGGATTGAAATTGGCCTGTGCATCGTGCGCGGAATACACGGGCGAAAAGTACTCGTAGCGCATCCCCATATTGAGCGTGAGATTCGGCAGCACGCGCCAATCGTCCTGCAGGAACAGTGCGTAGGTATGGCGAAAGTAATCAATGTTGTTGAGGTTGTTGATGGTGCCGCCTTCCGGCTGACCGGTGAGCAGGGTTGCCAGGCTGTTGCCGCCGGTGCCGATAGCGCCCGCGTTGTCAGTGAATTGATGGCTGAAGCTCATGGTGCCGCGGGGGTCGGCCGGCTCATAGATGGAGAAGTGCTCGGGGCGGACTTCACCGCCAAACTTCCATGTATTGTTGCCGGCGATCAGCGTGAAAGTGTCAGAGAACTGCAGCGTCTTCTGCTTTTCAATGGCTGGAAGAAACGTGGGACTGCCAAGATTCGATGCGTCGGAGAAGGTGAGCTGAGGCAGACCGCCGTTGTCGGTTCCAGCAACATAAGGCACACCGGGAAAGCCGACCGTGGACGAGACGTCCGTGTCGTAGTTCAACTGGTAGCGGCTGGTCTTGAGCCAGTTGAATCCGGCGCGGAATTCGTTGATCTTGTGCGGCGAGAAGATATGCACTTCACTGGCGGCGGCGCCATAAGCCGTGATCTGCTGGATGCCGTCGAAGAAGCCGCCGCCGTCGGCGATGCCCGTGAACGGCGACCCGATGACCTCGGGGCTGTTGCTCTCGCTGAAGCGATAGAAGGCGTTGTCAGACTTGGTGATGACCTGATCCACGCGCGCATCGCCCTGGTCGACGGTCTGCGTCGTCACCGGATCGGAGATGTAGTTGTATCCGGAAGCGTTGGCGTTGGCTGCGGGATAGAGATTGATGAGCTTCGCGCCCAGCGGATCCGTGCTGTAGGTCGACGGAATCACGTTGCTCGGCATTCCGTTCGAGTAGCCGAAGGGGACACCACAGTAGGTTTGTGGGCCGGTTTGCTGCGTCTTGCGCGTGTCGAAGATCTCGCCGTTGTAGGTGGGGACGCCGTTACAATCCAACACTCCGGCGGGCGTCGTGAGGTCCAGCTGGTCAGAGAAATCGCCTGTGCGCTGGGCGGCTGTGGGCACCACGGAGGTGGTGGTCTGCGCCTGGCTGGTCCGCAGCCCCTGGTAGTCGACAAAGAAAAGCAGCTTGTCGGGAATGATGCGGCCACCAAGCGTGGCTCCGAACTGGTTCTGATGGTAGGGCTGCTGGGCGGAGTCGAAGTAATTGATGGCGTCGAAGTCCTGGTTGCGCAGGAACTCGTAGAGCACGCCATGGAACTGGTTGGAGCCGGATTTGGTGGTGGCGTTGACGATTGCGCCGGTGGCGCGGCCAAACTCCGCATCGTAGTTGCCGGTTTCGATCTTGAACTCCTCCAGGGCATCGGGAGGCGGCATGACCACGTAGTTGGCTTCATTCAGCAGGTCGGGCAGGTTGGAGTTGTTGTCCACGCCATCAAGCAGGAAGTTGTTGTCGAGCGAGCGGGCGCCGCTGGCGCTGAAGCCGTATCCGCCGGAGTCACGCGCGCCGGGCTCGCTGGTGGTGACGCCGACGGTCAGCTGGGCGAGTTGCACCGGATTGCGGCCGTTCAGCGGAAAGGCCACCATCGACTGGCTGTCGACCACCTGGCCGGTCTCAGAGGAGTCCGTCTCAAGCAGGGGCGCGGTGTCGCGCACCTCCACGTGCTCATGCACATCGCCAAGCTCAAGCGCGACGTCGACCCGCTGGCGCTGCTGCACATCCAGGGTGATGGGGCCGGCAACCGCCTCCTTGAACCCCTGCGCGGTGATGGAGACCTTATAGGTCCCGATGCGCACCGGGCTGATGACCCAGGCTCCGGCCGCATCGCTATGCGCCTGGTACTGGAAGTTGGTGGCACTGTTGACCGCGGTCACCAGCGCATCGGCAACAACGGCGCCGCTTGAATCGACGACGCGCCCCTCCAGCGAAGCTGCGTCACGCTGGGCGAGCAGCGGACAACCGGCGGCCATCCCAAACACCAGGCTCAACAGGGTGATTTTCAGCGCATTCGATGACATAGAGTGGTCTCCTCAAGGTGTGGTTCCCGTCCGGTGGAGCGCTTCTTGGCAACATGCCGGGTCTTAGCGGCAGGGGGCGATGCTTTGTATCGATCCTGGCCTTCGCTCACTCTTCACGCGATGATGCTGCCTTCAGATCGAGCGAACGCACGCTCCCAATGTGTTTCGTATTATTACGATCAATGTCGATATTTGTCAATGAAGAAAATCATAAAAGAATCAAACGAACAGATATGGAGATTTTCGCAGCTGGAAGATTGAGCGTGCCAGTCGCCCGCGTATCCGCCGGGAACCCCGGCGAATGGCTCGCTGGCGGCCCGCTGGAGGGGGCTGAGAGTCCCTGCGATTGGCTTGATACATCTGCGCAAAACGGCTGCCTGGACGCTCAGCGGTGCCGGTTGCGGGCTACGGCAGAGCACTCGCACGACATTCCTGTTGACGGTTTCAAAGAGAGTCTATATAGTTTCATTTGGTTTCGAATCGTCACCCAGCACGGAGCCCCCTCCTGCGGCAGAGGGCGAAACAACGGAAAGGAAACCTCCATGTCACAGGATTTGCATGCACCTGCCACAAACAGCCCGAACCAAGCTTCCTATACGAGGGATGAGATTTTTGCGCAGGCGCGGCTGTGGCCTGGCACGGTACGGACGATCGTCGACGAGGTCGGGCGGCTGGGTTTGGCGGACAGGCTTGCGGGCGCGCGCGTGGTGCTGACCGGCGCGGGAACGTCAGCCTATGCGGCCGAGGCCGTTGCCGCCGCGTGGCCGCGCGCGCGCGCCGTGCCTACGACCGACCTGCTGGTGGATGCGAAGCGGTCGCTGGACGAGGCTGATCTCTTGATCTCGCTGGCGCGCTCGGGCGACAGTCCGGAGAGCGCCGCCGTGGTGCATGTGGCTCGCGCGTTGCGGCCCGATCTGTTGCAGCTGGCAATTGTATGCAACGCGCATGGGGCGCTGGCGCAAAGCGAAGTGGATCACGTGCTCAAGCTCGATCCGCAGACCGACGACCACAGTCTGGTGATGACCGGCTCGTATTCAAACCTGGTGCTGGCGGGGTTGGCGCTGGCGCGGCCCGAGGAGACAGCGCGCGATGTGGATGCGCTGGCCGCTCGGACCGAATCCCTGTTGAGCGAACTGAACGAGGCGAGCCTGCAGGCCGCGCGTCGTGTAGTCGATCGCGTGGTGGTCTTGTCTTCGTCGCCGCTCGCCGGATGGCGTCAGGAAGCGGCCTTGAAGATTCTGGAGATGACCGCGGGGACTTTCCCGGTCATGGCTGAGAGCTATCTCGGGCTTCGTCATGGGCCAATGGTATTTGTTACGCCGAGCACGCTGGTGCTCTGCATCCTGTCGAACGATCCGCTGCGGCGCGCCTATGAATTGGACCTCATACAGGAATTGCGCGACAAGCGCATTGGGTACCTGGCCGGCATTGCCAACTTCGATGATGCCGCAAATTATTTCGACGCGGTGTTTCCTGCCGTGGCGCCGCGCATGGATGACGCGCTGCGCACCCCGTACGAGATTGTGTCGGCCCAATTGCTCGGCTACAACCTGAGCACGCTGTCGGGATTGAATCCGGATAATCCCAGCCCGGACGGCATCATCAACCGCGTGGTGCAGGGCGTCAAGATCCACGGGATTGACGGCCAGGCTCCGGTGACCGCGAACCGTCATAGTTAAGCTTCACTCGAATTGCCTGACCACCCGCCGCGATGGTCGAGACCAGAACCGGCGAGCGATTGCGCCGTTTCAATGCCTGTCCTGCTTTCAGTTCAAGAGGGTCCGTAATGGCCAGCACCTCGACAACGCCCACTCCACCGCCGAGTCTTCATCGGACGCTGGGGTTGTGGAATCTGATCATCATCGGGATGGTGATCATCCAGCCGACGGCGCCGATGGGGATCTACGGCGTGATCAGCAACAAGGCGCATGGGCATGTGGTCACCGCGATTCTGATTGCGATGGTGGCCATGCTGTTCACGGCGATCAGCTATGGGCGCATGGCGCGCAGCTATCCCAGCGCGGGCTCGGCGTATACGTATGTGGGTCAGGAGATGCACTCGGCGCTGGGCTACGTGGTGGGCTGGGGCATGGTGATGGACTACCTGATCAATCCGCTGATCTGCACGGCGTTTTGCGCGCAGGCGGCGATGAATATTCTGCCCGGGCTGTCGTTCTATGTGTGGATTGTTTTCTTCGCTGCATTTTTTACGTGGACCAATCTGCGCGGCATCAAGACCTCGGCGCGCATGAACGAGGCTCTCTGCGCAGGGATGGTGGTTGTGGTCGCACTTTTCTTGGCAGCGGTGGTGCGCGCGGTGTGGGGCGTTCATCACGACCCCGGATACTTCACGCATCCGTTTTACGAGGCGGCGAACTTTCATGCGTCGAGCATCTTTGCGGGCACGTCGGTGGCGGTGCTGACGTACATCGGCTTCGATGCGGTGTCGACCTTCTCAGAAGAAGTTGAAAATCCACGGCGCAACATCATGCTGGCCACGGTGCTGGTGTGTTTGATCACCGGCGTGCTTTCGGGCCTTGAGGTGTACGCGGCGCAGCTGATCTGGGGATCGAAGGAGTTCAAGGGCGACGACGTGGTGTCGGCGTTTGCGATCATCTCGCGGCAGGCCGGCGGCGCGGTGTTGTTTCAGGTGGTCAACTTCACGCTGCTGATTGCGAACATGGGCTCGGGCATGGGCTCGCAGCTTGCGGCCGGGCGCTTGCTCTATGGGATGGGCCGCGGCAACGCGCTGCCGAAAAAATTCTTTGGCGCGATTGAACCGAAGCGGCGTATTCCGCGCAACAACATTATTGCCGTGGGCGCGTTTGCGCTGGTGGGCGCGGGGCTGCTGCAGTTTTTCGCGGACAAGCTGGGCGGCGGCGCGTATGAGATTGGCGCCGAGTGCCTGAACTTTGGCGCGTTCGTGGCCTTCATGGGCGTCAACGCGGCGGCGTTTGTGCATCATCTGCGCAGCGAGCGGCGCGGCCATATCGGCGCATACATTGTGCCCGCGCTGGGGTTTTTAATTTGCGGATTCATCTGGGTGCATCTGAGCCATCCGGCGTTGTGGCTGGGCGCGGTGTGGATGATCGCCGGCATCGCCTATGGCGCGGTGCGCACGCGCGGGTTCCGATCCGAGCTGGTCACGTTTGAAGTCCCGGCGGATGGGGCATGAAGAGCTGAAGTCAGGGGCGGGGTGGGGTACGCACGGCGAGGATTCGTGCTATCCCACCCTTGGATCAGGCGAGCAGCAGGCTGCATCCGAGTGCGCGAAGACGAACCTGCGCTTCTTCCGGAAGACCGGTATCGCTGATCACCGTATCGATCTCGCTGAAGGGCGCGATGCGGGCCATGCTGCGGCGGGAGAACTTGCTCGAATCGGCAACCAGGATGATTTCGCGCGAGATGCTCAGCATGGCGCGGTTGACCATGGTCTCTTCCAGATTTCCGCCGCTGACACCAAAGTCGATGTCGCAACCGGCGCCGCTCAAAAACATCTTGTCTGCTGAGAACTCAGCCAGCATCTCTTCCGTGAATCGCCCGCTGATGGAGGCCGATTCGCGGCGCACGGTTCCACCAACGATGAACAGTTGTACGCCGGGAGCGTCGAGCAGCTCGGCGGCGATATTGACTCCGTTGGTAATGATCTGCAGGCCCTGCTTGTTCTTGATCTGGCGGGCGATTTCAAGCGTGGTCGTTCCGGAGTCGAGAATGATGGTCTCGCCGTCGTTGATGGTTGTGGCCGCCAATGCGCCAATGCGCCGCTTCTCCGCGGCATAGGCCTTCAGGCGCTCATAGACGGGCGACTCCCGATGGATGGCGTCGGGAAGCACGGCGCCGCCATGGGAGCGCAGCACCAGCCCGCGCTGATGCAGTTCATTGAGGTCGTTGCGAATGGTGACGGCCGAGGTGCTGAAGTGGGCAGCCAGCTCGTTGACCTTGACCCGGCCCGCGCTGCGCACCTGCTGAAGAATCTGCGCGCGCCGCTCCTCGCCCATCATGCTGTCAAGGGAAGGCTCTGGGATCGACGCGAGGGCTGTGGTATCGGAGGTGACGGCGGCTGTCCGGGGCCTTGGAGTGGGTTTGACCATCTTGCTATTCACCCAGTGTAATACCTGAAACGAAGCCAAACGACAAAATATCTTTGAATATTGCGGCAACGAACAGACAAAACACAACCCTGGGGCTACACTTCCCCGCTGTTGCGCTCGTAAAGCGCAAGCAGGCCCCGCGACTCCAGCCCGAACGCATTCGCCACGCGAATGAACGTGGCGAACAAAGCCGCCACATGAACTGCTTCAGCAATCTGCAGCTGGCTCCATCCGGCTGCAAGGTGGGCGCGACACCGCAAATCAGGCGGCCCAGACTGCCGGCAGCATCGACTGACTCTTCAATGCAGACAAGGAAGAGATCGAGCGCCTTGACCGCGATGCGGCTTTCGCGCTCCTGGTCTACAGGTACGATCGGGCCAATCCACTCTTCTCGATCAGGAACGCGGCGCGAGAGACGACTGTGAGTTTTCCAACTGCGTCCGCCGCCGTGGATCGGATGATAGAAGCCGGCATCCGGCGAGACTCCAGTGGAAAGCGAAGAGGCCGCCTGTTTCTCTACGAAAGTTACCTCGACATCCTCAATCGAGATTCCTGATTGAGTCGAACCCGCGCCCGAGCTAAAAGCGATGCCCGTGCTGCCCTTCGTTTACCTTCCGGTGTCTTGACACATCGCCGTTTTAAGCACAGCACGCCAGGATGATTCCATCCTGGTCCGCTTCGAAAGCGGCTCTGGTGCGGGCGGAGGGAATTGAACCCTCACGGCCTTGCGGCCTGCGGATTTTCATACCACTTCGGCTTTAGCCGCCCCGCCAGCGGCGGGTTCGTGGTCTGGACTATACCTTCACCATTCCCCACACGAGGTTTAGGTGCTGCCCGTCTAGTCTCTACACCTTCCCGGAAATGCTCCCAGGCTTGGCTCGGGATTGCCATTGCAGGTTTCCCCGACTTTGAGCAGTTCTACGCCGTCGGTTTCCCGATGGGCACTCAACCTTGCTTAAGTCCGCTGCGTCTGCCATTTCGCCACGCCCGCGTGGCCACCTTAAGTATAAAGCTCAGGTGCCGGTGCCAAGTTCCCTGGCCGCCGCCTGGGCCAACTTCTTCCAGCGAATGACGTTGATTGCCGCTGCCGCCAGGCGCATTTTAATGCAGTGAAACCGTAGCGCTCCATTGCCACCGGCCCGGGCGCCAACGATCCGAAGGTCTCTGCCCCTTCCAAGCCAGGGCGCGCGGTCTGCCACTGCGTCGCACGGATCGAACAGGCCAGTTCAGGAATCCAGATCACAATTGGTCATGAGAGATTCGCCCTATCGATGGGGCGATGTCTGACGTGATGGCCAAGTGTCAAATTCAGACGAATTGGATCGCAACTGTGCAAGAGAGCACAGTCCTTGTCCGTCCTGAAGAGAACAATAGTTACGTAGTCTAGGCGATGGTCCGGCGAGAAGACTTGCGTGTCTGAACGTCAACCAGCAAAGTCCATTCCGGCAAAGATCCTGCCCGCCTGATCGTCTCCCGGAGCGTTCGTGGTGCGGTGCGGAAACTGAAATAGGCCTATCCGGCAACAACCCGGAAGCATCGGGCCGAATTGAAAACAATCCGCGAGTTGCTCGCCACGGGATGGGGGCCTGATTGAGATGCGGTCGCATCTCGGTCCAAGTTAAGAAGTCTGAGGTCCGAAAGCCGCTGCCAGAATTGGAGCCGCTGCGGAGAACGCGAAAGGATACGCTACGATGGCCACCACCGATCTCCCCCTCAAAGTCGAGAAGGACGATAAGCCCCAACCGTTCAGCAAA
>Ga0302193_10003201_pt1 | contig 13253 bp, 10 predicted proteins | sample II_Bog_E3_3_FD_200228 | JGI IMG/M metagenome (GOLD analysis project Ga0302193, IMG submission 200228) | Peat permafrost microbial communities from Stordalen Mire near Abisko, Sweden - II_Bog_E3_3 | ecosystem: Environmental > Terrestrial > Soil > Wetlands > Peat | place: Sweden: Abisko...
CGATCATTCGAACCACTTGCAACTTGTAACTGGCGTCGAAGGTCCGGCGTTGCTTTTTCATCGTCTTGTCCTCTCTGGGGGTGATTATCCTCCCATCGAGGTGTCCACGGAAATTAGACCACTACACCCTGACGGCTTGCTGTGGGCTTTGTCATCTTTCTGCCGGTGTCCGTCACTAAGCTCCGCATCAGGAGCTACCTTTCAAGCGGGGGCGGGGTTAGCCTTGGCGTCCATTTTTCCGGCGGGCACTACGTGAAACAACAACGCGTCCTGATCTTCCTGGCCCTGATGGCGGTCTACTTCATCTGGGGCTCGACCTACCTCGCCATGCGCTTTGCGGTGCAGGCCATCCCGCCCCTGTTGATGGCCGGTGTGCGCTATGTCACGGCGGGCGGCGTCATCTTTGCCGTGCTCTGGTTGCTGGGCAAGCCGCTGCCCACGGCGCGGCAGTGGCGGCACGCGGGCTGGGTGGGTATTTTGCTGCTGCTGGGGGGCAATGGCTCGGTCTGTCTCGCCTTGCGGCTGGGGGTCAGCTCCGGCCTTTCGGCGCTGGTGCTGGCGGTAACGCCGCTGATCATGCTGGGCATCGGCTATTTCTGGGGCCAGCGCGCCAGTGGGCGCGAGTGGCTGGGCATGGTGCTGGGGCTGGCCGGCATCGTCATCCTGAACTTCGGCCGCGAGCTGAGCACCAGCCCGGCCGCCGGAGGCTTCCTGCTGCTGGCCTCGCTGTGCTGGTCGGTGGGGTCGGTCTGGGGCAAGCGTCTGGACCAGCCCAGCGGCTTCATGGCGAGCTCGGTGCAGATGCTGGTCGGTGGTGGGGCGCTGTTGCTGGCGGCCATGCTGGATGGCGAGCATATCAATGCCCTGCCCACCGCCAAGGGCCTGTGGTCGCTGGCCTACCTGATTTTTGTCGGGGCCATTCTCGGGTTTTCGTCCTATGTCTACCTGCTGGCCACGGTGCGGCCGGCGCTGGCCATCAGCTATTCCTATGTGAACCCGCTGGTGGCGGTGGCGCTTGGTGTCGCCCTTGGCGGGGAGCAGGTAGATGCGCAGGAGCTGTGGGCAATGGGAGTGATTGTGCTGGGAGTGGTGCTGGTGTGCTTGCCGAGGCGGGAGGAGGTTTTGCCCGTCGCGGTGGGAGCAGAGGCTTGAGTGGCCGACTTTGCCGTTGGGCGTCACCGCTGTCTCAAACGTCACCCACAAAAAAACCGGCCAACAAGCCGGTTTTTTCACACCACGCGAACCGCTCTAATCAGGCAAGAGCCTTGATCTGGGCGTTCAGGCGGCTCTTGTGGCGAGCGGCCTTGTTCTTGTGGATGATGCCCTTGTCGGCGATACGGTCGATGATGGGCACGGCGGTCGTGTAGGCGGCCTGTGCGTTGGCCTTGTCGCCGGTGGCGATGGCGTTCACGACCTTCTTGATGTAAGTACGCACCATGGAACGCAGGCTGGCATTGTGCAGGCGCTGGTTGTCGTTCTGGCGGGCACGCTTCTTGGCTTGTGCAGAGTTTGCCACGGGGCGACTCCTAAAATTGACGGTAAAGGGTGCTTGGGCAATTCACCCAAAATCAGGGGCGCAATTCTGCCTACGCAACCCTGTTAAGTCAACCTGTATAAGGCCCGCCAATCATCATTTGCTTGCGGTGCTCGCCGGCCTTCTATGGCCCTTGGGGGCCTTCTCCGCTACCATCGCGGGCTTTCATGGCTTTGGGCTCTTCAATAATGTCGGTTGCAACACCTCCTCCTGTGTCAGGCGGCACGCCGGTCAAGCGTGGCCTGTGGCGGTCCACCCTGGTGGTGAGCGCCATGACCATGATCTCGCGCATCGCCGGGCTGGTGCGCGACATGGTCTACCTGAACCTGTTTGGCGCCAATGCGCTCATGGACACCTTTCTGGTGGCCTTCAAGATTCCCAATTTCCTGCGCCGGCTGTTTGCCGAGGGGGCGTTTTCGCAGGCTTTTGTGCCGGTGCTGTCAGAGTACAAGACGCAGCGTGGCGATGCAGCAGTCAAGGATCTGGTGGACCGGGTGGCCGGTACGCTGGGGCTGGTACTGAGCGTGATCAGCGCGCTGGCCATGCTGGCATCGCCGCTGGTGATCTGGCTGTTTGCGCCCGGCTTCCACAAAGACCCCTTCAAGTTTCAGCTGGCCAGCGCCATGCTGCGCCTGACTTTTCCCTATATCCTGTTGATTTCATTGACGGCTTTTGCCGGCGCCATCCTCAATAGCTACGGCCGCTTCGGTGTGGCGGCATTTACGCCGGTGCTGATGAACCTGGTGATGATCGCCTCGGCCTGGTGGCTGACGCCGCATATGAATCCGCCGGTAATGGGCCTTGCCTGGGGCGTGCTGGCCGCTGGCATCATCCAGCTGCTCTATCAGGTGCCCTATCTGATGGAGATTGGCATGATGCCGCGCTTCAAGCTCGGGTTTAACGACCCCGGCGTGAAGCGCATCCTCAACCTCATGATTCCGGCCATCTTTGGCGTGTCGGTCAGCCAGATCAACCTGCTGCTGGACACCATTCTCGCCACCATGCTGATGACCGGCTCGGTGTCCTGGCTCTATGGCGCCGAGCGCCTCACCGAGCTGCCGCTGGGCCTGATCGGCATCGCGGTGGCCACCGTCATCCTGCCCTCGCTCTCCACCAAGCATGCCGAAAAGTCGCTGGACGAGTTTACCGCCATGCTCGACTGGGCGCTGCGCGTGGTGGTGCTGGTGGGCGTGCCGGCCTCGCTGGCCATGATGGTGCTGGCGCAGCCGCTGATCGCCGCGCTCTTCCTGCATGGGGCCTTCACGGCCACCGATGTGGCCAAGACCGCTTCGGCCTTGCAGGCGCTGTCGGGCGGTATCCTGGCCTTTATGATGATCAAGGTGTTTGCGCCCGGCTATTACTCTCGGCAGGACACGAAGACGCCGGTGCGGATCGGTATCATCGCCATGGTCGCCAACATGGTGTTCAACCTGATACTGGTCTGGCATTTCAAGCATGTGGGGCTGGCGGCGGCGAGCACCATGTCGGCCTTCCTCAATGCCGGCCTGCTGTACCGGGGCCTGCACAAGCGCGGGGTGTACCGGCTGGGCCGGCACTGGATTGTTATTGGCTGGCGCTATCTGGGGGCCAATGTGGCCATGGTGGCCGTGCTGGTAGCGATCACGCCCGGCCCGCAGTACTGGCTGCACGGCAGCTGGCATCTGAAAGTGCCGTATATTCTCGGGATTTGCGTGGTGGGGATACTGGCGTATTTTGCGGCGCTGCTGGCGCTGGGATTCAGGTTTAAGGAGATTCGGCATCATTGAGGGCACAGTCCCCTCTCCCTCCGGGGCCGGGGTGAGGGATCGAGGTAGGCTTGAGCGCTGGCCAAGATTTGGGATGAGATCGTAGGATGGGTGGAGCGTATGCGATACCCATGCTGCCAAGGTTCAGCTACAGCGCTTGATAGGCACTCCAATGATGGGTATCGCATACGCTCCACCCATCCTACGGGTTGCGCCTGCCCACGCCGCAGTGGGCTAGGGCGGCCATGTGCTTTATACTCCCGCGCTTGCGTCTGCCGGGTGTCCGGCAGGCAGGATTCCGGCGGTGTGCGCCTTGCGGGCGGCCTGCCCCGACCATGAAGACAGCATGAAACTCATTCGCGGCGTCCACAATCTGCGCTCTGGCCAGGGCAAAGGCTCGGTGGTCACCATCGGCAATTTCGACGGGGTGCACCTCGGGCATCAGGTCATCCTGCGTGAGCTGAAGGCGGCTGGCGCGCGCTTGGGCCTGCCCGACGTGGTGATGGTCTTCGAACCACAACCGCAGGAGTTCTTTGCCGGCGACAAGGCGCCGCCACGGCTGATGCACTGGCGCGACAAGATGGACGCGCTCAAGTCCAAGGGCGTGGGGCAGGTGTTCTGCGTGCGCTTCGACGAAGCCTTCCGCGAACTGACCGCGCGCGACTTTGTGGAAAAGCTGCTGGTGCAGGGCCTTGGCTGCAGGCATCTGGTGGTGGGCGACGACTTCCGCTTCGGCTGTGACCGCTCCGGCGATTTTGCCTTGTTGCAGGCAGCGGGCAAGGAGTTCGGCTTCAGCGTCAACAACACCACCAGCGTCATGCTGGGCGGCTTGCGCGTGAGCAGCACGCGCATTCGCGAGGCGGTGGTGGCCGGGCAGTTCGGGCTGGCCGAGGAACTGCTGGGTGCGCCCTACCGCATCAGCGGCCATGTCATGCACGGCGACAAGATCGGCCGTACCCTGGGCATACCCACGGCCAATATCGCCCTGTGCCGGCGGGTTTCGCCGCTCAGCGGTATTTACGCGGTGCGGGTGCACGGGCTGGGGTTGGCGCCGCTGTATGGCGCCGCCAATGTCGGCACGCGGCCGGCGGTGAATGGTACTGACAACCGCATCGAGGTACATATCCTCGATTTCAATGGCGATATTTATGGCCGCCGCATCAGCGTGGAGTTTTGCGCCAAGCTGCGTGAAGAAACCAATTTTCCCTCGCTGGAGGCGCTCACGGTCGCCATCCAGAAAGACATCCGCGATACCCGCGCCTATTTTGGTATGTGAAAACTTTTTTGGTATGTGAAACTCATGAGCACTGATTACAAGCCGACCCTGAACCTGCCCGACACCGGGTTTGCCATGAAGGCCAACCTCGCCACGCGCGAGCCTGCCTGGGTGGCCGAGTGGCAGCAGAAAAAGCTCTACGAAAAAATCCGTGAGGCACGCAAGGGAGCGCCCAGGTTTATCCTGCACGACGGCCCGCCCTACGCCAATGGCGATATTCACCTCGGCCACGCTGTCAACAAGGTGCTCAAGGACATTATCGTCAAGGCCAAGACCATGGCCGGTTTTGACTCGCCCTATGTGCCGGGCTGGGACTGCCATGGCCTGCCCATCGAGCTGAATGTCGAGAAAAAAGTCGGCAAGGCCGGGGTCAAGGTCAGCCCCAAGGAATTCCGCAAGCTCTGCCGTGACTACGCGCAGACACAGGTGGAAAAGCAGCGCACCGATTTCATGCGCCTTGGTATTCTGGGCGATTGGGAAAATCCCTACCTGACCATGAATTTTGTGCAGGAAGCGGACATTATCCGCAGCCTCGGCCGCATTGCGCACAATGGCCATTTGCAGAAAGGCCTGAAGCCCGTGCACTGGTGCATGGACTGCGGCTCGGCGCTGGCTGAAGCGGAAGTGGAGTATTACGACAAGCAATCGCATGCAGTCGATGTGGGTTTCCCCGTGCTCGATCTGGCTGACTTGGCCAGGCGTGCTGGCCTGGAAAAAATCGACGTGCCGGTGGATGTAGTCATCTGGACTACCACTCCGTGGACGCTGCCTGCCAACCAGGCCGTGTCGCTGCACCCTGAATTCAACTACGCCATCGTCATCACCACCATTGATGGAGAGCGGCGCGGCCTGATCGTGGCGGCTGACCTCAGTGAGTCAGCCTTGCTGCGCTATGCAGCAGACGGTGGCGAAATTCTGGCGCAGGTGCCCGGTGCGGCGCTGGAGCATTTGCAGCTGCAACACCCGTTTTACGAGCGCATCGTGCCCATTATTGTCGGCGAGCATGTTACCGCTGACTCCGGCACCGGCGCCGTACACACAGCGCCCGGCCATGGCCAGGACGACTTTGTCATCGGTGCGCGCTACGGACTGGTCGTGGACAATCCGGTGGATAATGCAGGTGTGTTCCTGCCGAACACGCCGCTGTTTGCCGGCCTGCATGTAAACAAGGCCAATGAGCCCATCATCGATGCGCTGAAAGACAATTCACGCTTCAATCGCTCGCTGCTGCTGGCGCACAAGAAAATCCAGCACAGCTATCCGCATTGCTGGCGGCACAAGACCCCCATCATTTTCCGCGCTACGCCGCAGTGGTTTATCAGCATGACGCAGAAGGGCCTGCGCCCGGCGGCCATGGAGGCCATCCAGGGCGTGCAGTGGGTGCCGGACTGGGGGCAGGCGCGTATCGAAGGCATGATAGAAAACCGGCCCGACTGGTGTATTTCTCGCCAGCGCACCTGGGGTGTGCCGATCACGCTGTTTGTACACAAGGAAAGCGGCGAATTGCACCCGGATACCGAGGCGCTGATTGAAAAAGTCGCGCTGAAAGTGGAGCAGGAAGGCATCGACGCCTGGTTTGATTTGCAGCCCGCCGAACTGCTGGGCGACGACGCGGTTAATTACGACAAGGTCAGCGACACACTTGATGTGTGGTTTGACTCGGGCGTGACGCACAGCGCCGTACTGGAGCGGCGCCAAGGCCTGCGCTTTCCGGCCGACATGTATCTGGAAGGCTCCGACCAGCATCGTGGCTGGTTCCAGTCTTCGCTGCTGACGGCGGTGGCCATGCACGGCGCCGCGCCGTATAAAACGGTGCTCACGCACGGCTTTACCGTGGACTCCAAGGGCAACAAGCTGTCCAAGTCCATGGGCAATACCAAGGGACTTGAGCCGCAGGATGTGACCAAGACCCTGGGCGCCGACATTATCCGCCTGTGGGTGGCGGCGACGGATTATCGCGGGGAAATGTCGGTATCGACGGAAATTCTCACGCGTACGTCCGATGCGTATCGCCGCCTGCGCAATACCATGCGTTATCTGCTCTCGAACCTCGTCGGTTTTGATCCGGCGCAGCATCTGGTACCGGTGGAGCAGATGATGTCGCTGGATCGCTGGATTGTGGACCGCGCCTATGTATTGCAGCAGGACATCAAGGCCGCCTACGACAGCTTCCAGTTCCACCAGATTTATCACAAGCTGAATAATTTCTGCGTGGGTGATTTAAGTAGTTTTTATCTGGATATTGTCAAGGATCGCCAATATACGACGAAGGCTGACGCATTGGCGCGACGCTCTACCCAGACCGCATTATTTCATATCGCTGAAGCCTTGGTGCGTTGGATTGCTCCCATCATGAGCTTTACGGCGCAGGAAGTATGGGAGCAACTTCCGGGTGCACGTGATGAATTCGTTTTTCTCGCTATTTGGTATGAAGGATTATCTCCTTTGCCTGAGGTTGGTCTTGGTGGGATTGATGAGACTCTTACTCATGCCTATTGGGATGTCATGATGGAGATCAAAACATCAGTCAATAAGCAGATTGAGGAAGCTAGAAACCGCAAGGAGGTTGGCTCAGGTTTGTCTGCTGAGGTCGATTTATATGTGATGCCGGAGTTTAAAAGGCACTTGTCTTTGCTTGGTGACGAATTGAGGTTTGTATTTATTACGTCTGCGGCCCGTCTGCACGATTTTGCTGAGTTGGGTGCTGAAACGGAGCACTCTTCTTTGCGTGTTGCAATTTCTCCGTCCCAATACGCCAAGTGTGCTCGTTGCTGGCATCATCGCGCTGATGTTGGTGCCAATGCCGACCACCCGGAGATTTGTGGGCGCTGTGTGGTTAATGTGGCTGGTGATGGGGAGACGCGACGGTTTGCGTAAGTGAGCAGTCCCCTCTCCCTCCGGGAGAGGGGCAGGGGTGAGGGACCGAGGTGGGCTGAGCGCTGGCTTTTGTTACGGCGATGCTTCTATCCAAATATGGCCGCCCTATTGAAGCAAGTTCTTGCTCTGATCTTGCTCCCGTTGGCTATTCGAAGCGCGGTCCCTCACCCTGACCCTCTCCCGGGGGGAGAGGGGACTCCGTAGCGTGGTCGAGTAGGGTGCGCTGTGCGCACCAAGTTCCGCACATGATATTAATGATTACCGAAGTTTCGGTGCGCATCGCGCACCCCACGAGTAAATACGATTGAACGCACAAACCCGAAAAAACCTGCAATGGCTGTGGCTGGCCCTGGCAGTAATCCTGCTGGACCAGTGGATCAAGCACATCGTCGATACCCATATGTTCCTCGACGAATCCATCGACGTGCTGCCGGTGCTGAGCTGGACCGTGGCACATAATTACGGCGCCGCTTTCAGTTTCCTCGACAACGCCGGTGGCTGGCAGCGCTGGCTGTTTACCGGCATCGCCGTAACGGTGAGTGCGGCGCTGATCGCCTGGCTGGCACGCCTGCCGGGCAATGCGCGCTGGCTGGCCTGTGCGCTGGTGCTGGTGCTGGGTGGAGCGCTGGGCAATCTCTATGACCGCATAACGCTGGGCTATGTGGTGGATTTTATTCGCGTGCATTATGGTGACTGGAATTTCCCCTCTTTCAATGTCGCCGACAGCAGTATTACCGTGGGCGCCTTCATGCTGGGCATAGACGCGCTCTTTTTGGAGAAGCACCGGGAGTCGGCAAATGGCTGAGCAGATAGGCGCGGGCAAGCGCATCACCCTGCATTTCTCGGTGTATCTGGCCGAAGGCAATGTGCTGCTCGACAGTACCCGCGAGCGGCCCGAGCCGGTGTCCTTTGTCATGGGTGACGGCAGCCTGATTCCGGGCTTTGAAAAGGCCATCACCGGGCTCAAGGCCGGCGACCGCCGCTCCATGGTCATTACCGCCGCCAAGGCCTTTGGCGACTGGAACGCGGACAATCTGCAAACCTTTTCGCGCAACTACTTTACCGACATGGCGCTGGAGCCGGGGCTGGTGGTGTCGTTTGCCGACAAGTCAAAATCCGAGCTGCCGGGCGTGGTCAAGGAGCTGAAGGGCGACGAGGTGGTGATCGATTTCAACCACCCGCTGGCCGGGCGTGACTTGGTGTTCGAGGTGGATATCATCCGGGTGGTGGATGCCGACGCCAGTCCGGTGTCGCTGGCAATGCCGGCGCGCTCGTAATAGCCTTGGTAGGTTGAGCAGCGTACCGGCATCCGGCGGGTTGCACCCGCCCTGCGTTGTTGCGAAGTTTTGTGCTCATGTGGCGTTGCGTTTGATGGGCCACATGGTTTTGTAGGGCGGGTGTAACCCGCCGTGGTGGGCTGTGCGGAGCGCGTTATGGCGGGTTGCACCTGTCCTGCGTCCGGCTTATTTGGCGACCGGAAGTCCGGTAGCAAAGCAAAGGCGCTGGGCCCCCGCGTGCGCGGGGGCGACGGTTGTTCTTTCATGGTTCGGTGGGGCTTTGGGTCTCTGTAACTTTGAGGCTCTGTAAAAAGACTCAGCCGGGTCGTAAACCAAGCGCCGTGCTTCATCAAGAAAACCGTCACCCCCGCGCACGCGGGGGCCCAGCGCCTTTGCTGTTCACATCGCATCAGGCCGGAGTCAATCATGCAAATCAAGCTCGCCAATCCCCGTGGTTTCTGCGCTGGGGTGGACCGCGCCATCGACATCGTCAACCGCACGCTTGAAGTGTTCGGGCCGCCCATCTACGTGCGGCACGAGGTAGTGCACAACAAGTTCGTGGTCGATGACCTGCGTAACCGGGGCGCCGTGTTTGTCGAGGAGCTGGATCAGGTGCCCGATGGCTCCATCGTCATCTTTTCCGCCCATGGCGTCGCCAAGTCGGTGCAGGCCGAGGCGGGCCGGCGCGGGCTCAAGGTGTACGACGCCACCTGCCCGCTGGTGACCAAGGTGCATATCGAGGTGTCGCGCTATGCCCGCACCGGCACCGAGGCCGTGCTCATCGGCCACCATGGCCACCCCGAAGTCGAAGGCACCATGGGCCAGTACGACCGCAGCAAGGGCGGCGATATTTATCTCGTGCAGGACGAGGCCGACGTGGCCAAACTCCAGGTGCGCGACCCCGAAAAACTCGCCTTCGTCACCCAGACCACCCTCTCGGTAGACGACACCGCCCGCGTCATCGACGCCCTGCGCGCCCGCTTTCCCGCCATCCATGGCCCGCGTAACGACGACATCTGCTACGCGACCCAGAACCGTCAGGACGCCGTCAAGCAGCTCTCGCTGGAGTGTCAGGTGGTGCTGGTGGTGGGCTCGCCGAATTCCTCCAACTCCAACCGCCTGCGCGAGCTGGCCGAGCGCATTGGCGCACGTGCCTACCTGATCGACAATGCCGCGCAGATGGAGCAGGGCTGGTTTACCGACGTGCAAACCGTTGGCCTTACCGCTGGCGCCTCGGCGCCCGAAGTGCTCATTTCCGAAGTGGTGGCGCGCCTGCGCGAGTGGGGCGGCAACCTGCCCGAAGAAGTACCGGGCCGGGCCGAGAACATGGTGTTTTCCATGCCCAAGGAATTGCGGCCCGCCTGATGACCCATATCGCCATCGTCGGTGGCGGCGTTATCGGCCTGATGACGGCGCTGGCCTTGCAGCGCGGCGGCGCGGCTCGCGTCAGCCTGCTGGAGCGCGGCGAGCTGGGCCGCGAGGCCAGCTGGGCCGGCGGCGGCATCGTATCCCCCCTCTATCCCTGGCGCTACGCGCCCCCCGTCACCGCGCTCACGCGGCTGGCGCAGGCCGAGTACCCCCGGCTGGCCCGCTGGCTGTTTGATGCCACCGGCATCGACCCCGAATACGAACCTTGCGGCATGCTCATGCTGGACGCCGACGACAGCCGCGATGCCCAGGTGTGGGCAGCCGCCCAGCAGCAGCGGCTGGAGGTAGTGGAGGGCGGCGGGCTGTATGCGCGCTTCCCCTTCCTCGCCAGCGGCTTCCGGCAGGGCCTGTGGATGCCCACCATGGCCAATATCCGCAACCCGCGCCTGTTGCGTGCGTTGCGTGCCGCACTGGCCATCATGCCCGAGGTCAGCCTGCGTGAGCATACCGAGGTGGCCTCGCTGATGCAGGAGGGTGGCCACTGCCAGGGCCTGCTGCTGGCCAGCGGCGAACGGCTGATGGCAGATGCCGTAGTGTTCTGTGGCGGGGCCTGGACGGGCTCTTTGCTGGCCGACCTGGGCATACGCCTGCCGGTGCGACCCATACAAGGCCAGATGATTCTGTACAAGACCACGCCCGGTGCCTTGCCCTGCATGGTCATGAGCCAGGGCCGCTATCTGATACCGCGCCGCGACGGCCATGTGCTGTGCGGCTCCACGCTGGAAGAGGTGGGCTTTGCCAAGGCCACCAGCGATGAGGCGTTGGCCAGCCTGCGCGCCTCTGCTGAAGGCTTGTGGCCGGCCCTGTGTGGGCTGACGCCGGTTGGGCATTGGGCCGGTTTAAGGCCAGCCTCACCGAACGGCATTCCGTTTATCGGCCCGGTACCTTCGGTGCAGGGGCTTTGGGTCAATGCCGGACAGTTCCGCAACGGGCTGGTGCTGGCGCCGGCCTCGGCGGGTTTGCTGGCGGATTTGATGCTGGGCAGGGTGCCGGAATTGGAGGCGGGGGACTATCGGGTGCTGGGGTAGGGCGCAATAACCGAAGGGCATTGCGCCGTATTCGTCCGCCATGGCGCAATGCCCTTCGGTTATTGCGCCCTACGTGGGCTGATGTGTCACAGAGGCCAATATATCAGCCAGAACTCGTAGGGCGGATTCCCGAAGGGCATCCGCCGCATGTTGTTTTTCTCAAAACTACGGATGTTTCACTGTGTCCAATACATCCACCAGCGCCAGATTCCCCTCACCCCAGCCCTCTCCCGAAGGGAGAGGGAGCAAAACCCTTACTCCTCCACGCTATCATCATCCAGCCCCATCTTCTTCAATCGATACCGCAACGACCGAAACGTCATGCCCAGCTTTTTGGCAGCAGCAGTACGGTTCCACCGTGTTTCGTCCAGGGCCTTGAGGATGGCGTTCTTTTCAATTTCAAACAGGTAGTCTTCCAGCGAGCCGCCGTGGTTGTCGCTGGCGGCTTCGGCGGGCTGCTGCCGGCTTTCGGCGGGGGCGCTGCTGCGCTGGGCCGGCTCGACCTCGGGCAACTGTAAATGAGCCGGCTGGATGGTCTTGCCGTCGCAAAGGGTGATGGCGCGCTCAAGGATGTTTTGCAGCTCGCGCACATTGCCGGGGAAGGCGTAAGCCTGCAGGGCGGCCTTGGCGGCTTCGCTCAGCGCCGGCTGGGAGATGCCCCACTCCTGGCTGAGGCGTTGCAGGAAGGCCTGTGCGAGCAGTAGCACGTCGCTGCCGCGCTCGCGCAGCGGCGGGACTTTGATCTGAATGACGTTGATGCGATAGAACAAGTCCTGGCGGAAGCGGCTGGCAGCGACTTCCACAGCCAGGTCACGGTGGGTGGCGCTGACGATGCGCACATTCACCTGCACTTCCTTCAGGCTGCCAACCGGGCGCACCGATTTCTCCTGGATGGCGCGCAGCAGTTTGACCTGCATGGCCAGCGGCAGGTCGGCCACTTCGTCAAGGAACAGCGTGCCTTCGCTGGCGGCCTGGAACAGGCCCGGCTTGTCGTCGGTGGCGCCGGTGAAGCTGCCTTTCTTGTGGCCGAAAAACTCGCTTTCCATCAGCTCGGAGGGAATGGCGCCGCAGTTCACCGGCACAAAGGGCCGGTCGGCGCGCGGGCCCAGCTCGTGTATCAGGCGGGCCACCAGCTCCTTGCCGGTGCCGGACTCGCCGGAGATATAGACCGGCGCCTGGCTGCGCGCCAGCTTTTGTATCTTGTCCTTGAGTTCGCGCACGGCGGGCGACTGGCCGAGCAGGCGGCTGTCCTCCAGCGGCATGGCGGTGGCTTCGGGTGAGAGCTTGAGCGCGGTGTTGACCAAGTCGCGCAGGCGCGCCAGCTCGACCGGCTTCGACACGAAGTCGAAGGCGCCGGCTTTGAGCGAGGCGACGGCGGTTTCCATGCTGCCATAGGCAGTAATCACGGCCACCGGCAGCTGCGGGTAATCCTGCTGGATGCTCTGCACCAGGCTGATGCCGTTGCCGTCGGGCAGGTGCATGTCGGTCAGGCAAAGCTGGAAGTGCTCTTTCTCCAGCAGCTTGTAGGCGGCTTCCAGGCAGTCGGCGCTGCGCGTGTCGATATTCATGCGCGCCAGGGTGATTTCCAGCAGTTCGCGGATATCCGGTTCGTCGTCAACTATCAGGGCTAAAGGCTTGCTCATGGCGTGAACTCAAAACTCCGTATGAATGGCCCCCTCTCCCTTCGGGGGAGGGCTGGGGAGTGGGGAAGCCTTCCTTGACCGTGGTTAACACCCCCTCTCCCTAACCCTCTCCCGGAGGGAGAGGGGACTAAAAGTGCTCAGCATCGCGGCTGATGTTGTTTTATCCGATTAATTACAGCACTTGCTAGGGTCTGTTGACGTTTCATTGATCGTGGCGCCGGAGACTGTAAAGCCCTCCCCCAAAGGGGACTTACGCAGCACAAGGAATGAGGAGCGCGGTGTACTTGTTGTACACAAGCGACGAAAGACGCCGCAATGGGGCTTTACAGTCCCGTCCCGAAGGGTTGCTGGTCAAAATCGCGCCATACTGCGTTTCTCCCTCCTCGTGTGGAGCCACCACAAGTCGTCGGTCGTGCCTTGTCTGGCGCGATTTTGACCAGCAACG
>Ga0302193_10003210_pt1 | contig 13234 bp, 7 predicted proteins | sample II_Bog_E3_3_FD_200228 | JGI IMG/M metagenome (GOLD analysis project Ga0302193, IMG submission 200228) | Peat permafrost microbial communities from Stordalen Mire near Abisko, Sweden - II_Bog_E3_3 | ecosystem: Environmental > Terrestrial > Soil > Wetlands > Peat | place: Sweden: Abisko, Stordalen...
TGGTGTTTTCTTCGCTGCGGAACTCGTAGCTGACCTGCAGGTGCATGGTCCCCTGAGCAATGGGCCGGTCATAGAAGGCGAAAACCGAGGCGATCCAGTTCGGCGAGTAGGGCGATTGATCGCCGCTGAAGGCGCCGACCGTCGGGATGTTGCCCGATGCGCTGGAGTCATTGTACGAGAAGCTGCCGCTGACGGTCAGGTCCGGCGTGACCTTGAAGGTCGACTCCGCTTCGACGCCCTTGCTGTGAATGGAGCCAGCGCTCTCGGTGAAGAAGTAGGAGCAGTTCAGCAAAAGACGCGTCTGAACATTGGTCCATTCGATATAGTAGGCGTCGGCGTTCAGGGTCATCCGACCATCGGCCAGCTTGGCCTTTTCCCCCAAGGTATAGTCCCAAAGACTATCCGGCCCGAAGGTCAAAGGCGCGGCCGTGTAGCCGTAGGATTCGAGGTTGGCCAGGCACTTCTCGGGGATGGTGCCGGTCGCCGAGGCCGGCGTCTGGGTCGGCACCGGCTGGTTGGCGCCGCCGTAGCGGAAGCCCTTGGCCGCCTCCGCATAGACCATGGTGTTATCGTCAATGTGATAGGAGGCGTTGAACCGCGGATTGAACCCGGAGGCCTTTTCCGTGGCGTTGGTGGTCAGCGGCACGTGGTTGATCGCGCCGTAGACGCCGCCCTCGAACAGGTAATACTTCTCGTTATAGTCGAAATAACGCACCCCAGCAGTCAGGTCCAACTTCGGCGTGACGTGCCAGGTGTCGTCGGTGAACACGGCGATCTGGCTGTCGGTCTCGTTCTGCAGGCCGGAGAAGATGTCGTTGGGGTTGAAGGCGCCGTCGACCGTCTGCGAGTTGTAGGGCTTGCCGGTGCCCAGCGTATAGAAGGCCGCCGCATAGGATGAAGTGTCGAAGCCGGCGACCGGGATGTCTTGGTAGAGGTTGCGGGTCTGGTGCTCATAGAAGGCGCCGACCGACCATTTGACCGGCCCGTCGTTCTTCGACACCAGCCGGACTTCCTGCATGAAATCCTTGACCTTGTTGGTGATGTCGTAGTGCTCGGCCGGGATCTTGGCGTTGGTCGACGGAGTGAAGCTGCCGGGCGCGCTATAGAGCGCGTTCGGCAAACCGTAATAGTTGGCGAAATAATAGCCGATGGTCGGCTCGGTGCTGGCGTAGTAGCCGATCCGCCGCCAGGTATAGGCCGATGATGACACCAGGTCGGCGAAGCCCAGATCCTTGTCGGCGTTCAGCTGATAGAGCTGGAAGCTGTCCTTGGTGCCTTCCGACGCGTTGGAGCTGAACTCATATTTCGGCAGGCCGCTGAAAGCGTCGTTCAGGCCATGGGCGTGGCTCTGCTCAAAGGTGCCGCTCAGGTCGATCGTCAGGGTGCTGTCGGGCGTCCAGCGCAGGGCGCCGCGCGCCTGCAGGCTGTTGTTCAGATTGGCGTCCTTCTTGTGATAGTCGCCGACATTGCTGATGAAGCCGCCGTCCTGGCCGTCATAGAAGGTCCCTCGGAAGCCCAGCTTGTCCTCGACGATCGGCGTATTGAACATGCCGCGCAGGCTGTAGCTGCCCGAGCCATGCTCGGTGTCGGCGGCGGTCGCCTCCAGGGTCCCGAAGGATCGAGTCGAGCTTGGCTTGGCGGTGATATAGCGGATGGTGCCGGCCATCGAGCTGTCGCCATAGAGCGTGCCCTGGGGTCCGCGCAGGATTTCGACCCGCTCCAGATCATAGACCCGCAGGTCCGGGGTCTGGCCCTGAACCGAGATCGGCGTATCGTCCAGATAGACCGCGACCAGCGAGCGGTCGGACGTGTCCGAGGTGCGATAGGGCATCGAGGTCAGGCCCAGCATGGTGATCTGGTTGAAGCCCGGCGCGCCCTGCACGATCGACAGCGAGGGCGAGAACTTGGTCAGGTCGCTGAGGTTGCCCAGGCCCGACTGGTCGGCCTGGGTCGGATTGACCACCGACATCGGGATGGCCACCTTCTGCACCGACTCTGCGCCCGACCGGTTGGCGGTCACCACGATCTCTTGCAGCTGCGTCGTCCCCGCCGCCGGCGGCGGGGCCGCGGACTGGGCGCTGGCCCCGGTCGCGGCCAGGGCGGACAAGCTCACCGCCGACATCAGGACGACTGAAAGCTTGGTGTTGGTCTTACAGTTACCAGGAATGTTCGCCGGTACTTGCGGCATGTTTGACCCCTCTGCAAAAGTGTTAGGCACAATCAATTTTATATTTTTAGCTATTCAGACCCACTGACCCGGTTTTGGTCCCTGGTCACTTTTTGGACACGCCAAGGGTTCCGCTCAGATGCCTGCAAGAGAAAGCGAATTAACGAGATGAGCCCATCGAAAAAAGGCATCTAGGCTTCGGCGCGCCCGCTGAGGGTTCGCAGGCTCGATTGCAAGGCGAAGCGTGACCTTCGAAGCTCGCGCTTCACAAGGCCATGGTTTTTATTATTTTTCTCAACTCAAGCTGAGTGATTGCACAATTGAGCCCGAGCCTCAGCCTGTCTGACGTGGGAACAGCTCGCCGGCTGAGGCCAAGCCGAACCAAGCCGGAGCGGCAAGTCTCTGACGCGGCGCTCGCTGGGCGCTGATTAAAGCCTAGGCAGGATTTTGATCCAATTGCGCCCGCAGCGGACCCAGCCACGGCTCGAAATTTCGCCAGTGCTCCAGACCCTCGGTGAACAACGGCCGGCGTACCTGCTCGGAGCTGGCGGTGCGGACGGGCCGCTGAGACTCGTAGAACCGCAGACAGCCCGGCTCGAACGCTAGGCCGCAATAGTCGAGCAATCGCCGCACCTGCGTTTGCGGGTCGGCGATCAGATCCTCGTACTGCACCCGGTGCACGCGCCCCGGCAGGACCGCGTCGAAATGGGCCATCAGGTCGAGATAGTCGCGGTAATAGCGGCCCAGGTCCGTAAGGCTGTAGCTGAACTGCGCCCCGCGGGCGAAGTTCTGTTTGAAGCCGGACAGGCAACAGGCCATCGGATGGCGGCGCGCATCGATGATCTTGGCGTTCGGCAGGATCAGATGGATCAGGCCCAGCTGCAGGAAATTGTTCGGCAGCTTGTCGATGAAAAACGGGCGGCCGAGCTTGCGGTGGACCTGGACGCGCTGGAGGAACTCGGCGCCCAGTTCGGCGAACCGCTCCGGCGCCAGATCTTCGAGCATGGCGGGATAGTGGACCCCGGCCGCCGACCCAGCCTGCCCGGGCGCCGCCGAATCAGCGCTGGCGCTGAGCCGGCTGGCGATGGCGATCAGGTCCGGCAGTTCCGAGAGGCCCTCCACCGCCGAATGGCTCGACAGAATCTGCTCAATCAGGGTCGAGCCGGAGCGCTGCAGGCCGACGATGAAGATCGGGTCGGGCGCGGGTTCGCCGACGCCCTGACGCGCCTTGAAAAACGCCGGGGTGAAGGTGCGCTGACTACGTCGCACATAGTCTCGGTTCTGCGCCCAGTCATAGGGCCACATGGCGCGGCGCAGCGCATTGCCCTTGGCGTAGTGGTCGAACGCCGACTCGAACCGCCCCGCGTCTTCGAGCGCCTTGCCCAGGGCGAAACACAGGTTGGCGCGATCGTCGTCGCCGAGTCCCGGTTGGGCCAGGGCCGCCTCCATGGCGGCGAGGTCATCGGTGGTGAATCGCACGACCTTGAGGTTGGCCAGGCTCCAATAGGCCTCGCCCAGCGTGGGCGCGAGCGTCAGGCAGCGGCGATAGGCGGTGACGCTCTCGGCCTGGCGCCCGACGGTGCGAAGCACGTGACCATAGCTCATCCACGCCCGCGGCTGGTCTGGGATCAGGTCCAAGGCGGCGGTGAAATCCTCGAGAGCCCCGATATTGTCGCCCAGTTGGTGGCGGGTGTCGCCGCGCAGGCTGAGGAACTGGCCCGCCTGCGGCGCCTGCACCAGCAACCGGTCCAGATGCGCCAGCGCGGCCTGCGGCTCGTTGCGGATCAACAGCACGATCGCATAGGCGTAGCGCGCCGGCATGAAGTTCGGCGCGCTGTCCAGCAGCGGGCGCAGCAGCCCCTCCGCCGCATCGTAGGCGCCGACGCGCACAGCGGCGTCGGCGAGTAGCCGCACGGCGGTCACATCGGTCGGGTGCAGTCCGAAGCGATCCTTGAGGATGGCATCGGCGCGAGCGAGATCATCGGCGAACAGGGCCTTGGCGCCCTCCTGCAGCGAAGGGTCGTCGACCGAGCCGGCGAGAGGCCGGGCCTGGGCCGCTTCCGCCGCCCTGTGGTCGCCTTGGATCGCCAGCTGATCACCCAGCGCATGCCAGGCCAGCGAAGACTTGGGGTTCAGCTCGGTGGCGCGGGTCAGGTGGGCGATCGCGGAGGCGGTCTCGCCCATCGCCGCAAAGGCCGCGCCCAGTTCGAACTGCAGGCCCCAGGCGCCGGAATTGGCGGCGGCGAGGGGCTGCAACACAGCCACCGCCGCCTCAGGATCGCCCGATCGGCGGAGGGCCGCGCCCAGGGTGAGCGCGGCGTCCAGCCGCCCAGGGGCGACCGCCAGGATCCGGCGCGCCATCGCCTGGGCGAGGTCTGGCTGGCCGCCCATCAACCGCCGCGCTTCGGTCAGGGCGGAGGAGATGTCGTCTGAGCGCCTTGCTTCCCACGGGCCGGCCAAGCCTCATCTCCATGTCCGAACGCCGTGCGGCTGTTGAACGCGCATTGGACGTGAAACACGGCACGAACGCGCCACGCGGTAAACAGATAACCTTATGTTAAAAAACTATTTGAGGCCGCCTGGACAAGGGCCGGACAGTGAGTTTTCGCGCGGCCCAACACGTTCCGCGTCTTCAACAGCCTTAGGAACAGTGGATGGACGAGACCCCCAGCGCCGCGTTGATCCAGGCTGCGCCGAGCCAGGCCGCATCGTCGGGGGGTTTTGTGCGGTGGTATGTATTGTCGGTGATGCTGCTGGTCTATGCGATCAATATCGCCGATCGCTATGTCGTCTCCACGGTTTTGGAGCCCATCCGCCTGGAGCTGCATCTGACGGATTCGGGCGTGGCCTTCCTCACCGGCGTGGTGCTGGCCCTGTTCTATGTGACCGTCAGCCTGCCGGTGGCGATCCTGGCCGATCGCAGCAGCCGGCGAAATGTGGTCGCCGCCTCGCTGGTGCTGTGGTCGGCCATGACCCTGTGCTGCGGCGTGGTGGGTAATTTCTGGCAGCTGATGGCGGCGCGGATCGGGGTCGGCATCGGCGAGTCCGGCGCCACGCCCGCTTCGACCGCTCTGGTCTCCTGCTATTTTCGCCCGCTCGAGCGGCCCATGGCCATGACCGTGTTCACCCTGGGCGCGCCTCTGGGCGCCTGGCTGGGCTCGGACCTGGCCGGCCGGGTGGCCGACGTCTATGGCTGGCGATCGGCGTTTCTGGTTCTGGGCTTTCCGGGCGTGTTGCTGGGTGTGTTGGTCCTGCTGACCGTGCGCGAGCCGCGCCGCAACGCTCATGAGGCGGCGCCGGCCACGGCGTTGGAGGCTGTCCCGCTCAAGACCACCCTCCGGCTCTTATGGAACAATCGGCCGGTGATGCATCTGATGATGGCCGGGGCCATCACCGCCCTGTGGGGCTGGGGCCTGGTCTGGTGGGCGCCGACCTATTTCGTGCGCGCCTATGGCATGACCGTCGGCCAGATCGGCGCGGCCCTCGGGCCCGCCTATCTGGTGGCGGGCGCGGGCGCGACCCTGCTGACCAGCTGGATCATGGGTTTGCGGGCGATGCGCGCGCCAAAGCGCATCCTGTGGATGCTGGCGGGGATCGTCGCCCTGGCCACCATCCCCTCGATCCTGATGCTGCTGGCCCCGTCGCGCGGGGTCGCCATCGCCATGATCTGGTGCTTCATTCCGGCGATCTATTTCTACATCGGCCCCTCGATCGCGCTGTTGCAGAACGCCGTGCCCCCGGCGATTCACGCCCAGGCTACGGCGATCACGGTGCTGATGGGCAATATCACTAACCTCGTGCTCGCGCCGCAATTGGTCGGACTCTTGAGCGACCTGATCGGCGGCCGTCGGGGCGCTAACGCGACGTCCCTGCGCTGGGCCCTGTTGGCCCTCGCCCTGACGGGCTTCTGGGCCGCCTATCACTACTGGGCAGCCGCCCGTGGATTTCGTGAGGCGCCTCAAGCCGAGGGGGCCTGAGCCATACGACCCGCGCAATGGGGCGTTTGATCCCCGACTGTGAATTGCACCCAATCATCGGCGATGCCAAAAACCGTCGCCCCCTGCCCGCTGGAGTCCCATGAAAACCCGAGCCGCTGTCGCCTTCGAGGCCAAGAAACCGCTGGAGATCGTCGAGGTCGATCTGGAAGGCCCCCGCGCGGGCGAGGTGCTGGTGGAGATCAAGGCCACCGGCATCTGCCACACCGACGCCTATACGCTGGACGGGCTCGACTCTGAGGGCCTGTTTCCCTCGATCCTCGGCCATGAGGGCGCGGGGGTGGTGGTCGAGATCGGCGCGGGTGTGACCAGCCTGGCGGTCGGCGACCATGTGATCCCGCTCTACACGCCCGAATGTCGTCAGTGCAAAAGCTGCCTGTCGCGCAAGACCAACCTGTGCACCTCGATCCGCGCCACCCAAGGCAAGGGCCTGATGCCGGACGGCACCAGCCGCTTCTCCTACAAGGGCCAGACCATCCACCACTATATGGGCTGCTCGACCTTCGCCAACCACACGGTGCTGCCCGAGATCGCGCTGGCCAAGATCCGCGCCGACGCGCCGTTCGACAAGGCCTGCTACATCGGTTGCGGCGTCACCACAGGCGTCGGCGCGGTGGTCAATACGGCCAAGGTCGAGGCGGGGGCCAACGCCATCGTGTTTGGCCTGGGCGGCATCGGCCTGAACGTGATCCAGGGGCTGAAGCTGGTCGGCGCCGACAAGATCGTCGGGGTCGACGTTAATGACGCCAAGGAGCCCTGGGGCCGCAAGTTCGGCATGACCGACTTCGTCAATCCGTCCAAGGTCGAGGGCGATCTGGTCGCCCATCTGGTGGCCCTGACCGGCGGCGGCGCCGACTACACCTTCGACTGCACCGGCAATGTCAATGTCATGCGTACCGCCCTGGAGGCCTGCCACCGCGGCTGGGGCGAAAGCATCGTCATCGGCGTGGCCGAGGCCGGCAAGGAGATCGCCACTCGGCCCTTCCAGCTGGTCACCGGACGGGTCTGGAAAGGCTCGGCCTTCGGCGGCGCGCGCGGGCGCACCGACGTGCCCAAGATCGTCGACTGGTACATGGACGGCAAGATCGAAATCGACCCGATGATCACCCACACCCTGCCGCTGGAGCGGATCAACGAGGCGTTCGATCTGATGCATGCCGGCGAGAGCATCCGCAGCGTGGTGGTGTTTTAGCGGGCTGTGGGATCAAGTTGAATCACTGAGAAAATTCCGCTCAACCCGGCGAACGCCGGGATGAGCGGATATCGAACGGACTGAATTCGTCGCGCTCTAGGCGCGGCTGCTCGCCAAGGAATCCGAAGCCGATGAGCGACATCGAACAGCTTGAGGGGCGCAAGAGCTTTGGCGGCGTGCAGGGTGTCTATCGGCACCGGTCGACGGCGACCGGGACGGACATGACGTTCTCCGTGTTCGTCCCGGCCCACAATCCCGGCGATCAGCTGCCAGTGGTCTGGTACCTGTCGGGTCTGACCTGCACCCACGCCAATGTCACCGAGAAGGGCGACTACCGCCGCGCCTGCGCCCAGCTGGGCCTGATCTTCGTGGCCCCTGACACCAGCCCGCGCGGCGAGGGCGTGCCGGGCGACCCGGCCGGCGCCTATGATTTCGGCCTGGGCGCCGGCTTCTATGTCGACGCCACCCAGGCGCCCTACAGCGCCCATTACCGCATGTGGCGCTATATCGCCGAAGAGCTGCCCGCCTTGGTGCTGGGTCATTTCCCGGCCGATCCGCACCGCCAGTCGATCATGGGTCATTCGATGGGCGGGCATGGCGCCCTGACCCTGGGACTGGGCCTTCCCGGGCGCTACCGCGCCGTCTCCGCCTTCGCGCCGATCGTGGCGCCCAGTCAGGTTCCCTGGGGTCAGAAAGCGCTCGCCGGCTATCTGGGCGAGGACCGATCGGCCTGGCGCAGGCATGACGCGGTGGCGTTGATCGAGGACGGCGCGCGGGTGGCTGACCTTCTGATCGATCAGGGCGACGCCGACCCGTTCCTGGCCGACCAATTGAAACCCGCCCTACTGGCGCAGGCCTGCGAGGCGGCGGACCTTCCCCTGACGCTGCGGCTGCAGCCCGGCTACGACCACAGCTATTATTTCATCTCCAGCTTTATGGAGCAGCACCTGAGCTGGCACGGCGAACGTCTCTTGCAACCCGCTAGCGTCCGGTGAAGGTCGCCGGACGCTTGTCGACGAAGGCCGCCATGCCTTCCTTCTGGTCGTCAAAGGCGAACAGGGAGTGGAACAGGCGCCGCTCATAGGCCACGCCCGCGGACAGGGTGGTCTCATAGGCCTGGTTGACCAGGTCCTTGTTGATCATCACCGCCAGCGGCGAGAGCGCGGCGATCGTGCGCGCCGCCGACAGGGCCTCCTCGACCAGCGCCTCGGCGGCGACCACCCGCGACACCAGGCCGGCGCGCTCGGCCTCGGCGGCGTCCATCTGCCGGCCGGTGAGGATCATGTCCATGGCCTTCGACTTGCCGACGAAGCGGGTCAGCCGCTGCGAGCCGCCGATGCCGGGGGCCACACCCAGGGTGATCTCCGGCTGGCCGAAGCGCGCGGTCTCCGAGGCGATGATGAAGTCGCAGAGCATGGCCAGCTCACAGCCTCCGCCAAGGGCGAAACCCGACACCGCGGCGATGATCGGCTTGCGAAACGCCCCAAAGGCGTCGGCGAGGGGCGCGAAGGCGTTCTGCTTGAACATCTCCGCATAGGACTTGTCGGCCATCTCCTTGATGTCGGCTCCGGCGGCGAAGGCGCGGTCCGACCCGGTGATCACCACGCAGCCGACGCTGTCATCGCCGGCCAGCGCAGCCAGGGCGTCGATGATGTCCTTCATCAGGCCATTATTGAGCGCATTGAGCGCCTTGGGCCGATTGAGCCGCAGCAGCGCCACGCCGTCGGCGATCTCCAAGAGGATGTTTTCGTAAGCCATGGCGCGTCAGTCCTTTTGCGGGGCGCCCTGGCCGGCCGGCCAGGACAGGATGGCTGAGACCTCGGGTCCCCGACCATTCAAAGATTGAATGGCACGATCGCCCGCTCATGGTTCGGCACCGTTAGCCTTCGATCGACCGGAGGAAAGGCGCGCTGGGTGCAGTCGTTGCGTTCGCAGATGCGGCAGCTGACCCCGATCTGCGCCGCCGGCCCGGTGATGTCCAGGCCGTCGGCATAGACCAGCTCAGCGGCATGCGCCAACTCGCAGCCGAAGCCCAGGACATAGCGCCGATCGGGGATGCTGTAGGCGCCGGAGCGCTTGACCACGCTGCGGGCCACGCACAGGTAGCGAACCCCGTCCGGCATTTCGGCGATCTGGACCAGGAAGCGGTCCGGCGCCCCGATCGCCTCATGGATGTTCCACAGCGGGCAGGATCCGCCGAACCGCGCGAATCGGAACCGGGTGGCGCTGTGGCGCTTGGTGATGTTGCCGGCGTAGTCGGCGCGGACGAAATAGATCGGCAAGCCCCGCTCGCCGGGCCGCTGCAAGCAGCTCAGGCGGTGGCAGACCTGCTCGAGGCTGGCGTCGAACAGCAGCGCCATGCGCTCCACATCGTGCCGCACCGCCCGCGCGGCGGCGGCGAAGCGTCGATAGGGCATGATCAGGGCGGCGGCGGCGTAGTTGCTCAGGCCGATGCGGCAGACATCGACCGCCTCGCGGCTGATCAGGGCGGCGGCGGCCAGCTCCTGCTCGATGATCTCGCCCAGGCTGAGGGTGGCGATCTGATAGGCCAGCTGGAAAATGCGCGACTGCGCGGGGCTTGCGCGGTTGAGCGACAGGCGGCGGCGGGCGGGATCATAGCGCCGCAGGACGTCGTCGGTGCTGTCGTGGATGACGGTGACGTCGAAAGCTTCGAGCAGGAACCGCTCCAACGCGCCCTCGCCCGACCCCAGGCCTTCGACGCGTTCCGCCAGCGCCTCGGCGGCGGTGTCGACGGCGTGGATGTAATTGTCCTTGAAGTGGAAGTAGTCCCGCACCTCCTCATAGGGCAGCAGCGAGCTGGCCGCCGCCGACTCGTCGAGCGACACCGCCTCGTCGGTCGCCCGCAATCGGTCATCCAGGCGGCGGTAGGCGCGGTGCATGTCGAGATAGCGCCGAACCAGACCCGGCGCCTGGGCGGCGGCGCGGCGCAGCTCGGAGTTGGGCACGGCCGCGGCCTCCGGACCCGAGTCGGACAAGGCCTCGCGCAGGTCGGCGATCACCCGCTGGTCGTCGGTGACGTCGAGGGAGGCGGCGGAGACCCCGAAGACCTCGGTCAGGGTCAGCAATATGCGCGGCGTCACCGGCCGTTGATCGCTTTCGATCTGCGACAGATAGCTGGGCGACACGCCCAGTCGATCGGCGCAGTGACCGAGCCTCCAGCCCCGCGCCAGCCGCAGCGCACGGAGCTTCTGGCCGATGAACAGCTTGGTTCTCATTTTGCAAACTTACAAAAATGACGAGACGGTCCGACTCGATCTTGCAGGACTGTAGTCGAATCAGCAAGATAGCTTATCGCGAAAGTGCTCGATACCGTCACCAAACCCATGCTGATTTACGTACTTGGCGCCACATCGACTCTCTTGCCCGGTCCCAGAGTGACGCTTCAGGGTCCGGTCTGCGGGCCTGGTTCATGCAAGGGATTGGGGTCGCCTAGATCCGCCCCGTCCGCGACACCGCCCGCACCTGGGATGCGGTGCGGTCGAGCGCCGCCATGGCGCGGGCGATCACCGCCGCGGCGGCCGGCTCGCCGCCGGTGACCGCCTCGACGATCAGGCGGGCGCTATTGCACAGGCGAAGGGCGCTGATCGGGCGTTCGTCGCGGGCGCCGCAGCGGACCGGCTGGCCCAGGCGGGCGCGGGCGACGGCGGGATTGGCCGGAAAGGGCTCGGCGCTGGCGCCGCGATAGACGTCCAAGGTCGCGGCCAGGCTGAGCAAGCCGCCGCGGCCGCCGGGGGCATGGCGCAGCAGGAACGGAAAAATGGTGGGGATCTGGTCCCAGCTGACCTCAGCCCCAAGGGCGGCGCGGTCAAGGCGGCGGGTCTCCAGCGGCTCGAACAGCGGGTCGGCGATCACGCGCGCGGTCACCGCCTCGGCGAACCGTGTGGCGAAGGCGGCGATCGCGACGGGAGGCAGGGCGCGGAAGGCGGCCAGCTCGGCCAGGGCGGCCTCCCAGCGCAGCAACAGTCCGACGTTGACGCCTTCGGCCATGGCCTGGCCGGCCACCCAGCCCTTAGGCCACTCGCCGCGGGTCGAATAGGCCCGCATGCCCGGCGAGATCAGCCGGTCTTTCAGCCGCTCGCTGGCGGCGCCAGGCACGAACAGGGCGCCGGAAAAGCTGGGTCCCGACAGGAATTTCGAACCGGTGACCGCCACCAGGCAGCCCTGGGCCAGATAGGCGCGCAGGCTCTCGGGGGCCAGGCGCAGCTGGCAGGCGTCGATGATGATTTCAGCCGCGGCGCCGAAGCGCGCCTTGAACGCCGCCACCGCCGATAGGCTGGGTGAGATCAGCCCGGTCTTGGACACGTCCGAGACGGCGAGCAGGATCCGCGCGCCGGCGTCCACCGCCTGCTGCGCCACCCGGTTCAGTTCGTCTTCGACGTCGATTTCGGGGCGCAGGGTTCCGTCGGCGGCGCGGCAAGGGATGGCGACGAATCGATGGGCGGCGGCGCCTACCGGCGCGCCTTGGGTCACCGGCGCGCCGAGCGAGGCGTGGCCGCCGAAATGCTGGCCGCTCAGCGCCGCCGGCACGCCGCTGCCGGTCTCCTCCGGCTCGACATCGATACAGACCAGAGGCGCGTCCGGACCGGCCCCGATCAGCTCGGCGAGGATCAGGTGCAGATCGGTGCCCGAGGGCGAGAAGATCACGTCCAGGCCGTCCAGATCGTTCAGCCCATAGAGCCCGATGAGGCCGCCGCGCAGGCGCTCGAGCGCCTCGGCGTAGGCGGCGGGGCTGGGGCCGCGCGGTTCGGCGCGATAGAGCCGCCCCCGCAGGGTCTCGGCCGCGTCGAAGCCGCGCTCGGAAATCACCGAGGCGGTGGAGGAGCCGAAATCGGCCAGGCCCGGGTCCGGGTGCGGCGAGCAGCCATAGCGGTTGCGGCCGGTGATCGGGTCCAGCGCCAGCCGGGCGTCGCCGCCCTCGGTCAGCAGGTCGCGGGTGGAAGGCCCCGCCTGGCTGATCCGGTGCGGCGCCGCCGCCCGATACTCATGCGCCTTGATCATACGAAGCGGCCCGCGTGGCGGCCCAGGCACCCGAATCAGGGGGCGTCGGCCGAGCTCTATTGGGCCAGCATGGGGGGTGGTGCTTGCAAGACCCTTAACCAAAATTGACGAATTCGGGAAAAAGTGTCGCGGAGGAGGGACCCTCGGCGCCGCTAAATTGTCGCTGCCCAGTGTAACCGAACAGCCTCGACCGCCGAAATCGTCGTCGAGCCCGCAGCGTTGCGGGTGTGGAGCGCGCGGCGATGGCGAAGTTTGATGATGGGGGACGAAGCGTGCTGCGCGCCCTGGCGATCGGCCTGCTGGCGCTGGCGCCGATCAGCGCCGTCGCCGCGGACCGCGAGCATCCGACCGTGATTGAGCTGTTCCAAAGCCAGGGTTGCTCGTCCTGTCCGCCGGCCAACGCCAATGTCATGGCCCTGGCCGACCGGCCCGATATCTTGAGCCTGAGCTTCGGCGTCACCTATTGGGATTACCTGGGCTGGCGCGACACCTTCGCCAAGCCGCAGTTCACCGACCGTCAGCGAGCCTATGCCCGCGCCCTTGGTCACGACAATGTCTTCACCCCGCAGGTGGTCATCAATGGCCGCATCGACGGGGTTGGCGTCGACCCGCGTGAGCTGGACGGCCTGGTCCGTCGGGGGGATCGCGGCGCGGGCGGTCCCAGCGTGACGGTCCGCGATGGCGCGGTCAGCATCGGCGCCGGTCCGGCCCCGGCCCAAGGCGCCGACGTCTATCTGGTGCGCTACGATCCCCGTATCGAACAGGTCGCCATCCGCGCCGGTGAGAATGGCGGGCGCACCCTGCCCCATCGCAATGTGGTGCGCGCTCTGACCCGGTTGGGGCGTTGGGACGGGGCCGCCT
>Ga0302193_10003236_pt1 | contig 13160 bp, 8 predicted proteins | sample II_Bog_E3_3_FD_200228 | JGI IMG/M metagenome (GOLD analysis project Ga0302193, IMG submission 200228) | Peat permafrost microbial communities from Stordalen Mire near Abisko, Sweden - II_Bog_E3_3 | ecosystem: Environmental > Terrestrial > Soil > Wetlands > Peat | place: Sweden: Abisko, Stordalen...
ATGCAGCTACTTCTTATGCGCAGCGGCTTTCTTGCGGTGCGTCAGATTCCTTTGATCCAGAAGAATCAAGGCATCGGAAGCGTTGAACGGATACCGTTGCACCGATTGCTGGCCCGTGGTGCTCAGCGTGATGTCTACGCGGCGGTTCTTAGCTAAGACAACGATAGGCAGTTCGTGGAGAAGTTTCTCCCGGTCCGCCTCGCTCAGCTCAGGATTCTGCTTAATCGTGTCTTCCACCTGGTCCGCGGTGAGGTCTTCCTGTTTGCCCAGGCCGACCGTTTCAATCTTGGTTTCGGGAACGCCATGCTCAACCAAAAACTGCTTTGTACGCGCGACACGACGTTCAGAAAGCGCCTGGTTGTACTCGACTGACCCTCGCGCATCCGCGTGTCCGGTCAGAGTCAGGTGAGCTTCCGGCCTCAATTCGAGGTACCTCTTGAAGTCTGTTGCGAGCGTGGTCAGAGTCGCTTCCTGGCTGCCCACCAGGCCGCCATCGGGATGCTCGATTCTTGGCTCATCCGTCTGGAAAAATATACTGTGCAGCGCCAGGCGAGTCTCGAGCTGCTTTATCTCAGGAGATTCCGGGGGAGCCACATACGGAGCCGCAATCGTCACGCTGGTGTTCGCGGCTACCGTCTGATTCTTGTCGTCTGTCACGTTGCAGATGATTCCAACCACGCCCGCCGGCGCGCCCGTCGAATCGTAGGTGGCCGTGTTGCTTGTGCCGCTGATGGTCCCGTACGGAGCTGAGTAGTTGTAAGTCAACGGACGGTTCTGCGGACTAACGCCTGCAGCGGTAATCACGCTCTTGTCGCCCGAGTTGATAGTGCTGGGACTGGCTGAGCAACTGACAGTCGGCGGCTCAAACGCCTTTACTGTGAAGTTTGCCGTGGCTGTGGCAGATTCCCATGGCTGCGCGCCTTCCCTGCCGGGTCTGCCTTCCCTCACACCGCAATTCACCGTATATGGACCCGGCGCAAGCGTTGCGGTAGCCACCGTGGCCGTCGCGCCCTGCGCCGTTACGCCAGGTCCCGTCAAGCTGTAAATCACATTCATCTTGGGATTCAGGCCGCCGGCTGTCGCGGTCACCATCACCGGGTCGCCGGGAAAGACCAAAACCGGATTGGCGGAGCAAGCAAGAGTCACTTGCGGTGGAGGCGCGAAATTTCCGCCGAAGCGAAACACGATTCCGGAAGACAGGCGCATATCATTCTGCGAAGCACTTGCTCCGGTGTTGTAATCATCGAACCTTGTCATCAGGTATTCGGCTTGAATGATGCGGATGGCCAGATGACGGCGCAGATTGAAGTCCAATCCGCCGCCGGCGGTCCAGGCAAACGAGTTCTCTGCTGGGAGCGGCGTGCAACCTGCGCCCAGGCAACCCGAAGAGAATGTCACATCGCTGGCATGAATGTCCCCAAACAGAGCCTGAACAAATGGTGTAAGCCTCGTGGAATTCCGGAAGGAATAGCGTGGACCAAAGAGATACGTGTAGACTGACCCGCTTGAGTCTGGCTTGGCGCCTGTCCCCGCGAGCAGGAGTTGCGTGTCACCAAAGCCGCCAAAGTCGCCAACCAGGCCCAGATGGCGAGTGAAGTTATAGGCGATAGACGTGCTGCCGCCATTGAGCCACACCAGACGGTTTCCGTCAGACGGCGCTGGAACGGCGCGCAGATACGAATAGCCCACAAACAGGTCCACCTTGGGCGTGCCGCCGTTTGTGCCTCTCGCGTCCTGCGCGCGAACCATCAACGGGGGAATTAGTAGCGCGCCAAATACCGCGATCGCAATGATCCTTGCACTCAATCTCATTGTCGCCTCCTGAACTGCATTTCGCTATCAGCGCAACACCAGCAGCGGGTTGACTCAACGTAAACAGAACTTACCGGGCCAGACCCTATGGCACATTGATGACGGTGTTCACCATGGTGGTTGACGCGTTCAAAGCCAGCACTCTGCCGTTGATGGTCGTTACCGTCGCTGACGTGGATTGTCCCGGACTTGAAACCGTGATTCCCGGTTGAGAGATGATGGTTCCCACCATCGTCCCGCCGCCGCCGTAATTGATGACCGCGCCCGGAAGGCCCCCCACCGCCCAGTAGACATTGCCGGCCTGGGCGCCGCCAATCAGGATGACACTTCGAGAGTTTGTCGGCGTGCCAACGGTCAGAGACGACCCGATCTGGAAAACCCAGGTCGCATTGGGATTGCCTTGTGCGTCGAGAGTAAGATTCCCGCTCGTTATGCCAACCGAGCTGGCGTTCGTGTACACGCCGGGGTAAATGGTTGTACCGCCCAGTTCCGCTGCCAGAGTGCCGGTCGAGGGAAGGCCCTGAAGCGTGGTGTAAGCGGTTTGAGCTTCAAGCGCGGCTTCGGTGGCGACTGCCATAGTATGCGCGGTTCCTTCAGTGGCGCAAGTACCGTTAGGCGGCGGCGGAGCGGTATCAATGACTCCGTTCACTTGCCCCACATTCAGCGGAGTTTCCGTATAAGTGCATGGCCATACCGCGCCAACCTTCGGAAGGGTAGTGTCATGGAACCCGGTTATCAGCGTCGAGGCGCCCGTCGTCGCGATCCCTCCGTTGTTGATCACCGTGTGGATTCCCTGGTTGGTTATCCCCGCTCCTCCTCCCAGCGCGCCCATTAGCGAAATAGTTGGACCCAGGACGATCGGCGGCGTAGCCACTCCCGTTCCGGTGGTAAAGGTCCATGGATTCGGTGGCGGCCCGATGTTCACCAGCAGCGGATTGCCGTTCACATCTTTGGCTCCGGTGGTCACCGTTACGGTATAGACGGTGCTGGCAGTCAGCGAGGCCGTGGGTGTGAGCGTGGCAATAAAGTTCACCGGATCATAAGTAATCGTTGCCGGAATCGCAGTTCCGCTCAGCGACGAACCCTGATAAAGCAGGAAGGTTGCCGTGGTGAGGGTCAGCGGATTCATCGCCTCGGTGAAGGTTGCGCTGATTGCCTGATTCAGAGGCACGCTTGTAGCCAGGTTTGCGGGGATTGTCTTGACCAGCCCCGGCTGGGTGGTATTCGCAGTCGTGCCAGTCTTGAATATCCAGCTATAAGTACTGGCCATTGCGACGCCAGCCTGGCTCTCAACCCCGGTGGTGATCGTGGCTGTATACGTGGCGCTGGCTGCGAGGTTCACTGACGGCACAAACACCAGCGAATTTCCACTCGATGCGTATTCAACCTGACCGGCCACGGGAGTCGAGCTGCCCAGTTCCACCAGCGTAAAGTTTGTCGTGCCGGCGATCGTGGCAGCGGTCATCGGCTCACTGAACGAGGCGCTGACAACCTGATTGAGCGGCACAAGCACGTTCTCGGGTGAAGTTACAGGCAGGGTCGAAATGACTGTAGGCGCCGGGGTAAGCGCTGGCGGCGTGGCAATCGTGGTAAAAGTCCACACGTAGTTGGTAATCAGGTGAGTGCCGCCAGTGTTCGTAGCTCCGGTAGTGATTGTGGCCGTGTAGATGGTTCCGTATGCCAGAAAGGCGCTCGGCGTAAACGTCGCAACGGTGCCGGAGTACGTGACGGCTCCCGCCACGGCAACGCCGCCTGGGCCGGCCACCGTGAAGGTTGTGGTGCTAATCGAGGCTGCGCTCATCGCCTGGCTGAAGGTCGCGGTGACGGTCGTATTAATGATCACGTCGGCAGTTCCCAGAGCGGGAGTTACAGACACCACGCTGGGAACCATTACCGTTTCTTGACCACAACCGGCCACAAGGGCGACCAGCAAGGTCGCCAGGAAGCACACGAATCCAGTCCTGTATTTGCGCATTTGTAACCTCTCGTTCTACTGTGGTAGCACGGTGTCCAACGAGTACGGCATTGCGGGACCGACGTAATTGTCGGCACAATTTGACTCTGCAAAAGTAACAAGCGAAAACTAGAGAGGTCTGTATAGAATTGCTCGTCATCCCTTAGTTATAGGCAGCATAGATTTCTCTTTTATGAGTAAAATTGACCATCTTTTTATAAACAGAAACGCCCGCTTCAATCCAATCGTCCTCACTAGGCGATTGAGAAATCAAGCTCCTGCATCTTCAAAATCTGTTCCCAAACCGCCGGTTCGACGGGAAGGCCGAGTTTGCGATTCTCCGCGCGGACGCGCAAAGTCTGCTCTCCAGGGTAACGAATCTTCGTGCCCTTCTCCGCCGGCCGGCTGTGATGCAACGAAGCGATAACATCGTCGGCGATTTGCGAAAGTTTCTCTTCATCTCCCAGCGCCGCTGGATTTATAGCCAGAAAGACCTGCGAGATACCGGCCTCCAGAAGCGGATCATTCGGAAGCTGATGAGTCGCTTTGCCCAGCGATGTCATAGCGGCGATCATGTCCAGCACCAGGGAAAGCCCTGACCCTTTCCAGTAGCCGATAGGCAACGGGCGCTGTGATTGCTCAATCGCCGCGGGATCGCGCGTCAGGTTGCCCGCCGCATCAAAGCCTCCGTCGACGGGCAGCATCTCTGCTCGCAATCTGTAACTCTCCAGTGCTCCATAGGAAAACTGTGACATCGCCATATCCAACACAACGTGCCCTCCTTTGCGCGGAACCGCAATCACCAGAGGATTGTTTCCCAGGGACGGCTCAGCGCCGCCCCAGGGAGGCATGTTGGGCATCGTGTTTGTCCAGCAGATACCGATCACTCCTGTCTCGGCAGCTTGCCAGCCGTAGGTGCCGCCTCGCATCCAGTGATTGGTGTTGCCCAGCGCCACGCATCCCACGCCATGAGCGCGGCTCAGAGCTATCGCCCGTTCCATGGATGCATGCGCGTTCAGATTGCCTGGACCTTTCCGCCCATCCCAACGCTCAAGCGCGCCGAAGCTGGCAATCAGTTGCGGCTCGGCCTCCACGTCAACGCTGCCGTTGCGCACCATGGCAACGAAACGGGGAAAGCGGTTGATGCCGTGCGTGTACACGCCGTCGCAAGTTGTCTCGGCGAATAGCCGCGCACAGCTTTGCGCCTGGCTGTCAGAAAAGCCCAGCTTGCGCAGCACGCTTTCCAGCGTCGCTTGCACTTCCTCAAATGGAATTCGATTCATTGCTCGGAGTCCATCCTAGCGACGTTCATTTTCGTACGGAACTGGAATTATCGGTCAATTGGTATTCTCCTCGGGGAACGCAGGATAGTCTGAATAGTGGCGTTCCAGTGGAAAGCACAATACTCTCTTGTGCTTCTCTCGCATTTCGGAGTCGGACACGAGCTTCTGAATTAGCGTGTGGAGGCGTGAAACATGCAGGGCTGGAGAAAGCAGCACAACTCCAGTGTATTCGCGTGTGTCATCCCAATAAAACAAACGCTCTATATGTCGCCCGTCGATCACATCATGCCAAACGCGGAAGTTCCATCGTTTGCCGGTCACATCTATTCGCGGCTTGTTTAAATTCTGATAATCCCACCACACAATTCAATTCCTCATTTTATTATCTCTTCCAGTGGTGGAGATTATTCCTTCAGCGTCACCGTAATCTTCCGCACATCGCCGCCCATGGAAGTTATCACGATCTCGCCGGTAGATTTCTTGCGGATGCTCTTGAATTTTTCGCCCCATTCAACCAGCACCAGCGCATCCGGCGTCAGCAGCTCATCCAGCCCCAGAGTTTCCAGTTGGCGCTCGCCTTCCAGGCGGTAGACGTCCAGGTGGTAGAGCTTCACCGCACGCCCCTCGCGCACGCCGTCATATTCGTGAATCAATGTAAATGTAGGGCTGGTCACCTCGTCAGCTTCGGCGGCATCCAGCGCCTGCGCAATGCCCTTCACCAGCGTGGTTTTGCCGGTGCCCAGGTCGCCCCTCAGCAGCAACAATTGCGGCGGCGCCAGCAGCCGCGCCAGTTTGCGGCCCACTTCAATCGTCTCCGCGCCGCTCTTGCTGGTGAATTCGTGCGTCCGGGCAAATGCGGCAGGGGCTGCACTAGTCATTGACATTCCTCTTGAAAGGCCGCGGCTTGTGGCAACTTCGGCGGCAGCCCCTGTATCCAAAGATAACCGTTCGGACCTCGTGTTTGAAAGCGGAAAGCCAGCGCAAGCTGCGCCAAACTATCCGTCGCTAGCAGCGTGTGTTCATTTCCCGCCCGAACAGTCATGTCCGCAGCCAGCCCGTGCAAATAAACCGCTGCTGCCACCGCCCGTGCAACCTCCGCCGGGTACTGCGCTAATAGCCCCGCAATCAGCCCCGTCAGCAGATCGCCGCTGCCGCCCTTCGCCATGCCGGGATTCCCCGTGGTGTTCACGGCCACGCGTCCGTCCGGATGCGCAATGAGTGTCCTCGCGCCTTTGAGTACCAACGTAACGCCGGTGCGCTGCGCAAAACTCCGCGCTACTCCCAGCCGGTCAGCCTGCACCTCGGCCACCGTGATTTGGGCCAGCCGCGCCATCTCGCCGGGATGCGGCGTCAGCACCAGCGTGCGTCCTTTTGCCAGTTTGGTCAGCAGCACCGGCTTGGCCGCCAAAATATTCAGCGCGTCCGCATCAATCACAGCCGGAATCTTTGTCGCTGACAAAAATCCTGTGGTGAATTTTACCGTCTCCGGATTTTGTCCCAGGCCAGGTCCAATAGCCAACACGGTTTTTCCAGCCGTGAGCACAGAAAGAAACTCCGGCGCAAGATTCTCCGCCGCAATCGAGCCTGCCTGAGTTGCAGCCAGAGGCCACGTCATCAACTCCGGCGCAATGGCCGACACCGTCGCCAGCGCCGGAGCCGGAACCGCCGCCGTCACCAGTCCTGCTCCGGCCCGCAACGCACTCAGAGCCGTCATGGCAGGTGCGCCGGCTTTGCCGCCAGCCGTACCAAATGTTCCGCCCACCACCAGCACATGCCCGAAGCCGCCCTTGTTGGCCGCTGACGCGCGCGGCTCCTGCGCGAGCGCGAGCGACTCACCAGCCCAACTCAAATTCAGAGTGGGGACCATCGCCTCGTCCGGCGAACCGATGGGCGCCACCACAACCGGCTGACCCCAGTGCCGTGTCAATTGCCCAAAGACGTGCGCCGGCTTGGGCGCGGTAAAAGTGATGACAGCATCCGCGGGGAAAACCGGCCCGGCAACAGTGGCAGCGGTCTCGTCTGCCGCCCAGCCCGAAGGCAAATCCACCGCCAGAACCGGCGCCGTGCTCGCCTCCATCCACCTGAGCGCCGCCAGCGCCAACCCCTTCAGCGGCGGCTTAAATCCGGTGCCCACCACGGCGTCGATAATCAGATCCGTCTCCAGCGCAGCCTTGTGCGCCTCCAGGTCCGCGGCAGTTTCGATGATGGCTATCATTCCATGCGCAGGACTCGTCAGATCGCGCCATGCCGTTGCCGCGTCGCCCTTGAGTCCATCGCGCCCGCCCAGCAGCAGAGTGGTCACCTCCAGGCCCGCCGAGGCCAGCAGCCGCGCGGCCATCATGCCGTCGCCGCCGTTGTTGCCGCGCCCGCACAGCACCGTCACCCGCCGTGCCCGCGGAAACTCCTGCCGCGCAAACGCCGCCACGGCAGCCGAAGCCGCACGCATCAGCTCAATCGATGGAATCCCGAACCTCTCGGTAGTCAGCCGGTCGCACGCCTGCATCTCGGCCGCGGAAAGAACTTGCATGCCAACATGGTAGCGCACAAGGGAGCAGGGGTTGGATAAAAGAGAAGAGCCGACTCGGCGACAACCTGAGTTTCCTCTTGGCGACGTCGACGTTTTCCGGGAGTAATTCGTGGCTGGAGGCAGTTCGTGCGATCCCTTGTCTCAAGACTGAGGCCTCGGACACCCCAAATTGCAGCTTGGTGAGGTGCCGGAGAGAAGGGCCACCCGCGATCGTACACGCGACCCACGCCAAGAGTAGAAGGAATCTCTCCTTCTACTCTTGGCAGCACTCCTACTCAAGTTGAACTGCACGTCTCAATCTCTTTAGTCGACCGTGAGAGTGAGGACCGTGGAATGCGACAGCGTACCCGAGGTAACGGTTTCGACCATCGTGTACGTCTGTGTTTGTTTGGTGGATGAACCACCATTCGAGCTGCAACCGCTGATCCCCGCCAATGTAACGATGCCAGCGGCCAGGAACAGCAGTATGGAGATCGTCCGATTTAGGCGCTTGGCGGCGCGGCGCATTCTGCCCGCGAATGGCAACAACAGAATTCCCCAGAGCAATGGGGGGAGTCTCTGGCCTGGCTGATCCGGATGATCGAGACGCGCCGTCGCCGACGGCAACTGGAAAGTCATCGAAACAGCGCCCAGCGCAGTGTTTGCAGGCAAGGACCACGAAGAGGCCGATTGCTTCGTCCATGACGCTGGAGTGATCGTCGCCGTAACACCTGAAGGCATGCCACTCACGGTTAGTGTCGTCAGCATTGGGAGAGTTGTCCCGATGCTCGGCGTAAGATCCAACGTAAATGTAGCTGTACCGCCAGAAGTTGTCGTTTGTGACGTGCCGCTCCCGGAACCAGAGACAGGCGAGCTGACGCTGAAGTCAGTGACGGCCTGAAAGCTTGTGGTCGTCGTGGCCGCCGCGAAGTTGCCGCTGGCAGCCTGGCTGGCGCTCAACAGAACTGTGCCCGCACCGGTCAGTGTCACTGTTGAACCGGAGATGGTTGCCGGGCCGCTCACCACCGCATACGTCACCGCCCCGCTCGATGCCGAGGTTGCACTCACCGTGAAAGGTGCATTGCCATAGATCTGCACCGGGATCGCCGCAAAGCTCAGCGATACAGCCGCCGAATTGACTGTGAAGCTGGTGGTCGTCGTCGCCACTGCGTAGTTGCCGCTGGCAGCCTGGCTGGCGCTCAGAGTCACCGTGCCCACACCGGTCAGCGTCACCGTTGCGCCGGAGATGGTGGCAGGACCGCTCACCACCGCATACGTCACCACCCCGCTCGATGCCGAGGTTGCACTCACCGTGAAAGGTGCATTGCCATAGGCCTGAGCTGCAATTGCCGCAAAGCTCAGCGCCGGAACTTCGGGCGAAGCTGTGCCGCTCAATGCGATGCTTTGCATTGCAGGCAGAGTGTTGGCTGTCAACCCAAAAGGTTCGGCCTTTACGCCAGTCGATTGCGGCTCAAACGCGATGCTCAGGTTACAGATCGCATTCGTGCTCACGCTCTCATTGTTAGCGCAATCGATAGTGGCGCCACCACCCGCCATCTGAATGAAGTCGGCTGGCGGTGTCATCGCGGAAAACGTGAACGCAGTAGTGCCAACGTTTGCCACGGTCACTGACTGTGGGCTGTCAGTACTTCTCGATCCCACATTGGTCGCTGCGAAATTCAGGCTTGGTGGATTCGCGAAATCCACCTTGAATACTTCATTGCTGCCCAGGTTGGCGAAATATACATTGCCTTTACCATCAACAGTCACGCCGGTCGGATTCCAGAGGTCGGTGATGATGGGAGTTGGAGCAGCGCAGCCACTCGCTGTGCAGAGCGACCTCATAATCCGGTTGTCCCCTGAATCGGCGATATAAACATTGCCGCCCGCATCCACCGAAACACCAATGGGAAAGTTCAAAGCAATCGGAGTGCTGGCTGGAATTGCAGTCGGAGTACCGTAGCCGCTGCCCGTCCACGGCACCCGCATCACCTGGCTGTTCACGGTGTCAGCGATGTAGATGTTGCCACTCGCATCCACCGCAACTCCTGTCGGGTTGTACAGATTGTTCGCGACCACGCTCTCGGTGTAGCCGCCGCCAAACTGTAGCGTCTCCTTCAAGACCACGTTTTGCTGCCCATCGGCGATATAGAGGTTGCCGTTCCCGTCCACCGCGACCCCGGTGGGCAAGGTCATGCTTTGGGAAGAAAACACACTCTCGTTGTAGCCTCCGCCACCAATCACTGGTCTCTCGATCAAAACCAGGGCTGTGCCGCCATCGGCAATATAGACGGTACCGGCTCCGTCCACCGCAATTCCGGTGGGATTACCCAGAGCGCTGCCGCTAGATTGGGACGCCACCGTACTTTCAACAGCCGACGGGCTCTCTTTCAACACCCGATGATTGTAGGTGTCGGCTATGTACGTGTTGCCGAATGCATCTACCGCGACTCCGGTCGGGTAATTCAGAGTGGAGGAGTGGATCAGGCTTTTGGTTCCGGGCAAGAAGGCGGCCTGTGCCCCAAGCCCGCTGCCATAGACGAAACCAGTTGCCAAAAGATTTCCCAATCGGTCCTGGAGTTGCGCAGCTCCAAAACGGACTCCAGCGTACTTCGGCGTAAAGATCACATCAACCGTGCAGGTTTCGCCCAGATTGTAGGTGTGACCAGTCCCATTGGTGCTGCAAGTTCCCGTGGTCGCGTCGGCAAAGTCCAATCCTGTTGCGCCCTGGGTCACCACCACTGGAACGCCGATCGGGCCTGCCGTATCGAAGACGAAATTCAAAGAAATCGGCGAACTGGAGCTGCCCACATTGACGGAGCCATAGTTCGCCGACGTCGTAATCTCCTTCACCTCATTGTTCCCCATATCGGCGACGAAGACGTTCCCGCTCCCGTCCACCGCCACGCCACTGGGGTTGGAAAAGCCGCTGCCTACAATGTGGACCGCGGAGGCGCTGGTGACGACGCCACCTGAAGCCACAATCTCCTTCACCTCATTGTTCCCAAAATCGGCGACGAAGACGTTCCCGCTCCCGTCCACCTCCACGCCACTGGGGTTGGAAAAGCCGCTGCCTACAATGTGGACCGCGGAGGCGCTGGTGACGACGCCACCTGAAGCCACAATCTCCTTCACCGCACTGTTCCCCATATCGGCGACGAAGACGTTCCCGCTCCCGTCCACCGCCACGCCTTCGGGATCGGAGAAGTTGCTGCCTACAATGTTGACTGCGGAGGCGCTGGAGACGACGCCGCCCACCGCCACAATTTCGTATACCTTGCTGTTCCCATAATCGGCGACGAAGACGTTCCCGCTCCCGTCCACCACGACGCTAAGTGGCTGGAGAAAGCCGCTGCCTATAATGTTGACCGTGGAATTTATAGAGACGCTGCCGCTCACCGCCACAATTTCGTATACCTTGCTGTTCCCCGGATCGGTGACGAAGACGTTCCCGCTCCTGTCCACCGCCACGCCATAGGGTCGGGTGAAGCCGCTGCTCACAGCGAACTTCGCCCCGCTGAAGTGAGCGGTCTGCGCCGAGACGTTCGAGCACAATGCCATGCCAAGGACGAGAACGATTGAAGCTGAGATTATGCGGACTGAGAATCTTGAATGACCGAAAACAGAGTCAATTTGAGCACACGAAGAACGGTTTGCAAGGATCATGACGGCTCTCTCCACTGAGTACGCGGTTTTCGGTCAGTGGGAGGCGGTGTCACGCCGCAGGTTGTCTGCCGCTATCGGTGTACAGCGGAACCGGATTGCAGGCCATTGCTAAGGGCGCCGCCCATTGATCACGAGTTTTGGCATCTCTGCGCCATTCATCGGCATCTGGCGAGGGATCTATCAGTAGGTCGCGAGTCCACACTCTCCAATCCAGCGCTAACATCTTCAGACTGAGTCGATTGAAAGGACCAAATAAATATCATGGAAAATCGAGGAGTGTGGACGTTCCAGCACAACTCAGCACCGGAAGTCGAAGCCGGCTTCTCGACTGCCTTCTGTGGTCTCTGCGTTCCAAGTAGATGACCAACTGCTCGGACACTGGGCTATGTCGGGGAGGGCGCGCCGATGTTCCGGGAGAGACTAGCAGTAAACGGAAAAGGCTGAAAAGGCAAACTAAGTGGTTGGTGTTTAGGGGCTTATGCATATCAAGATAAGATCACTCCTCTGAAGTCGCCCAGCGTCCATTGAAGAGCTTTTCTCTGCCTCACCGCGCCATCAAAATCAGCAGCCAGCCGTTCAATCCGGCGATGAGGATAGCGACGAACCAGGCGAGCGCCTTCAGCCAGCGAGCATTCACAAACTCGCCCATGATTTTCTTGTTGCCGGTGAACAGCACCAGCGGCACCACGGCAAAGCTCAATTGCAGCGACAGAATCACCTGACTCAGAATCAGCAGCTTTTCCGTGCCCTCCTCGCCGGTGACCGCGACCACGATGATGGTGGGGATGATGGCCAGAGAGCGTGTGATGATCCGGCGCAGCCACGGCGAAACTCTCAGGTGGATGAAGCCTTCCATCACCACCTGCCCGGCCAGCGTGCCGGTGATCGAGGAATTTTGCCCGCTGGCCAGCAGCGCAACGGCAAACAGCGTGCTCGCCCCCGCCGCGCCCACCAGCGGACTGAGCAGCTTGTATGCGTCTTGTATGGCCGCCACATCGTACAGACCGTGACGATTGAAAACCGCCGCCGCCACCATCAAAATGGCCGCATTCACAAACAACGCCAATGTGAGCGCCAGCGCGGAGTCGATATTGGCCATGGTGATGGCTTCGCGCTTGCCTTTGGGCGTGCGTTCATATTTGCGGCTCTGCACAATCGATGAATGAAGGTACAGATTGTGCGGCATCACCGTCGCGCCCAATATTCCAATGGCGATGTAGAGCATGGCGGGGTTAGTGACAATCGCGGCGGAGGGAACAAAAAGGCTGTGCAGCGCCGGCCAGTAATCCGGCTTGGAAAGAAACATCTGCACGCCGAACATGCCCAGAATGGTGCCGATGAGCGTGATGACCAGCGCCTCAACGTAGCGGAATCCCCAGCGCTGCATCAGCAGAATCAGCAGCACGTCCAGGCCGGTGATCAGCACGCCATAGAGGAGCGGAATGTGGAAGAGCAGTTCCAGCGCGATCGCCGAGCCGATTACTTCGGCCATGTCACAGGCGGCAATGGCAATCTCCGCGCCGATCCATAATGCGTAACTGACCCTGGGCCCGTAGCTCTGGTGGCAGAGCTGCGCCAGGTCGCGCTCCGTGGCCACGCCCAGCTTGAGGCTCAGGCTTTGCAGCAGAACGGCCATCAGGTTCGAGGCCATGATGACAAACAGAAGCGTGTAGCCGAATCGCGAGCCACCGGCAATGTCCGTGGCCCAGTTGCCGGGGTCCATGTAGCCGACGGAAATCAGAAATCCTGGGCCAAGAAAGCCCAGCAGCCGCCGCCAATACTGCGGCGACCGGGAGATGTTCACCGTCGCATGAACCTCACCCAGCGAAGGCGTCTGGTGCTCGGGACCCGGCGCGAGGCCAGGAATTACGGGCAACGGGATTTTGGCCGTAACGCTCATACAATGAGTATGCCACAACTAGTTAACTATGGTTAACAC
>Ga0302193_10003240_pt1 | contig 13155 bp, 11 predicted proteins | sample II_Bog_E3_3_FD_200228 | JGI IMG/M metagenome (GOLD analysis project Ga0302193, IMG submission 200228) | Peat permafrost microbial communities from Stordalen Mire near Abisko, Sweden - II_Bog_E3_3 | ecosystem: Environmental > Terrestrial > Soil > Wetlands > Peat | place: Sweden: Abisko...
CAGCTTCGTGAAACTCCAGAAGTTTCTCACGCTCTTCGTAACCCCAGAGACCGGGTGTGAGCGCGCCGCAATCCAGCGCAAAGCTCGCGACGCTGAGGAGATGGTTCAGCACCCGGGTGATCTCAGCAAACATCACGCGAATCCATTGCGCGCGGTCCGGGGCCTGGATGCCCAGCAGCTTCTCGGTCGCTAGCGCGAACGCATGCTCGCACGCCATCGGCGATACATAATCGAGCCGGTCGAAATACGGGACCGCCTGAAGATAGCTCTTATATTCAATGAGTTTTTCGGTGCCACGATGTAGCAACCCGATATGCGGGTCGGCGCGATCGACGACCTCACCATCCATTTCCAGAATCAACCGCAACACGCCATGGGCGGCCGGATGTTGCGGCCCAAAATTAATCGTGTGGCTATCAATCTCGATCATTTGGGTTTTGGGAGTGGCAGCTTCGCTCATCGGCGGCCTCCGCTTGCCTTCTCATCACCAGGCAGGGAAGTCATACCCTCCCATGGCGAGAGGAAATCAAAATTACGGAATTCCTGCGTGAGTTTGACTTTGTCGTAAACGACGGATTTACGCTCATCATCGTAATGAACCTCGACATAGCCGGTCAGCGGAAAATCTTTGCGCAGCGGATGACCCTCGAAGCCATAATCACTCAGTATGCGCCGGTGATCTGCAAGACCTTCGAATGCAACACCGAAAAGATCCCAGATTTCACGCTCCCACCAGGTAGCGCTCGGCCAGATCGCAGAGACGGAAAATACTGGTTCGCTCTCCCTGGCCGGGACGATGACACGTATGCGCTCGTTGCGGGTAACCGAGAGGAGGTTATAGACAATATCGAACCGCTCGGCGCGACCAGGAAAGTCAACGCCGCAAATATCCATGACCTGCGCAAATGCAAAATTCTCGCGCAACGCGCGAAAAAACGCCAATGCGTCCGCGCGCGCGGCATCCACCACCAGTTCACCGAGTTCGCGCCGGGCCGCCACGACGCCTGGGAGGCTCGCTACCGCGTCCAGCACGGTATCGGTTGCAACAACTTCTTCAGCAGGGATCTCGTCAGCCACGTAGAATTGTCCCCGTCCGCCGGATTTTTTTCTGCAATTGCATCACGCCATACACCAAAGCTTCGGCCGTGGGCGGACAGCCGGGAACATAAATATCGACCGGGACGATACGATCGCAGCCACGGACCACCGAATAAGAGTAGTGATAGTAGCCGCCACCGTTGGCGCAACTACCCATCGAAATAACCCAGCGCGGCTCAGGCATCTGGTCGTAAACCTTCCGCAAGGCCGGGGCCATCTTATTGGTCAGCGTGCCCGCGACGATCATCACATCGCTCTGCCGCGGACTGGCACGCGGGATGATCCCAAACCGGTCAAGATCGTAGCGGGGCATGTAAGCGTGGATCATTTCTACGGCGCAACAGGCCAGGCCGAACGTCATCGGCCAAAGGCTGCCGGTACGGGCCCAGTTTACCAGCTTGTCCATATTCGCGACCACAAAGCCCTTCCCTGCGATCTCGCCGGTAATGCCTTTGATCACCGCATCTTGCTCAGCGCCCTGTGGGAGATTGTCCCGGTTCCAGGCGAGCGAGGCCGTATCCGCTGAAACGCTCATGGCACTACTCCCAATCCAATGCGCCCTTGTTCCACTCGTAGATAAAGCCAACCGTCAAAACACCAAGGAAACCCAGCATTGAAAAAAAGCCAAGCAGACCGATGCGCGAGAGGCTGACCGCCCACGGAAAAAGGAACGCGACCTCTACGTCGAAGATGATGAAAAGAATGGCGACCAGATAGAACCGGACATCGAACCGGCGCCGCGCATCGCCAAATGCGTCGAATCCGCATTCATAGGCGGAAAGCTTGGCCGCGTAGGGTTTCTGATGCGCCGTAAGGATGGAGCCGAAGACGAAAGCCACGCCGATAAGGGCCGCGATGGCGGCGAAGACGAGGATGGGGAAATACTGCGAAAGGACCGGCTGCACCGCGCGTCTCCTTATCCATGGCTAATCATCATTTGCAGAAAACCGAAACAGAACCGTATCCGCCGTGTCGCACTGCAGCACGATATGGTCAAGACTAGAGTGCGCCCGCTTCAGTTTTGCGCTCTTGCACGGCTCTAAAGCTTAAAACGCCCTCGGAAACACTGCCAAACAAGATCAATCTTAACGATCATGCTCTAGGTAACAACGGCACATGAACTGAACTTGCGGGCCAGGACGGAAAACCGAACTGGCGCGAGTGACGGGGCTCGAACCCGCGACCTCCGGCGTGACAGGCCGGCGCTCTAACCAACTGAGCTACACCCGCATTTTCAGTACGCGGCGGTGTAAAGGCCTAACCGTTGAGCGTCAAGCGCATGAAACGCACAACGGTTAGGCTTTTACATTTAACTGTGGAAGAAACACATAAACTACTGAAAAATATAGAAAACGAAGGTATAGGCGGTGACGGGTTTGAACCGCCGACCCTCTCGGTGTAAACGAGACGCTCTACCGCTGAGCTAACCGCCCCTAAAAATGGAGGACGGCTCGCGCCGTCCGCACATAGCGAGTTTAGTTTACCGCATCTTTCAAGGTTTTGCCCGCTTTGAAGCGAACCGAGGTCGAAGCGGGGATATCAATTTCGGCGCCCGTCCGCGGGTTGCGGCCTTTGGAAGCCTCACGCTCGGCGGTGGCGAAAGTGCCAAAACCAACGAGACGAACTTCGAGCTTCTGCTTCAACGTCTTTTCGATTGCGCCGAACACGGCGTCAACCACTTCAGCAGCCTTGGCTTTGGAGATGTCGGTCTCTTCGGCGACGGCGGCAATCAAGTCATTCTTATTCACGGGCAAAAACTCCCTGTTATGATGATACAAAATCGCCCACCTGCATCGAATGTTAGATGCAGGCGGGCCACTGGCGATAGCAAGCCTAGTAGATACCTAACTTGCGGGGTAGCCGTCAAACGGCGGCTGTTAGTGCGGCAGCGAAGAAGCCCTGGCGTCACCAGGGGCTGCCGCGACATCGGGAGCTTCCTCCCAATCGATCGGTTCAGGCTTACGGCTCAACGCCTGACCGATGACTTCATCGACATGCGATACCGGGATGATCGTCAAACCTTTTTTGACATTCGCCGGAATCTCGATGAGATCCTTTTCATTTTCCTTCGGAATGATGACGGTCGTGATACCTGCACGCAGGGCAGCCAGGAGTTTTTCCTTTAAGCCCCCAATCGGCAGCACGCGCCCTCGCAATGTGATCTCCCCCGTCATCGCAATGTCACGGCGAATCGGAATGCCCGTAATAGCGCTGACAATGGAGGTTGCCATGGCGATACCGGCTGAAGGACCGTCCTTAGGTGTTGCACCTTCCGGCACATGAACATGGATATCCCGCTTGTCGAAAAACGGCGGTTTAATCCCGAACTGCACGGCGCGCGAGCGTATATAGGAATAGGCCGCCTGCACGCTTTCCTGCATCACATCGCCGAGCTTACCTGTCTGCTTGATGCCGCCCTTGCCAGGAAGCAGCACGCTCTCAATGGTAAGAATCTCGCCCCCGACTTCCGTCCAAGCGAGACCGGTGACAACGCCGACCATATCCTCGGCCTCGGTCTCGCCATAGCGGAACTTGGCTACACCTGAGAACTTCTCGAGGTTGCGCTTGCTGATCGTCACCTTCTTGGTCTTGGAGGTAACGATCTCCTTCACGGCCTTACGCGCAAGGTTGGCAATTTCACGTTCGAGATTACGAACGCCGGCTTCACGTGTATAGGTTCGCACCAACTCGTGCAGCGCGTCATCCGAGACCGACCACTCGTCTTTTTTCAGCCCATGCGCCTCGCCCTGCTTGGCCACCAGATGGCGCTTGGCGATTTCAACCTTCTCATCCTCCGTATAGCCCGGGATGCGAATGATCTCCATACGGTCCAGCAACGGCTGCGGCATCCGCAGGCTGTTCGCAGTGGTAACAAACATCACATCCGAGAGATCATAATCAACTTCAAGATAATGATCCGCGAACGTCGCATTCTGCTCGGGGTCCAAAACCTCCAGCAAGGCCGAAGACGGATCACCGCGCCAATCGGCGCCGAGTTTGTCGATTTCATCCAACAGGAAAAGCGGGTTGGACGTCTTCGCCTTCTTCATACCTTGGATCACCTTGCCGGGCATCGACCCGATATAGGTGCGCCGATGGCCGCGGACCTCCGCTTCATCGCGCACGCCACCTAAAGACATTCGAACGAAGTTCCGGCCGGTTGCTTTCGCAATCGATTTGCCGAGCGAGGTCTTGCCAACGCCAGGCGGCCCAACGAGGCACAGAATCGCGCCGCGGAGTTTCGGGCTGCGCGATTGCACAGCAAGATACTCGACGATGCGTTCCTTGATCTTCTCAAGGCCGTAATGATCCGCGTTCAGAATACGCTCAGCCTCAACCACGTCGTTCTTGATCTTGCTGCGCTTCTTCCACGGAATACCCAAAATCCAGTCAAGATAATTGCGTACCACCGTCGCCTCGGCGCTCATCGGGCTCATGCTGCGCAGTTTCTTCAGCTCCTTCTGAATCGCCTTCAGCTGCTCGTTCAGATAGTACTCGCGCTGCGTCTTCTCCATCTGCCGCTTCACGCGGTTACGAATTTTTTTCTCGACCTGCAGGACGCCGATCTCGGATTCCATGTGGTTGAACACGCGCTCAAGCCGTTCGCTTGTGCTGTCCAGCTCCAGCAATTCCTGCTTCTCGGAGATTTTCAGCCCGAGATGGCTGGCAACCGTGTCGGCCAGCTTGGAGGGTGAATCGATCTGATTGACGGAAACCAGAACTTCAGGCGCGATCTTCTTGTTCAACTTGATATACTGTTCAAACTGCGTGACCACCGTGCGCCCGAGCGCTTCGACTTCCTTGCCATCATCGGCGCGGTCCTCGATCGGTGTCGCGTAAACCTCAAAATAATCCTCAGTTTCTTTGAAGCTGGAGATGCGGGCGCGGCGGATACCCTCGACCAGCACTTTCACGGTTCCATCTGGTAGCTTGAGAAGCTGGAGGATCGTGGAAACAGTACCAACGCTATAGATATCCTCAGCGGATGGATCATCCTGGGCGGCATTTTTCTGGGCGACCAGAAGGATCTGCTTATCCTCCTTCATCACACTTTCCAGCGCGCGGACAGATTTATCGCGCCCTACGAAGAGCGGCACGATCATATGCGGAAAGACCACGATATCTCGCAGCGGCAGAACCGCGAGCGTATCGGACAGACCGGTTTTGGTAACGTCAGACATTATGATTTCCTTTAAGCCTCAGAGGCTGCCCTGATAGGCACAGCCTATGGCGCCGGTTCATCCGGCCACAAATGACATATCGGTAGCATGAGGTAGGGCCGCAAGCCCTGCCTGGATTGACGGTTAAAGACAGCGCCCCGATCAGGACGCCGTCTCCACCCGTTTCTCAGAATAGAGGAATAAGGGCTCGGCGCGGCCTTCGGCGACTTCCCCGCTGATCACCACTTCATCGACTCCGTCCAGCCCAGGAAGGTCGAACATCGTCGCGAGAAGAATCGACTCCATAATCGAGCGTAGCCCCCGCGCGCCGGTTTTGCGCTTGATCGCCCGGCTAGCGACCACTTTCAGCGCATCCTCGGTGAATGTGAGCTTAACCCCCTCCATCTCGAACAACCGGCCATATTGCTTGACCAAGGCGTTTTTGGGCTTGGTGAGGATCTCGATCAACACGTTTTCGTCCAGGTCATCGAGCGTGGCTACTACCGGTAAACGACCGATAAATTCCGGGATCAGCCCGAATTTCAGCAAATCCTCCGGCTCGACCTCGCGCAGAATGAGCCCTGTGCGGCGCTCGTCCTGGCTGCGGACATCCGCGCCGAAGCCGATGCCCGACCCCTTGCCGCGATGGGAAATGATCTTTTCCAACCCAGCGAAAGCGCCACCGCAGATGAAAAGGATATTTGTGGTGTCCACCTGCAGGAACTCCTGCTGCGGATGCTTGCGGCCGCCTTGCGGTGGCACGGAGGCGACGGTGCCCTCCATAATCTTCAGCAAGGCCTGCTGCACACCTTCCCCGCTCACATCTCGGGTAATCGACGGATTGTCCGACTTGCGACTGATTTTATCGACCTCATCGATATAGACAATGCCCCGCTGCGCACGTTCCACGTTATAATCGGCCGCCTGTAGCAGCTTGAGGATGATATTCTCAACGTCCTCGCCCACGTAACCGGCTTCGGTGAGGGTCGTTGCGTCCGCCATCGTGAACGGCACGTCCAGAATCCGGGCCAGGGTCTGCGCCAGGAGCGTCTTGCCAGATCCCGTTGGGCCAACAAGCATAATGTTGGATTTCGCGATCTCGATGTCGTTATTCTTCGTCGCATGGGACAGCCGCTTGTAGTGATTGTGGACTGCGACGCTAAGCACCTTCTTGGCATGGCTTTGGCCGATGACGTAGTCATCGAGCACTTTGCATATCTCACGCGGGGTCGGAACGCCGTCCCGTGACTTCACGAGATGGGTTTTGTGCTCCTCACGGATGATGTCCATGCAGAGTTCGACGCATTCATCACAGATGAAGACGGTCGGGCCCGCAATCAGCTTGCGGACTTCATGCTGTGACTTCCCGCAAAAGGAACAATACAGCGTATTTTTCGTGTCGCTCGATTTGCTGCTCATATCCACTCCACAGCGCGAAATATAAGAGAAAAGACTAGACCCCAGTGCTGGCGCACACAAGCGCCCCTGACTCCAGCCAACAAACATGTGGAAATACAAAGACTTGACTGACGCAACCGGAAAAATGAGGGCTAAATAAGCGCCAAATCAGCGGAAAAACCGTCAAAAAACCTTCAAAATTCCGACCTTGAAACGTTGTCCAAGGCCGGAACCCCTTCAATTTCCGTTAAGGATAAGCCGTTTGCGGCTATTTCGCCGTCGTGTTGTCGTCGGCGGTCGAATCGACCTTGCCTTCACCCGGCAAAGGCTGGTTCTTCACCACATCATCCACAATGCCGAACTCCTTGGCCTCTTGGGCGGACATATAGGAGTCGCGCTCCAGCTTCGCCTCAATCGCTTCAAGGGGCTGACCCGTGTGGTCAACATAGATCTGGTTCAGCCGCTTGCGCAGGTTGAGTATCTCGCGCGCCTGAATTTCAATATCTGTAGCCTGCCCCTGGGCGCCGCCGGATGGCTGGTGAACCATGACCCGCGCGTTAGGAAGCGCAAAGCGCTTGCCCTTCTCGCCGGCGCAGAGCAGCAAGCTGCCCATGGAGGCCGCCTGACCTATGCAGACAGTGCTCACCGGGCTGCGGATATATTGCATCGTGTCGTAAATCGCGAGGCCGGAGGAGACCACGCCGCCTGGGCTGTTGATATAGAACGAAATATCCTTGTTCGGGTTCTCGCTCTCCAAGAACAGGAGCTGGGCGCAGATCAGCGCGCTGACCTGATCGTAAACCTGCCCTGTGAGAAAAATGATCCGCTCCTTCAGCAGCCGGGAATAGATATCGTATGAGCGCTCGCCGCGCGCGGTTTGCTCGACCACCATGGGTACGAGGTTGTTGTTATAGATCTCGACTGGATCCCGATCCCACATATCTGAAAATTCCTCGTTCATATAACCGCCGGCTCCTGCACCGTATCGCGCCTTCCAAAAGGCCGCGATACGGACATGAGCGAGACGTCATGAATTCAAGTTAGTGGATCGGGCGCGTACGTCTAGTGCCGTGTTACGCTTCAGGGTCGGCAGCCAGCTCTTCCGGGGTCACCGTGGTCTCTTCATGCTTGATCTGACCGAGCAGGAAATCCACCACCTTGTCCTCGAAGATCGGGCCGCGGAAGCGCTCAAGCGCCTGCGGGTTCTTCTTGAAGAACTCCAGCACTTGCATCGCCTGGTCGCGATACTTCATCGCCTCGTTGAACATCGCGCGCTGCAGGTCCTGGTCGGTCACGGTCACGCTATTGGTACGGCCGATTTCGGCCACCAACAGGCCGAGGCGCACACGGCGGTCGGCGATCGCCTTATATTCGGCTTTCAGCGTGTCTTCATCCTTGGCCTCATCCTCCGGGTCAGCCCGACCGGATTGCTTCTCCTGCTCGACCTGACGCCAAATTTCCGCGAATTCCGCATCCACCAGCGAAGCCGGCGCCTCGAACTGGGCGCGCTCAGCAAGCGCATCCAGCAGCCCGCGCTTAAGCTTCAGGCGCGTCATTTGCTCATATTCGCGGCTGATCTGCTCAGACACCTTACCGCGCAGATCCTCCAGCGATTCGAGGCCGACAGCCTTGGCGAACGCATCGTCAACCGCGGGGATTTCAGCAACCGCCAGCGCCTTGGCGGTAATCTCGAACTCGGCCTGTTTGCCGGCAAGCTCCTTCGCACCGTAATCGGCGGGGAAATTCACATTGATCGTGCGGGTCTCGCCGGGGGCCAGCCCCTCGACCTGCTCGGAAAAGCCAGGGATGAAGCCCGGCCCCGCAACGATCAATGGGACATCGGTGGCGGTACCGCCCTGGAAAGCCTCGCCGTCGATCCGGCCAATGAAGTCCACGGTCAGCTGTTCGCCCTGCGCGGCGGGGCGGGCTTCCTCGACGGGCACAAAGGTCTGGCGTTGCTCGGCCAGCTTCTTGAGCGCCTCGGCAATCGCCTCATCACTCACGGCAGCCACCGGCTTGTTCAGCGTGATATCGCCGAATTCGGGAATTGTGATGTCCGGAAGCACTTCCATCTCGATGGTGAATTCCAGGTCGGAATTCTGCCCGGGCTTGGTCACTTCCAGCTTCGGCTGCATCGCAGGGCGCAGGCCGCGCTCGGCCAGCAACTGGTCGGAGGCGTCGTTTACCGCGCCTTCAACGATTTCCGCAGCCACCGCATCGCCGTAGCGCTTGCGCACCATCGTCATCGGCACCTTGCCTGGACGGAAGCCGGGCAGCTGCATGGTGCGGCCAAGCTCGGCCAGGCGCTTTTCACGCTTGGCAGCAAGCTCGGGTTCGGGAACCACGACCGTGAAGCCGCGCTTCAAGCCGTCGGAGAGCGTTTCGGTAACCTGCATCGACGAAATCATCCTCAAAAAACAACGTAAAAGCCAAATCTGGTGCGGGCGGAGGGACTTGAACCCCCATGACTTGCGCCACCAGAACCTAAATCTGGCGTGTCTACCAGTTTCACCACGCCCGCCTGAGCCTGAACTCTTTCGGATAAACCGCACTTGCGATTCATCCGAAACAGAATCAGCCTCCCAACCAATCTCCCAATCTCAAGCCGCGCCCTCTAGCGCGACTCGTCACACATAACAAGCTTGACCCTCGCATATGGAGGCGAAACAGACTATCTGGCACTCCAAATGAATCAGCGAAGAGACAATGCGGATGCCGCCGAGCGCCGCCCCCGACGCGTGAAACGGTGGTTGATCGCCGTTGTTTTGCTCGTAGTGCTGATCCCCGTGACCATCCTGGCCATCGCCGTGGCCCGGTTCGATCCCAATCGATATGCCCCAGCGGTTATTGCCGCGGTGGAAAAGGCAACCGGACGGCAGCTCAGCCTGGCGGGGCCGATTTCCCTGCACCTCTCCCTCACACCGGTGATTGAGGCAAGCGGCATTCAAATCTCCAACCCCGGGGGATTTGCAGACCCGTCATTAATGACTTTGGGCAGGGTCGAGGTAAAAATCGCATTGTTTCCCCTCCTCTCCCATCGTTTGGATATTCTCAAACTCGTGCTGGTGAACCCGAACATCGTTCTGGAATCAAACAAAGCCGGCGCCGCGGACTGGGACTTCTCAGCGCCTTCGCAGGCTGCCCCGGCCGAACCAAGCCCGCAGGCATCCGAACTGAACCCACAAACGGTGTTTAAAATCGCGCTGGAGGCCGTGGAGATAGAAAACGGGCTGCTGACGATCAAAGGCGCCGGCAAGGTGGCGCCCATCAGCATTTCCCTACCCAGCTTGACCGGCACGGCGAGTTCCCTGGCCGCCCCGCTCCACCTTACCGCCAACGCGGTGCTGGGCAAAACGCCGATCGGCGTTGCCGGCGTCGTCGGCCCTGTCGAACGGTTTTCCGGGTTGGGCGAAGGTCCATGGCCGATCGACCTCACCCTGAAAATGGGCGGCGCGACGGGTACGGTGCAAGGTTTGGTCAGCCATCCAAGAACCGGTAAAGGCTACGATCTCACTGTAAATATCGCCATTCCGGCGCTCGAGACCCTGGCTGCCAGCCTTCCCCCAATCATATTGGGGCATGCTTCTCTGCCGCCGATCCATGATATGCAGATCTCGGCGCGTATTATGGACCAGAATTCGACCGTTCCGGCGATCGATAATCTCTCGATCAAGGCTGGCACCTCGGACCTCTCGAGCCTTCGCCCAGGCCTCATGCTTACCACGCTCGATATCGAGATGGCCGCGCTCGACCAATTCCTATCCGTGAATGCCTCGGGCAAAGCCGGCGACATGCCGCTCACGCTCTCGGGAAATTTCGGGCCGCCCCAGGCGCTGCTGAACCCCGTGCTCCTTCCATCGACCATGCCGCCGCAGGGCAGTTATCCGCTCACCCTCAACGCGCAGGCGGGAAACGCGCAAATCGGGATCTCCGGCGCCGTGGCAACACCGCAAACCCTGTCCGGCGTCGCATTGGCCTTAAGTGCGACAATCCCCGACCTTTCGGCGCTAAGCCCGCTTGCAGCTGCGCCTTTACCGGCGTGGAAGAACATCACGGCCAAAACCACACTCACGGATCCCGGCGGGCAAGGACTCCGGAATGCAGCGGGGCTGGACGGGCTCGCGGTCACGATGGATAACGCAGCCTTCGGCGGCGCGATCAGCCTGTATTTCGGCGCGCAGCCAAGGTTACAGGCGGCAGTTAAATTCGCGCAGCTTGATATAGATGCGCTGCGAGCCGCCATGTCGCCGCCCGCCTCACCGCCTGTCGCGCCGCCCAGCGGCGCGGGCGGGGCAGGAACGGCGGCGCCAGCACAGCTTCCCATGAAATTACTCAAGGCCGCCAGCGCCGACGTTCAGATCTCCGCCGATACCCTGATCTGGAACCAAGCGACCTACACTGCGCTGCAGGCACATGGTGTGCTGGCCAACGGCATCCTAACGCTGAACCCGGTCACCGGGCAGCTGCCCGGTGGCAGCGTGTCCGCAAATGCGACCCTCAACGCTACCTCGGAACCCGCGACTGAAACATTGAAGGTGAACGCGCCAGCACTTGCTCTCGCACCATTCCTTGAGGCTTTTGGCCTGCCGGATACCGCGCAAGGCACGGTTCAAGCGCAACTTTCAGCAGGCGCCACGGGCGATGATCTGCACGCCATGGCCAGCAGCCTGAATGGTCAGCTTGGACTGGCAACGGTTAACGGCGTCGTCGATGGCAGATTGATGAGCCGCCTGTTTGGAAACGTCCTCGGCGTCGTTGGGCTTCCAGCCAATCTGGTTGGTGCGCAGGGGCCGGTCGCCGTGCGCTGCGCGGCGCTGCGCGTGGATGCAACAAACGGCATCGGGACCATAAAGGCCCTGACGCTGGATTCCAGCCGCCTGCTCGTGCAGGGCGGGGGAACGGTGGATCTTGGCAACGACCAGCTGTCGATCATTCTTCGCCCGCAGGTACAGGTTGCGGGCACAAATGTCGGTGTTCCGGTGGAAGTAGGCGGCAGTTTTGAAGCGCCGACAACCTCCGTTGCCCCCCTTGGCGCATTTCAGGAGGCTGCGAAATCTGCGGTGGGCCTGCCCGTAGGGCTGGCGCAAACCGTACTTGGGAATAATTCGATCCTCGGCCGGGCCGCAAATATGCTGGGTATCGGCAATGGCGGGGATGTATGTCCCGTCGCACTGAATCTGGGTCGGCTCGGTCAGCCCGGGCCGGCCGCGTCGCCGATGGCCGCGGCACCCACCGCCAGCAGCATCGTCGCCCCGGCCCTCAGCGGCCCAAAAAACCTATTGGATTCGCTGTTCAGCAAATGAAGAAGTTCTGGTCTGATACAAGCGTGGTTGCAGAAGGTGACCAATTCACGGTCTTTCTGGACACAAAACCACTCAAGATGCCCGGCGGCGGCACACTGACCGTATCGTTTCAGCCCTTGGCAGAGGCTATCGCAGCGGAGTGGCGCCAAAGCACGCCAGAATTCACCCTCGACGACTTGCCGCTTACCCGCCTCGCCGCCACGGCGCAGGCGCGCGTGCGTCTGGCCCAGAGCGAGATCATCGAGCAGCTGGCAGCCTATGGCATGAACGATCTGTTGTGTTATCGCGCCGCCGCTGAGCCCGGCCTGGCGGCCCGCGAAGCCGAAATTTGGCAACCCTGGCTTGACTGGGCAGAACAAAAATTAAGAGTCACGCTCCATATCACGTCCGGCGTCGTCCATATCGAACAACCTCCAGAAGCGCGCCAGGCCTTCATCGATCAACTTTCTGGAATGAGCGAATACCAGATTGCCGGGCTCGGCGTGATCGTCCCGGCGCTGGGCAGCCTTGTACTCGGGCTGGCGGTCGAGGCAGGGGCGCTGCAGCCGGAGGCAGCGTGCGATTGCGCGCATCTCGACGAACTATGGCAGGAAGCGCGCTGGGGCGCAGATGACGAAGCAATCGCGCGCCGGCGCGCGATTGCTTTGGATGTCGGGCTTAGTGCCCGGTTTATGACGCTGTGCAGGCCATGACGGCGGTTCATTTATACATCACGGGCCGGGTCCAGGGCGTCGGCTACAGAGATTGGCTCGTAAGAGAGGCGCGTGAGCGCGGCCTCTCGGGCTGGGTGCGCAATGTCGGCGATAATGTCGTGGAAGCGATCGTCAGTGGCGACGACGCGGCTGTTGAAGCCTGCGTGCAGGCCTGCAGGCGCGGCCCGCCGCTGGCCGTGGTGGACTCTTTGAAACAGGCCCAAGCCGAATGCCCACGGCAGACCGGCTTTACGAAACTACCCTCCGTTCCTCGGGGCATTTGAGCGGGAACGCCTCCGGCATCCATGACAACGCGCTTAGGCCAGGGTAAAGCTGCCTCAGTGGTCTATTACTGAAGGAGAACCGCCGATGGGTACAAACAGTGAATTAATGGCACGCCGCGAAGCTGCGGTGCCCCGCGGCGTCGGCAACGCGCACCCGGTTTTCGCCACACATGCAGAGAACGCCGAGATTTGGGACGCGGAAGGCAAGCGCTATATCGAC
>Ga0302193_10003246_pt1 | contig 13144 bp, 8 predicted proteins | sample II_Bog_E3_3_FD_200228 | JGI IMG/M metagenome (GOLD analysis project Ga0302193, IMG submission 200228) | Peat permafrost microbial communities from Stordalen Mire near Abisko, Sweden - II_Bog_E3_3 | ecosystem: Environmental > Terrestrial > Soil > Wetlands > Peat | place: Sweden: Abisko, Stordalen...
ATGGTAGCCAAACATCTCTGTTGTATGATGCTGGCTGGCTTTTGTGTGTTATGTGCTTGTCTTTATCAGTTTGCTCGGCCAAATAACTCCATGTCTTCTTTAATATTTTGTCATCATCACTCCAGTCATTGATTATTTCGTGCATCATCCGTGCGGCGGAAAAGCGTGCGGCTAGAACCGTGTTTAAGCTCTTGATGGTCTTGGAAAGATTTGCGGGTGGCTGTAAGTGAGATTCGTGTTCAGCTAAGATATTTGGAAGGTGGATTTCCCGATCAACGATGATGGCAAATATATGCGTCAATGCCTTGCACGCTATTTCTTGTAACTCAAAGTCTGCTGGATAGGCTAGAACTGAAAAAAGTCTGGCTGTCTCTGGGTAGAGAAGTGGAGCGTATGGGTTAATTGTTATTACTCCACTCACAATATCACCCTCTTATCTGCACGATGTTGTTTGGCGGTGCGATAATAGATTCCAGTTTGGAAGACCAACTCGCGAGGGCGTGGCGCTTTTCACGGATGTATCCGTATCGATTGTAAATAGCGGTGACACCTTCCGTTTTTCCCGGCGAATGATTCAGCACTCTGGACACCACATGCGGCGGGATATCGGCCCTGGCCATGCCAGACGCGGCGGTGCGGCGGAGGTCGTGCAGCGTCCAGCGTGCCAGTTGGCTGTGTTCGTCGCCCGCCAATTCCTTGGCGATCATCGCGTCCAACCGCGCTTTGGAGGCGGAAAAGCCAGAAATGGGTGCCCTGCCGTTGGTGGTGAAAACATAGTCAGAGAGATCTGCTGGCCGACCCGTCTGAAACTGGATGCCGATACGCGGCAGCGACTTGAGGATTTGAACCGCCAAGGGGGAAAGTGGCACCTCATGCAGGCGTCCGCCCTTGTTCTTGGTTGCAGCTATCGTCCAAATCGGGTTTGGCCCGTCGATGTCGGAAATCTCGCTCCATCGCATGCTGGAGGCTTCGTCCCTGCGCTGAGCGGTCACCAGAAGGAATTGCGCGAGGCAACCGAAGGGATAGCCTGCCTCGCCCATGACGGGCCACAGCAGCCGAATTTCATCGGATGATAGTACTCGATCCCGACTGATTTCTTCCCCACCCGGCGGACGGATGCCTATGCACGGATTCGCCTCCAGCCGATCTTCGGAAATGCACCAGTTAAAGAATGCCTTGAGGTTGGCCAGCGCGCGATTTGCCGCAATGGGATTGCCCGCCTCTACTATGTCGGCCAGTCCCTCGCGGATGTCGGCCTTGGTTACCTCTGCCAAGGCGCGGTCGGGCCATGGGGTTAGCAGCATTTTCTCCAGCGGCCGTCGAGCCTCCACCTGGGAGCGCGGCTTGAGGCGGGAGATGTGCCCCTTCTCGTAGGCGGCAATCGCCTTAGTCACAGTGAAGACCGATGGTCGGGGCGCATTTGCGGCCTCTAAGGCCGCCCGTTTCTCTGCGCGAGGGTCAATGCCCTTCTGGCACATCATTAGCCAGTCACGGGCCTGCTGCCGGGCGTCGGCTAGCGACAGACCTGGGCCATCCTCCTCGATCTGAGCCTTGCCGATGGTCAGGCGAAGCAGCTTGCCATTTAGCCGGGTCAGCAGGATGTACGATTTCTCACCCTTGTCGGTCACCCGGAGGGCAAAGCTCGGCAAGACGGCGTCGAAATGCTCCGCCCGCTTTCCGGCTGGAGCCGGGGGAAGCCGCTTTATGGCGGCGGAGGTGAGTGCTTTCTTGTCCTTCGCCATCGGCGGCACCTTGTCTTGGGGTAACGCTGGGGTAACAGTGAAGCGTGTTTTTCCATGTTACCCCGTGTTCAGCCATGCTAACTAAAAATGGCTGAAAGGCAAGGGCCATAAGCACTTGTGGCGCCAGAATGTTCAGTCATGCGAAGGGGCGGAGTGGCTTTTTATCAGACTACGAATCTGGGGGTTGGAAGTTCGAGTCTTTCCGGGCGCGCCATTGAAGGCCTTAGGGTTCCAGACCCTAAGGCCTTCGCCATTTCTGGGCTGACCCACGCAAATCCCACGCAGAGAGAAATCCCTCAGACAGGGATAATGGTTGACAGCCGCCCGTAATGGCTCCGTGGGCTCCCACAGCTATCCCCTAGCGTGGATCGAGTTGTTAGCCTGCAATCAGCACCTACGCGGGACGATGCTAGGCTCTCAGCATATCAGGGGTTCAATCCTAACGACCGCTTTTCGAGCAAAATATGCTAACTGCAGCCTGTGTAGGCTTATCCGGCTAGTCATTCGTGTGGCGCTAACGCGCGATCACGCCACTGCTCGGTGAGAACAACTCCTTCAAGGCGACCCCAAACGTCCTCGTCCCGCCAAGCGACCGGATTGATGTCGGCAGTGTTGTGGTCGACAGCGGCTCGGCGCGGGAAGTAGACTTGGCTCGGCTGGTCATAGACTAAGAGCCCAGGGACCGGGTGATGGGGTAACTCCAGAAAGAAGGTCTGGAGGGCAAGCGTTAGCGCGACATGATAGGTTAGCCAGTTTTCACCGCTGCCAATCTCCCAGAGATAGTCATCGCGTGTCCCCCCTGACGACCTTAACCGTCAAATCTTTGACCATTAGGCGTGCCGGCGAATTCGGCCATTCTGCATCGAGCTTGAGAATGAACCGGCCGGTAGGCGCCTCAATGCTGTCGATGGCATTGCGCATCTTGCGAACGATTTCGATTTCGGACACGCGGCGCTGAAGCTCTGTCATCTGGGATTTGATGCCGTCAATTTCTTGTCGAAGCCCAGCGGATTGGTCAGCCCGATCAAAGCGATCGATGGCCTGCTTTGCCTGTACCGAATTACGCTCCAGCATCCCGATCTCATGGCGAATTTCGTTCAGCCGGACAAACAACACCTCTGCCGCGCCGCGTAAGCGGAAGATTTCCTTGTCGAGCGTGTCGGATATGCGACTGACCTGGATAGGTTCTGCTGGGGAGCCTCAAGACAGGTCAATAGGCATCCAGGCTGAGGGGCTATCAGAGGAACCGAAGCATCGGGGTGTCAGCGCCTTGTATGAAAGCCGTTCGCCCGGATCGGCGGCTGGACAACCCAGCCCTCTGTCTCGAAGCTGCCGCCTCCCATCCATGGCATGCGTTGGTTCAGCCAGCAGCGGGTCGGCAATAGTGGGTTTGTTGCCAAAATTCGGGTCGCCATGTCGTCGTTGGGTAGAGACGACAGTTGGGCCATGATATCGGCAACGGCGGCTTCGCTCAGGTTCTGGGCGATGAAGACCAGACGTCCGCGACGATCCGCCAGTGGCCCCTGTTTTGGCCATTGCTTCAGGCGTACAGGGGGATAGGCCACGTCTTGAACGCATTGGATGACCATGGGCTCTGGTGATCCGCTGACGTTCAGCACCCCCTTGGCCCGCAGCAGGCAAGAGCCGTACTCCAACAAGATACGTCCCATGGCCACCGACAGTCCGCGCCAGGGAACCCCCTGGTCGAAGCTGACGGTGAAGGTCGTAATGGCTTTCGAGTGCCCATGATGGTGATCATGATGATGGTCGGGGTCTTGGCAATGATCTGGGTCGGTGCATGAATGGGCTTCGTGTTTTTTAGGCTGATGTTTTTCTGCCTCGTCACCCAACCAAGCGGCAACATTCGGCGTCCGTTTGCCGGGGGCATAGATGCCGCTTGAGAACAGAAGGTCCGGGGCGATATCCCCGTGGGTAGCCTGCAGGCGGGGGGCGCTGGGATTCAGGGCGTCCAGCCATCTATCCAGAGATTCACGTTTGGAGCGGTCCGAGAGATCGCCTTTGCTGATCAGCAGCCTGTCGGCCATGACGATCTGGCGGACGGCTTCCCGGTGAGGCTCCAACTGTTCTCGCCCTCGGCTGGCGTCGACGACGGCCAGGACGCTGTCGCAGACATAGCGAGCCGAGACATAGCGTTCTTCCATCAAGGTGTAGATGACCGGCACAGGATCGGCGAGGCCGGTGGTTTCGATGATGACCCGTCGGATAGGCGGTATCTCTCGCCGAGATACCCTCTCGTGCAGGGACTTCAGGGTTTTGATGAAGTCGCCGTGCATCGTGCAGCACAGGCATCCTGAATCCAGAAACAGGATTGAGTCATCCACGGTCTCCACCAGATGGTGATCAATGCCGACCTCGCCGAACTCGTTGATCAGAACGGCGGTACCTTCCATTTCCGGATGGTTGGTCAGGCGGTTCAGCAAGGTCGTTTTCCCCGAGCCAAGGAACCCTGTCAGAAGACAGACGGGGATACGGTCGATGGAAGCGGCGAGGGCTTGAGTGGTGACGGTCACATCCACCATGGCTGAGGTCTTTCCTGTTGAGCGGTCACGCGTACCCTTAGGACAGCAACAGCCATGCCACCTTATAGACACCTGGAAAAACAGGGCGTTAGCCACCGGGGAGGGGATGGTTGTCCGGTTTTCGAAAGGCGCAATGATCGAAATCCGGACGAGTGGCCGGGTTATGTTGCGTCGCAGAATAGGGGCCGGAAATCGGACGCTTATCCGAAATGGCGACAAGCCATGGAAAGCTGAGAGAGGGCGGGTTTAAAAAAATTGTTCTGATAAATCATTGAGTTAATGGCTTGTTTGGGGCGTGGCACGGGGCTTGCTGATATGGGGCTGTCCAACGATCAGACCTCTGGATTGGGGTTTAAAGGCCACACTTAGAAAAAGGTGGCCTGGCACCATGAAAGATCAGGGAGGAGGCAGCTCAGTATGGCATTGCAAATTAATATCGATAATGGCGGTACACTGACCGACATTTGCATCATGGATGGGGACAAGGTCAAAAAGACCAAGGTCCTCACCACCCCTTATGATCTTAGTAAGTGTTTCTTCGAGGGTCTGCAAAAGGCTTCGGGTGTTCTTTACGGAGATTTTGACGTTAAGCGGCTTTTGGAAGAAGTCGATCTGATCCGCTATTCGACCACGCAGGGCACCAACGCCATCTGCGAGCGTAAGGGCCCGCGTTTAGGTCTGGTGCTCAATGATGCCGAGCGCGAGCTTCCCAAGCTGCTGGCCGAACATGATCGGGAGCTGTTCGAGGCTCTGGTCGGTGACCGCGTGGTGTTCCTGGACACCAATGTGATCATGGGCCCGGAGGCCGACATCGAAGTGGTGAAGGCCATTAACGCCCTGACCGCAGCCGGCGCCAACCGTCTGGTGGTGAGCTTCGACGGTCCTGCGTTCCACACCGTCGAGGACCGCTTCAAGAAGGTTGCTCTGCGTAAGTTCCCCCGTCACCTGCTGGGTGCGGTGCCGGTGCTCTATGGCAGCGATCTGTCCACCGACAAGGATGCCGAGCGTCGGACCTGGACGGCGATGATCAATTCCTTCCTGCATCCCTCTATGGAGGCGTTCCTCTACAATGCCGAGAATCGCCTGCGCGATTATCGCATGAAGAACCCGCTTCTGATCTTCCGCAACGACGGCGACGCTTCGCGCGTGGCCAAGACCATCGCCATTAAGACCTACAGCTCGGGTCCGCGCGGCGGCATGGAGGGCGTGAAGGCCTTCTCGAAGCTTTATGGCTTCTCTGATTCCGTTTCCATCGACGTCGGCGGCACGACCACCGACATTGGTCAGTACGTCAACGGCGGTGTGGCGGAAGTCCGTCATGGTCACGTCGAGGGCATCAGCGTTTCCTTCCCGCTTTGCGAGATCATGAGCGCGGGTGCGGGCGGCAGCTCCATCTTCAAGGTCGAGTCCGGTCGCATCAAGATCGGTCCCGAGAGTGTTGGAGCCGTTCCTGGTCCGGCTTGTTTCGGTCGTGGCGGCAAAGAAGCCACCATCACCGATGCCAGCCTGCTGTGTGGTCTGTTCGATCCCGCATCCTATTTTGGCGGCGGTATGGGGCTGGATCTTGATCGCGCCACTGCGGCGATCATGACCAACGTGGCCGAGCCAATGGGTATCAGCCTCGACATGGCTCTGATCGAAATGGAGAAGGCCTACGAGACCAAGATCGCCGAGGAACTTCACCGCTTTACCAAGATCTCCAAGGATACGGTAATGCTGGCCTTTGGTGGGGCTGGTCCGTTGAACGCCTGTGGCGTTGCTGAAAAAGCGGGTATCGATCAGGTGGCTATCCCACAGATGGCGGCTGTCTTCTCGGCCTATGGCATCGGTTCTTGCGACATTTCCCAGCGTTATGTCGTGGCGCTCGATGGCACCTCCGTCGAAGAACTCCGCGACAAGATGGTGTCCCTCAAGACCAAGGCCACCCGCGATATGTTCGCCGAGGGCTGCACTGAGGGCAGCTTTACCGTCGAGGTCCGGGCCATTGCTACCTATGAGGATGGCAGGACCGTGACCAAGGTTCTGGAGGACAATCCGACATACCCGGCGGCGTTCTTCGAGGCCGTCAGCGTCGAGCTGGAGGTCAATGCCGTCAAGAGCTTGCGAAGCGACACGTCTAAGTCGGCATCCATCAAGGCCGTCAATCCCGCCAAGGCTTCGGGCTCCCGCAACGTCCTGACCGCCAAGTCCGGACGCATCGATGTGCCGGTCTATCGTTTGGCCGACATGAAGGCCGGCGACTATGCCTCGGGGCCGGCCATCTTGGAGGAAGACTACTTCACCTGCCGTGTCCTCAGTGGTTGGCGCCTGGTCGTCACCGAGGTTGGCGACGTCATGCTGAACAGGGAGGGTTAAGAAATGAAGGTCCCGATGACCGAATATCTCCGCATCGATCTGGAGACCGAGAAGTGGGAATGCCGCGTTTGCGATCACGAGATTGCTCCTGCCGCGGGGAACTACAAGGAAGGTCTCCTTGTCCACAACCGTGACCCCCGGGAAATCCATCCGCCGATCATCGACCCGGAGAAGTATCGCTTCACCTTCAGCCCTGACCCCGAATGGGTGCGGATCCTCGAATTTTGCTGCCCCAATTGCGGCACTCAGGTCGAGACCGAATATGCCATTCCCGGCCACCCGCCGTTGTTCGACATGGAAGTCGATTTGCCGGCATTGAAGGCTCAGTGGCAGGCGCGTGGACAAGAATCCGAGCCTTACGCTGGTCCTGCCGTGACGGTTGAAACCGGGCATAGCCACTGACATCAGGCCTGGGCCAGATCCCTCTGCCCAGTGGTCAATGAAAACAAGGCGGGATCGCAGCCGGCGAGGCGATCCGATCCCGCCAATGCTGCCGGCTTGCCCGGCGCACATCTAAAGTTTGGGAGGATGCATGAAACGCGTTTCTGTCGACATCGGAGGAACCTTCACCGATTGCTTCGTGGTCTGGGGCGACAAATACGTCGAAGCCAAGGCTCTCACGACGCACCACAATCTGGCCATGGGCTTCAACGAAGCCCTGGGCAAGGCCTGTAATGTCCTCGACCTTCATCTCGAGGACATCATGGCCGGGGTGGATTCGGTGCGTTACGCCACCACCTTGGGCACCAATGCTCTGATCGAGCACAAGGGCCCGAAAATCGGCATGCTGGTGACCGCCGGCTTCGAGGCCACGGTTCCCCTGAGCCGTGCCCGCGGCTATGGCGAAGGCCTGGACAATCTGGGCCAGCAGGATATGCCGAACGCCACCCGTCCCGATCCGCTGGTCATGCCGCATATGATCCGCGGCGTCCGTGAGCGTGTGGACTTCGAAGGCCGGCTGGTGATGCCGCTGGACGAGAACGACGTGCGTCTGCAGATCCGCGAACTGGTTGATCGCGGCGCTCAGATCATCGTCGTGGCCCTGGTCAACAGCGTGGTCAACCCGTCCCACGAGCAGCGCATCGAAGAGATCATCTTCGAGGAATATCCCTCGCATCTGCTGGGGGCCATTCCGGTCATCCTGTCTCATCAGGTGGCTGGCCGTAAGGGCGAATATGTCCGCGCCACCTCGGCCATCGTCGATGGCTATCTGCACTCGACCATGTATCACGCGCTGTCGGCCTTGGAGCAGAACCTGCGGGCTCACTCCTATGACAAGCCGATGCTGGTGATCCATAACTCGGGCGGCATGGCGCAGCTGAACTCCACCGACGCTTTGCAGACCATCCACTCCGGTCCGGTCTCGGGCATCGGCGCTTCCGAGCATCTGGCCATGCAGGCCGCTTTGGGCAACGTCGTGGCTACCGACATGGGCGGCACCAGCTACGACATCGGCATCGTCGTCGATGGCGGCATCAAGCACTATGACTTCAACCCGGTCATCGACCGCTGGCTGGTGTCGGTGCCGATGGTGCATCTGGTTACTCTGGGCGCCGGCGGCGGCTCGATTGCCTCGTATGACCGTATGTACAAGACCGTTAAGTGCGGTCCGGAAAGCGCTGGCTCGGATCCCGGTCCGGCTTGCTATGACCGCGGTGGCATGAGGCCGACGGTTACCGACGCCGACCTGCTGCTGGGCTATCTGGATCCCGCCAACTATGCCGGTGGCTCGATCCCGTTGAATCCCCGCCGGTCCAAGGCGGCGATCGAAGATACCCTGTGCGACGCCCTGGACTGCTCGGTCATCGAGGCGGCTCTGCTGATCCGCGAGAAGGTGGACGACAACATGGCCAACGGTCTGTTCACCGAGCTGCGTGCCCGTGGGTACGACCCCAAGGACTTCACCATGCTGGCCTATGGCGGCAACGGCCCGCTGCATTGCTGCGGCATCGCCCAGAATCTGAACATCGACAAGATTCTGGCTCCGCCCTACAGCTCGGTGTTCTCGGCCGTTGGTGCCGGCAACATGCATCAGCTGCACATCCACGAGCAGTCTTTGTACATGGTGCTCTACGACTCCAACACCCGCCATATCTTCGACGATTACGACCGTTTCAATGCGATCGTCGCCGATCTGCGCGAGCGCGGTAAGCAGGATCTGCTGCGTCAGGGCGTGCCGCTGGAGGACATCCGTCACAACCTGGAACTGGATCTGCGCTACGGCAATCAGCTGGTTCAGACCACCGCCGTCATTCCCAAGCACGAGGTCTATGGCCCGGCGGATGTGCTGTCGATCATCTCGCAGTTCTCCAACGACTATGGCAAGCGCTTCGGCGAAGGCTCGCAGGCTCCCGAGGCAGGTATCCGCATCAACACCATCCGTGTGGCCTCTTATGTCCATCACGAGACGGTGCAGTTCGAGGATATCAAGCCGGTGGCAAAGGCGGAGCGTAAGGCTGCTCCGGCTCCGTCCGGCAAGCGCACCTGCTACTTCGTCGGCCATGAAAGCTCGTTCGACACTCCCGTCTGGAGCCGTTCGGCCATCGAGCCGGGTGTGGAAATCCCCGGCCCCGCGATCATCGCTTCGGAAGTGACCACCTTCCTGGTCGATCCGGGTTGGAACTTCGTCGCCGCCAAGCAGGGCGCTTCGTGGTTCCTGCGCAACGAATAGGCCGCCAGCACAAACTCAATAGCGTTTTTGGGAGGAATTCCTAATGAATGAGATGATCAATTCGCGGGCGGTCAAGGCGCCGTCCCCCGAAGAAATGAACCTGATCAAGAAGTTTCTGAACGACACGACCCTGTTCCTGGGGCCGGATCCGGAGATCATGCAGAACCATGATCTGATGCCTCGGACCGACATCGAGGACGCGGCAATCCATAAGTTCAGCGACGTCCATACCATCGCCAAGATCCGTGACCGCATTCAGTCCGGTTGCGACGAAGGCTATGAGATGGTCGAGCAGATGGGCGCCGCTCCTGGCGCCAAATGGGGTGACGTCATCACCGGCGTTTATTCGGCCTCGGGCGATCTGGCCATCGCCAGCGCCGGCGGTGTGCTGATCTTCTCGGCTCTGGTTCACCATCCGATCAAGTTCATTATCAAGAACTGGATCAATGATCCGACCGTGGGCGTGCGGGAAGGTGATGGCTTCATCCACAACGACTCGCGCTATGGCAATGTGCACAACACCGACCAGAGCATGATCCTTCCCATCTTCCATAAGGGCAAGCTGGTGTGCTGGGTGGCTTCGACCGTGCACGAAGGCGAGAACGGCGCCATCGAGCCGGGCGGCATGCCGTCCATGGCTGAAAGCCCCAGCGACGAAGGTCTGAAGATGTCGCCCTTCAAGGTGGTCGAGAACTACCAGATCAAGCGCGACATTCTGACCTTCCTGCAGAACTCGGTGCGCGAGCCGAAGCTCCAGTACGAGGATATGAAGGTCAAGCTGTTCGCCTGCCTGCGCATCAAGCAGCGCATCGAAGAGACCTTGAACACCGAAGGTCCGGAAGCCCTGGTCTCGACGCTGCGTCTGACCATGGAAAACGTCCGCGCCGAGGTGAAGCGTCGCATCAGCGAATGGCCCGACATGACCGTTCGCACCTACATCATCCAGGACTCGACCCTGCGCGAGAACTGCGTGGTGAAGATCAATTGCAAGCTGACCAAAACCGGAGATCGGCTGATCTTCGACTTCCGCGGTTCCAGCCCGGAATTCACCAACCGCGCGACCAATACCATCGTCGCCGGTCTGAAGGGCATGCTGGCCCAGGTGTTTCTCTGCTACGTCTGGCCTGATCTGCCGCGCGGTCAGGCAGCCTTCGCACCCATCGAGGTGATCACTGATCCTCATTCGATCGTGAATTGCTCGTATGACGCTCCCAACTCGCAGAGCCTCATGTCGATCTTCACCGGCTTCACCGCCGGTCAGCATGCGGTGGCGAAGTTCCTCTACAGCTGCCCCGAGAAGTTCACCAAGGTCCATGCTCCGACCTTCAATATGATCAACACCTTCATCTGGGGCGGCGTCAGTCAGCACGGCGAGACGCTGGGCAATCTGTGCGCCGACCTGAACGGCATGGGCGCCGGTGCGATTTCCGACCGTGACGGCGAGCATGCCCTGGCCCCGATCTTCGCCACCATGGCCGACATTGGCGAGCAGGAATTGAACGAGGAAGAAGTCCCGTTCCTGCAACTGGTGTCGAAGAAGATGACCCGAGATGCCATCGCTCCCGGCAAATACCGTGGCGGCCAGGGCTACACCATGATGGTGGCGACCAAGGACTCGGCGCAGTGGGGCTTCATGACCGTTTGCCAGGGGGCGAAGATTCCGCCGATCCAGGGCCTGTTCGGTGGCTATGCCTGCGGCGCTTATCCGCTGTCCAAGGTCAAGGGCGTAGACGTCTACGACATCTTGATGAACGAGCCGGAAAAGTTCCGTCACTCCATCGAGGAAATCATGAACGAACAGCCGTTCGAAGGGGCCTCCTACACCACCCATCACATGGGCATGGGGTTCGAGATTTCGAAGCGCGGCGAGCTGTTCATGATCTCGCAAGGTGCTGGCGCCGGTTATGGCGATCTTTTGGAGCGTGACCCAAACAACGTCATCAAAGACATTGAGGAAGGACTGATGTCCGCCGAGGTGGCCGAGCGTCTCTATAAGGTCAAGTTCGACAAGAAGACCCTGGCCATCAACTTCGACGCCACCGCCAAGGCTCGTGCCGACGAGCGCAAGGCTCGTATCGCCCGTTCCAAGCCTTATGCCGAGTTTATCAAGGAGTGGAATAAGCCCAAGCCGCCGTCCCATCTGCAGTATTTCGGCTGCTGGGGTGACGATGTCTCGGTCTTGTATATGGGCAATGGTGACAGCGCCCGTGACGCCAACAGTCCCCAGCCGAACTACATGCTGCATCCCAAGGATGTTCGCATCGCCGAGCTTGAAGCGAAGCTGACCCAGCTGGGTGCTATGGGAGGCGAAAAGCAATGAGTGTGAGCCTTGTCGATAAACTGCCAGACAGTTCAGGCAAGGCTGGAATTCGCCTGTGGTTGAAGTCGTCGGGCTATGCCCGGCGGCTTCTCCTCGGTGAGGCGGGCGACCCGTGGCTGAATGCCGCGGGTTTTCTCGCGTTTTTCAGCCAAGCCCATGGATTGCTGCGCCCGGACGTCGCCGTTCTGGATGTGAATGATCTTCTTTGCTCTTGGGCATCGCGCCATCCTGAACTGATCGCCGAGATGGCCTCGAAGAAACGGGTGAACTTTCCCCTTCGCAAGCTGTTGGAGGCCGAGGGGCCTCGTAAGCTGCTTGCCGAAGTGCTGGAAGCCGTCGCTGGATGTGTGCGGGGACAGGCCTCTGCGGTTCTCGCATTGCCGTCCCCACGCGCTTGGCTGAGGCTGACCAACCAGATGGTCGGACGAAACGACGTGGAGATCGAAGACGACGATATCGAGGATGCCGCCATGTATATGGCCGACTTCCTGCGCTCGGTGTCCGCGTCTCCCGTTGGCGGCATTCTTCTGGAAGATGGAGTGGATGCCGCCAAGGCCGGTGATGTGGACCGCAGCCGTCCCATCATCAATGTGGTCCGTCATTACCGTTGGGGTGTTATCTGGCACACCAAGGGTGATGCCGAGGCCATCTCGGCCATCGCCTGGGCCGTGGACAGTATCATCTCGTCCACGCCCCTGGCCGGCATCGAGAAGGCGGTCGGCTTGGATGTCGGAACGGAACTGTGGTCCGGGGGAGCAATTCCCCAACTCTCTCCGGGGCAGTTCTATTTCGTCGAAATCCCCGTCGATCAAAAGCCTGAATCGGTGCTGGAGAACCTTGTCCGATTGCGCTGACGGACTGGGCTTGGTTGACTTGCGCAAGGCATGGGCCGGGATATTCCCGGCCCATGGTTTGTGAGCCGGCGTTCAATATTCGGCCGCTTCCTCGACGGTGTTCGTCCGACTACCGGACGATCCGATGATTAGGGTATGAGTATTTGTTATAATATATTGATAATAAACGATATATTTATGGCATCGATCTTGCGATGAAGCCTCCGGCGCAGACTAATCTGCGCCATAAAAGGAGACGTCCAAATGAAAGGTTTGGTTTATCGCGGCCCGGGAAAGATGGCCTTATACCAACCTGCGCCAGTCAGAACCGATGCGCCCATTTTCGCAATCCGATGGACATGATGATCCACGGCTGTTCGACGAGCCTGTTCCAGGCGTAGGAACACAGGGCGATGATCTGGCTGTAGGATAGAAAGACGCGATTTGACAGCCAGTTTTCTCGGATGAATTGCCATATGTTCTCGACCGGATTGAGTTCCGGCGAGCGTGGCGGCAGGGACAGGATGGTGATGTTGGGCGGCAGGGTCAGCTTGTCGGTAGTGTGCCACCCGGCCTGATCCATGATGAGAACGGCGTGGGCTCCGGGGGCCACTTGGGAGGCGATCTCGTCAAGATGCCATTGCATGGCCTGGGTGTCGCAACGCGGCAGGACGAGAGCGGCT
>Ga0302193_10003258_pt1 | contig 13132 bp, 10 predicted proteins | sample II_Bog_E3_3_FD_200228 | JGI IMG/M metagenome (GOLD analysis project Ga0302193, IMG submission 200228) | Peat permafrost microbial communities from Stordalen Mire near Abisko, Sweden - II_Bog_E3_3 | ecosystem: Environmental > Terrestrial > Soil > Wetlands > Peat | place: Sweden: Abisko...
CGTAGCTGGATGCACAAAAACGTGTGCGCGAATCCGCGGGTTGGGAAGAATAAAACGAATGGCGTGGTCGATTCTTCCGAGAGCGAGTTCGTCGGCGGTGAAGAGCAGTGGAGCAAGGGGTAAGCCAGCGGCGTCGGTGCTGGAGCATTGATCTCCTCGCCCCGAAGGCGGATAAATGCGGTTGAGGTCCCATACAGAATTGCCGAGCCCCGAGAGAGCGCCATCCGCGTAGTTGGCCTGGTAGACTTCATAGAGTTTGCCCTGGCTACGGTCAACCACGATGAGATGGCAATCGTTATCACCGGAGCACTGATAGCCGGTCTGCCCTTCCACGCCGCCACCGGCAGGAAGGGGAATCGTCGAGATTTTATCGGAATCGGCAACGCCAAACCCTGGAGATTCGCGAAAGGGAACTCGTGGAGTGGAGGCGTCCGCATTCATTACCCGGAGGCTGAAATCGACGCGCATCTTTCCGGTTCCCCATCCGCCCGCATCCGCGAGCCAGGCGATGATTGTTGAAGACTGGGGATCGAGCGGAGCGTGACTAATATCCTGCGTCCAGATGGCGCCAGGGGGGAAATAGGGCGCGGGCGCGGCGATATGGTCCAGCTTCGCTGCCCGCACATGGACGATGTGGCTGTGAAGACCGTAGCCAGTCGTGATGGCTCCGATTCCCAGTAAGGAAATGAACAGCACCTTCGAGTGGTTCATGACGGTCTGATGCTCCTCTCATTGATTTCAATCTTTCAAAGGAATTCTACACCCGGTCATTTCCGGTGGCAGTTGGCAGCGGCGTCGGCGGCGTGGGGCTCGCCGTCTCAGGAGTTGTAGTCGGCTTTTCCGGCTCATGAGAAGTCCATATCTTCCAAAGCGGGCCACGCGTGACAATGAATTTATAGAACCCGACGATAGCGGCCGCTTCGAGTATGAGCACCGCGCTGGCTGGAGCAGCAACGCGATGAAGCACCGGCATCCTATAGCGCAGCCCGGCGATAGCAACAAGCAAACCAAAAATCTGAAGAGCGGCAAATGCGGCAAACATAAGCGATCCGCCCGAAAGCGCCAATGTGGAGATAAGCAATAGAATCAAAAAGTAAGGAGCCACAAGGCGCATGACCTTGTGCGAGACAAGCTGAAAGAGAACCGGATTCCTCGGAGAAAGCGTCCACGGCGCAAGACGGAATAGTTGGAAGTTCCCCGCCAGTGTGCGCACCTTCCGATGAAATTCTTCTCCAATTTTCTTGGGCCAGATGTCGTAGACGTAAGCCTGCGCATCAAGGACCGACCGATAACCCTGGCGGATGATTGAAAGCGGCTGGAACATGTCATCGAGAATCATTCCGGCGGGCTGTGGCACGAAAAGCTCGCGGCGAATCGCGTAGAAGCCGCCATAGACGCCGACCGGGGAGCCGCAAATCGACTCACATGTCCTGATCCACTTTTCATAGCGCCAGTAGAACCCGCTGACAGCCGCGGAGGCGTCGTCGTGTGCTCCAGTTCGCAGAATCAGTTCGCCGGCTATGCAACCGACCTTCGGGTCGGCGAAGTTATTAACAAGCTGCTGAATCGCGCCCGGAGCAATCTCCGGCCGGATGTCCACGAAGAGGATCACGTCAGCCGTGGCTTTCGCCACGCCGGCATTGACGGCAACCGCCTTGCCGCTATGCTCGGCGAGAATGACGGTGGTAAGACGCGGATGGCGTTGGTGGGTCAGCAATTCCGCCGTACCGTCGGTCGAGCCGTCGGAAACGATGATGATCTCTTTGATGCCGGGGTAGTCGAGCCCAAGCAGATGCTCGATCTTGCGCGGGAGCAGCGCGGCGCCGTTATGCACCGCAAGCACAATACTCACACTGGGGGAGATCGGGGCGACGATCCATGGCCGTGGCCGCAGCCGGGCGAGCACCCACATCAGCACGGGATATCCCAGATAGGTGTAGAGGATGCCGATCATCGACAGCCAGAAGACAATCCTCACTGCGCGCCCCTTCGCAGAATGATGGTTTTAATTGTCTCGAACATGATCAGCAGATCGAGGCCGATCGACTGATGCTTGACGTAGTAAAGATCGTACTCAAGTTTATGCTTGGTCTCTTCCAGGCTTGCGCCGTATCGGTAGCGCACCTGCGCCCAGCCGGTAATCCCAGGGCGAATCATGTGGCGAAGGTCGTAAAAGGGAATCTCCTGGCTGAGCCATTGCACAAATTCCGGGCGTTCCGGACGGGGGCCGACAAAAGCCATATCTCCGCGAAGAACGTTCCAGAGTTGGGGAATTTCGTCGAGCCGGGTATTGCGCAAATACCTGCCGATCCGAGTGACGCGGGGGTCGTCCTTGGCCGCCCACACGGCTCCATTCGCTTCAGAGTCTTGCCGCATGGTGCGGAACTTGTACGCGGTAAACAGAAGCCCGCGTTGTCCGACACGCGTCTGGCTGAAAAAAATGGGTCCGGGCGAAGAGAGACGCACCGCAAGAATTATCAATGGCAGGAATGGGAGGCAGATGGTTAGTGCGATAAAGGAAACCGCGAAAGAGAGCAGGCGCCGGAAGAGCTGTTGCGAGGTGCTCATGCGGAAGCCTTCCGTAAAGATGAGAACGCTTGGATTGAGTCCGTCCAGCGGTAGTTTGCCCGACAGCCGCTCCATGAGCGAGCTGGAATTCTCAATGACTACGCCGCAGAGGCGAAGGTCAAGCAGTTCTCGAACGGGCATCGATTCGCGACGGTCTTCCATAGCAACAACAACGCGATCAATGCCGGGCCGCGGGCCGCGAAAGGCACGAAGTTCGGCTGAGAAGCGCTCGGCTTGTCCGGGGCCTTCGCTTTCGCCTTTCCATCCTATGACTTCCATGCCTGCGTCGCGGCTGGCCCGCAGTAGCTCGACGACGGCGCGCGCCCGCTTGCCGCAGCCCAGAACATAGACTCGCTCCTGAAACATGGGAAGGCCAATGATCCACTCATAAACCCCGCGCCAGAGAACGAGAAGAACCGCAAGAATGACGATTCCTACAGATAGAACATAAGGGCCGAAATCGAACTCAGGGAAGCAATAAACCAGCCCGGCGAGGACAAAAGACAGCACGCTGAGAACCAGCAACAAGCGAAAATATATCTCCCAATCCTCGGAGATGCGCCGTGGTTCATATAGGTCGAAGTAATAGGTGAGAAGCAGGGTGAGGACGGTAATGCCCGCGATTTTCAGCAAGCCGTTCTCATAGATCAGAACAATGTATGCATCTGGACCCACGAGTAAAGTGGTGGCCAGCAGAAATGAGCCGCTAACGAGGAGCACCTCGCAAAGAAGCAGCACCAGGGTCCGAGTCGGATAATAGACATTGAATAGTCTGATCATCCTGGCCGCCGCTTATCCTTTCCCTTCGGCGATCCGCTGCTGGCGTCCTGCTGGCCATAGTCGTAGTAGTACGAGGTGCGGCGCGGAGCGTTTCGGACCGCGTTCAACACGAAGCCGAGGATACGCGAATTCGAGAAGGCGGTCTGCGCGCGCTGCGCGACATTGAAAGGTGTGGTTGCACTGCGAGCAACAAGCAACACCGCATCCGCGGCCCGGGCCAGGTCGACCGCGTCAGAAAACGCGAGCACCGGTGGGGAGTCGATCAGTATCCAGTCAAAATGCGGTGAAAGGGCCGCTACCAACTCTTCGATGCGATGATTGGCGACGAGCTCCGAGGCATTGTCGCCGCCCGCTCCGGCGGGGATAAACGCGAGATCGGGGATGGCGTGCATGATGCCGGCTTCAACGACACGGGGATTCTCGTTGCGCTGCACGATGTCGCTCACCTCTGCGGTTCCCGCGAGATATTCCGTGAGCCCCGGCGTGCCGGGAGCGCCCAGAATTGCGTGAAGCGAGGGGCGGCGCAAATCGGCGTCAATCAGCAGGACGGTGTTGTTCCGGTTGCGCGCCAGGCTGACCGCCAGATTCGCCACCACAAAGGTCTTGCCCTCCCCGGGCATACCGCTACTGACAAGGATAGTCTTCAGCGGATTTTGATCTCGAAACTGGTAGATTTGCGAGCGCAGCCCGCGAAACTGCTCGATGCCTTCGCCTCGGTCTCCAAGCGTTGGGAGGGAAACAAGGGACGGCTTCCATGTATGCAGAACGGTGTTCTCAAGGCTGACGCCAGCCTCGATCGGCGCCAAATCCTCTGAACCGGACGCAAGATACGGCTCCGCATTTTCTGTTGCGTCCTTTCCCTGGACGGCTTGCCGCTCAAGGTCAGCCCTTTGAAGTGCATCGTATATGCGGCTCATATTTCACGTTCCTTCAGTGAATTCGTGCCGTCGGCGACGGGCGTTATGCTGTTATGCATATTGGTTTCCATAGTGCGCTTCATCAACACCTGCATGGCTGGGAACGAGATCGTGAAAGGATGCTCCGCGAGATCGAGTTCCAACCCGACCGATTCGACAATGTGCGCCGGAATCGGCTTGATTTGTTCGGCATAAGCATCTACCAAGGCGTGTTCGCAGATCAGATTAATGATGCGGGGAATTCCCTTCGAGTAGCGATAGACAAGTTCCGCGGCCTGGGGCAGAAACACCTGCTGGCTGGCACCGGCGATGCGCAGTCTTTCTTCGATGTAAGCCTGCGTCTCTTCGGCGTCCAGCGGATTGGTTCTGCACCACAGAGAGACACGCTGGCGAAGCTGGCGAAGGTTAGCATTGTAAAGTTTTTCTTCGAATTCAGGCTGCCCGGAAAGAACAATCTGCACCAGCTTCTCTGAAGCGGTCTCGAGATTAGTCAGCAAACGAATCTCCTCGAGAAGCTCCCAGGAAAGGTCTTGTGCTTCATCCACCACGATGGCGCACAACTGATGGGCGCGGAAGCGCTCGATGAGCCAGCTATTAAGCTGCAGAAGCATTGCCGACTTCGTCCGCGTCTGCGGAGGAATGCCAAAGTCGGTGAGCACCACTTCAAAAAAATCGAGTACTTCCAGACGCGGATTGGAGACAAAAGCCGTCGAGATGCGCCCTTTGGCGAATGTGTCCAGAACTGACCTGAGCAGAGTTGTCTTTCCCGTGCCAACTTCTCCCGTCATCACCACAAAGCCTTTGCGCGCCGCGATGCCGTATTGCAGGCAGGCAAGCGCCTCCCTGATCTGCGGCCTCAGGAAGAGAAACCGCGGGTCGGGACTGGCTCCGAAAGGTAGGGCGCGAAGGCCGAAAAAGGATTTATACATGGTTATCCGGGCGCGCTTTCAATGGGCTTGGAGGTTCGAGAAAAGAGCTTTCCGCGTTTGCGGCCCGCGTGAGGGCGATCCAGATCGCTGACGTATGAAACGACGGCCAGCGTGGGCAGCTTGGTGAAGGCCCAGATATCGCCTTCATTACGCACCGAAGTATCGCGGTACTCGAGCCACGCTGCGAAAAGCATGCCCAGAAACAGGCCGGATGCAAAGCCGCCTCCGGCAAAGACCAAATGGTTCGGAAACGTAGGCGCGTCTGGAAGGTTGGGTGCATCCATCACGCGGAACTGTTCGCCCTGCTGGCGGTGTTCAAGAGCTGTTGCCATGGACGATTCGTTCATCTTGGTCAGCAGCGTGTTGTAGAACTGCAGGGCCGTTTCATGGTCGCGCGTGATCTGCTTGTACTGTTCCTCGACCATCGGACTTGACTCAATCCGCGACTCGTAGGTGCGAACCTGCTGCTCGATTCGAGCTTGTTCCTGTTTGGCCGAGGCGAGCGATTGCTTCTCGGCGCGTAGCTGCGCTTTCAGCTGTTGAAGTTGCGGCGAATCGAAACGGCCCGTGGCAGGCTTGGCTTTCGCTGCCTTGGTTGTGTCTTGCGTTGCCTCCCTGGCCTCGTCCTGCGCAATCTCCGCGCGCAGATTGGCAATCCTCCTCTTCATCGCGACTACATCGGGATAATCGGGCGTGTAGAGCGCCTCCAATTCCTTCTCCTGCTTGACCGCATCCTTGAGCTGGATACTGAGCGAGTCAGGCGATGTCCCCGTGACGGGATCGGCGCCGGCCGCATCCTGCGGCTGCTGGGAAATCATGGTTTCCTGAAAAGTCACATTCTGCTGCAGGCGATTCACTGACTGCGTCGCGGCGTCAAGCTGGGTCGTGAGCGCCTGAAGAGTGTTCGAATTCGCCGACTCCTGCTGGGGAAGCTTGCCGACATACTGGCGTTCGAAGGCCGCGAGCTTTGCGTCCTGCTCGTCAAGATTCCGCTTGGAATCGGCCAGTTGCTGTCTCAGAAAATCGGTCGTCCCTTCGGCGGACTCCTCGCGCGCGCTTAGGTTCGCGCTGATAAAGAGCGACGTGATCTCGCCGCACACCTGCTGGGCCGTGCGCGCGTCCTGCGCTCTGAACGTGATATAAAAGCCAGGCATTCCATGGGACGACTGGCCGGCGGGAATTGGATCTACCTTAATTGCTTTGCGCGTCAGATCGACGCGGTCATCCATGGTGTATTTGTTGCTGGGATACAGGCCAAATCGCTCGATGATCGGCTCAATGCGCGAACGGCTTAGTATCTGTTCCTGCATCGACGCCAGCCGCGCGCCCAGATCTTCATCGACGACCGGCTTCACATACTCTTCCGGAACCTTCGGCTGCTCTATGAGCACCAGCGTCTTTGACACGTACCGCGGCGGCAGAATATAGCTGATTCCGAGACCAATCGCCAGAAGGAGGATCGCGGAAATTGAAATCAGCCAGAACCGCCGTTTCAATATCTCCTCGTAGTCCTGTACTGTCAGTTCACGATGCCCGAGCATAGTCCTCCCTGATGAGTTACCTCTTTAAGTTGATATCCCGCGGAGAGTAGGCGACGCCGAATCCAATCACCTGCGACAGGCCATTGACGACATTTGCTGAAAGCCCGTAGTTCGACGACTGCTGAATTGCCGTGTAGTTCGCGAATACGTTGAAGTATCTGCCCAAGCGCCGCGAAGCCGACACGCCACCAAACTCCGTGTTGGTCACGACGGTTTGATTCGATTGAACTCCCAGCCCCTGAGTGCGCATATACGCGCCCGTAGCGCTGACGGTCAGATTCCTTCCATACAGTTGCGTGATTCCTCCGCTGACGTCGTCGTTGTGCGTTCCGACCTCTGAAGCCTCACCGGTGCCTCCGGAGGTTCCCCTGAAATAGCTGACCACTGCTGTCGTTGATCTGACACTGTAGTTTGCACTCGCGTTCATTGCGAGATTTGTCGATGGAGGAACAAGTAAGCTGTCAGAACCACGTACCCACTGCGGCCCGACCGAGACGCTCGTCTTAAGCTGCCGGTTCCACGTGCGCTGGTAGCCGAACAGTGCGGACTGAGTATCCATGGTCAGTATTGCGTACTCTGGAAAGCTCGAATGTGCATAAACGTACTGGCCTGAGATTGAATTGCGTGCATCCAGCCGTCTGGTGATCTGCGCGTTCGCCTGCACCGAATCGGTATCCAGGCCGTTACCGTCCGGAAAGCGCATGATCGCGTAACTGGCGCCAGTCTCCAGGCTTGTTGCATGGCCGAGGGTGTGCGTGAAACTCGGACTTACTATGTTGAAGACGCTGCGTGTGTCCACGGTCAGAATCGGCTGGCTCGGCTGGGACGGCTCGCCCGGCAGGTCGCCCACGCCTGGAATTCCTGAAAAACCAGAGACCGGCGCTTGCGGCATATAGTTCACGTCATCGCTCAGCCTAAGTGACCAAGCGCGCCTGTTTAGCCCTTGTGAAACCTGCATATGTTGAAACACTCCGGTTCCCTCGGGCTGGCCGGATATGTTCCAGCTATCGCCGCCGGAATAAGTCACATCAAAGGGGAGCACAGCGCTGGAATTCGCATAGGCCAACTCTCCCGATGCGACGCCCCTCTGCGTGGTGCCTTCGGACCCCCCATAGAACTGCGCGGTTTGCGTGTAGCGCAAATCGTAGTGAAGTGTCCCGCTGATCGGCGACCCGTAAGGGCCTTCCACCGCGGGAACAACCTGCGCTCTTGCTGCAGCGCTCGCGACCAGGAAAACTGCCAGGAGTGTATTGCTTGCCTTCATTTGGCGCTCCTATGGTACGACAATCGTATCGCCCGGATTCAGATCGAGATTGCGTGAGCTGTCGCCCCTCAATGCGCGTTTGTATTGCACGGGAATCTTCTGATGCTTCTCGCCATCGTTGCGCAGGATGTAAATCTTCTTCGAGTTGGCGAACTGCGTGAGGCCGCCAGCAGTGGCGATTGCCTGAAGGAAGGTCATTCCGGGAGTCATTCCGATCGGGCCGGGCTTTGCAACTTCGCCGAGCAGATAGACTATCTTGCTGTTCACCTGGCCCAGCACGACCGTGACATTCGGATCCTGAATGTACTTCTTCAACTTGACAGTAATTTCGTCGGCCAATTGCAGCGTCGTCTTGCCGGCGGCCATGACATCGCCAAGAAGGGGCATCGAAATCATGCCGTCGGGCCGGACGAGCAAGCTGCTCGATAAGGTCGGCTCCTTGAATACGGTAATGCTGATATTGTCGGACGCCCCGATGATATAGCTGTCGGGCATGGCCGGCTTGGCCGCAGCTTGTGCTGCCGGCGTTTTGTCCTGAGCGGGGCAGAAAAGCGCCGAAGCAAGAAGTGCTGCCGCGAGTAGGCTTCCAGGTTTCATTGTGCGACTCCATTCCTGCAGAACGCGGATTGGTTCTCCGCTTCGATCTGCTTAAGCTTGTAAAGCAATGCCTTGTAGCTGATTCCCAGATCGGCCGCTGCGCGCTTCCTATTGCCGCCGGTGGAAATCAGAACCTCTGAGATCAACTGGCGTTCGACCTGGATCGAGGAGGCCCGCGTGGCTTCCTTCAGCAGCATATGCCTGCGATTTCCATTCGGCCTGCCCGATTGCGCCGCTGCATTGATGGCTGCGAGGGAAATTGCCTGGTCTCCGATGGCGACCAACGTCTTGATCGCGGTCTGAAGTTCAGACAAATTGCCGGGCCATGTATGCTCCATCAGGTGACCGACAGTTTCCTTGCAGAGAACCGGCTTGGGCCGGTCAAACTGCTTGGAGTACTGCGCCAAAAGCTCATCGGCGATGGGAAGAATCTCTGACTTCCTGCAGCGCAGCGGGGGAACCTGAAGTGTCACGGCTGAGACGAAGTAGTAGAAATCCTCTCTCATGCGCCATGACTTGACTTCTCTTGGCAGGTCGCGGCTCGATCCACATAAAAGGCGGCAGCCTTGCACCTGCTCGGAGCGAAAATAGGTGTTGACGATCAGTTCCTGCATGGAAAGGCTAAGATCTGTTATCTCGGTAAGATAAACCGTACCAGGGGCGGACAGAGCAGCCTGTAGGGCCGACAGGTCGGCATCAAAGCAGCGAATCTCCTGGAATGCTCCGCGAGCCAGATGTGACTGGGCGTGAATCTGTGCGGCAACAAACCGCTTCCCAGCGCCGTGTTCGCCAAGGATCAAGACGGGGCAGTCGCTTTCGGCAATCCTGCCTATCGCTCGTTGAACGCGCGTCTCGTTGAAATCGGCGGCTTTCGCCTGCCTCTTTCCATTGTGGATCATTGCAATTGTTGCCATATGGGGACCAAACTTCACGTCATCGTTTCAATGCAGGTTCTTGACCTGGCTGTGAAATACGCGGAATATGCTTCCATTGCAAGGTATGGGGCCTGGGCGAGGGTCACGCTTCCTCGGGCAACGCCCGATGAAGGGGGGAGTCGTTCCCTCCTACAGGAAAACAGTGTACCATTAATTGTCCCGGAGAGTGGAACTCATTTTCCACCATCACCGGAACGCGGATTCCCAGCCGCAGGGGAGTTCATGGGGGACTTCCCTGAATCGAACCGTATCGCTTTCAGCTCCCTGTTGCGTAGTGTAGAGTGGTACCGACCGATAAGGCTTAAGGACGAGGAAAATGGCTCAAGGCACACAGACTTCAACGGCTCCCCCGTGGAACTGGCGCTCCAGCCACGCTCAATTTACAGTTGGCTCGGTAGTGATATGCCTGCTGATTGCGGCGGTGTATTCCCGTGTGCTGGTGAAACTGGTCACTGACTGGTGGCAGATACCGGATTTCTCTCACGGATTCCTGGTGCCCTTGTTCGCCGCATATCTTGTTTGGGAGAAGAGAGAGACCCTGCGCGGCATAAAGGCCGCCCCCTCCTGGAGCGGAATTGCCGTGATGCTTCTTGGGCTGGTCATTTTGATCCTGGGCGTCTACGGATCAAATCTCTTTCTCTCGCGGGTTTCGCTCGTCATTTTGCTCTCCGGAGTGGTTCTCTGCTTTGGCGGACCGCAGTTATTGAAGGAGCTGCGCTTCGCCTTGCTGGTCTTGTTGCTGGCCATTCCGCTTCCGTCCATTATCTTCAACCAAATCACCTTTCCGCTGCAGATATTGGCTTCAAAGCTTGCCAGCTCTCTGCTTCCTTTATTCGGGGTTCCGGTTTTGCGGGAGGGCAACGTCATCGAACTTCCCTTGATGAAGCTCGAGGTGGCGGAGGCCTGCAGCGGCATCCGCTCCCTGATGAGCCTGTTCACTATGGCGGTCTTTTATGGATACTTCATGGAGAAGTCCAACTTAAGGCGAGTGGCGCTCGCCGTAGCCAGCATTCCGATCGCGATTGCGGCCAACGCGGTGCGCATCCTCGGCACCGGATTGTGCGTCCAGTACTGGGACCCGGACAAAGCCATGGGCTTTTTTCATGAATTTTCAGGCTGGGTGATTTTTATGGTTTCCCTGGCGCTCTTGTATCTCGTCCATCGCGCAATGAGCCTCTTCCCAGGCAAAAGGCGGCAGGCATGAAAAATCTTCGTTTTTGGACTGCGGTTCTGCTGCTTGCCGCAACGGCGCTGCTGCTGCATACCCGCTCCAGCACCGATCGGAATCCTTTCAGCGAACCATTGGCGCTATTGCCGGGCAATATCGATGGATGGCAGGGCAGCAACCAGCAAATCGATCAGGAGACGCTCGACGTTCTTGGGGCCGGCGACTTTCTTTCGCGCATCTATTCCCGCGACGCGCAGACGGAGCCGATCGGCCTCTTTATCGGCTATTTTCCCACGCAGAGGACCGGCCAATCCATCCATTCCCCGAAGCATTGCCTGCCGGGCGCCGGATGGGTTTTCGAGTCGTCAGATTACGTCAATTTGGCCGATGTGAACGGCAAGCCGCATCGGGTGGGCGAATATATCATTAGCAACGGTACGGCGAGGCAGTTTGTAATCTACTGGTATCAGGCGCACGGACGCAGCATAGCAAGTGAATACACGGCGATGGTTTACATGATCGCCGATGCAATGCGGCTGAATCGCACGGATGGAGCACTGGTCCGTGTCATCACGCCGATTGCTTCCAATGAAGAGGTGTCGGCGGCAAGAGAACGCGCCGAGAAGTTCTCCATGCGGCTAGCTCCCCTGCTGCCGCGATTTATCCCCAACTAAGCGTATTCGCAAGCCAACGTCGCGCATCTGGCGGCTTCAAGTATCAGGGCTTGAAAGACAGCCTGAAAGGATGAAGAAAATGGAAAGCGGATTCAAGACATTTTTGTCCGGTTTCGATGGCGCGTGGAGGCCCATGAAGCGCCACGCAGCTTTGGGGGTTGTTGCATTCTTTCTGTCGCTCACTCTGTTGTCCGGGTGCTTCCGCGATCCCAATGTGCGGAAACATAAATATCTCGAAAGCGGCCAGCGGTATAGCGCCCAGGGCAAGGATAGGGAAGCTGTCATTCAGTTTTCCAATGCTCTGAAAATTGACAAGAACTTTGCCGATGCGCATTATGCCCTGGCGCAAACGTACCTCCATATGGGCGCATTGAGCGCCGCTTACGGCGAGCTTCAGCGGACCGTCAACCTACAGCCAACAAACTACAAGGCACGGATTGATCTCGGCGACTTGCTGCTTGCCGGTGGCAGGACTGACGACGCACAGGCGCAGGTTAACGCAGTGATGGCGGTACAGCCGAATAATGCCGATGTTCACTCCTTGCTTTCCCGCATAGCGGCCAGGCGCGGACAGAAGGATTTGGCGCTGGCTGAAATCCACCGCGCGCTGGAACTCGCACCGAACGAGGCCGTGCTGCACGAAACCCTTGCGTTGCTTGTGGCGAGTGACTCCACTCAGACGTCTTCCGTTGAAGCCGAATTGAAGAACGCGGTCACGCTCGATCCTAAGTCTGTAAGCGCCAAACTGCTGCTCGCCTCTTTCTACGCCAGGAGCAACCGTTTGCAGGATGCCGAGCAGGTATGCTGGAAAGCCGTCGCTGCCGATCCAAAAAATCTGAGTGCCCGTGAATCTCTGGTTCAGATGATCCTGAGGCAGGGCGATCAGGCGCGGGCCGAGCAAGTGCTCCGTCAAACTTCCAATGACCTTGCGGACAGTCCGCAAGGAGTGCGCATGCTGGCTGATTATTATGCGGGCTCTGGACAGATTGACAAAGCCAGGGCCGAGTTTAGCAGCCTTGCTCATAAATATCCCAAGAATGTTTCTGTGCAGGAAGGGTACGTAAGGATTCTTCTTCAGGTCAAGGACTTTACCACCGCGCAATCGGTGGTGACCGAACTGATGAAGAAGAACGCCAAGGATCCGCAGGTAGCTGTGCTGAACGGAATTGTATTGCTCAACAGCGGAAAGCTGAATGACGCGGTCAACGCCCTTCAAAGTGCCGCCAATAATGCCCCGAAAGACGACTTCATCCAGTATTGGCTGGGCAAGGCCGCGTTGGCCAAAGGCGACAGCAGCCTTGCAGAGCGGAGTTTTCGCCAGGCAGCGCAACTGAATCCGCGTCACATCGAAGCGCAGGAGGAACTAGCGCGAATTGCAGGTCAGCGCGGCGACATGAACACGCTGTCCGATGTGGCGAACAGCACGATCACCGCTGCTCCTCGTTTTCCGGGCGGCTATCTATGGCGGGCAGCGGTGGAGTTGAGCCATAACTCGCCGGACAAGGCGGAGGCTGACATGAAGACTGCCATGACCATTGCCCCGCAGAGTCCGCAGGCTTACCTTATGCTCGGCCAGCTTCGCTTCAGCCAAAAGCGGTACCCGGAGGGAGCGACGCTGCTGGAGCAGGCCTTGCAGTACGATCCAAATTCGATTGCCGCCTTGCGCGGCTTGGTAAGTTACGACCTCTTCAGGAAGCAGCCGGCCCAGGCGTTGGCTCGCATCAACGCGCAAATCGCCAAGAATCCGAAGAATAGCGGC
>Ga0302193_10003268_pt1 | contig 13115 bp, 10 predicted proteins | sample II_Bog_E3_3_FD_200228 | JGI IMG/M metagenome (GOLD analysis project Ga0302193, IMG submission 200228) | Peat permafrost microbial communities from Stordalen Mire near Abisko, Sweden - II_Bog_E3_3 | ecosystem: Environmental > Terrestrial > Soil > Wetlands > Peat | place: Sweden: Abisko...
AGCCGGCTGGGGGCGGCGATGATCGATTGGGGGGCCTTGCCGAACATGGTGTTCGGGCATGTGGCGGGGTTGGCTGATCCGTGCATGGGATCGACGATTGCGCTGCGGCGGGGGGTGTTGGCGCGCATTGGCGGGTTTGGGGCGTTTGTCGACGTGCTGGCCGATGACCATGCAATCGGGGCGGCGGTGCGCGGGTTGGGGCTGCGGGTCGAGGTGCCGGCGATGTTGCTGGTGCATGCGGGGGCGGAGGGTTCGGCGCGGGCGTTGTGGCGGCAGCATCTGCGCTGGGCGGTGACGATTCGGGGCCTCGCGGGGGCGGGACATTATGGGTCGGGTGTGACGTTTGCGTTGCCGCTGGCCCTGGTGGCGGCGCCCTTGCTGATTTCGGCGGGGTGTGGCGCGATTGCTGCAGGTGCGTTGGCGGGGGCATTGATGGCGCGGGTTTTTGTGGTTCTGGCGGTGCGCCGGGCGGCGCGGGGGGTGGCGGGCTATGTGGCGCCATCTGTCGCATGGTTGCCGGTGGTTGATGTTTTTGGCTTTGCGGTCTTTGTCGCAAGCCTTATGGCGCGTCGCATCGATTGGCGCGGAGCTGGCCTGACCACCATGGCCGCCGGCCGCATTCGCGCCCGCTGAAACGTTTCTGTGTTGCCGCATCGTGCCAAAACCGGGTCCCCCCCTTTTGCCCGCTGCTTTTGATGGAAGACCCATGAAGAACACGCTTTTCCTCCAGGGCCCCTCGTTCGACGGTTATGATGGTGGTGCCGGTGCGCGCTATCAGATGAAGCGCGAGGTCAAGTCGTTCTGGTATCCCACCTGGCTGGCCCAGCCCGCCGCGATGATCCCGGGATCGAAGTTGATCGATGCGCCGTCGCACGATCTCTCGTGGGACGACATCGCGCCCGAGGTCGATGGGCGCGAGTTGATCATCCTGCACACCTCGACCCCCTCGTTCGGGCAGGATTGCAAGACGGCGCGGTTGATCCGGGCGCGCAATCCGTCCGCCTTGATCGGTATGGTCGGGGCCAAGGTGGCGGTGGAGCCGGACAAGTCGCTGAATGCGTGCGAGGCGATCGATTTCGTGGCGCGCGAGGAATACGAGTTCACGCTGGTCGAGATCGCCGAGGGGCGGCCTTTGGCCGAGGTGGACGGGATTACGTTCCGCGCGGCGGATGGCTCGTTGGTGCGCAACAAGGATCGCGCGATCCTGGAGGACATGGACGTCCTGCCGATGGTGGCGCCGATCTATAAGCGCGATCTTGATTCCACCAAGTATTATGGCGGGTATCAGCGGCATCCTTATGTCTCGTTCTACACCGGGCGCGGGTGCAAGAGCCGCTGCACGTTCTGCCTCTGGCCGCAGACGATTTCGGGGCACAACTATCGCCACCGCACCGTGCCCAAGGTGATCGAGGAAGTGCAGTACATCCTGCGCGAGATGCCCGAGGTGAAGGAGATCTTCTTCGACGACGATACGCTGGCCGATGCGCACGCGTTTGTCGTGGAACTCTCGGGCGAGCTGGCCAAGCTGGGGTTTGGCAAGCCGGGGTTCCCCGTCACCTGGGGCTGCAACGCCAAGGCCAATGTGCCTTACGATGTGCTGAAGGCGATGAAGGCCGGCGGGTGCCGGGTGCTGCTGGTCGGCTATGAGAGCGGCAACCAGAAGATCCTGCACAACATCAAGAAGGGCCTGCGCATCGACGTGGCCAAGCAGTTCACCAAGGATGCGCATTCGCTGGGTCTGACGATCCACGGGACGTTCATCCTGGGCCTGCCGGGCGAGACGCTGGAGACGATCGAGGAGACGATCAACTACGCCAAGGAGATCAATCCGCACACGATCCAGGTCTCGTTGGCCGCGCCCTATCCGGGGACGTTCCTGTACAAGCAGGCGGTCGAGAACAACTGGTTCGATGGCGGCGATCATCTGCTGGACGATGGTGGCAACCAGATCGCGCAGCTCTCGTACCCGCATCTGCCCGCCAGTGTGATCTTCGAGAAGGTCGAGGAGTTCTACAAGCGCTATTACTTCCGTCCGCGCAAGATGCTGGAAATCCTGGGCGAGATGGTGCGCGACTGGGACATGATGAAGCGCCGGCTGCGCGAGGGCGTGGAGTTCTTCGATTTCCTGCGCCGGCGCAAGGAAGCCGCCTGAGGCATGGGCGCGGCCGCATCGCTGACCGGGATGACAGTGCTCGAGCGGATTGCCGCGCGGGGACTGGAGACCGAGTGGGTGGCGGCCGGCGCGGCGCGCGACCGGGCGGCGATGCTGCGGTTGTTGCAGCGTGTTGCGGTGCTGGACGCGCGGCGGGTGGTGGATGTGATTCTCGCCGATCCGGGGCTCTATGGGCTCTGAGGTGGCGCGTCGGTTGATTGTCACGGCCGATGACTTTGGCGCTGCGGTGGCGGTCAATGCCGCCGTCGAGATCGCGCATCGGCAGGGCATCCTCACCGCCGCCAGCCTGATGGTGGGCGGGGCGGCGGTCGACGATGCCGTGGCGCGGGCGCGGGCGATGCCGGGGCTGGGCGTGGGGTTGCATGTGGTGTTGGCCGATGGCGCGCCGGTGTTGCCGGCGGCGCGGGTCTCGCGATTGGTGGGGCGCGACGGGTTGTTTCCCGCCGACATGCTGGGCACGGCGGTGAAGGTGGCGTTCGATCCCCTGGCGCGCCGGCAGATGCGGGCCGAGGTGGCGGCGCAGTTTGCCGCCTTTGCGCGCACCGGGTTGGCGCTGGATCATGTCAATGCGCACAAGCACTTTCACATGCATCCGGTGATCGCCGGTGCGATTCTGGCCGAGGGCCGCGCCTATGGCTTGCGCGCGATCCGGGTGCCGCGTGAGGGGCGTGGGGTGCTGGCCTGGTGGGCCGGGGTGTTGGGCGCGCGGTGGCGGCGGATGGGATTGGCGGTGAACGATAACGTGGTGGGTCTGAGCGTTTCGGGGGCGTTCGATGCGGGGCGGATGCGTGCGGCTTTGGCCGATCTGCCCGGCGGCGTGACCGAGATCTATACCCATCCGGCGACGGCCGATGTCTGGGCGGGGTCGGCGGCGGGCTATCGCTATCGCGATGAGCTGGCGGCCTTGATCGATCCGGGGGTGCGGGCGGCCCTGGTGGCGAGCGGGGCGGTCTGTGGGCCGTTTGCCGCGCTGGCCGGAGGGCGCGCGTGATGCTGGCCGGGGCGATCGGGATCGGCATGGTGGCGGCGGGGTTGCCAACCTGGAGCGAGGCCGCCGCGGTGGCCGGCGCGCCGGTGGCGGTTGTGGCCGGTGCGGCGGGCGCGGGGGCGCCGCCGGTGGCGGGGGATGCGGCCGTGCCTGCGGCTCAGGCGCCGGCTCCAGCGGTGCCGGCTGCGGCTGCGGATGTGCCTGCGGCGGCTGGGGATGTGCCTGCGGCGGGGGCGCATGGGCATGATCCGATTGCGCCCGAGGACCCGTTGGTGGGCTTCAACCGCTTCAGCTACAAGATCTCGCAGCCGATCGACCGGTTCATCTTCCGGCCGGTGGCGATGGCCTATTATCACTTCGTGCCCGGGCCGGTGCGCGATGGCGCGCGCAACTTCCTCGACAACCTGTACATGTCGCAGGTGCTGGCGAACGATATCCTGCAACTGCGGCCCAAGCGCGTGGTGCACACCGTGGCGCGGTTCCTGATCAACACCACGCTGGGCATCGGCGGCATCTTCGATATCGCCAAGCGCAAGCCGTTCCATCTGCCCGCGCATCCCAACTCGCTGGGCGATACGCTGGGGTTCTATGGTGTGCGGCCGGGGCCTTATGTCTATCTGCCGATCGTCGGGCCTTCGACGTTTCGCGATCTGGTGGGATCGGTGGGCGATGCCTTTACCCAGCCGCTGGTGCTGAACAGCGTGACCGATTCGGAGACGTTCGAGACGCGGCACCATCACATCCGGACGCGCGCGACGAGCGCCTATACGCTGACCACCTATGGCGTGGCGGCGTTTATCGTTGGCGGGCTCGACAAGCGCTCACGCGTGGATGGCGAGTTGCAGGCGCTGAAGGCGCAGTCGGTCGATCCTTATGCCGCGATGCGCAGCGCGTTTTTGCAGGACCGGGCGGGCGAGATCGCCGCTCTGAAGGCGCATGGCAATGGCGTGCCGGGCGATGCCGGGGCCTTGACCGGGGTGCCGGCGTTCGACGATCCGCTGGACGATCCGGCGGCGACCGGGGCGCAGCCGGCGCCGGCTGCTGCGCCCGAGATCAAGCCGAAGGGCTAGTGCGGCGGGCGCGCAGCTCGATCACCGGCCACCACAGCAGTGCCAGACCAAAGGCGATGTCGCGCAGGCGCAGGACCAGCGCCAGCGCCAGCGCATCGGCCGGGGCGACGCCGAACACCAGGCCCGCGCCGATCACGCCCGCCTCTTGCGTGGCGAGGCCGCCGGGGACCATGAACATCACCACGCGCAAGGTGGAGGCGGCGCTCTCCATGGCGATGCCGTGCCAGAAGGTCAGCGGCAGGCCCATCAGCCGCGCCGCCAGCCAGATCTGCACGCCGCTGAGCCCCCAGGCGATGGCATGGAGCGCGATGGCGGCGGGCATGGCGCCGTGGCGGCGGCGGGCCTCGCGCAGGAGCAGGCGGGCCTCGATGCGGATGCGGCGGACCAGCGGGTGGCGCCGGCCGGGGCCGCGCAGCCAGAGGACGCCGGCGAGGAGCGGGAGCGCGAGGAGGAGCAGGGCGGGGCTGGGGGTGGTCGGTTTGGGCAGGCCGACGCGGCTCCAGACGCTGGACAGGACGATGAACGCCACGACCATGTAGGGGATCTGGCCGAGGGTCTCGGCGAGGATATCGAGGCCTCGGACGACGGCTGCGGCGCGGGGGCGGGCGCCGGCGAGGACCAATGCGCGTGCGCCGATGGCCTCGCCGAGGCCGGGGAGGATGAGCAGCATGTTGTTGCCCGCATCGCGCAGGATCCGCGATTCGAACGCGGCGGCGGGGGTGACGCCGGGGCGCAGCAGATAGAGCGCGACCGAGCAGAGCCAGATGGCCAGCGCCTGCACCGGCAGGACCGCGAGCACCGGGGCCGGCGACAGGCGGCTGAACGCATCGGCGAGGAGCGCGCGAATCGGGCCGTTGGCGCCGATGACGCCCGCGATGATGGCGAGGATCGCGATGGGCAGGATGATCGCGCCGGCTCTGGCATGCCAGCGGGGGGCGGGGGAGGGTGCTGCGGGCATGGCGCGCCATGGCGGGTTGATGGCGCGGGGGCAAGAGGGTTGGGTTTTAAGAAGAAGGGTAGATACGAGGGGCACGCCCCTCGCGCTCCCCCAACGTTTTTGGTGGGTGGGGGACGGTGAGGTGGGGGCTTTGCGGCGAAGCCGCCTTTACAGCCTGCGGCGCGGCGATGTTGCGCCGAGGGCGCCGGTCAGCGCCGAGGTGGACAAGGTTGGGGGAGCGCGAGGGGCTAGCCCCTCGTGTCTATTCTGCGTTCTTCCCTTTCTGCGACACGGGCGCGGCATTTGGAAATTGTCGCGGCGGGCGAATTGCGCCAAGGGCGGGCTATGTTTGCCGAACGTCTGAGCCGGATCCTGCTTGCCGCCGCGCGGCGGCCGCGGGGGTGTGTGGGTGTGGTGCTGGCCTTGGCGCTGGTGGCGCTGGGGTGGACCGCGACGCATTTCGCCATGACCACCGATACCGGTGAGTTGATCTCGCCATCGACGCCGTGGCGGGTGGACGAGACGGCGGTGGAGACGCATTTCCCGAGTCTCAAGGATTCGATCCTGATCGTGGTCGATGGCGCGACGCCCGAGATCGCCGGGCATGGCGCGGACCAGTTGGCGGCGGCCCTGGGTGCGGACAAGGCGCATTTCGTGTTGGTGCGGCGCCCCGATGGCGGCGATTTCTTCGCGCGCGAGGGGATGCTGTTCGGCTCTGTCGGCGATGTGAAGGCGGCGACGCAGCGGTTGATCGATGCGCAGCCGTTGTTGGGGCCTTTGGCGGGGGATCCTTCGTTGCGCGGGATCGCGCGGGCGATCGATACCGCCGCGAGTGGCGCGGCGCGGGGGGATGCGGATCCGGTGGCCTCTGCGCGGCTGGCCGATCCGTTGCAGCGCATGGCGGTGGCGATCGATGCGCGGTTGCAGGGGCAGCAGACGTGGTTTTCCTGGGAGCGGATGTTCCAGGGGAGCGGGGGCATGGCGGCGCCGACGCGGGCGATGATTTTGGCGCAGCCGCGTTTGGCCTTTGGCGATTTGCAGCCGGGCGAGGCGGCAGTGGCGGTGGTGCGGGCGCGGGCGGCGGCCTTGGGGATCGATGCGGGGCATGGGGCACGGGTCTCGATCACCGGGGCGGTGCCGCTGGCCGACGAGGAGTTTGGCACGATCAAGGAGAACATCGGCGTGGTTGGCGCGGCGATGGTCGCGGCGATGCTGGTGTGCCTGTGGTTTGCCACGCGATCGGCGCGCGAGGTGCTGGCGATCGTGCTGACCATCGTGGCGGGGCTGGTGATGACGCTGGCGGCGGGGTTGGTGCTGGTCGGGCGGTTCAATGTGATCTCGGTGGCGTTCATTCCGCTGTTTGTCGGGTTGGGGGTGGATTTCGGGATTCAGGTTTGTGTGCGGTTCAATGCCGAGCTGCGCGGTGATGGCGGGCCGGTGCCGGTTGCGGTCGATCGGCTGGCTGCGTTGGCGCGGGTGGGGCGGGCGATTGGTGAGCCCCTGGCGCTGGCGGCGGCGGCGATCGTGTTGGCTTTGGGCGCGTTTTTGCCGACGGATTATACCGGGATTGCCGAACTGGGGGTGATCGCCGGGGTGGGCATGGTGTTTGCCTTTGTGTTGAATGTGACGTTGTTGCCGGCGTTGCTGGTGCTGCTGGCGCCGGGGGTGCCGAAGCGGCGCGTCGGGTGGGCCGGGGCGGCGCCTTTGGACCGCTGGCTGGTGCGGCGGCGTGGTTGGGTGCTGGGGGCGTTTGTGGTGGCCATGGTGGCCTCGGTCGGCGGGCTGCGGTGGGTGCAGTTCGATTTCAACCCGATGCATCTGCGCGATCCCAATGCGCCGGCGATGGCGGCACTGACCGAGTTGACCCGCGATCCCGATCGCACGCCGGATACCCTGGCGGTCCTGGCGCCGAATGCGGCGGCGGCGGCGCGGTTGGCGGCGCGGTTGAGCGCGGTGCCGGGGGTGGCGCGGGCGGCCTCGGTCGACAGCTTTGTGCCCGAGGATCAGGCGGCGAAGCTGGCGCTGACGCAGGATGCGCAACTGTTGCTCGACCCGGTGTTGAACCCGTTCGACCTGCCGCCGGCGGCCAATGATGTCGAGGCGCAGCAGGCTCTGGTCAAGGCGGCGGCTTCGTTGTCGACGCTGGCGGCGGCGCGGCCGGGGGATCTGGGGGATGCGGCGGGGCATCTGGCGTCATCCTTCATCCATCTGGCGGGGGCATCGCCCGATCAGCGCGCCGGGGTCGAGACGATGCTGGTGGCGCCTTTGCAGGTGGCGCTGGATGCGGTGCGGTCGTCTTTGCAGGCGGGGCCGGTGACGCGCGATACCTTGCCGCCCGAGGTGCGCGATGACTGGCTGGCGAAGGATGGCAGCGCGCTGGTGCAGGTGACGCCGGTGGTGACGCCGCGCGGCGAGGACAATGCGCAGTTGCGTGCGTTTACCCGCGCGGTGCTGGCGGTGGCGCCGCATGCCACGGGCTTGCCGGTGGCGACGCAGGCGGCGGCGGCGACCGTCTCCGGCGCGTTTGTGCGCGCGGGGGTTCTGGCGTTGTTGCTGGTGACCGGGTTGTTGTGGGCGGTGTTGCGGTCTTTGCGCGAGGTGTTGTTTACGCTGGCGCCGGTGGTGCTCTCCGGGTTTTTGACCTTGGGGACCTGCGTGGTCATTGGGCAGCCGTTGAACTTTGCCAATATCATCGCCTTTCCGCTGTTGTTCGGGGTGGGGGTGGCGTTCCACATCTACTTCGTGATGGCGTGGCGGTCGGGGGTTTCGGGGTTGTTGCAATCCAGTCTGGCGCGGGCGGTGGTGTGGAGCGCGATGGCGACCGGGAGCGCGTTTGGGGCGCTCTGGTTCTCGCACCATCCGGGGACGGCATCGATGGGGTTGATCCTGATGGTGTCGCTGGTGTGGACACTGGTCTGTGCGTTGATCTTCGAGCCGGCGTTGCTGGGGCCAGTGGTGCCACATGCGCGCGACAATTTGGGACAGGGCTGAAGGCCGGCGCATTCATCTGGCGTTATGGTTCGCGACCCTAGGCCGGCCGCTGTCGCTGCGGTGAACCGTGCGGCAGGGTAGGCGATCAGGGCAATGCGGACGTGACACTCGATATGGGCCGTCCGGTTGCGGGGGCAAGCATGCACGATCAGGAACCGGTGCACCACCATGGCGGGGCGCTGGAGCAGATGTACGACGACGCCGTGGCGCATCAGGACGCCACGATGGCCGGGCATGGCATCGAGGCCTTTGCCCCGGCGAAGCAGTCGCCGCTGGTCGGGCTGATCGGCACCGGGGTGTCGCTGGCGCTGTTGGGCGCGGTGGCGCTGGAGGTGCGCGGGCTGCACTGGGGTGCGGTCGAGGCGATGATCCCGCGTACGCCGTTGTTCTGGGTGGTGTTCGTCGTTGGCTATCTGACGCCGCCGGTGCTGGAGTGGGTGATCTATCACCGGCTCTGGGACTTGCCGCTGTCGGGGCTGGCGGCGTTGATGCGCAAGACCGTCTCGAACGAGTTGCTGCTGGGGTATCTGGGCGAGGTGCAGTTTTACGCCTGGGTGCGGGGGCGGCTGAACGATGTCGTCGCGCCGTTCGGGGCGATCAAGGATACGACGATCCTGTCGGCTTTGACGGGGAATCTGGCGACTCTGGTGATGCTGGTGCCGGTCTGGCATCTGGTCGCCGGGGGGCAGATGGGCATCGCGATCTCGCGCGTGGTGTTGGCGCTGGGCGTGGTGCTGGTCACCAGTCTGGCGATCCTGCTGTTCCGGCGGAAGATCTTTACGCTGCCGCGGCCGTTGCTGGTGTGGATCGCGGGCGTGCATATCGTGCGGATCATCGCCGTCGTGCTGGTGACGGCGCTGTTGTGGCACACGGTGTTGCCGGCGGTGGCGATCGGGCTGTGGCTGGTGCTGGCGACGGTGCGGATGCTGTTGTCGCGCCTGCCGCTGTTGCCGAACAAGGACGTGGTCTTTGCCGGTTTGGCCGTGTTTCTGCTGGGGCGCGATGCCGCCGTCGCCGATCTGATGGCGATGATGGCCGGCATCCAGCTGATCGCGCATCTCTGCGTCGGTGGCACGCTGGCCGTGGCCGACATCGTGACAACGCGTGTTGGTTTTGGCCGTGTTGGCTTTGGCCGAGTGGACTCCCGATCATGAAAACTGCAGTTTCCGCCCTTTGTCTGTTGGCCGCTCTCGCCTCGCCCGCCGCGGCGCATGCGGCGCGCGGGCTGCCCATGCCGCCGCCGGTGCCGCCCACCGGCGCGCCGGGGACCGTCGAGGGCGCCTGTTCGGCCGACGAGCATGGGCCGGCGCTGGTCGTCGACATCACCGGGTTCAAGGACCGGCGCGGGTTGATCAAGCTGGAGGTCTATCCGCCGGTCGATGGCGAGTTCCTGGGGACCGACACCAAGCTGGTCGCCGAGGGCAAGACCTTCCGCCGCGTCGAGGAGCGGGTGCCGGCGAGTGGGCCGGTAGCTTTGTGCGTGAAGGTGCCGGCGACGGGGACATACTCGGTGGTCGTGCTGCATGACCGGAATTCCGACCACAAGTTCCAGTGGACCAGCGATGGCGTGGGGTTTCCGGGCAATCCGCATATCGGCTGGGGGGCGCCCAAGGCGGCGGCGGCGCGCATTTCCGTGGGGCCGCATGTGACGCGGACGACGGTGGTGTTGAATTACTTCCGTGGGTTCGGGATGGGGCCAATCGGGAATTGAAGGATTAGATGCGAGGGACACGTCCCTCGCGCTCCCTCAACCTTGGTGAGGTTTGCGTCTGCCTTTGGGGGCGGGACTTGCGGCGAAGCCGCCTTTTATAGCCTGCGGCGCCATGTTGCGCAGCGGTGCAGGCGTGGCGCCGAGGCTGACAAGGTTGGGGGAGCGCGAGGGGCTAGCCCCTCGTGTCTTGGCCTTTTACTTGCCCTTGGGTGGGGTGATTTCGAACAGCATCGGCCACTCCTTGCCTGTCACGTACAACCGGCGGTGGGGGGCATCCCAGGCGATGCCGTTGGCGACCTGATCGGGGCCGGTGGCGCCGGCTTTGGCGTGGAGGGCGGTGAGGTCGATCCAGCCGGTGACGTGGCCCGTCGTGGGATCGATGCGGGCGATGCGGTCGGTCATCCAGACGTTGGCGAGGATTTCGCCGTCGACATATTCCAGCTCGTTGAGTTGATCGACGGGGGCGCCGTTGGCCGTCACCGCGAGGCGGCGTTTGAGGCGGAAGGTGGCGGGGTCGATGATTTGCAGCGAGGCCGAGCCGTCGGACATGACGAGATCGGGGCCGAGGCGGGTCATGCCCCAGCCTTCGCCGAGGTAGGGGAAGCGGGATTGGTAGGTCAGGGTCTTGCGGGACCAGCGGAAGCCGGTTTCGTCGCGCCATGTCAGCGACAGGATCTGGCCTTGCCAGGGGGCGATGCCCTCGCCGAACAGGGGGGCGGGGATGGTGGCTTTTTGCAGGGTGCGGCCGGTGGCGAGGTCGACGTGGCGCACGCTGGAGCGGCCGGGTTCGCCGGTGGATTCGTAGAGCTGGCCGGCGTCGATGAACAGGCCTTCGGTGAAGGCGCGGGGGTCGTGCGGGTAGGTGTGGAGGGCCGTTGCGTGCTCGACCGGGAGTTGGTCTTGCGCCCTGGTTTGCGGGGCGGCGAGGGCGGCGGCGGCGAGCGCGAGTTTCGCGGCGAGGCGCAGGGGTTTGGGGCCGCGTTTGGCGGCGATGGGGGCGAGCACGGCGGCGGCCTTGGCCGATTGTTTCAGCGCGGTTTGGCGCGCGGTGGGGTCTTGCGCGGCGCGGGCGAGGGCGCGCGCGGCGCGGGCGGCTTCGCGCAGGGGGGAGGGGTTGGCTTTATGAGCCTTGGCAGCGTTGATGGCGAGGGTGGCCCCCGCCAGTGCGATCTTCGCGAGGCGGGGGGGGCGCATGGTCAGTCGCGCAGGAGGTCGTTGATGCCGGTCTTGGCGCGGGTTTGTGCGTCGACGGTTTTGACGATGACGGCGCAGTAGAGCGACGGGCCGGGGGTGCCATCGGGCAGCGGCTTGCCGGGGAGGGCGCCGGGGACGACCACCGAATAGGGCGGGACGTAGCCGATGTGGATCTCGCCGGTGGCGCGGTCGACGATCTTGGTCGATGCGCCGAGGTAGACGCCCATCGACAGGACCGCGCCGGTGCCGACGATCACGCCCTCGGCGACTTCGGCGCGGGCGCCGATGAAGCAATTGTCCTCGATGATGACCGGGTTGGCTTGCAGGGGTTCGAGCACGCCGCCGATGCCGGCGCCGCCGGAGAGGTGCACGCCCTTGCCGATCTGGGCGCAGGAGCCGACGGTGGCCCAGGCGTCGACCATCGAGCCCTCGCCGACGTAGGCGCCGATGTTGACGAAGCTGGGCATCAGCACGGCGTTTTTGGCGATGAAGGCGCCGCGGCGGACGATGGCGCCGGGAACGACGCGGAAAGCCCCGGCGCGGAAATCGGCGTCGGTGTAGTGCGCGAATTTCGAGGGGACTTTGTCGAAGGCGGGGGCGCCGGCGCTGCCGCCCGCCATGATTTCGTTGTCGGACAGGCGGAAGGAGAGGAGGACCGCCTTTTTGAGCCACTGGTTCACGCGCCAGCCGTGGGGGGCGGTGGCGTCGGGCTCGGCGACGCGGGCCTTGCCGGTGTCGATCAGGGTGAGCGCGGCTTCGACGTCGGCGCGGATGTCGGTGCTCTGCGGCGTGACGGTGTCGCGGGCGTCCCAGGCGGCGTCGATGCGGGTGGCGAGGTCGGTCATGGGTGGGCCTTTTGGTTGGTGCGTTTGGTTGGGCGGTTAGCGGGGTGGCGGGGGCGGGGCAAGGTGAGAAGAGATAATGCGAGGGTCACGACCCTCGCGCTCCCTTGACTTTGGAGAGGGCGGGTCTGGCGCGTGGGGGTGGGACTTTGTGCGGCGGAGCCGCATTTGGAGCCTGCGGCGCTGAGACGTTGCATTGGGGGGCCGCGGGGCGCGCGGTGGACAAGTTATGGGGGCGCGAGGCCATCCGATTTGCCTCGGCAAATCGGCACATGAGATGTGCCCCTCGCATTTTCCCTTTTCTTCATTGTTCCTGCCGGGGCGGGTGCTTAAGACGGGCCCCCGTGGCGGCGCGCGGCGTGGCGGAGCGGGGGTTTTCGGACATTGGCGGCGATTGGGTTGAACCTGTGTGGGCTGGCGTTGCTGGTGGGGCTGGCGTTGCTGGTTTCGGCCGATCGGCGGGCGATCCGGGTGCGGGTGGTGGCTTCGGCCTTGGCGTTGCAGGCGGGGTTGGCGGCGTTTGTGCTGTGGTTTCCGCCGGGGAACAGGGCTTTGCGCGGGGTAGCGGCAGGGGTGGCCGACTTGCTGGGGTTTGCCCATGCGGGGGTGGCGTTCGTGTTTGGGCCTTTGGCCGATCCGGCGATCGGGGGGCACTCGTTTGCGATTTCGGCACTGCCGAACATTATCTTTTTCGCCGCGCTGATCGCGATTTTGTACCACATTGGCGTGATGCCTTGGGTGATCCGGCGCATCGGGGGCTTGTTGGCGTGGCTGACCGGGATTTCTCGGTTGGAGGCCTTGTGTGCGGCGGCGAATATTTTCGTTGGGCAGTCTGAGGCGCCGTTGGTGATCCGGCCTTATCTGGCGGGGTTGGCGCCCAGCCAGTTGATGTGTGTGATGTCGGTGGGGATGGCGGGGGTCGCCGGGACCATTCTGGCGGCATATGCGGCGATGGGGATACGGATCGATTATCTGGTGGCCGCGGCGTTTATGGCGGCGCCGGGGGGGATCGCGATGGCCAAGATCATCCTGCCCGATGGGGCGCGGGGGTGGGAAGGGGCGTTGATTGACGATGCCGTGCCCGCCGTGCCGGCGGAACATGCCGAGCGGGCGCCGAATGTGTTGTTTGCCGCCGCCGAGGGGGCGCAGACGGGGGTGAAGCTGGCGGTGGCCGTGGGGGCGATGGTCCTGGCGTTTGTGGCGTTGATG
>Ga0302193_10003272_pt1 | contig 13112 bp, 10 predicted proteins | sample II_Bog_E3_3_FD_200228 | JGI IMG/M metagenome (GOLD analysis project Ga0302193, IMG submission 200228) | Peat permafrost microbial communities from Stordalen Mire near Abisko, Sweden - II_Bog_E3_3 | ecosystem: Environmental > Terrestrial > Soil > Wetlands > Peat | place: Sweden: Abisko...
CCGGCTGCTCGACGCGCTGGCCAGCGCGCGCGGCCGGGTGCTGGACGCTGGCTGCGGCACCGGCGGCCTGCTCGCCGTGCTGGCCGCCCGACGCCCGGACCTCGACCTGGTCGGGTTGGAATGGGCGCAGCCGGCCGCGCTCCGGGCGCAGCAGAAATCCGGCGCGCTGGTGGCGGGCGGCAGCGTCAACGCGCTCCCGTTCGCCACGGCGAGCTTCGACGCCGCGGTTGCCGCCGACGTGTTGTGCCACGCCGCCGTGGACCCGGCGGCTGCGCTGGCCGAACTGCGCCGCGTCCTGCGGCCGGGCGGCCGCCTGGTCGTCAACATGCCTGCCTACCAATGGCTGCTGTCGGCGCATGACCGTCGCGTGCACAATGTCCGCCGGCTGACCGCGGGCGCAACCGCGACGCTCCTGCACGACGCGGGATTTACCCTGGTGCGGGCACGGTACTGGAACGGATTGCTGCTGCCGTTGATGGTGGTGCAGCGAAAGCTGCTGGCGCGTGGCGCTTCCGCGTCCGACATCGCCCCGTTTCCGCCATGGCTGGATGCTCTCTTTCATGGCATGACAGAGACGGAACGCACCTTGCGCCTGACGCTGCCCGCCGGCGGGTCCGTCCTGGCGACCGCGGAAACCCCATGACCGAGGACACCGTCGTGCTCGACGCCACTGCCGCCCGGCCCTTGCCGGACGACCTGATCCCTGCGCCCGCCAGGCAATCGACCCCAGGGTTGTCGCCCCCTGAGCTGTCGCGCCCAGGGCTGTCGATCGTCATCCCGGTGTATCGCGGCGCCGCCACGATCGGCCATCTGGTCCAGGCGCTGTCGGTGCTACGGCCCGTGGGCGGCCTGGAGATCGTCCTGGTCAACGACGGCAGCCCGGACGACTCGGCCGAGGTCTGCCGGCGTCTGGTCGCCACCACCGCCGTGCCGCTCGTGTACATCGAGCACGCGCGCAATTACGGCGAGCACAACGCAGTCATGACCGGGCTGCGCCATGCGCGCGGCGCCTACGTGATTACGATGGATGACGACCTGCAGAACCCCCCTGAGGAGGCGGTGCGGCTTTACGACCATGCCCGGCTCGGCGGCTGGGACGTGGTCTACACACGCTATGCGAAGAAGCAACACGCCGGCTGGCGCAATCTCGGCAGCCGGTTCGCCAACGCGGTGGCGGACCATCTGCTCGACAAGCCGGCGGGACTCTACCTCTCGTCGTTCCGCTGCATGTCGTCGCTCGTGGTGCGCTCGGTGACGCGCTACGAGGGTCCCTACCCGTATATCGACGGGCTGATCATGCAGGTGACCCAGCGCATCGACAGCATGGAGGTGCAGCATCTGCCGCGCGCCGAGGGCGACTCCAACTACAATTTGCGCCGGCTGGTGCGGCTGTGGCTGAACCTCGCCACCAGCTTCTCGCTGCTGCCGCTGCGGATCGCGGTGTTCGCCGGGGTCGCCATGGCGGCGCTGGGCGCCATCGGCGCGGCGATGACGATCGTCGAAGCGCTGTTCCTGCACGATACGCCATCAGGCTGGGCCTCGACCATGACGGTGATCCTGCTGGTCTCCGGCGTGCAATCGATGATCCTCGGCGTGCTGGGCGAGTATGTCGGGCGGATCTTCCTCTCGGCCAACGGCAAGCCGCAGGGGCTGGTCAGGGACATGGCGCGCAACGAAGCGGCCGAGCGGGGCGATGCATGAGCCTCCACTGGCTGGTGTTGTTCGGCGCAATCGCCATCAGCATGGCTGGCCAGGCGCTGCTGAAGGCCGGTGCCGGCGCGCCGGACTTCGTGACGCAATTGTTCGACCTGCGAACGCTGGGGGGCTTCGTACTGTACGGCGGGTCGGCCGTGCTCTACATCGTGGCGTTGCGCCGCATCCCGATGTCGGTGGCGATGCCCTGCACGGCGATTTCCTATGTCGCCGCCTTGCTGATAGGCCACTATGCCTTCGACGAGGCGCTGAGCCTTGGCCGACTTGGCGCGGTGGGGCTGATTTGCAGCGGCGTGGTCCTGCTCGCGTTGGCCTGAGCTACCGCGCACCGGTTTGTGCGCTAGGATGCGGGCGGGCAGATTGGCCAGACTGAACCGGGGGGGACGGTCCGATGATTGGCGTCGATTGGGGCACCACGCGTTTGCGCGCGTTTCGAATCACGGCCGACGGCACGATACGCGACCGCCGCGAATCGCCGCGCGGCATTCAGAACCTGCCGGATGGGCGCTATGCCGAGACGCTGCGCGAGGAGATCGGCCCCTGGCTTGCCGCCGGTGAGGACCGGGTGCTGCTTTCCGGCGCGATCGGCAGCCGCCAGGGCTGGAAGGATGCGGCCTACGTCCCTTGCCCCGCCGGTGTGGCGGAACTCGCCGCGGCGCTGGTCGATGTTCCGTTCACCTGGGCGCGGGTCAAGCTGGTGCCAGGCCTGTCCGCGTCCGGCGAGTCCGGCGTGCCTGACGTGATGCGCGGCGAGGAAACGCAGGTGATCGGCGTGCTGGCGGCGTTCGGCGGCGCTGGCACCGCCTGCCTTCCAGGCACGCACTCGAAATGGGCGCAAGTCGAGAACGGGCGGATCGTGCGCTTCACCACGCACATGACCGGCGAGGCCTATGCAGCGTTGGGCAGCCACACGATCCTGGCTCGCATGATGCGCGAGGGTGCCCCCGACCCGGCGGCATTCGACGCCGGCGTAACGCGCTCCGGCGAACCGGGCGGCCTGCTGCACCACGTGTTCGGCGTGCGGGCGCTGGGGCTTGCCGGAAAGCTCGACGACGCCGCGTCCGCCTCCTACCTCTCCGGCATCCTGATCGGCCACGAAGTTCGCGCGGCGCTCCCCGCCCCTGGCACGGTGGTCCATGTGATCGGCACGCCGGAACTGACGGCGCTTTATGCGCGCGCCATTGCCGCTTGCGGCGGCTATGCCGAGCGGCATGACGGCGAGGCGGCAGCGCGCGGCATGGCACTGATCGGCGGGCACGCGGCCTGGAGCTGACGAACTGGCTTCCGGCTGTCCGCTGGTCGCCAGCCTGCATGGTTGTGAAGCCAGCCTCGCCCCCAGCGGACTGATTCCGCTGGGACCCAGTCCGGCGGGGTTCGCCAATCCTTGCTTCTGATCGGGTGGATCGGGATTCGGGTGGATCGGGATGAGGAGCATCGCCATTTGGACCAACGTGATCATGTCCTCTTGCTCATCTGAAACGCTTGCCCGGCCACTGAGATGAACGCGCTGCACGGGCTCCTGGTGGTCTCGCTGGAGCAGGCGGTCGCTGCGCCCTATTGCAGTTCCCGACTTGCGGATGCCGGCGCGCGGGTGATCAAGGTCGAGCGGGCGGAGGGCGATTTCGCGCGCGGCTACGATGCCGCGGCGCACGGGCTGTCCACCTATTTCGTCTGGCTGAACCGCGGCAAGCAGAGCCTTGTGGCCGACATCAAGCACCCCGGCGACGCGGCGCTGCTGCATCGCATCCTCGCCCGGGCGGACGTGTTCATCCAGAACCTCTCGCCAGGCGCGGCGGCGCGCGCCGGCTTCGGCTCGGACGCATTGCGGGTGCACTACCCGCGGCTGATTACGGTGGACATTACCGGCTACGGCGAGTTCGGCGACTATTCCGCGATGAAGGCCTACGACCTGCTCGTGCAGGCGGAATCCGGCTTGGCCATGATCAGCGGCCACCCGGCCGGTCCCGGCCGCGTCGGCGTTTCGGTATGCGACATCGCTTGCGGCATATCGGCGCATGCCGGCATATTGGAAGCGCTGATCGCGCGGGGCATCACTGGCCGCGGCAAGGGGCTGACGGTGAGCCTGTTCGACAGCATGGCCGACTGGATGACCGTGCCGCTGCTGTTCTTCGAACATACAGGCCGCGCGCCCGAGCGAGTCGGCCTCGCTCATCCCTCGATTTGCCCTTACGGCGCGTTCGCGACCGCGGACGGCGCACTGGTCGTGATTGCCGTCCAAAACGAGCGGGAGTGGGTCACGTTCTGCGCGCGATTTCTGGCGGAACCGGACCTGCCCTGCCGGCCTGGCTTCGAAACCAACCTGACCCGGGTCGCCAACCGCGCGGCGGTGGACGGGAAGATCGCCCGCGCCTGTGCCCGGCTTTCGCGGGACCAGGCGGCGGCAAAGCTGCGCGCCGCCAACACTGCCCACGGGTTCGTCAACGACGTCGCGGCCTTCTCCCGCCATCCGGCGCTGCGCCGGGCGGCGGTGGACACGTCGCACGGCGAAGTATCGATCGTGGCGCCGCCGGTCATCTCAAGCGATGGACAGCACCCGCTCGGGTCCGTGCCGGAAGTGGGTGAGCACTCCGCCGCGATCAGGGCGGAGTTCTGCGGCGACTAGCCAAATCCGCCCTGGGCCGGCGCTGGCTGTCCAGTCCAGTTCGCCCCGGGTTCGGCTAAGCCTTCTTCTTGCGCCGGCCGTTCCCGGTTCGGATCACCCGCTTCTGCGGCGGCGCCTTGGCGGGCGGCGCGATCTCGATCGGCTCGACTTCCTCCAATTCCTCCTCGATGACGGCGGCGGCGGCCTGCGTGCGCCCCCCTGCCCCGCCGCGGCGACCCAGGCCGATCTGCTTCGCCAGCGTTGAACGCTTATCGGCATAGTTCGGCGCTACCATCGGGTAGTCCCGCGGCAGACCCCACCGCTCGCGATATTGCTCCGGCGTCAACTTGTGGTCGGTCATCAAATGCCGCTTCAGCATCGAGAAGCTCTTGCCGTCCTCAAGGCACACGATGCGGTCCGGCTTGATCGACTGCCGGATCGGGACCGCCGGTGTTGCCTTGGCCGGCTCGATCGTCTCCTTCCCCAATCCAGTCAGCGTAGAGAAGACTTCCCGGATCAGCCCCGGCAAAGCGTCCGGCGCAACAGCGTTCTTCTTCACGTGCGCCGACACGATCTGTGCCGCCAAACTCAATACGTCCTGCCGCTCGGTCATCTCTGTTCCTGCCTGATGCTTCGAAGTCTCGCAACCGCAACCTGACAATCCGGCGCCGCAGCCGGTTGGGTGACGACTGGGCAGAGGCACGTTTTTACCAGTCAGCCGCCAGCCTGCACCCGGGCGATCGCGGCAGCCAGACGACTCGTTGCCACAAGCCGAGGTGTCGGCAAACATAGCAACGCCTTAATAAAATCAGCAAGTCGGCTCACAGGAGAAAACAAGCCCGAGTCGGCGTGATTTTGCAAACGTATAATACCCAGTCCTGCGAGATGTGCGGGCGGCGAACTCAAATGCGGCAGCCGCGGGTTGCAACGCCAGATGCCCAACCGACCAATACGAGGGCACGAGCCGCGCCATTCGGGCCGCCGTTGGCATCTGCCGGGTTCCACCGCCCGGGTGTTAGCGGTTCGCCGCCGCGCTGCCCCGGCGTTTTGCAGGCAGTCAGCAGGACGCCTTGTTGACGGCCAGCACAATGAATCGTTCGTTTTGACTGACATCACCTGGCCGTGGGCACCGTCTCCACCGAACCATCGGGGTGGATGATCGTTGTGGTGCCATTGCCATTCGGGACGATGACCGTCGCCCCTGCACCTGGCGAGGTCTGCCTGGACACCGAGGCACCTTGTCCCAGGAACGATGGCAGCGAGGCGGCCGGCGGCAGCGGCAGCGGTGCTTCGGCTCCCACGCCCGGCTGCGACAGCATCGACGGCAGCGTGTTGGCGCCCGGTCTGGTCAGCGGCGCTTCGGGACCGACATCCTGGTTCGAGCGGAACGTCGGAAGCGTCGCTGCAGGCGGCGTCGGCAACGGGGCCTCTGGCGGCAGGCCGGGCTGGGACTGAGCCAACACGGCTGCACAGGGCGCAACCGCCAGGAAACCGAGCAACGAGATCAGCCGCATAGCGAAACCCTCCAGCGGAACGGCCAGCGGAACAAATCGTCTTCGCGGCGCCTACACCGCCGGCGTGACGTTCCTGGCTGACGCCTTGGACGCCGTTTTGCGCTCGTCGATTTGCTGAAACACGGCAAAGAACGATGGGACGAACAGCACGGCCAGGCAGGTAGAGGCGATCATGCCGCTGAACACGGACAAGCCCAGCGAGATGCGCGCATTCGCACCCGCCCCCGTGGCCGTCACCAGCGGAACCACGCCAAGAATGAAGGCGAACGAGGTCATGAGAATCGGCCGGAACCGCGTCTTCGCCGCCTCTATTGCGGCCCGGAGAATCGGCTCATCGTCGATCAGGCGGCGTTCTCGCGCCACTTCCACGATCAGAATGGCGTTCTTCGCCGACAGGGCGATCAGCAGCATCAGCCCGATCTGGGTATAGAGATTGTTGGCGAGTCCCAGTCCGGTCAGCGCAATCACCGGCCCCAACAGGGACAGCGGAACCGCCATGATCACGGCCAAGGGTAGTATCCAGCTCTCATACTGGCCGGCGAGGCAGAGATAGACCAGCAGGATCGCCAGGCCGAACACGTAGTAGATTTGATTGCCGACCACGTTCTCCTGATAGGACATCGCCGTCCAGTTGGTGCCGGCGCCAGGCGGCAAGGTGCGGTCGGCGATCTGCTGCATCAGCCCCATGGCCTCGCCGGAGCTGAACCCCGGTGCCGGTGTCCCGATGATCGTGGCGGCAAGATAGAGATTGTACAGGCTGATCAAGGACGGCCCCACGACCGGCTTGATCTGGGCCAGCGCGCCGATCGGCACCATCTGCCCGTCCTGACTCCGCACATAGAGCTTAAGGATGTCCTCGGGGTGCAGGCGGTATGGCGAATCCGCCTGCACGTAGACCTGCAACGCGAGACCGAATTTGTTGAACTGGTTGACGTAGCTCGATCCCAGATACGCGGTCAGGGTGTCGAACACGTCGCCGACTGAAACCCGCAAGGTCTCTGCTTTGGTGCGATCGACCAGCAGCCGAAGCTGTGGCACGTCGGCGCGGAACGATGTGACCAGGTGCTGCAGCCCGGATTGGCTGTTCCCCTCCTCGACCATCGTGTTCGTGATGTTCAGCAGCTTGCCATAGTCGAAACTGCCGTCGCGCAGTTCGACCACCATCGCGAAACCGCCGGCGTTTCCGACGCCCTGGATCGGCGGCGGCACCAGCACGAAGCCCACGCCATCCGGCAGGCTGGCCAGCGCTCCCTGCAGGCGCATCACGATCGACCGCAGATCCTCGCCGGTCGCTTTGCCCCGGACGCCCCAGGGTTTCAGGATCACGTAGCCGACGCCGGCATTGGCCAGGGTGGCGCTGTTGTCCAGCACCGAGATACCGGCAATTTCGGTCACATACTCGACGCCCGGGGTCGCAAGCGCGATCTTGGTTGCGGCGTCGAGCGCCGCCTGGGTGCGCTCCAGCGACGCGCCGTCCGGCAACTGCACGTCGATCATCACATAGCCCTGGTCCTCGTTCGGTATGAACGCGGTCGGCAGCCGGGCAATGCCCCATGCACCGATACCGGCCAGCGCCAGCGCGACCAGCGCCATCAGCCGGCTGCGGTGTACCATCCAGTCGATCACCGCCGCGTAGCGGTTCTCCAGACGGCCATAGACATTGTTGAAGCCACGATAGAACCAGTTGCGCTGTGCCATCGGCACCGGCTCGCGCAGCCACAGCGCGCACTGCGTCGGCTTCAGCGTCGCCGCGTTGACCGCGCTGATCAGGGCCGTGGACGCGATCACCAGCGCGAACTGGGCGAACATCTGGCCGGTCAGGCCGGGCACGAAGGATGCCGGAATAAACACCGACATCAGCACGAGCGTGATCCCGATGATCGGACCGAACAGCTCGTTCATCGCCTTGACCGCGGCGTCGTGGCCGGACATGCCGCGCTCGATATGGCGCGAGACGCCCTCCACGATCACGATCGCATCGTCCACCACGATTCCGATCGCCAGCACGATGCCGAACAGGGTCGATAGATTGATCGTGAAGCCCAGGGCGGCCATGGCCGCGAATGCGCCGATGATGGTGACCGGGACGGTGGTTGCCGGCACCAGGACGGCGCGGAAATTCTGCAGGAAGACCAGAATAACGATCAGCACCAGGGCCCCGGCTTCGGCCAGGGTCATGTAAACCTCGTTGATCGAGGCATTGACGAAAGCCGTGGTGTCGAACGGGACGGAGTAGGTCAGGCCCTGCGGGAAGGCGCGCGACAGCTCCGCCATCTTGGCGCGGACCCGCTTGGCGACGTCCAGCGCGTTGGCGTCGGGGAGCTGGTAGATTGCCAGGCCGGCCGCCGGTTTTCCGTTCAGTTTGCAGATCTGCGAGTAGGTCTGCGCGCCAAGCTCGACCCGGCCGATGTCCTTCAGCCGCACGAGGCGGCCGCCCTGCTCCGTCTGCGCCTTGACGACGATGTCGGCGAACTGTGCGGGATTGTCGATCCGGCCCTGGATATCGACGGTATACTGGAAGTTCTGGCTGGACGGCGCCGGCGGCACGCCGATCTGGCCGGCCGCGACCTGCTGGTTCTGCTGCTTGATGACCTTGACGACGTCCTCGGGCACCAGACCGAAGCTGTACAGCTTCTGCGGGTCCATCCACACCCGCATGGCGTACTCGCCGACGCCGAACACGTTGACGTTGCCGACCCCGGGCACCCGCGCCAGCTCGTTGACCAGGTTGATCGACGCGTAGTTGCTCATGAAAAGGCTGTCGAAGCGGTCGTCAGGCGAGGTCAGCGTCACGATCTGCAGGATCGAGGTCATCTTTTTCTGCACGACCACGCCCTGCGCCTGCACGGACTGAGGCAGTTGCGCGAGCGCGGCCGACACCCGGTTCTGCACCAGCACCTGGGCGAAATCCATGTCGGTGCCGATCTGGAACGTCACCGTCAGCGTGTAGGTGCCGTCGCTGGCGCTGGTCGACTGCATGTAGAGCATGCGCTCGACGCCGTTCACCTGCAGCTCGATCGGCAGGGCAACGGTGTCGATCACCGTCTGCGCGCTGGCGCCGGGATAGCGGGTCGTGACCTGCACCGTGGGCGGCACGACATTCGGGTACTGGGCAACCGGCATGGTGAACAGGGACACCGCGCCAACCAGCACCAGCACCAGCGCCAGCACGTTTGCCAGCACCGGTCGTTCGATGAAAAACTTGGAGATCATGCGGCGGCGCCTTGCTGCTGACCGGTCTGCCAGTGTTGGGTCTGCGTGTTCCGGGTCTGCCAGTGTCGGGTTTGTCTTTGTCGGGTCTGGTTGTATCGGGTGGCCGGGTGGCGTGCCTGCCCGGCGCAAGGCCGCCCCGCCAGGCGCTTGCTCACGACGCCAGCCGTTGCTTGCGTCACGCGCGCACCTCGACAGCAAGGACCATCGGGCGACGGGTGTCCTCGATGCGGCTCCCGCGCCGCCATTGGCCGCCGCGTCACTTGGTCGCCGTCGCCGTGTCGGCGGACGCGGCGGCGATCGTCGCCGCCTCCGGCGCCGCTTTGCGACCGGGGATTGCGCGTCCGGCGCCCGTGACGATAACGCGGTCGTCCGGCTCCAGCCCCGATTCGATCACTCGCAGGTCGCCGACCTGCTGACCCACCTTCACCGAGCGCTGCTCGACCACATCGTCCTTGTTCAGGACCAGGACGTAGCGGCCTTCCTGGCTCTGGCCGAGCACCCGGTCCGGCACCAGCAGCGCGTTCACCGGCTCCTGCCCCATCGGAACACGGATGCGCACGAAGAAGCCGGGCAGCAACCCCCGGTCCGAGTTCTGGAAGATGGCCCGCACCAGGATCGTGCCGGTCGCCGGATCGAGGCCAGGCGCTACGTAGTCAAGAAAGCCCTTGTGCGGGTAGCCCGTCTCGTCCATCAGGCCGACCTCGATCGGTACCTTGTCGATCTCGGCCAGGGTAAGCCGGCGCTGCCGAAGGTTCTCCCGGACCCGCAGCGCGTCCTGCTCGCTGACATTGAACATCACGTAGATCGGATCGAGCTGCACGATGGTCGCCAGCTTGGTCGCGCTGTCGCCGCCGACCAGTTCACCCGCCGAGACGAGATGCCGGGTGACGATCCCGTCGAACGGCGCGGCGACATGCGTATAGCCAAGATTGAGGGCGGCCAAGGTCACATCGCCATCAGCATTCAGCACCGCGCCCTGATCCGAATCCCGCTTTGCCCGAGCCTGGTCCAGCGTGGCCTGCGCCGTCACGTTCTGCGAGAACAGCTTGGATTGGCGGTCGAACTCCGCCTGCGACTGAACCAGCTTCGCCTTGGCGATGATCAATTGCGCCTGAGCCTGCTGAAGCTGGGCCTGATAGGTGGCCGGTTCGATGACGAACAGCGTGGTGCCGCGTTTGGCTGTCGCGCCGTCTTGGTAGTCGATCTCGCTCAGAAAGCCCTTTACCCGTGCGACCAGATCGACCGTGTTAAACGCTTGCGTGTTGCCGGTGTTTTCCAGATAAGCCCGCACGGCCTGCTGAAGCGGCTGTGCGACGCCGACCTGCGGCGGCGGCGGCGGGACATATTTGTTCTCGCCCTTACAGCCGCCAAGCAGGGCAGCCACGACGAGCAGGCACGCTGTGGCCTTTGGCAGCCCGACGGTGATCTTACCTGGGCGACGACCGCGGCATCCCGCAGGCATAACGATGCCGACCGACGCTTTGCCGCCGGTGCGGCGGGCCATTCCGGGCAATCGGCTGATCAAAACACTCATTCCCTCACGGACGGTCGGCGTTGGCAGGGACTCGTAACCTAAACCAGTGCGGATTTGGTTAAGAGACTACCATCGCTAGGCACCATATCGGGGACCGTCGTCATCACGAAATGGCAATGCAGGGCTACGCTCCGTTCACCTCTCGACCCAGGCGCCATGCGCGCCGACCGTAGGAAGGGGCAATACGCAGCGGCGGTTTGGAGTTGACGTGCGACTAACCCACGCCGAAAGGCGGGTACCGAGGCGGCTGGACTGCCTGAGCGGCTCGATTGCCTGCTACCGTCATTGCTTCCCGCTTCGGATAGCCACCGAGCGGAGCAGCCCGATCAGCGCCACCCATGCGACGCAGGTGGGGCCTCAACAAGCAGCCTCCGGTCCAAGACTGGCGACTTCGACGTGTCGATTTAGCCGCAGCCTAGCGCCGTCGCTTCTCCCGCCGCAACTGATAATGGCGGTCCGCATCGTCCGGCGCGTGGCGCTGGACACGTGAACCAGCCGCCGTCAGAGCGGATTGATGAGGGCGTCCGGCGACTGCGCCATCAAGCGGATCAGATCGGCCCGGCTCACCACGCCGACAACCTTGCCGTCGCGCACGATCGGCACGCGCTTGATGTGGTGTTTCGCCATGAGATCGGCGACCTCGCTGACGTTGGCGCGCTCGGTCGCCGACACCACCGGGACGTGCATGAGATGCTTGGCCCGCCGCTGGTCGAGACGGATATAGTTCAGAAATTCTTCGGACAGATCGGTGCCCTCGGCGAGCAGACGGAGCCACCAGGCGCGGCGCGTCTCGCTGGCTTCCCCTAGATGAGGCATCAGATCGCCCTCGCTCAGCATGCCGATCAGCGTTCCGTCCTTGCCGACGATCGGCACGGAGCTGATATTGTGCTTCGCCATCAGGGCGGCGATGGTCGCGACCGTATCCTCCGGGTCGGCGGTCACGATCTCACGGCTCATGATGCTGGCGGCGTCAACCGACATGGTTTTTCTCCCTGCCCTGGGGTCTTTTGCTTATTTAGATAGAACGGCACGCGGTTGCCAGCATTGACCCACGTCAACAACGGTGGACCGCCGGGATTGGACCGTCCTGTCCGCATTCCCATCAAGGGAAATGCGGGCGCGGACCTCAAGGTGTCCTGGCCGAGCCCCTGGGACTTGGCCAAGGCTTGGACCTTGGCCTAGTTCACCGTCGGCAACGGTTTCGGGGTGGGAGCCAGCGTGCGCAGCCACGCGATCACATCGGCCCGGAGCTGCGGGTCGGGGATTCCGGGGAAGATCATGCGCGTGCCGGGGGCGTAGGCGCTCGGCTTGCTCAGCCATTGGTTCAGATCGGTGTAGGTCCAGGGACCATCCTTCGCCTTCAAGGCGCTGGAATAATTGAACCCATCCATGTGGGCATGCGGCGCATAGACGATGCCATACAGATTTGGACCGACCCCCGCTTTACCGCCTTGGTCGAACGTATGGCAGGCGACGCAGATCTTTTTGACGAAGGCTTCGCCCGCCGCAGGATCAGCCTTGGCCAGCAGCGGAGCGATCGGGGGGATCGAACCGGAAGCTGCCTTTGATGGCTCCGGCGGCGGAAGCGGCGCTGGATCGTGCGACAGCGAGCGCAGATAAGCGATGACATTGGCACGCTGCTTGTCGTTGGTGATGCCGCCGAACGCCATGCGCGTGCCCGGAGCGTAGGCAGAGGGCTTATAGAGCCACTCGTTGAGCTCCTGGTAGGTCCAGGGGCCCGTCTTGCCCTTGAGCGCGTCCGAGTAGTTGAACCCCGCCATATGGGCGTGCGGCGCGCCGAGAATGCCATACAGGTTCGGACCGACGCCCGCCTTGCCGCCCTCGTCGAAGGTATGGCAGGCGACGCAGATGGTCTTGGTGAAAGCTTGCCCCTCGGCGGCGCTGGCGTCTGCCATCAGCGATCCGATCGGCGCTGGCCCGGCTGGCGGCTGGCCAGGGCCAGCCGATGGGACGTTGATCGCGATCGCAGTGGTAGCCGGCACCTTCTCGCGCACGATGTTGGTGGCAACCAGCCCGGACAAGAAGAAGACGATGCCGGCGACCAGCACCGCGGCAACCCATTTGTTAAGCTCAGTGGTTTCCATGCCGCGTATGCTCTCCCGGCGTTGGCAAAGGGGGTTCAGGCCGAGCCTGAAGGGGTGGTTAAAGCGCGGCGCACCATAGGGAAACGTCTCGGTGTCGACAACCCACCCAATGGCGGTGGCGTACCTGCCAAGTCTGCCATCCGCGCATGCTGCAAGACTTCCGCTACGCAATTTTCTGTCGGGCCTCTTTGCGCTTTCGTCAGTCAGGCATGCCCCCCGACCAGTCTCCCCAACACAGGTTCGGGCCGCCAAGCGACCTCGACGGTGTCGAGATCATTGGGCGGCCCGTATCCTTACGCACCGGCAAGTCCTCCGCGGGACCGACGGACCGGGGGCACGCGCGTCCCGGGCCGTCGGAGCGGAGGATCAGTCGTGGCTCGCTTACTGCTGCACCACCGTCTTCAGTTCCGGATAGCCATTGACGATGTTCA
>Ga0302193_10003300_pt1 | contig 13039 bp, 13 predicted proteins | sample II_Bog_E3_3_FD_200228 | JGI IMG/M metagenome (GOLD analysis project Ga0302193, IMG submission 200228) | Peat permafrost microbial communities from Stordalen Mire near Abisko, Sweden - II_Bog_E3_3 | ecosystem: Environmental > Terrestrial > Soil > Wetlands > Peat | place: Sweden: Abisko...
CCAGAACCCCATTCGCGGAGTGTAAACTATCTGCAGGAGTGGAACGCCGGCTGGCGTGAGGTCAATTTTGACGTTGTGATCGACCGGTGGAGAGGCAAGGCTCTAACGGTATCGTAAATGGTGCATGCCATCTCCTGGCACTTTTTCACTCGGTTTCCGTTGCTGTGGGGCCCGATGGTGCAAAAGGTGGGTGGTCGAGAGTCTTAACTGCCCAAATGCAATCTACGAATTATCCGTGTATTTGCGGCGATGTCCTAATGCTCGTACCAACTCATAAGCGTGCCCGGCCATATCCACGATCTCATCAATTTCGCGGCTCCCTGCCTCGCGGGCTATTGCCGCCAGAAGCTCCTCTGCCTCCGCTACGATTTCAGCGGAAGGGCGTGTGTCGGATGGCCGCTTCATATGGGCCTCATCCAGTCCGCCGAATTAAACAACTTTCCCAACACAGTCAGGCACTCTCGCACTGCCGGGTCTTTGGCTGACTCCTCCGGGCTCATCATCCATAACGTCGCTTCCATGCTAGGCACATGGATATCCAAGGGCTTCATCTCCGATGCATACAATGGTGTGTAGGTGGGGAGCAGGCCGATCCCGATACCGTTCAATGTAAGATGCCCCACCGAGCAGGACCAATTTGTCGATGACGTGTCAGCCGTACTGGTCAACATGTGCCAATCCTGCCACCCTCCCTCGCGGAACCACTGGTAGGCATCAAGGGTCACAATGTGGTGGCCAAGGAGGTCATCGAATTGATCGATAGCCCTGTCCTTGTTTCGGTATTTTTCCGAGTGGAATGGTGCGAACGAGATGTCGGTCAGCTTGCGAACTTTATCGTTCTGATGGCCGGAGGGGATTTTGCCTTTTGGAACCCAGGCCAACGTAATGTCCGCCCTTTGCGGGCTATCAGGCGTGATGATCTTGATGGGTGGCAACCGCAGCCCATCTCGGCAAGCTGCGATCCCAAGCGGCCCGAGTTCTTGCCCGGCCATGACAGGCGCAATGAGGTACGAGGCCACCCCCTCCGACATCCGAATAGAGACGAGTGGTGCGCTCCCCTTGGAAATGGATCGTAGCGTCGCGTCAAAATCCACGACCATCTCTTCGATCCGCAAGGGCCCCGACGAGGTGCGCGATGTGCAGAACATCGCCGACATCCTGGTTGATCCGGAAGGGGCGTTGGAACGGCGCAGCCATTGGGAAAAGACCAGCCACTCTCTGCTGGTCGGCGCCATCCTGCATGTCCTCTATGCCGAGGAAGAGAAGACCTTGGCCCGGGTCGCCACCTTCTTGTCCGATCCGCAGCGCAGCTTCGCCCATACGCTGCGCCGGATGATGGCGACCAACCATCTCGGCACCGCCGAGCATCCCCAGGTCCATCCGGTGGTGGCCTCGGCGGCGCGCGAGGTGCTGAACAAATCCGAGAACGAGCGCTCCGGCGTTCTGTCGACCGCCATGTCGTTCCTCGGGCTCTACCGTGATCCGGTGGTGGCGGCGACGACGGCGGCCTGCGACTGGCGGATCAGCGATCTGGTCGATGCCGAGCGTCCGGTCTCGCTCTATCTGGTGATCCCGCCGTCGGATATCTCGCGCACCAAGCCGCTGGTGCGTCTGGTGCTCAATCAGATTGGCCGCCGCCTGACCGAGCGGCTGGAGGGCGATCCCAAGAAGAGCCGCAAGTTCCAGCTACTGATGATGCTGGACGAGTTCCCGGCCTTGGGTCGGTTGGATTTCTTTGAAACGGCATTGGCCTTCATGGCCGGTTACGGCATCCGCGCCTATCTGATCGCCCAGAGCCTCAACCAGATCTCAAAGGCCTATGGCGAGAACAACGCCATCCTTGATAACTGCCATGTCCGTATCGCGTTCTCGTCCAATGACGAGCGCACCGCCAAACGCATTTCCGATGCCTTGGGCACCGCCACCGAACTGCGCGCCCAGCGCAATTATGCTGGCCACCGGCTGTCGCCCTGGCTCAGCCACGTCATGGTCAGCCGCCAAGAAACCGCCCGTCCGCTGCTGACGCCGGGCGAGGTGATGCAATTGCCGCCCGCCGATGAGCTGGTGCTGGTGTCCGGTCTAGCACCGATCCGCGCCAAGAAGCTGCGCTACTACGAGGACCGCAACTTCACCGCTCGCGTTTTCGCTGCCCCGCTGTTGGCCGATGACGGTTACGCCGATAAGCCGGCGTCGCGTCCCGACGATTGGGGTGATCAGGTGCGCGGACTGCATCTTGGTCTGGCTGCCGCCGTTGATGGCGAGGACGCGCTGTCCGATGACGAAGGCGGCGTGCAGCAGCAGCGCCATCCCGGCCTGCCGGAAGAGGGTGTGAGCAAACCCATCGCGCCGGAGCAGGACGATCTGTTCGGACTGGTCGAGGACGATAGCGATGTCGCTGCCGACAAGCGGGTGATGGACCGGATCAGCCAGGCCTATGGCGTCAATGAGGGGTCCGATCCCCATGACGATCTGCTGCCGGGCTTCTGAGGAGCCCCCCCATGAAGCCTCGCCACCACCTCTATCTCGACGACGAACTGACCGCCCAGCTTGAAGCGCTGGCGGCCAAGCCCGGCTCGTCCAAATCGGCCATCGTTGCCGATGCGTTGCGGCAATATCTCGTCCGGCGCGGCGCTCGCGACATCGACGAGGCGCTGAAGATCCGCCTCGACCGCCAGTCCCGGCAAATGGATCGCATCGAGCGCGACGGCCAGGTGCTGCTGGAAAGCCTGGCGCTGTTCATCCGCTATCAGCTCACCGTCACCGCGCCGTTGCCTGAACCCGATAAGGCGGCCCGCGCCGTCGGTCAGGAGCGCTTTCAGAAATTCATCGATCAGGTTGGTCGGCAGATCGCCGGTGGCAACCGCACGCTGGGTCAAAGGGAGACGTCGTCATGAGCGGCCTCACCCACCCGGAAGCCGACGATCGCCGCCGCGCCATGCTGCGTACCGCCATGGGGCCGGTGATCGCCGCCGCCTTGGCCGATCCCTTGGTGATCGAGGTGATGGTCAATCCTGATGGAACCTTACGCCTCGATCGTCTCGGCGAGGGCCGAGTAGATACCGGCGAGCGGCTGGAGGCGGCCGAGGTCGAGCGGATCATCCGTCTCGTCGCCTCCCATGTCCGGGCCGAGGCTCATGCTAACAATCCCATCGTCAGTGCCGAACTGCCCTCAGGTGAGCGCTTCGAGGGGCTATTGCCGCCGGTAGCCTTGGGGCCGTGCTTCACCATCCGTAAGCCAGCAGCGCGGATCTACAGGCTGGCAGATTATGTCGCCGACGGCATCATGACGCTGACCTTGGCCGAAACCTTGAAAACGGCTGTGCGCGACCGGCGCAATATCCTGGTGGCGGGCGGCACCTCGTCGGGTAAGACCACCCTGGCCAATGCCCTGCTGGCCGAAATTTCCGACGAGCGGGTGATCCTGATCGAGGACACCCGCGAGCTGCAATGCGCCGCTCCCGATTGCGTGGCCTTGCGGACCCGGCGCGGCGTCGTCTCCATGGCCGATCTGGTGCGCTCGACCCTGCGCCTGCGCCCCGACCGCATCATCGTCGGCGAGGTGCGCGGCACCGAAGCGCTCGACATGCTGAAGGCCTGGAACACCGGCCACCCCGGCGGCATCGCCACCGTCCACGCCAATTCCGCCCGCTCCGCCCTCTACCGCATCGAACAGCTTTGCCAGGAAGGCATCGTCACCGTGCCGCGCCGGCTGATCGCCGAGGCGATCGATCTGGTGGTGTTCATCCAGGGGCGGGGCACCGGTCGCCGTATCGAGACCATCGCCGAGGTCACCGGGCTGGATGGCTCTAGCGATTACGAGGTCAGCGAGATTGCAGGCTGCCGCCCGCGCCCGCTCGGGGAAATCTTCCCCGAACCCCGTGCCTTTCAGCAAACCGGGTCTGGGGCCGAGCCCCAGGCGGGTTCGGGCGGCAGCCCAATTGTTTCCTAAACAAGGAGAGTCCCATGCGTACTCGAATCCCGATGCTTCTTTCCGTCACGACAGCATTCGCTCTGCTGACCACGTCCGCCTATGCCGCTGGCTCCGGCATGCCGTGGGAACAGCCTTTGCAACAGATCCTCGATTCCGTGCAAGGCCCGGTCGCCAAGATCATTGCTGTGATCATCATCATCACGACCGGTCTGACCCTGGCCTTCGGCGAAACCTCGGGCGGCTTTCGTCGATTGATCCAGATCGTGTTCGGGCTGTCGATCGCTTTCGCCGCGTCGAGCTTCTTCCTGTCGTTCTTCTCGTTCGGCGGCGGAGCGCTGCTGTGATGAACGGGCATATCGAAGGCTTCGAGGTGCCGCTGCACCGGGCGTTGACCGAGCCGATCTTGCTGGGCGGCGCACCACGCTCGGTGGCCATCGTCAACGGCACGCTGGCGGCGGCCATCGGACTTGGCTTGCAGATGTGGATCGCCGGGGTGGCGCTGTGGCTGGTCGGCCATTCGCTGGCGGTGTTCGCCGCCAAGCGCGATCCCGATTTCCTGGCCGTGCTGCTTCGTCACCTACGGCAGAAGGGGCAACTGTCATGCTGAACCTCAGCGAATACCGTCAGCCTGCCGACCGGCTGGCCGATCATCTGCCGTGGGCGGCGCTGGTGGCGCCGGGCGTGGTGCTCAACAAAGACGGCAGCTTCCAGCGGAGCTTGCGTTTCCGTGGTCCCGACCTCGACAGCGCCACCGAGGCCGAGTTGGTCGGCATCTGCGCCCGCGCCAACAATGTGCTGCGCCGGTTGGGTTCCGGTTGGGCGCTGTTCTTTGAGGCGGAGCGCCGAGAGGCGCTGCATTATCCGCACTCGGTGTTTCCTGATCCGGCGTCGTGGCTGATCGACGAGGAACGCCGCGCCGCCTTCGAAGATGGCCGCCAGGGCCGCCACTTCGAGAGCCATTACCACCTGACACTTCTTTATATGCCGCCGCCCGACGGTCAGGCTCAGGCGGAAAGCGCCCTGCTGGACAGTGGCCGGAAAGGGACGGGGCGGAACTGGCGGCGGGAGTTGGCCGGGTTCTGGGCTGAAACCGACCGGGTGCTGGACCTGCTGTCCGGCTTCATGCCCGAAGTCCGCGCCCTCGACGATGGCGGGACGTTGACCTATCTGCACGGCACCATCTCGACCAAACGCCATCCGGTCATGGTCCCGGAAACGCCGCTCTATCTCGACGGCCTGCTGGTGGACATGCCGTTGACTGGCGGGCTGGAGCCGATGCTGGGCGAGGCGCATCTGCGCACCCTGACCATTCTCGGCTTTCCCGGCCTGACCCGGCCCGGCATCCTCGACGCTCTCAATCACCAGGATTTCGCCTACCGCTGGGTGACGCGCTTCATCGCCCTGGACAAGACCCAGGCGACCAGAACGCTGACCAAACTGCGGCGGCAATGGTTCGCCAAGCGCAAGTCGATCGCCGCCCTGTTGCGCGAGGTGCTCTATAACGAGCCGGTCCAATTGGTGGATTCCGACGCCGACAACAAAGTGGCCGATGCCGATCTGGCGTTGCAGGCCTTGGGTGGCGACCATGTCGGTTTCGGCCATCTCACCGCCACCATCACCGTATCGGACGAGGACCGGCAGGCCGCCGACGACAAGGTCCGCGCCGTCGAACGCATCGTCAACGGCCTTGGTTTCACCTGCATCCGTGAAAGCGTCAATGCGGTGGAAGCATGGCTCGGTTCACTGCCCGGTCATGTCTATGCCAATGTCCGCCAGCCGCCGATCCACACTCTGAATCTCGCCCATCTGATGCCGCTGTCGTCGGTATGGGCCGGGCCGCAGCGTAATGGGCATCTCGACGGGCCGCCGCTGCTCTACGCCAAGACCAGCGGATCGACGCCGTTCAGGCTGTCGACTCATGTCGGCGATGTCGGCCATCTGCTGATCGTCGGCCCGACCGGGGCTGGCAAGTCGATATTGCTGGCCCTGCTGGCGTTGCAGTTCCGCCGCTATGCCCGCTCCCAGGTGACGATCTTCGATAAGGGAAATTCGGCGCGGACCGCCGTGCTGGCCATGGGTGGCAGCCATCATGCCCTGGGGGCGGGCGGGTCATTGGCCTTCCAGCCGCTGCGCCGCATCGATGATCCCGTCGAGCGGTCCTGGGCCGCCGAGTGGCTGGCCGGGTTGCTGGTCCATGAGAAGGTCGTCGTCACGCCCGAGGTCAAGGAAGCCCTGTGGTCGGCGCTGACCAGCCTAGCTTCAGCGCCAGCGGAAGAACGCACACTGACCGGCCTATCAGTGCTGGTGCAGTCCAACGCCCTGAAGTCGGCGCTGATGCCCTACACCCTGGACGGCCCATTCGGCCGTCTACTCGACGCTGCCGAGAACCGGCTTTCCCTGGCCGATGTCCAATGCTTTGAGACCGAGGACCTGATGCATCAGGCTGGGGTGGTGGCACCAGTGCTGACCTATCTGTTCCACCGGCTGGAGGAGAGCTTCGACGGACGGCCAACCCTGCTGATCCTCGACGAAGCCTGGGTCTTCCTTGATAACCCGCTGTTCGCCGCCCGTATCCGCGAATGGCTGAAGGTGCTGCGCAAGAAGAACGTCTCGGTGATCTTCGCCACCCAGTCCCTGGCCGACATCGCCGACAGTTCCATCGCCCCGGCCATCATCGAAAGCTGCCCGCAGCGCATCTTCCTGCCCAACGACCGCGCCGTCGAGCCGCAGGCCCGCATCGCCTATGACCGTTTCGGCCTCAACAACCGTCAGATCGAGCTGATCGCCCGCGCCACGCCTAAGCGCGATTACTACCTGCAATCCCGCCGCGGTAACCGGCTGTTCGAGCTGGGCCTCGGTCCCATCGCCTTGGCCCTGTGCGGCGCGTCCTCGCCCGACGATCAGACCCTCATCGACGAACTGCTGCTGCGCCACGGTCCCGACCAGTTCGCATTTTCCTTCCTCGGGGAGAAGAATCTCGATTGGGCGGTCGAGCTGCTGGGGGATTTTCCATTGGAGGAAAAGCCATGATCCGCGTGTCTTGCGGGGCGTCTGCCCCGCGCCCCGACCGGGAGGCTGGGCCTCCCGGACCCGCCATTCCTTTTTTGATGACTCATAAAATCACTGAGGGTTTGGGAGCCGCGCTCCCAAGCGGGCGTGGGCGGCAGCCCGCAGCGAAGCTCCTGCTTACAGTTGCTCTTCTGGTGGGCCTCTCCGTTCCCCCCGCCCAGGCCCAATGGGCGGTATTCGACGCCTCGAACTTTGCTGAGAACATGCTGACGGCGGCGCGGGCGTTGGAGCAAATCAACAATCAGATCCAGTCGCTGCAGAACGAGGCGGTGATGCTGGAGAACATGGCGAGGAATCTCCAGTCGCTGGATGTGAACTCGCTGGGGCAGATGACGGCGGCGCTGTCGCAGATCAATGGGCTGATGACTCAGGGCAACGGCATCGCGTTCACGGTGAGCGCCACCAATACGGCGTTTGCCCAGCAGTTCCCGTCGTCCTATGGCTCGACCCTGACCACCAGCCAGACGCTGAGCGATGCCCGGACCCGCTGGCAGAGTGCGATGAGCGCCTATTCCCAGACCATGCAGATCCAGGCCCAGGTCGATCAGAACGTTCAGGCCGACGCCGGCACTTTGTCCGATCTGGTGACGGCCAGCCAGGGCGCGGTTGGCAGTTTGCAGGCGCAACAGGCGGCCAATCAGCTGATCGCGCTGTCGGCCAAGCAGCAGATGCAGATCCAGACCCTGATGGCGGCGCAATACCGGGCCGAGGCGCTTGATCAGGCGAGGAAGGCTCAATCCGAAGCGGCGGCCCAGGCGATGACCACCCAGTTCTTGGGATCGGGCACCGCCTATACCGCGCAGTGATTGAGGACGCGAGACGTGAAAGTAGAGATGAAGCGCTACATCCCCTTTCGGAGACAAGTTTCTCCATCTCTCTTCCCGAACCGGACGTGCGGGTTTCCTCGCATCCGGCTCTCCATGCATGGGCAATTGCTCGCCCATGGGTGGGCCTCAGACGTGTCTGAGGCTGTGAAATGCGTCCCAGAAGCCTCGCACGCTTGCGCGTTGCTTGTCCTCCTGTGGCGCACTCCATCCGTTCGGTTTCTCGATAAGCTGGGTCGGGTAACGGCTGGTCCCTCCTTCGGAGAGGAACCGCAGGCGTTTGGTGCCGTCGGTCCATTGCCGCCGTTTTCCCGGGGCGCTGAGGTGGTAGCGCCGTCGCAGCATCGGCCACGTCGGATCTCCGTGCTTCCTCTTCAGCCAGCGCCCGACGCGCTGCCAGATCCAGAAGTCGAGGTGGTGAAACTCCCGGTACGCACCAGTGGCGTAGCGGTAATAGTTCCTCCATCCCAACAGGATCGGGTTGAGCCTGTCAATCACAGTGGCGAGCGCGCATCCTGTGGGGATGCCTTTCACCATGACCTTGATCTTGTGGCGCAGGTCGTTCAGCTTGCTCTTCGGGATGAAGAGTTTGCCGACCCGGCGGCCTGTGCGGCGCGCCTTGGCCTGCACCACCCGATAGCCAAGGAAGTCGAGGCCTTCCCTGACATCGGTGATCCGGGTCTTTTCGATCGACAGCTCCATGCGAAGTTCCGTTTTCAGGAACTCCGCCAGCGTGAGCTTTTCCGCTTCCGCCTGCTCCCTCGTGCCGTCCACGAGGACGACGAAGTCGTCCGCGTATCGCACCGTGTAGAACACCGGCCTGCCTCGCTTGTGGTCTCTGACCCGGCGAGCGGCGGCATTGATACTCGGTTCACGGGGGCGCACGGACCATCGTCCGTACCGTTCGTCGATGGCCGTCAGGTAGATATTCGACAGCATCGGCGAAATGATCCCGCCTTGCGGCGAGCCGGTTACGGGGTGACGAACGGTCCCCTCGACCATCACGCCGGATTTCAGGAACGCGAGGATCAACCTCAGCACCTTACGGTCGCCAATGCGTTTTCGCACCCGTTCCATCATGACGTGATGATCGATTGCGTCGAAGCAGCCCTTGATGTCGCCCTCGATGACGTAGCGGTAGACCGATGGTCCGCGCTTCGTCGGGTGGAGGAATCTTGTGATTCGCTCCAAGGCATCATGGGTGCTCCGGCCCGGTCGGAACCCGTAGGAGGTCGGATAGAAGTCCGCCTCGAAGATGGGTTCCAGGACCAGCTTCAAAGCCATTTGCACCAGACGGTCGGTCAGCGTTGGAATGCCGAGTGGCCGGAACTTCCCCGGTTTGCCGGGCTTCGGGATGAGCCGTTGCCTGACAGGTTGGGGATGGTAAGTTCCGTTGCGAAGCGCCTCTCGGATTTCCTCAAGGAACCCCGCTGCGCCACCGGGACGCTGTTCGACCAAGCGCCGCGTCATTCCGTCCGTTCCCGGTGTCCGACTGCCGCTATTGCGGGCGAGCCTTCGCCAAGATTCGACCAAAATTCTGCGGTCGCATACGAGATTGAACAGATCAGCGAAGACCTTGTCAGGGTTCTCGTTGCTCCACCGATACAGCTTGCGCTGCATGTCGAGGACAAACGGGGTATTCACCTCGTCGGACATGTGTCCACCTCCTGCCGGCTTGCTGTGTCCACTGCCTCCCTTCGCCATGTGGACGGCTTTCCCGTCCTCGGACTACTACGAAGGCTCCGCCCCTCACCATCACGGTCGCTGGTCGCTTCAGCCATCCGGCATCGGAAACTGCCGGAAGTGAAGGCGAGGTTCTTAGGTTCCGTAACTGATCTCTCGCCTGCTTTAGGCGCCGACTGTACCCCGTGTGGAATCCGGCCTCGATACAACGCAAGCTCATATCGAGGCTGGTGCGCGGCACGCCGCGCACCCCCAGTCCATGCATTCATACCACGGACCAACGCTCCACCGATCTGCGGTTCGCACCGCAGATCGACTCGCCCACTTCCGAGTTGGCGAGCGGAGAGGTCTACCGGGGCGTCCGCCATCGGTTCGGTTTCCCTCGCCATGGCAGGCTCGCTGGCCGGACCGGCCACGGGATCGGAAGTCCCCGTCCGTCCGGCTTTGGTGGGTTCTGCTGATTTATGGCTCGCCGGAAGCACCCGGTTCGCCTCACCCGCCTGCTCGTCACCGCATGTTGCGTCACACGGCGCGCAAGGTCTCTCACCCTGCGAGATCAGAAACGACAATGAAATCAAAGCACTCCTTTCTTTGATAAGGACCTAACGCACATGAACGATCTCAATGTCATTGACAGCTTCATGGCGACCTTCAGCCAGTATATCGACAGTGGTTTCGGGTTGCTGTCGGGCGAGGTTGCCTATCTCTCCTCCATCCTGATCGGCATCGACATGACCCTGGCCGGGCTGTTCTGGGCGCTGGACGAGGGTTCCGATGTCATCGCCCGGCTGCTCAAGAAGGTGCTCTATGTCGGCGTCTTCGCCTTCATCATCAATAATTTCAGCAGTCTCGCCGGCATCGTCTACCGCTCCTTCGCCGGGCTGGGCTTGCAGGCTTCCGCCAGCAGCTTGACCGCCGCCGATTTGTTGAAGCCCGGCAAGCTGGCCGGGATCGGTTTCCAAGCGGCCTGGCCGTTGCTGCAGCAGGTCGGCGCGCTGATGGGATTTGCCAACTTCTTCGCCAATTTTCTGACCATCGCCGTGTTGCTGTTCGCCTGGTTCATCGTCATCGTCGCCTTCTTCATCCTGGCGGTGCAGCTGTTCATCACCATCCTGGAATTCAAGCTGACCACTCTGGCCGGCTTTGTCCTGGTGCCCTTCGCCCTGTGGAACAAGACCGCGTTCCTGGCCGAGCGGGTGTTGGGCAACGTCATCGCGTCCGGCATCAAGGTGATGGTGCTGGCGGTGATCGTCGGCATCGGTTCCAGTTTCTTCGGCCAGTTTACTGCCGCCCTGCAAGGCCAGCAGCCGAATCTCGCCCAGGCCATGTCGCTGGTGCTGGCCTCGCTGGCCCTGTTCGGCTTGGGCATTTTCGGCCCCGGTATTGCTGCCGGATTGGTCTCCGGCGCACCTCAGCTTGGAGCCGGAGCCGCCATCGGCACGGTGGGGGCGGCGGCGGGTGCTGCACTTCTTACCGGCGGGGCGGCTCTGGCTGGCGCGCGTATGGCCGGAGCGGGCGGTCTGGCGGCGATCCGCGCCGGCACGACCATGGGATCGGCGGCATCGACCTCCTATCAGTTGGGGCAGGCCACCTCCGGTTCCAGCGGCATGGCTGGTGTGGCTGCTGGTGTAGGCGGTGTTGCCCGTGCCGCTGGTGGAGCGGTGGCGCAGAAAGCTCGGTCCATGGCCGGGCAAGCCGGTGCCTCGCTGTCCCGTAGCGCCCAGACCGGACGGGAAAGGGCGTGGCAGGCCACGGGCGGTCAGCCGACCTCCAATGGGGCGTCATCCTCGTCTTCCACCGGCAGCGCATCCGCCCCCGATTGGGCCAGAAGTTTCCGCTCCGAACAGGCCCGCCGAGCTCAGGCCCATGCCACCACCCAATCCATCAAGGATGGCGACCGCTCCGGGGCCGGCACCAACCCCGATCTCTCCAGCAAGGAGGAGTGAGTTCGATGATCTTTAAACGCACGCTTCAGCGTTACGGACAGACGCCCGAGCCGGAGACGCCCTACCAGAAAGCAGGCCAGCTGTGGGATGAGCGCATCGGTTCATCCCGGGTTCAGGCCAAAAACTGGCGGCTGATGGCCTTCGGCTGCCTGACCCTGGCCAGCGCCTTGGCCGGCGGGGTGATCTGGCAATCGGCGCAAAGCCGGGTTACGCCCTATGTGGTCGAGGTCGACAGCCTCGGGCAGGTGAGGGCGGTTGGGCCTGCTATCCAGTCCTATCAGCCGAGCGACGCCCAGATCGCCTGGTATCTGGCCCGCTTCATCACCGATGTGCGCGCGCTCTCCATCGATCCGGTGCTGGTGCGCCAGAACTGGCTGGAGGCTTACGACTTCGCCACCGACAAGGCGGCGGTGTTCCTCAACGACTATGCCCGCGCCAGCGATCCGTTCGCCCAGGTTGGAGCCCGCACTGTCTCGGTGCAGGTGACCAGCGTGGTGCGGGCCTCCGACAGCTCGTTCCAGGTGAAGTGGGGCGAGCAGGTCTATGAGCATGGCAGCCTCGTCCGCTCGGAACGTTGGACCGCCATTCTCTCCACCATCACCCAGACGCCGCGCAACGCCGAGGTGCTGCGGAAAAACCCTCTTGGTCTCTACGTTAACGGCATCGCCTGGTCGCGTGAGCTCGATGCCACTGCGGAAAGGAAAAACCCATGACTTTTCGTCCGATCTTGCTTCTGTCTGTTTTGGCCTTGGCCGCTTGCGCCAGCAAGGTGCCGCCGCCGGCCATTCACTATGACGGCGCCGATTTCAAACCGGCGGTCATCGCCGCTGAACCGCCCAAGCCGGTGGAGGTGGTGGAAATGGGTATGCCGGTTCCGTTGCCCGGCCAGCTTCAGCCGCCGCCGCCCCAGCCGAAACCGGACAAACGTCCTCCTGCCGCTCGGGTGGTTGCCGCCAACAAGGCGGCGCTGCAGGAACCGACCACCTATGGCTATATCAATGCGGTGCAGGTCTATCCCTTTATGGAGGGAGCGCTCTATCGCCTCTATGCCGCGCCGGAACAGGTCAGCGATATCGCCCTGCAAGTGGGCGAGGTGCTGACCGCCGTATCTGCCGGCGACACCGTGCGTTGGGTGATTGGCGACACCACCAGCGGCGCGGGCGAGGCCAAGCGGGTACATGTGCTGGTCAAGCCGTTCGCTCCGGCGCTGAAGACCAATCTGGTCATCACCACCGACCGGCGGACCTACCATCTGGCATTGGAGAGCACGGAAAAAACCTCCATGGCGGCGCTGTCGTGGAATTATCCGCAGGATCAGATGCTGGTGCTTAAATACCGGAACGAGCAGGCCGAGGCGGTGGCGCCGATCGCTGTTGGGGTAGCTCTGGAAAATCTCCGCTTCCGCTATGCCTTGTCCGGCGACACGCCGCCCTGGCGGCCGGTGCGTGCCTTTGACGATGGCGCCAAGGTCTATATCGAGTTCCCCGCCCGCATCGACCAGGGCGAGGCTCCGCCGTTGTTCGTGGTCGGGCCGGACGGTGACAGCCAGTTGGTCAATTACCGGGTTCGGGGAAACTACTACATTG
>Ga0302193_10003305_pt1 | contig 13020 bp, 2 predicted proteins | sample II_Bog_E3_3_FD_200228 | JGI IMG/M metagenome (GOLD analysis project Ga0302193, IMG submission 200228) | Peat permafrost microbial communities from Stordalen Mire near Abisko, Sweden - II_Bog_E3_3 | ecosystem: Environmental > Terrestrial > Soil > Wetlands > Peat | place: Sweden: Abisko, Stordalen...
TGGTACTGTTGGCGACCGGCTTGTTAGGCATCGCGGGAACCCTCCGCCGCCGGCTGATACGATAGCCCGGCCCTGAGACGAAGCCTCTGGGTGCTACAGGATCCCAACTGGAATTCAGATTCGCCTCGCTCTCGGCGCCACCCGTGGAATTCGCACCGCAGCACTCGCCGCCACATTTATCCCGAATCGGAGTAGAAGCCGACCGTGAATCAGTACTGAAAAACGCCCTAGGCAACTGCCATCTACTGCGGAGCGTGCACACGCGATTCCAGTCACGCCGGATCGGGCTACTGATCCGGCATCAGCCGATCTTTGCAACTCTGGGTGCGAATCACGCGCGCTGTGACGGGGTAGGCGGGCAAGAGGTGTGCTGCGAATGCTGCGAGCGCCAGACGAAACCGCCTTCCGGTCGTTGGTGAGTGACATCGGTCCGCCCAGAGTGTCTGAAGTGGATCTCGATCCACAACACCGCTCGAAATCGCGTGATAGGCTGTGTGCGTGCACGATCCAATCCAATTCGTTCCCCGGCCGGAAAGAGATTCTTGTACACACTTTTTGGCGTTTTCCACATTTTTCGGCCGGGGGTTGCAGGTGGAAAAGGGGGTACAAAATGCAGCTATGTACTTGAAAACATGGGAAGTGGAGATTGAGTGGTAGGCGAGGCGGGGATTGAACCCACAACCCCCGGCTTACACGGCCGGTGCACAATCCTAGCGCGCACCCTGTGGACCTCCCAAGCATGCTGGCGGGCAATGGCGGGCAAGGAGCCCTGGGATCAATGGCATTCACAGCATTCTTGGCATTGTGTTTTCTGTAACTTGCAGAAAGCAAATGGGCGAAGAAAGAACGAATCCCACTCTCTCCGCCAGCACCACCATTCTGGCTATCTAAGTCGAAACGTAAATTATTACAAACAAATAAGATACATTGAATACCCCAAATGCCCCCGTAACCTGAGTGCCGTGCTATCGCCCTGATTACCCTCAAAATCTATAGCACGGGGAAAGTCTATCGCAAGGTTTTTTGATCTTGAAGGGTCGCTTGAATCAGCGGGTGGCGGCAATCCGTATGCGGGTCTGGTACGCCTGAATGTCTGCCTGCTCAAACCTAATGTGACGTCCGTTGTTCGAGTAGGTAATTTCTCCCGCTTTCACCATCTCGTATACGTGCTTCGGCGTGCGGCGCAGAGCCTCTGCTACCCCTTTGACCTTGACTTTGCGCCGCGGGGCCGCGACTCCTCACGACCACACGGCGGGTCGGACAGCAGACTCTCAGGCTGGTCCAGAGGGGCTCCAAAACATGCGCAATCAAACCGTTCATTTTCAACAGCTGATTTTGCGCGATCTAGGTCGTCCGCAACGTACACCTTTTGAAACGCCGGATTGGACAGGTCCAGTCGTGTCAATTCCTGTGGGTTAAGTTACAGAGTTACCCCCTGCTTACTGCCCGGTGCCGGTCAGCGCGATGCTCTGCGGCGAGCCCGATGCATTGTCAGTGATTGTGATTGCCGCCGTCTGCGCTCCCTTGGCGGCTGGTGCAAAATGCCCATGGATCGTGCAACTCGCTCCAACGGCCAAGCTAGTCGCGCAACTGTTCGCGAACACAAACGAAGAAGTATCCGCACCTGTCACAGAGATGCTGGTAATCGTCAGCGCCGCGGTGCCGGTGTTGGTCATGGACACATATTGCGACGCGCTTGTGTTTCCCACGCTCACCGTGCCGAAAGAAAGGCTCGTGGCCGATAGAGTTACCGGAGCTGCAGGCGCAACGCCTGTGCCGGTCAACGCGATGGTTTGCGGGGACGTGGTCGCACTGTCGATGATGGTGATGGCTGCGGTGATGGCCCCGGCAGCGGTCGGCGCGAAGTGACCGTGGATGGTGCAGTTGGCGCCTACTGCCAGGCTCGTTCCACATGTGTTCGCAATCGCAAACTGCGACGCGCCAGTGCCGGTCAGCGCGATACTGGTGATGGAAAGTGCGGCGGTGCCGGTGTTGGTCATCGTCACGCTCTGTGATCCGCTGGCTATGTTCTCCGTGACCGATCCGTAGGCCAGGCTCTTGGGCGAAAAGGTCACCGGCTCCGGAATCCCGGTGCCGTTGAGAGCAATAGTTTGCGGGGACGTAGCGGCGTTGTCAGTGATGATGACGCTGGCCGTGATCGCGGCCAGCGCAGTGGGTTGGAAGTGCCCGTGAATGGTGCAGGTGGCGCCGACGGCGAGGCTGGTGCCGCAACTGTTCGCAATCACAAACTGCGACGCGTTGGCGCCGGTGACCGCAATGCTGGTGATGGTCACGACGGCCGTGCCGGTGTTGGTGACGATCACGGTTTGCGAGGCACTCCAGGTGCCGGTGATGGTTGACCCGAAGGCGAGGCTGTAGGCCGATAAAGTGACGGGGCCTTTGAGCCCCGTGCCGCTCAGTTTGATGGTCTGTGGAGAGCCCGCGGCGCTGTCAGTGATGGTGATCGCGGCCATCATTGCGCCGGTAGCTGTGGGCGCAAAGTGCCCGTGGATGGTGCAGTTCGCCCCCACAGCCAGGCTCGCACCGCAGGTGCTGGCAAAGACGAACTGAGAAGCATTGGCGCCGGTGACTGAGATGCTTGTGATGGTCAGCGCAGTTGTTCCGGTGTTGGTCATGGTTACCGATTGTGAGCCGCTTGATTGGCCCTCGAAGGTGGAAGCAAATGTAAGAGCAGTGGCCGAGAGAGTCACTGGCGGTTCAACGCCAGTCCCACTCAGCGCGATGGTTTGCGGAGAATTGCCGGCATTGTCAACCATGGTGACGGCTGCGCTGAGCGGCCCTGGGGCGGTGGGGGCAAAGTGCCCGTGAATGCTGCAATTGGCCCCTGCAGCCAGGCTTGTGCCGCAGCTATTTGCAAACACAAATGAGGAGGCGTTCGCACCAGTCACGCTGATGCTGGTGATCAAGAGCGCTGTGTCTCCGGTGTTGGTGAGCGTTATAGATTGCGATGCACTGGCCATGCCTATCGTCGTTGAGCCGTACGCAACGCTGGTGGTCGATAGCGAGGCAACTGAGGCGGGATTTACCGTGATGCCCACGCTTGCGGTTGCAGAGGTGTAGTTGGTCGGGTTCGCCGGAGAAAAGGTCACACTGAGCGTTTGCGGACCGAGCGGCAAGAGGGTCCCAGCCGGTGGAGAGTAAGTGAAGGTCCCCGCCGCATTCGCCGTTGCGGTAAGCTGCGTTGCCGAAAGCGACGTGAAATAGGGGATCGCCGCCGGAGTTGGCCAGTTGATCGCGGGGGTGGCTGGATTCACCGTCAGGTTCACCGTCGCCGTTACCGTGGTGTAGTCGGTTGAATCAGCCGGTTCGAAGCTCACTGAGAGAACCTGAATGCCCCCAGCGAGTACAGTTCCGAGGCTTGGCGTGTAGCTGAAGGTGCCCTGGACGGAGGCCGTCGCGCTCAGTTGCGCCGACGAAAGGGCTGTCCCGTAGGTGATTGCCGCAGGCGTGCCCCAGGTGATGGTTGGCGTGGGCTTGGGGTTTGCGGTGCCGGTCACATTGACGGTCTGGGGTGAGTTCGAGGCCGAGTCACTGAGCACAATCTGGGCTGCGACGCTGCCTGAGATCTGCGGGTTGAAATTGGCTGAGATGACGCAGGAACTCCCTGGCGGCACGCTCGCGGCGTTGGAGCAAAGCCCGGATGCGGCCGTATTCGCAGGGAAACTCGACGGATAATTGGGGTCGGCTGCGCCCGAGGAACTGGTGAAGGTGAGCGGTTGGTTGCCCACATTGGTTACCGTGGCCGTCTGCGGTCCATCGGCTGTATCGATGTTTCCAACCAGGGTGGTGGTGGGAAAGTTGAACGAGGGCGGGTCAATCAGATCGATCTCAGCAAGCTGGCTTTGGTAGTAGAGCGGCACATAGAGGTTTCCGCTGGGGGTGAGGATGAAGCCCTGCGGAGAGGCGGAAAACGAGACCAGCGTCGCTGGAGACGCATAGCCGCCGCCCGGTTGCAGCAGCAGGCGCTGGATGGTCTCGCTTGTCGCGTCAAGGAAATAGAGGTTTCCTGTTCCATCGAGGGCAACATCGTCGTGATCTACCGTGCCGTTGTCGTTCAGCGTGAGGTAGAGATTGTTGGGTCCCTGGAAGCTGCCGCCGCTGAAGGGAATCTCGATGATCTGGTTGAGTCCCCAGTCCACCATGAAGACGTTCCCGTTCCCATCGACCGCTACGCTGGAGGGCTGGCTATTGGCGTAGTAGTCGCTCCAAATCACGTTTGCGCCGCCAAACCCTGAAGGGGTCATCGGGAACTGGACAACCTGCTGATTGTATGTGTCGGCCACATAAAGGTTGCCGGCCCCATCGACAGCCAATCCAAGCGGATCTCCCCATGAATAGCCCAGGGAGAGCCCTACAGGAGCGCCATACGCGGTCCCGTTCCAGGGCAACTCTGCAACAACGTCCTGGTGCAGGTCGGCGTAAAACACGTTGCCTGCTCCATCCACCGCGACGGCCGGTACATTGACGCCTGAGACGAGTGTGATAGGCGTGCCGAATCCAGCGCCGACGGCGGGAACTTTTATTATCTGGCCGTTGGTAGCGAGATACAGATTGCCAGCTCCATCGGTGGCGCCAGCGGTATAGTTGGCCGTCAAGCCGGGCACTGGCTTCGATGCACCCTGGTTCCAGTCAATCTGTGCGCCCTGACCCACGGCGGAGACAAAAGCGGTCCCCAGCAGATTCCCTGAAGCGTCCAGCAGGTCCACCGCGCCGGCCCGGAGCCCCGGGATTTTGGGAGCGAGGTTGACGCCGACGGTGCAGGTCTGCCCGGCTGTGTACGCCGCCCCGACAGCGCAAGTTCCACCGGCGCCCAGCGTGAAGTCCAGGCCAGGGGTGCCGCTGGTGAGAACGGCGATCGAGCCGAGCGTCCCTGATTTGGCCAGGGAAACAACTACCCAGGAGTTCAGCCCTGTCTGGCCAACCACGGGAGACAAAATGGCTTCGATTGTGGTGGCGGGCGTGAGCGCCCCTGAACTCGCCGTGTAGGTGTAGCTTCCAGCAGTGGGCAGGGCAGCGCCCGAAAGATCAAATGTGGCGATACCACCGGAGGCCTGCGCGGAGTAGCTTGCCAGGTAGCCTGCCGGCCCGGTCACAGTCAGGGTAATTGTGTCTGCCCCTGTTGTGTTGATTGTCCCCCCAGCTACTTCTTCCACAACGGTAATGCCGCCGCCGGCATCGCCTCCCGCAAAAACGTTGGCAGGCGGCGGGGTTGCAAACGCCAGTTGGGTGATCGGGGCAGTTGACGCGCACTCGCCCGTCAGCAGGACAGACTCGGAATAATTGCCCGTTGAATTTGTAAGAATCACTTGCCCTTCGTTGGTCCCGTTCTCGAATGGCGCGAAATTCATCGCAAGGTTGCAGGACCCGCCTTGTGCAAGGGTCGCGCCGATGGCGCAAAGCCCATTGGCCGTGGAGTTCTCAGGGAAGTTCGCCGGGTAGCTGGGATTGCTTCCGGTGATGGCCGGTGCAAACGTCCAAGGCTGGTTGCCCTGGTTGGTCACTGTCACGAGCTTCGGACCATCGGCTGTGTCGGTCGAGTTTACGGCTGTTGGTGTGGGGAAGTTGAGCGTCAGCCCGCTGCCACGGTTGATGGCGACCAGCTTTCCGGGCCCTCCCGCAACGATGAGGTTGCCTGCCGGAGTGACCGCAATGCCAGTGGGTCCGCTGTTACCGACTGGTGGAGCAACGCAATTGGTTTCGAGGCACGCCACCTGGGTTTCGGCAGTGTAGCCACCACTCGACTGAAGTAACATCTGTGAAACGTTCCCGAGGTTTAAATCGGTGATTGCAACGTTGCCGAATCCATCGCTCGCAATATCCGATGGATATGCGGATTGATTTACGCCGCGGTTGCGCACAATCGACGATCCGAATCCGGTGGGCGAGAATGGAATCTCCAGGACAAGTTCGTCTCCCTCGTCCGCGACCCAGATATTGTCGAATGGGTCGATGGCGATGCCGTTGGACTCGGTGGAGATGGGAACCTCAAATCCATTATTGAATCCGGCGCCATTCCACCGCAGCAGCAAGATTTCACCTTCGGAAGGATTGGCAATGTAGAGATTGTGTTGAGCATCGATGGCCAGCGAAGTGGGATTTTGGAAAGAGTTCCCTGCCCCAGGCGAGATGCTGACTGGCGTGCCGTACGTTGTGCCATTCCACGGCAGTTCCAGCACAGTCGACGCACCGGTATTGGCGATGAAGACATTGCCTGCGCCATCGACTGCAATACCCTGGGGCGAATTGAGACCGGTGGCGATTGCCTGCGGAGCGCTGTAGCCGCTGCCGCCGGCCGGGATCTTGAAGACCTTATTCACTCCGACATCCGTCACATAAAGGTTGCCCGCGCCATCCGCTGCTACGGCGGAAGGAGTATTCCAACCGCCGGCAGGACCGGCAATTGGAGTTACGACATTCGGGGTAAAGAATAGCTGTGGCCCTGGTACATTGGCGGCCAGGTAGGCGCTGCCGAGAAGATTGCCACTGCCGTTTTGCAGGGTCACGGCCCCGGCGCGAAGGCCAGGCTCGGTCGGCGTCAGATTGACATTTACGGTGCATGTTTCACCGGCTGTATAAGCTGTGCCTGTTGCGCAGGTTCCTCCCTCGCCCAGCGTAAAGTCCAGATTCGGCGCACCTCCGGTGAGAACCGCAATGCCGGCCAAGGTTCCCGAGTTGGCTATCTCAACTGAAACCGACTCCGCGGGGCCGGGCTGGCCAACCGCTAACGCGGAAACGGTTTCGGTGGCCGTCGCGCTCTGTGCCGTCGGGGTGCTGGCGGTATAGGTATAGGTTCCCGGCGTGGTCAGAGGGTAGGGCTCAAGGCTGAAGGTCGCCACCCCGCCCGATGCTGTTGCCGCATAGCTGGCGTTGTAGCCGCCGGGCCCGGTTACTGAAAGAGTGATGGGGTCGGTGGCGGTGGTGGCGATGGTTCCTACCACCGTATCTTCGTCCACAGTCACCGTATTGCCGGCGTTGCCACCTGCCCATAGAGACACAAGCGGGGCCGTGCCAAACGCAAGTTGCGCGGCTGTTGGATTGGAAGATCCAATGCCGGTAAGCGGAACAGTTTGAGGAGAATCCAGAGCGTTATCCGTAATCGCAATGCTTCCCTGGTTGATGCCGAGCTGTTGGGGCAGGAAGTTGACTGAGAGAGTGCAGGTTCCGCCTTGCGCTAAAGCCGATGCGCCGCACAGCCCCGTGGCGGCAGTATTTGCGGGAAATGCAATTGGGTAGCTGGGATTGGATCCGCTGGATGGGGGACTGAAGGCGATGGGCTCGTTGCCAACGTTTTCCACGAGGATGGATTGCGGACCGTCGGTTGAGTCAATCACTTCAGCCAGTGTGGGCGTGGGGAAGTTCAGGGTAACAGCTTGAGCTTGATTGATGTCAACGATCTGGGTCCCGCCCCCGGGAGCGACAAAGATGGCGTCGTTGGCTCCCACGCTCAAGCCAAACGGTGAGTTGATGCTGGAACTGAGAATCGTGGGGCTGGCGAAACCGCCGCCCGGCTGCAAGAGCATCTGTGCGACCGTCCCGCCGAGCGAATCGGAAGAGTAGAGGTTGCCCACAGGATCAAATGCCACGCCCCACAGAGAAGCCGTATTTAGGACAGTGGTGACAGGCGAATAGAAACCAGTAGCCGCGGGAAACTCGACAATCGTGTTTATTCCATTGTCAGTGGCATAAACATCGCCCGATGCATCCACGGCGACGGTCGCAAGGTAGTACCATGGATAGTCGGGCAGCGGAGTTGGCGTTCCAAAGCTGGTTCCGTCCCACGGCAGTTCAACAACCTCGGCGTTGTCGGTGTCGGCGACAAACAGATCCCCCTGCTTGTCTACCGCGACTGAATTGGGACCGACCCAGTTGAATTGCGGGCCGAGAAGAATGGGAGATCCGAAGGCGCTGCCTGTCCAGGGCAGCTCGACCACTTCGCTGAAGAGCCAGTCGGTATAGAACAAATTACCGGCCCCATCGATCGCGACCCCGGTCGGCATCCCCAGCCCCTGGGCCAGTGGAACGGGTGTGCCATACGAGCCTTTGCTATACGGTATTTGAAGGATCTCCCCGTCATTGTCGGCGGCTACGTAGAGGTTTCCCGCACCATCGGATGCAACTGCGGCAATGCCGTCCTCCCAACTGCCTGCGATATTCGAAGCCACGGACGGAAGGAAGGCGACTTGCTGCCCCTGAGCCACACCGGAAAGATAGAAAGTGCCCATGGGCTGCTGGTTGGTGCTCAGCAACAAGACGGCGCCCGCGCGCAGGCCTGGCGCCGCCGCGGTCAAGGTGACGTTGAGCGTGCAGGACTGCCCCTCTATAAACAACTCCCCGCTGGCGCAGGTTCCGCCGCTGGCCTGTGCGAAGTCGAGGCCGGTTTGGCCGCCAGTCAGCACTTCGATTTGTCCAATTGTTCCGGTTTGGGCGATCGGCACCACGACCAGCACCGCTGGACTCTTCTGCCCCACTGTCGGCGGCGTTACGGTCTGGGTAAGCGTGGCCGGCGTCAGGTACCCTGAGGTGGCTGTGTAGGTATAAGTTCCCGGCCCTTGCGGAGCAGTCGGAAGCTTGAACGTGGCAATGCCATTTACGGCCTTGGCGGTGTAGATGGCGCTGTAGCCGCCCGTTCCCGCGATCTTCAGCGTAATGGTATCCGCGCCGTCCGGCACCAACATGGCCGCAGCGGACTCCTCTTCGACGGTGAGATTCAAACCGGCGGTGCTGCCCGTCCAGTTGTTCGCCGGCAAAGACGGTCCGAAAGCCAGTTGCGTGATCGGCGGAGCAGGCACAGTGGTCATCGCGAAAAAGTACTCGGCCTGATTGGTTTGACCGCCTTGCGAAACGATCGACAACGTCGCGTCCCACACTGCCGCCACGCTTGTGGGCACCAGGACCAGGGCAAAGGTGCAACTGGCGCCGGGGGCCAGACTGGGCGGGCAATTGTTGTTGGAAATGCTGAAATGCGGGGCGTTCGTGCCCAGAATGGATACGCTCAAGTTTGTGAGCGCGCCTGAGTTGAAAAGCGTGGCAGAGCCCATGTTGAAAAGGGTGAAAGTTTGGGAAGCCGAAGTCCCGACGTAGTAAGTGCCCAGGTTGCTGAAGGGGACGAATGTGGGTTCAAGCACCAACAATCCGCCAGTGAAGGTGGTCTGCGTCGCCGCGCCGTTCAAAGGGTTCAGGATCACCCCACCTGTAGCAGGGATTGTGTTATTGCCGCCTACATTCACCGTGGCCGTGGGCGTGGATCCGGCGGAAATCATGGCGGCAGTTACTGCGGTCGCATCGATCTCAGGACCTACCCCCTGGCTCCCGTCGTTGCCCAGCGCTTGATCGCCCGCCATGGTCACGTTCGAAAGCCAGACGCTGCCGTTGGCGTTGAAAATCGCGCCGCCATTGCCCAGGTTAGGAACCAGGTCCGTTGTGGCCAGGTTTACCGCCTCGCTGGCGCCGCCCTGAGCCTTGTTCTCGTTGAAGTAGACCGTATCTAGATAGACCGTGCCTAACTGGTTGAAGATCGCGCCACCGAAACCCTGTCCTCCTGTCCCTGGCTGATTGTTATAGAGGATGCCACCGTTGCCGCCGCCAAAAACACTGGTCGCAGCAATATTCCCGGAGCTGCCGCCGCCGCCCCCGCCGTAGCCTCCTTGGCCACCCTCACTTTGCGTAACCAGGCTCACGCCGGTGCTGGCATTCCCCCCGCCCATTGCGCCGCCGCCACCACCACCAACACCGCCGCCGCCACCACCGCCAAGCTGCGAACCCTCACCGCCGCCGCCGAAGGCTCCGCCAGCTCCCCACGTGCCCGGTGCCGGGCTGGACGGGTAGGTGTAGGTCAGCATCCACCCACCCTGTCCACCGCCAAAACCTCCTGCGCCGCCATCGTATCGATGGTTTGTTGAATCGTAGGCGCCTGTTGTTTCCACACCAACCTCTGCCGATGAATAGCCGCCGCCACCACTGCCTGAGGCCACCTGGCATCTGCCGTTCCCCAGGCTCCAGCATCCGGCTGAGTTACCGCCCGCGCCGCCGTACTGGCTGCTTCCGCCGTAGAGGCCGTTGCCGCCCTCAGTTCCTAGAAAGCTGCCGCCAGCTCCGGAGTTGTTGGTGGCCGAGCTCTGCATGCCGCCACCGCCGCCGGACGCGTATTCATAGTCTCCTGAGGTTGTGCAGTAGTAAGCTCCGCCGTCGCCCGTGTCGCCACCGTAGCCATCGCCTCCCAGGCCGCCGCCTCCGCCCGCAAATGCAACGCACCCTGCATCGAGCGTACCCCCGCCCGCTCCGCCTATGGCCTGGTTTTGAATCAGCTTCACGTTGATCAGCAGCAGCTGCCCCTGGTTGTAAATGGCGCCTCCCATGCCTGCGCCGCCGCCTCCGGTCCCTACGGTGGCTGCGCCAGTGCCTCCGTTGCCGCCCTGGGCATAGCCGCCGGTCAGGGTCATATCTCTCAACGTCAAGGTTCCCGCCGGAAGAGTGCTGAATCCTCCGGAAACATAGAACAAGCGGAACTTCGGTGAGCCCCAGGCGCCTTGAATTTCAGCCCCGTTTCCCTCGATGGTGATGTTGCTCGCGATGGCCGGGAAAGCGTTCGGCCCATACCACCAGTCGGAGGGCGCGGTTGCGGTGTAAACGCTGGCCTGCGTCAGCTCAATCGTTCCCCCGCCCAAGGCGTTCAGCGTCTGAATCGCCGCGATCAGTCCGTCAACATCGCCTGCATTCACGTCGATCGTCTGCCCTGCCTGGGCGACGGCTGAGGCCGGCACCAGGATCGAAAACAGGCTCGCAGCGAGGGCGAAAAAGCAGATTCCCCACGGCTTGCTGGCGACTACGGAATGTCGGATGGCTTTTGATGTCAGCATCGTAAGCTTTCTTTGGCTGGCTGGTTGTTGGTTTTCCTTTTCTTCTTCCTCCCTTACGCGGAAGGAGACAGATTCCGCGCAAGAGGCAGAGGACCGACGGTTTGACACCGCTACCACGGCTGGTCGCCCTGGTTAGCTGACCTGGGATCTTTGGGCGGAGGAGGGGGCGCCTCGGGGTCGTAGCCTGGCTGTGCCACAACGGCAGGGTTTTTCTGATTGCTGCTCTCAAATGCAGAACTCAGGCCAGGGACTATCTGTTGGAAGACAAGATAGTGGGGCAGCGTCTGATGCTCCAGGCCGACGTAAGTCCATAGCCCTCCCTGGATGACGAGAGTCACGCCCAGTTTCAACCCAAATTTGGTGAGCGCTGACAGTCCAGGCCCAGCACCCTTGGGTATCAGGGCGCCAGCCGCGCTTGTCAGCCGTCCCGTGATCGCACCGGTGACGGCCGATTCGCCCGTGCCTTCCACGCAGCCCAGAAGCAGCCCGTCCGTCCCGCCCCCCTGAAGCTCGTGCACCACCACCGATTGCGGTGAGCCAAAGGCCATGGACTTGACCATGTCGGTCGCGACCGAGCGTGCCGTCTGGACCCAACTGCTTCCGTCCGCTCCCAGGTCTAATCCCCCGTCCGCCGCGGATGCTTCAAGCGCTCCATCGATGATTGCCCCGGCGCCGGCGCCAACTGCGGCGCCGATCAATGCTCCGGTCAAGGCAATCTGCCAAAAATCGGAGCTCGTCGGGCTGTAGCCCAAACCGGTTGCGATCAATGCGCCCGCCCCAAACCCAATGCAGGATGCGGCAACGGCCAGGAGTGCCAGCCCGGCTCCTCCCGAGACCGCGGCAAGAATGAGAATGCCTCCAATCGCCAACCCGGCAAGAAAATACTTCCAGGGGAAGTGGCCTGTTGGGTCGGTATAGCGGATTGGATTGCCGATGGCGAAGCAATAGCGGTTCAGTTCCATCGGATTCGTTGGTCTGCGAATCTCGGTGTCGGCGCTCATGAACCGGGCCAGCACCGGGTTGTAAAAACGTGCGCCAAAGTAAGTGAGAGCCCCGGCCCCATCCAGGCGCTTGCCGTCAAAAGTGAAGGGCAAGGTGGATGTCGATACCGTGCCGGTGTTGGTGTACATCTCACCATACGGCTTGTACTGCCGCTCGGTCACAACATTTCCAGAGTCGTTGGTGACCACGTTGACGCTGCCAAGGTGATTCACATGGTAGTAGTAGCGCGTTTCCGGAGTCAGGTTCGAAGTGATCCGGGTAATCATTGTCAGGGTCCTCATCGCTCCGGCGGCCGGGGTTGGCGGAGGGTCTGGCGAGGCCAGAGCGCTGGCATCCAATGTTCCCGATAACAGCATCGAGAGAATCATCAACAGGCTTACCAGGCTTCCAAATGGTTTGGTGATCTTTGGCGCGCAAAGGCGAATGCGCAACCTTCGTCCCGAATGCGAAACGCGCACACAGCCGCCCAACAACATCACGATGAGAGAGATTCCCAGCGAACCCGCCAGGAAAAGTCTTTGATTTGCGGCCGGCGGCGCTGCCACCAGAAAGTGCAGCGGAACGCTGATGCTGTGCCGGGCGATTTTCGGCGCTTTGGCTTGCTGTCCCAACTGGGTCACGATAGTGGCCAGCAGCAGGTTGCCTGCATACACATGGCGGCTTGCAGTCGAGGCCCCCTCTTCATAGATCCCGTCAATGAAAACCCGAGTCTCAGCACTGGTCTGCTGCACCACCCGGTCGCCCCAGAAATCGTAGACGTTGGTCTCCACCACCGAGCCGCCTGTGGTCTCGGTAGTGAGCCGGTTTTCTGCATCGTAGCTATATTGCGTTGGGCCGGAACTGGTTCCCGCGCTGTTGACGTTGCCACGCGCGTCATAACCGATGGAGTAGGTCGATCCACCCCCGCCGGCGCACGTCGTCACTCCAGGCGTGGTCGGGATCATGCAATCGGCGCGCTCCGGAGAGGCCGAGTCCATGATGAAGGTTGCCGAGCCCTTGGTCAGCAAATTGCCGAGTGCGTCGTATGAGTAGGTCTCGGTTCCGTACCCCGCACCGGTAGCCGAGGTCAGCCGGTTCATCGAGTCGTAAATGAAGCTTTGCGTGTCGGTGTTGACCGCGTCCTGAATATTGGTGATGTTCG
>Ga0302193_10003316_pt1 | contig 12988 bp, 8 predicted proteins | sample II_Bog_E3_3_FD_200228 | JGI IMG/M metagenome (GOLD analysis project Ga0302193, IMG submission 200228) | Peat permafrost microbial communities from Stordalen Mire near Abisko, Sweden - II_Bog_E3_3 | ecosystem: Environmental > Terrestrial > Soil > Wetlands > Peat | place: Sweden: Abisko, Stordalen...
CCATCGAGTTATCGCCCAGTTATCGCAATCCCGAGATTCACCAGGCGTTGGCTGCGGTAGAAGAGACGCTGCCGGGCCATGTGCAGGTAACGGTCAGTGCGCTGGCGAGTCTTGGACGCCGTCTTCCTGTTTCCATCGACACCAACTTCGATCCGGCAGTGAATCCATCCACTATCACCTATGCCGTGGTGGACGGGTCAGGACTTGGTCCTATCAAAACACCTCAAATCACTGTCCCCTTCTATGCTTCATGGCCGGCCTCTGCTTGTCCTGGCAGTGCTGCGCTCAATGGTGCTGGAGAATGTGGCCGGTTGAATCCCAACTATCAGCAGATCGACGAGATCTTCAGCCGTGCCAACTCCACGTATGAGGCTGCGGTGCTCAAAGTGGAGCGCTATACCGGTAAGGGACTGAGCTTGCACGCACACTACACGTATGCCCATGCCATGGACTGGAATCCCAGCGAAGGAATGCAGGTTGCCGGTGGCAGTGTCTTCGATCCGACCCACTTCAACCAGGAATATGGAACCAGCAATCTCGACGTTCGCCACTCCGCCGCAGTGATGGCTGTTTGGCTGGCGCCGTGGAAGCTGCGTCAGAACGTAGGACGGCTGGCAAACGGCTGGATGCTCTCCGGAATCGGTCAGTATCGCAGTGGACTACCCTACACCATGCGAACCACGGGATCTCTGGCAGAGGAGTTCGACACCGCCACCGGCGCTGCAATTGTCGGATTAGCGCCGGGAATGAACGGCTCGGGAGGCGACAACCGCGTTTACGGCGTTGGGCGCAACACCTATCGTTACCCCGCCACCTGGAAGGCCGACCTGCGCCTGGGACGCCGCTTCGAACTGGGCGGCATGCGTGAATTGCAACTGCTCGCTGAAAGCTTCAACCTCTTCAACCATCAGAATGTGACCCAGGTGGAGACTTCCGGCTATTACCTGGAATCGGGAAGCACCAGCGGCGCTCTGCCGACGTTCAACTTCATGACCGGCCTGAAGGCCAATACAACCGCCTTTGGCCAGCCGCTCAACATCAACGCCACGGATTTTTTCCGCCAGCGGCAGTTTCAATTTGGCTTACGGGTTAAGTTCTAAGCGACGGCTTTACACCCTTTTACCAAAGCGGGCAAGATCGCTTCCGAAAGATGCGCGGGAAGTTAGCCATCGTTCCTGCGCAGGAAGGGAAACCAAAGTCTCGATTTTCAAAATACTGCAATTGATTTTGAGAGATATCGCCGATGAAATCCGTAGTTGCGCCTTGCGGAGTGGAAGAAAATGGCTGGATTTGCTATCTCCAATTTTGGAAACTCGGCGATCAAGAAGGAGCCCGGCCGCGAGCGGCGAATCAGCGACCGCTATCCCATGGGAGATGCACGAGGCACACTGATCTACAGTGGCGAAAAGAACACCTGCAATGTGATTGACATCAGCCTGGACGGCTGCCTGATTCGTACCCATGAACGCTTTCCCTACGGCGCACTCGCTTATGTCGAAGTGGATCTGCATATCTATGGGTTGATCCTGCACATCGGCGGTGTGACCCAGTGGACTCACAAGGAGCACCTGATCGGCGTGCGCTTCATCCATCCCACCATGCGCGCCAAGAATGAACTGGCGGGTCTATTGACTTGTCTGGTCGATAGCGATGCCGTGGAAGAAATCAAAGAGGCGATAGCCGAGGCCAACACAGACCGGATTCTTTCGCCGATTCTTTCGGCCGAGCATCCCGTCGTCAAAAAGCCCAAGCTGGAAACCAAACCGTCGCAGAAAGTAGCATCGAACCCGTCAGAGGCATCCACTGCTGAGCCAGCCCAACAAGCACCCATCCCTGCGACGCCAGTCCCTCTGACCGTGCAGACGGTGCCCATTGTGAAGATCGCTCCACCTGAATCTGAACCGGAGTACCAACCGACCGAAGCGTTGGGCGAGTCGGACGACTGGTCAGCCGATCTGCACTTCCTCAAGGATGGTTCCCACCTGCACGGCACCGTTGTAGATCTGGGCATGGACGGCTGCGGCTTCCAGATGGCCTATCCCTATGCGGGCGACTACCCCTGCCGCATCGAAGTGGAGTTCAAGATGCGCGGCCTGCCCTTCCGGCTGGGCGGCGTAACCGAACCGTCGGGCGAGGAATGCGTGGTCGGCATTCACTTCCTCGACCTGAGCCCTCGTAGCCAGCAGCAGCTTGCGCAACTGCTGGAAGAGATCTGGATGGCGGCACAAATCGACAACGAGAAAGAGCCGGACGTCGACAGTTTGTTAGCTGATCACAGCGACCTTGGCCCGCTTGCCGAGCCGGACAACGATACGGGCCGGCAAAGCCTCAAAAGAAAAAGTAGTGCCCACAGCACTTTCACCATCGAGTTTGACAGCCTTTTCGGCGATCTTACGGTTGGCTTCGGCGCCACTGGCGGCCAACCCCATCTGAACCAGCAATTTGGGCAGGCGAATCTGGTTGGGCTCTACTCCGGCGACATCCGCCAAAGAGATCAAAACCTCTTCAAGGTCCTCGGCGGTTGCCTTCTGCTGGAACATTCTTGCCCAGTTCTCGTCTGCGCTCAGCGCGGCTTCTTCGCCGTGGAAGTCGGCAACGATAGAGCGCGCCAGGCGCTTCTTCGCTTCCATGGGATGCAATGCGCCAGAGGCAATGTCGGCCAGAAGCGTATCGATCTCCGACTGCTTCAGGTCGGTCAAAAAGACCCAATACTTAGCCATCAGCTCGTCGCTTATGCTCATCAGCTTGCCGTACATCTCGGCGGGAGGCTCGTTGATGCCGATGGCGTTGCCCAGCGACTTCGACATCTTCTGCACGCCGTCCAGACCTTCCAGAATGGGCGTCATCAGCACGATCTGCGGCTTCTGGCCGTATTGACGCTGCAACTCGCGGCCACAGAGCAGGTTGAATTTCTGATCGGTGCCGCCCAGCTCCACATCCGATTCCAGACAGACCGAGTCGTAGCCCTGCATTACCGGGTAGAGAAACTCATGCAGGCTGATCGGCTGTTCGGCGTCATAGCGCTTGTGAAAGTCGTCGCGCTCCAGCATCTGGCTGACGGTAAAGCGCGCTGCCAGACGGATGGTCTGTTCGTAGTCCAGCTTGCCTAGCCACTCTGAGTTGTAGCGGACTTCGGTGACCTTCTCATCGAGGATCTTGAAGACCTGCGCCTTGTAGGTTTCGGCGTTGGCGTCGATCTGCTCGCGGGTAAGCGGCTTGCGGGTGACGTTGCGGCCCGTGGGGTCGCCGATCAGCGAGGTGAAGTCGCCCACCAGAAAGATCACCGTGTGGCCCAGTTGCTGAAAGTGGCGCAGCTTGCGCATTAGCACGGTGTGGCCCAGGTGCAGGTCAGGAGCGGTTGGATCGAAGCCGGCCTTCACCCGCAGGGGACGTCCGGTTTTGCGGCTCTCTTCGAGTCGCTCGCGCAAGTCGCTGATGCGAATAATCTCCGCTGCGCCCTTTTGCAGCAGATCCATCTGTTCGTCTACGGGAGGAAAGGGGTTCATGTCGTCTATGAGTATAAATAAGCCATTGCATGGAGCAGAGGGGCTTGCGCCCAGATCGGCCTTCGCATTTGCTTCTGTGCACAAGAAAAATCCCCACAGCCATTGGCCGTGGGGATTTTTCTTGTTTCAATTACTTACTGGTTAGCTGCGCTTGCGACCGCCAGGAGCGCCGCCGGGGCGCTTGCCTCCGGGTTTGCCCTTGGAGCCGCCAGGAAAGCCGCCCGACTTGCCGCGAGACTGCGCGCCGCCGCGATTGGAGGGCTTACCCGCGCCGGGCTTGGGGTGTTTGCTGCTGGGACGAGCACCGCCAGCACGGGGTACGCCGCTGCTGGTGGTAAAACGCCGTTCCAGGCCGCCTTCGCGGGGCGCTTTAGGGCCGTCCCCACTGGGCCGACCCGTTCCCGGACGCCCATAGCTGGGACGATCCGATGAGGGACGATCCGAACGCTCAGGGCGGTCATAGCGAGGCTTGTTGAAACTAGGACGGTCCGACTGCGGCCGGTCAAAGTTCGAACGAGGCGCGCCGGGGCGATTGCCACCCGGACGGGGTGCGCCGCCCGAACCACCGCGATCAAAGCGGGGACGGTCCGTGTTGGGCCGATCCGAACGAGGCGCGGAGGGACGGTCATAGCTCGGCCGCTCCGAACGCTCCGGACGCGGACGGTCGTAGCTGGGGCGGTCCGACTGCGGACGGCTGGGACGATCGCTGCTCGGACGGCTTGATGCGGGCCGTGCCGCGTACGGACGATCCCCACCCGGACGCGGAGCGCTGGAACCGGCGGAATAGGGCCGCGATGTGCTGGGACGGCTAGGGCGCGGTGAATTGGACCGATCATCCGACCCAACCGGCTCGATGAAGATCTTTACCGGCTTGCGCGGCTCCAGATCGGAGAAGTCGTCGTCGGCACGCTGGAAGGGCGTAGGACGCTTGAAGCCGCCAGAACGGTCGTCTCCACCCGGCTTACTCCAGCTCTTACGCTCCGGCTTGTCGCCAAAAGGCTTCTGGGGGCGGTCGCCAAAGGAACGCGCCGGCCTGTCGCCAAAGGGCTTGCCGCCCTGGGGACGGTCGCCGAACGGCCTTGCAGGACGCTCGCCAAAGGGTTTCGCCGGTCTTTCCCCGAACTCCTGTGCCGCCTGCGGCCTGTCGCCGAAGGGCTTGGCAGGACGATCACCGTAAGGCTTGCGGTCTTCAAAGCTGCGCGGACGGTCGCCAAAAGGCTTGGCACCGAACCCGCTCTTGCCGGCGGGACGGTTGCCAAAGCTCTTGCCCGCGGCCGGAGGATTCCGGTCGTTGCCGAAGTCCTGAGCAACGTTGAACTCAGCGGGACGCTCTTCCTGTCCCGGACGCTGCCAGGCTGGACGAGCCGATGGACGGCCTGCGGCACGGTCATAAGGCCGTGCTGCTCCGGGGCGATTGCCACCGGTGCGGGTGCTGCCAGTGTTGCCGGTGTTGCCAAACTTGGAGTTTCCGAAGGTTCCGGGGCGACGGTCGCGGCTGTCGGTCTGATTGGGCCGGTATCCAGCGCCTTCACGGGGACGGAAACCACGATCATCGCCGCCACCTTGCGGGCCACGCTGGTCATTCGACTGGAAGTTGCTCGATCCACGCTGCACGCGGAAGTCGCCGCCACGGCCGGCAGTGCGCTCGCCGTAAGGTCTTTCTTCGCGCGGCTGCTCGCCGTCGGTCGGTTCCTCGCGGAAGGGATCAAAGCGCTTCGGGCTAGCCATGGCTTTCACCGTCGGCAACTGCTTCTCGAGGATCTTGCGCGCGTCCTTGGCCTTTTTCAGCTTGCCCTCGGCGGCCAGACGAAGCTGAGTCAGCTCCTCCTCGTCGAGTTCACGCATCAGGCCTGGCTCCATGTCCAGAACCAGCGGACCGTAGCCGATGCGGCGAATCTTCTCCACAAAGTGACCGACTTCCTCGAACATCTTGCGCAGTTCGCGGTTGCGGCCTTCGATGATCACCACTTCAAACCAGGGATTGTCGCCCTGACGCACCTGACGGATGCGCGCCGGAGCGGTTTTCACGCGTCCTTCGCCCATCTTGCCGCGGGGAATCAAGACGCCCGCACGAAGCTTGTCGAGTTCATCCTCGGTGGGCTGACCGGCAACCTTCACCAGATAGGTCTTTTCGACGCCGCTGGCGGCCTTGGTCAGGCGGTTGGCCAGATCGCCGTCATTGGTGACCAGCAGCAGACCCTCGCTGAGGTAATCGAGACGGCCCACCGGGTAGAGGCGCTCCTTCATCTTTTCGAAGAACTGCATCACCGTGGGGCGTCCCTCGGGATCCTTTACCGTGGTCACAAATCCCTTGGGCTTGTTCAGCATGTAGTAGCGCAGCCGCTCCTTGCCGTGCAGCAGCTTGCCGTCGACGCGGATGTGGTCGCGGCCGGCATCGGCCTTGGTGCCCAGAGTGGAAACAATCTTGCCATTCACCTGCACGCGGCCCTGCTCGATCAACTCCTCAGCATGGCGGCGGCTGGCGATTCCGGCAGCTGCCAGAATCTTTTGCAGACGCTCCAGCTTGATCGGGGGACGGGGGGCGTGGAGCTTGTTGGCCACCTTCACATCGCCGGAATCGTCGTCCTCGTCATCGGAATCTTCGTCATCATCATCTTCGACTTCATCGTCGTCAGCGTCTTCCTCATCCTCATCGTCATCGTCATCTTCGTCGTCGGAATCTTCGCTGTCGTCCTCATCGTCGGAGTCGTCTTCATCCTCGTCCAAATCGTCCTCGTCGAGATCGTCGGCATCGCCGCTGTCATCTTCGTCTTCGTCGTCATCTTCGAAGTCAGCTTCGGCGGTCTCGACAACGACGGCCTCAATGACAGTCTCTTCGATGGACAGTTGTGCCGCGTCTTCGCTGGCGACTTCTTCCACGATGGGGGTTTCGATGATGATTTCAGGGGTCACAACTTCGGAAGCGGGAGCCTCAACGGCTGCTGCCTTTTTCTTTCTGGTAGCCATGGTGTCTCTGTTTCTGCCTGCGTAATGGGGGTGAGGCGTAGCGGGCGAGGCCTCTGCGGGGATTATTCCGCGTCGTTTACCGGTTGGGCGGGGTCCTTCGGGGACGCCGGCTCCGGCTCTTCCGTAGGCACATGGGCTTCTACGGGCTCTTCGGTGGATTCGGCGGCAGCCCTCTCGGCTGGCGCATCCACGGCTTCAACATCCGACATCACGTCGGATGGGTAAACGGGCAGGTCGGCGCTCTCACGTGCTGCGCTCTCCTCGACAAGTTCCTGCTCCGGGTGTGTGCCGATAGACACAGGCACTATACCAGCGTCTGCTTCGTTCATCGGCAAAACTTCGAGATTTTCTGCAACTTCCTGATCGGAATCGACACTATCGTTCCATCCGATCTCTTTTTGGTCCAACTCGCTGGGAACTTCGACGCTAGTTTCAGTTTCTTCGCCCGGTTCTTCCAGCTCGATGGCCGCCATCTTCTCAAACTCCTCCATGGAGGGCAGTTCAGCCACATCCTTCAGGCCGAAGCGCATCAGGAACTCCTTGGTGGTTTTGTAGAGAATGGGCCGGCCAATGACCTGCTTGCGGCCGGCGGTAGCAATCAACTTGCGCGCCAACAGCGAGCCCAACACGCCAGCCGACTCCACACCGCGAATCTCACTAACTTCGGGCGAGGTGACCGGCTGCTTGTAGGCGATGACGGCCAGAGTCTCCAGGGCCGCCAACGACAGCTTGAGCGCCGGCTTCAGGCTCTTCACGAACATGCGCACGGCATCGTGGCACTCCGGCTTGGTAGCCATGCGGAAGCCGCCGGCGATCTCACGAACCTCTACGCCACGATCATCCGAGGCATACGAGGCGATGATTTCGTCGAGCAGCTTCTTTAGAATGCCGCGAACTTCGCGATCGCGCAACCGAGCCTGACGGCGAATCTCGCCCTCTTCATCGGTTGGAGTGACGGCAACACCCTCAGCTTCCAGCGTAGCGTCAGTCTCCCTGGGCAGTTCCGCCTGAACTTCAAGGCCAGTTTGAGCCTCTGATTCGACGGACGGAGTTTCCTCCGCATTTTCGGGAGTGGAAAAATCCTCCCGCTCCGTCATGCCGAATTCCTCACCCAACAAGGGGGTGGCATCCTCGGCGGCGGCTTCGGCAGACGCGGCTTCCTGCTCCGCTTTCCACTCCAGGGCGTCGGCGGAGAACAATGCGGCGAGTTGGGCCAGTGTGACCGGCTCCTCCGCGGCGTAAATGACAGCTTCCAGCTTGGCTTTCAGACTCATTCTGTAAGGGGTACCTTCAGTATCGTACCGGAATTAATGCTCTTCTGCTCTGGCGCTTTCAGGGATAAGGTCCGGGAAATCAATAAAAAGGGCGTCCGGCTGAACCGGACGCCCTTTGAGTTTCGTTAAAACCCGGTTTTATCCGGCAAACTGCCGGAAAATCCAGAAGAGGCAGCCGGAGAGCAGCGCCGCAGCCGGCAGTGTAAATACCCAGGCCATGGCAATGTTTTTGATGGTAGAGAACTGCAAACCGCTCTTGTTGGCCAACATGGTACCGGCGACGCCGGAGCTGAGCACGTGCGTTGTACTCACCGGCAGCCCGAAGTTGTCCGCGGCGCTGATGGTAGCCATGGCCACCAACTCGGCGCAGGCGCCCTGGGCATAGGTGAGGTGTTCCTTGCCGATCTTTTCACCGACCGTGACCACGATGCGCTTCCAGCCGACCATGGTTCCCAGACCCAGCGCCAGCGCTACCGCCACCTTCACCCAGTCAGGGATGAACTTGGTCGCCTTGTCCACCTTGCTCTTGTAGTTCTTGAGCGCGGCGTTCTCGTCGGCGGTGAACTGGGGGTTGTTGTTCTTCTGCATCAGGCGAATGGCCTCGCTGGCCACGTACATGTCGTTGCGGACGTTGGTCTGATCCTTGGCGGGAACCGACTTGAACTCCTTGTAGAGGCCGACTTCGTGGTTCAGATCCTCGACCAGTTCGCGCAGAGCCAGCACCGTGTCGGGCTTGATCTCCTTGGTGCGAATGTAGTCGGTGACCTCGGCGCGGGCATCCGCGCCCAGAATGCCGTTCTTGTCGACGTGCTGGTCAAGAATGTGACCGGCCTTCTCCGAAGCGGCGATGAAGTCCTGCACGCCGCCCGCGGTGACGGCGTGGTTGAGCGCATAGGCGGTAGGAACGGTGCCGATCAGGATCAACATGATCAGGCCCATGCCCTTTTGGCCATCATTGGAGCCGTGCGAGAAGCTGACACCCGAGCAGGTCAGGATCAGCAGCAGGCGAATCGGCCACGGTGGAGGAGTGTTGTCTTTGGGCGCTTCAAAGAGCGCCGGGTACTTGATGAACCAGCGCGAGGCCAGCATCAGCAGACCGGCGCAGCAGAAGCCAACCACAGGCGAAATCAGCAGTACGCGAAAGACCTTGGTGACCTGCTCCATGTCGACGCCGCTGGTGCCGCTGTGGGCGTTCATTAGTTGGTTGGCGATACCCACGCCCAGAATCGAACCGACCATGGTGTGCGAGCTGGATGCGGGTAGTCCCAACCACCAGGTGCTGAGATTCCAGATGATCGCCGCCAGCAACAGGGCAAAGACCATGGCGAAGCCGGCGCCGGAGCTGACTTGCAAAATCAACTCAACCGGCAGCAGGGTGATGATGGAGAAGGCAACCGCGCCCGAGGAGAGCAACACTCCAGCCAGATTGCACAGTCCCGACCAGACCACGGCCACATTGGGGTCGAGGGAGTGGGTATAGATCACCGTGGCCACGGCGTTGGCCGTGTCATGGAATCCGTTGACAAACTCGAAGCCCAAGGCAATCAACAGAGCCAGACCCAGCAACGCATAGGGCCAGATGCTGCCCACTGTGATGTGGCCCAAATCCTGAGCAACGTGGAAGCCGATGAATCCCAGGCCGCCGACCAGCGCGGCAATCACCACAACTCCACTGATCCACGCGGAAGACTTTTTCATCTTGCGATCGAGAAGCGATGCACCTTCGGGCAGTGCTCCGACTGCGGTAGCCAAATCAGACATAAATGGTCTCCAAATGCGGAAATGCGCCAGATAGATAAGGGGAGGCTGGCTATCCCGTCAAAGCCATGGATATACCCCGAAAGTAACGGGAAGATGAAATGCGGAAATTGAATCATGAATTTTCCGAGAATGCGAGATGTAGGTAGCGGACTAAGAGGTCGATGCTCTTTCAGTGTCCAGCTATATAAAGCGATTGCCCTCATTCATCCCCTGTCGTCGTAGATAGACCGAACACGTTACAGGCAGAGCTAAGGCGGATCTCTGTTGGCCACGGGATCTGTGAGCTTTCCGACATGATTGTCGGCATTGCCGGAAAGCAGCCTGTCCACATTGCGCGGCAGATGCTGATAAGTCATTTGTTTAAATGGTTTTGCCGAATGGTCCACAACGTGCTCTTAGAAGCCTGCAAGATAAACTGCGGCGCGCGATGAGGCGACCGATAACGCTAGTGGAGAATGGAGTCTTGATTTGGCTAACGTCACTTTTTCCTCGCCGGTAATGGCGAAAGACCTCACTGTATATGCCGTCGCGGGAGACCGCGGCACGATTCTGGCAGTAGCTCGCGCACACAAGATTCCCATCCCGTTCGATTGCCAGGACGGTGAATGCGGATCCTGTCTGGTCAAGGTTGAACATCTGGCGAGTAGAGCGAAATGCGCGGTCTCTCTTACCGACAAAGAAAAAGAGATGTTACGCCAGCTCGGCAAGATTACCCCGGAGGAGATACAGGATGCCGAGGTGAATGACGTTCCCCCCAGCTACCGGCTCGCTTGCCTTTGTTTTGTTCGGGACGAAGACATCCTGGTTTCCTTTGAGGGCGATCAGACACTGCCGGTGCAAAGGCCTCACCTTTCGACCGCAGCAAAGATTCACAAGGGCGGCATTGAGATCGCGAATCTCGATCAGTTCCTGGGCTTCGCCGTCAGGCTGGAGGAAGACTCTTCGATTCACTATGACGAACTCGCGGCCGCGATGGAGGAGTGCGGGAACAAGGAAGTAGCCAAGCTGTTTGGGGAGATGGCCCATTACTCCCGGCTGCACCTGCAACAGGCACGCGAACGAGCCGCGTCGATCGACGTCTCGGCTCACATTCCTCCCGATTACGTGTGGCCCGATCACGCGACGCCGGAAAGAAACGCTGTCTGGGCCGGCGATCCGAACCTGTCCCGGTTGGACGCCCTGAAAACGGCGCTTGCGGGCGAACGCCGGGGCTTCGATTTCTATTATTCCGTCTTCGGAACCACAAAGGATCCCGAGGTTGCGGCGATGGCCAAGGAATTCGTCAAGGAAGAAGGGGAGCACGTCAAGATTCTGGAGCGGTGGATCGAGCGTGAAGCTTACGTCGTTCAGGCCGCGAAGGATGAGGCGGCGGAGCCCAAGGCCTGAGTCGTTTCAACATGTGTCCGGAAACAACAAAGCCCACTCAAAGCGCATTTGAGGGGCTTTGTTGCAGATTTTTAGTGATTTACGCGCCCATCGCGAACCCGCGCGCTGCTTCCAGCAGCCTGGCCACGGCTTCTTTGGAGCACGACTCGGTATAGATGCGCAGCAACGGCTCGGTGCCGCTGGCGCGCAGTAGCAGCCAGGTTTCGGCGGCGTTGTCCTTGCTGGCAGCTTCGGGATTGTCCAAAAAGAACTTCACGCCGTCCAGTGTTTCGGTGCGCAGCACCGCCATCCCGGCAAAGAGCGGATCGCCGGGTTGCAACGCCAAGGCGCGGGCGATGGCGGCGTTCTTGAGCGCGTCGGGAATGTGCAGATCGATGCGTCCGTACTGATGTTCGCCGTATTCGGCTTGCAGATCGGCAACCAGTTGGCCCAGCGTCTTGCCCTCCTCGGCGATCACGTTGGCCAGCAGCAGGGCATTGAGCAGCCCATCGCGCTCCGGCAGGTGACGTTGGAAGCCGATGCCGCCCGACTCTTCGCCGCCCATCAGAATCTCGCGCTCCAGCATGTAGTCGCAGACAAACTTGAAGCCGATGCCGTGCTCGATCAGCTCTCGCCCGTGTTTCTTGCAGATACGGTCCAGCATCTTGGTGGTGTTGACGGCGCGGGTAACGGCTCCCGGCCAGCCCTTGCGCTTCAAGACCCAGCTCAGCAGCACGGAAAAGATCTTGTGCGGATCGACGAAGTTGCCGTTCTCGTCGGTGGCTCCAATGCGGTCGGCATCGCCATCGGTGCACAGCCCCGCATCGCATTGATGGGCGACCGTCGCCTCGCCCAGTGCGCGGATATGAGGCTCGATGGGTTCTGGATTGATGCCGGGAAAGAGCGGATCGGCGTTGCCACGGATTTGTACGTGTGCGACTCCGATTCGGTCAAAGATCTTGGAAAGAATCGTCCCGCCGCAGCCGTACATCGAGTCGATGGCGAACTTTTTGCCCGACTTGGCGATCATGTCCAGGTCGACAAAGCTCTCGATGGCCTGCAAGTAGTCTGGTAGGAAATCAACCAGGGTAATCGCAGCAGGCCGAGCGGCTTTGGCCACCGACTGACCCAGATAAGACTCAATCTCCGCGATGATCGAAGGCTTGCCCGAGCCGCCGTACCAGGCCTTGTACTTCAAGCCATTCCACTGTGCGGGATTATGCGACGAAGTGATCATGATGCCGCCTGCCGCGCCCCGCTGACGAACTCCGTAACTCAACGCCGGGGTGGGTGTGATGGCATCGGCAAGCATCACGGGAATCCCAGTAGCGGCGGCAACTTCGGCGCAGGTTTTGGCAAATGCCCTGGAACCAAAGCGGGTGTCGTATCCAATGCACAGGCCCTTGGAAGGATCTTCCTTGGCGTGAACATAGGCGGCGATGGCCTCAGCCGCGATGCGCACATTGGCAAAGGTGTAGTCGTCGGCGATAATCGCGCGCCAACCGTCTGTTCCAAATTGAATCGCGGGGTGAGTCATAGTCGGTGTACGAGCTCCCTGCAAACAGGGTAAAGGATCATGGCGGTAAGAAGGGAATCTGTAAGCACTAGATACGGTTCGTCCAATATCCGGGGCTGCGTTTAGTGTGGGGATGGCGATGATCTGGATCTTGCGAGGCAACTCGCGATAAATCACGGAATAAGGGTATTGGTCCAGGAGGATTCGACGTGTTCCGAGCAATAAGCTGTGCCGATTCGTGGAGTTCCGCGCAAAGAGCTGAAGGCTGCTCTCAGAGCGCTGTCGAAGCCGATGGCAGCAAATTCGCTGCGCGCCCTGTACCACTCAAACGCGCCGTCTGCCTCTGCCTCGGCTTCGGGTGAACCTGAACTGGCTTCATTCACGCTGTCTCGCTGCTAACCTCGCATCCATTCGGGCAAGGAAGTCTTCAAGAGGGACCATCTCCACCGCCCCGGAATCGATCTCCTCGATCCGGCGTTTGATCTCGCCGTCCCAGGCCGCTTCGATCTCGGCCTCGGGCGGTTCCTTGATCAAGAGGCTCTCAACCAGCCAGTCCAACTCGGCGGGCGGCAACTGGCGGGCATCTTCCAAAATCTCTG